>Ga0116143_10004177_pt1 | contig 13933 bp, 10 predicted proteins | sample AD_UKC034_MetaG_FD_89745 | JGI IMG/M metagenome (GOLD analysis project Ga0116143, IMG submission 89745) | Active sludge microbial communities of municipal wastewater-treating anaerobic digesters from USA - AD_UKC034_MetaG | ecosystem: Engineered > Bioreactor > Anaerobic > Digestate | place: USA...
CATACAGGTATCGAGATCTTTGATATCTCCTTTGATAAATGTATATCCCACTCTATCCATTAAGAAGTCAACATTTTCCTGTTTACCAGTCGATAAATCATCCAGACAACGAACCTGATATCCAAGATTTAGTATTGCTTCACATAGATTGGATCCGATAAATCCGGCTCCACCGGTAACCAGAAAGACACTGTTTTTTTCAAATTGTAAATTTAGATATCCCATAGCTAACCACTTTCCTACGTTGTTATTATATTTTAATTACAGGGCCACACAACGTAATGGTTCTGCAGAATGACTTCTTTTAATTACAGGCGCCAGTATAAATAATCTTCTTTCGCCTCATACTCCTTACGATTCAGTATACCTTTCAGATCAATCAAAACCTTTCTTTTTTCTGACACAGCATAGAAAGAACTGATTTCATCTTCCGTAAGATGCAAAAACTGTTCATGGCTTACCGCAATAATCACACCGTCAAGTTCCTTCAATGCACTCTTATCTTCAAAGGTAATTCCATAAAGTCTCTTGGCTTCTGCAGCATCTGCTGCAGGATCTACAACAATTGGAGTAATTCCATATTCCTGTAATTCATGATAAATATCGATTACCTTCGTATTTCTGGTGTCCGGACAGTTCTCCTTAAAGGTAAATCCCAAGATACCAATTCTTGCATTCTTAACATTACGATCCGCTTTAATCAGATTCTTCACCAGACTTTCTGCCACATATCGTCCCATATCATCATTGATTCTTCTGCCCGAAAGTATAATCTGTGAATGATATCCTAACTCTTCTGCCTTATAGGTTAGATAATAAGGATCAACGCCAATACAATGACCACCTACAAGACCTGGATAGAATTTCAAAAAGTTCCATTTTGTTCCGGCTGCATTCAGTACTGACTGTGTATCAATCCCCATACGGTTGAAAATGATAGAAAGTTCATTCATAAATGCGATATTAATATCTCTCTGACTATTCTCAATAACCTTGGCAGCTTCTGCCACTTTAATTGATTCTGCACGATAAACTCCTACTTCCACAACCAGTTCATACACTTTTGCAATCGTATCCAGAGTTTCTTCATTCATACCTGATACAATCTTCGTAATTGTCTCTAAGCGATGCACTTTATCTCCCGGATTAATTCGTTCCGGTGAATAACCGATAAAGAAATCAGTTCCACATTGAAGACCGGATTCTTTTTCCAGAATTGGCACACAGATTTCTTCTGTTACACCGGGATAAACCGTTGATTCAAATACAACTACAGAGCCTTTGGTCAGATTTCTTCCAAGGATTGTACTCGCACCTTCTACCGGAGTAAGGTCTGGCGTATGATCATCATTCACAGGCGTTGGGACTGCTACGATATGAAATTTTGCTTCCCTGAGTTTTGTTTCATCAGATGAAAATTCCACTTTGGTATTCCTGATAATCTCATTACCAACTTCCTTGGTTAGATCCACTCCGGACTGATACAACTTGATTTTCTCCTGATTTAGGTCAAATCCGACCACCTTCACTTTTCTAGCAAATGCAACGGCAATCGGCATTCCGACATACCCTAGTCCCACCAAAGAAATCTTTTCTTCTCCTGCTACAATTTTTTCATAAAGATTCATTTTTTTGCCTCCATCTATGTTCTAATTTCAAAATAATCTATTGATACAGGTTGTCCAATCCATTATCGGACAAATACAATACCATCGTACCATCAATGATTCGTACAGAGTCTTCATCCGGCCAATGTTTCATTCCGGCAAATTCTTCTGTTTGAACCAATTCCCGCATTCTCGCCTCTGGAGCCACCCCATAGGCAGTTGATAACTTCCAGTTCATAACACAGACATACTCCTGTGGCGAGGAAAGAAAAATATTGGAAACCACTCCAGACATCATCGGAGCACAATCTACATATTCAGGTATCTGATAACAGGAACCAATAATTGCCACTTCCATCGTTTCTTCATAGCCTGCCTGCATTTCCATTCTTGTCTCTAATCGGTTCAACAGATTCTCCAGCTTGGTATTGGCATTTTCCATATTGTAGTATGCCTTATTGGCAATCACCGAATAATTAAAGGAAATCAAAAGCAGCAAAACTGCTGTCATGATCCACAGAAAACACCGTTTCCAATACAGGGAAGTGCTCCACTCGAAGAATTCACCCTCTCCAAAATCCAGACTTCCCCACAGAATGATCGGCAATAGTACGATCAGACACAGACTATACTCCATGGAAGTCGATGTATAAGACACCGAATCCGAAATGAACTCAAAAACATGTGCAGCAAAAGGCAGGCACAGCAATAAGCCTAGGAGCAGGATTAATCTCTCCGGCTTATGATATAAATGATTCTTACGAACAATCAGTATCAGTGCAACTGCTACCATGAGAAACAATAATACATTCATTACATTATACGCATTCACCTGCCAACGTACAATAAAAAATCTGGCAAAATCGACATAACAATCAATTGCTGCCTGCATGATTCCTGCCAATCCACTGCCTCCGGCCTCATTCATTCCCATATAGGAAGTCGTTCCGTAACCGCCAACCTTCCATACAATCTTGGTGACAACCAGATACATTCCGGCTCCCAAACCACCCATGGCAAAAAAACGAAGCATTGTAAGGCCAATTTTTTTCATTGTTTTTGCCGGATTCATAAGCAAAAGAACCAGCCAGATCCATAACAGCATCATAGTTACAGATAGAAAGGCCTGATAGAATCCCATGGAAAGAAACAGGGCAACAGCACCACAAATGATACCTTTGATACCGGATAATCTGATACACAAAAAGGCGGCAAGGACACTGAATACCAGCCCAATCATATAGCCATCTGCGGTATACATATAAGCAAATATACTTGTCACAATCGGATTGGCAACCAAAATCCACGCAAGCAGTACCAGACTGATTGTTCCTTTAATATCAAACAGTTCTGCAATCAATATAGCGGCAATACCAATTAATAGAATGCAGATGACTCCAATAAGCCAGGGAAGCTCTCTGGTGCCTCTGATTTTTTCTATCAATGGCAGTAAAAATCTTCCCAGTGAAGTTACCCAGCTTGGGGATATCGTGTTTAAATAGTTGGCGGTATCTGTACAGATCATCACATTGGTCATTCGAAACGCATGCGTCAAAATACCAATGATCACTGTATAGAGAAAAACCTTTTTAGTTCTTGTCATTTTCCAATACCCTTCTGATTTCTTTACAATAAATTTCTACAACCAGTTGTCGGTCGAATTCCTGTTCCATCTTTCTTCTTCCATTTTGTCCCATCTGTGCCTTCTGTTTCGTTGACAACTGGTAGAATTGAATCATTTTCGCTAATAATGCCTCGCCATCACCTGCCGGGATGAGATATCCATTCGTTCCATTCTCTACCGTCTCCCTGCATCCCGGGATATCAGATACTATCATTGGTCGTCCGGTTGCCGCAGCCTCCAGACATACATTGGACATTCCCTCATGATAAGATGGATTTACAAGACATCCTGCCTTAGCCATAAAGGAAGCACTGTCATCCTGCCACCCATAATAAGTAATCACACCTTGTTTCTCAAGCTCTTTGATCTGTGTCTCATAAGTTTCTTCACAGAAGCCGACAACAGCAAATTCTACTTCTTTGTACTTCTCCTTCATCCTGCGCGCAGCAGCAAAGAATTCATCCGCACCCTTCTCTTTCATGATTCTTGCCATGTACAAAAATCGAAAGGCATTGTCTTCTGTATATGGTTTCATCGGAAATTTATCCAGATTAATTCCGGACCCGGGTACTATTTTACTATTTCCTTTTCCTATTCTGCATCTCTTAAATACTTTTTGGCTTTCTTCATTCTGAAAGAAGATCAATTCTGCATGCTTTACTCCCCTGCGGAATAAAAAAACCGTTAATTTCTTTAGCATGCCTTCCTTTTGAAAGGCTGTTCCCAGTCCGGTTACATTGGAAAAATAAGGTATTTTTAATTTTTTACAGGCCATCCCTCCATATATATTCGGTTTGATGGTATAAGTAAGCACAAGATCCGGATTAAGTTTTTTCAATAATTGTACATATAAACTAATCAGTTTCCACTCCGAAAAAGGATTTTTTCCGCGTCTTCTTAAAGGGGTCTTTAGCAATTCGCAGCCCTGCTCCATAAATGCAGCAAAGTGAACATAATCGCTCTCCTCCATTGGCGTTAATAGGGTAACCCGATAGTCCTTCAGCAAGGTCAGTATCAGCTCATAGCGAAAATTGTAAAGACTTCCAAAACTGTTGGAAATCAAAACTATATGTTTCTTCTGTTCCGTCAAATGTTTCTACACCCTTTCGTATCGGAGAAATATCTCTTCATAATCAGCACAGATCTTTGGCCAGCTGTATGCATCCCGGATGCGTTCTTTTGCAAGGCGTCCAAGCTCTTCCATTTTTGCATTCGATAACTTTTCCGTGTTCTCAATCAACCGGCTCAAGCTGCCCTCTTCTTTGTTCCAATATCTTGCTGCCTTACCGGCAACTTCCTGATTAAATCCAATATTTAGAAGTAAATTAACCTTCGTTGTTGCCAATGCCTCAAGTAACGAAGGGTTAGTCCCTCCCACTTCATGCCCATGCAGATAGGCAAATGCATGCTCGCGAATGCTTCTAAGCAATTCTTCTTCATAAACCGTTCCCACAAACTTTATTCTGTGATCCTGTTCAAATCCAGTCTTTCGTTGCAAGTCATCGTAGAATTTGTTCTTCTCAACATTACTTATAATAACAAGGTCTTTGTCTGTTTTTGCTTTCATAAATTCCAGAATCATGGTTTCGTAATTATTATCCGGAACAAATCGGCCAACAATCAGATAATACCCATAAGAACCAATCTTTTTATCTTTCATCCAGCGATTCCAGGTTTCATCCGTACCTGCCAGCGGATGCACATCTGCACCATAAGCTAAAAATGTCGTCTTCTTGACTTTGCCGGCATATGTCTTTTTAATATAGGATTCAATATTTACAGAATCACAAATCGCAAGATCTGAATTTACAACAAGACATTTCTCACAATATCGCAGGAATCTTTTTTCAATTCCACTCCACTTTGCTCTTTTCCATTCCAATCCATCCGGATTTACCATAATGGTTATTCGAAGCTTGTGCAATCTTGCTGCATGCCATTTTAATAAAGGACCAATCCTGCATCCTAATATATACACAATTGTGTCTTGACCCGGGTGTTTCATTTTCCATCGGTAGACCTGCGACAATACCCGGGATACATGAAGTATTCTTCCTGCCGGACCGGGCAATGGTACTCTGACGTTGAAGCAGTCCGCTCCCTGATACTGAAAATGTTTTTCGTCATTATTCATACAGGAAACGTGATACTGAATCTCCTGCGATTTTTTTCCTCTGACCAGGCGCTCAACAAAGGTCTCAAATCCGCCATATCTGGCCGGAATTCCCTTGCTTGCAACCAAAAACACATCCATCATATTACGAGTCCTCTCCATTCTCTGCTTTCATCTGTTCCTCACCGGGAAGATTGTTATTCGCAAATCCTTCCGTACTGGACTTCATAAATATTACTTTAATCGTCATTACTACAATCCTGAAATCCAAAACCAGAGAATAGTTCTCAATATACATTAAATCCAGCTTAATCTTATCATAAGCAGTTGTATTATATTTGCCATATACCTGCGCGTATCCGGTCAATCCACCCTTCACTTTGGTTCGATATTGGAATTCCGGTATTTTCTCCGTATATTTAATAACATGCTCCACTCGCTCCGGCCTTGGCCCCACCAGGCTCATGTCTCCCTTTAATACATTATATAGCTGTGGCAGTTCATCAATCCTGGTCTTTCTGATGATTCTGCCGACCTTGGTGATTCTGTCGTCATCGGCAACCGCCGGTCTGGCTTTTCCATCTGCTTCCGCATCCACAATCATACTACGGAATTTGTAGATCATAAACGGGCGGTCATGAAGTGTAATTCTCTCCTGAATGAAAAATACAGGACCATGATCTTCAATTATAATACAGATTGCCGTTATCAGCATAATCGGGGCGGTGATAATCAACATCAGAAAGGACACTACGATATCGATTAATCGTTTCACAACTTTTTGTTCAAAAGTTAATCCAATATTATTAGACATTAACAGCGGAGTATCAAAGAGATGATGTTCTTTGGCACTGCGAATCAGGATATCTGAGATTTTCGGTGTCTGATATACACGGATTCCTTCGCCGTAACAGAATTTGATTAAGTCATTGCGAAGTGCTGAAGAAACATCATAGATAATTACGGAATCATGCTTACGTATTTTGTCACAGATTGCCTCGACGCCTTCTGATACGTTAATCGTATCACCAATTACATATTTATCCTTCCTGGTATTTACCTTATCCATAAATAAGCGAACAGAATCATTTTCATACACGAGCAGAATATCCCATGCCGGAAACAACCACACATACAGATGATCAAAGCATTGCACCAGAATGATAGCTGCTACCACCTGCGCTACCTGCAGTATGAAAAATGCCAGAAAAATTTCATCCAGGGTATAGATGGAACTGATTGTCAGAATTGTCTGCACAGCCATCAGAAAATTGACGCAGAACATCGCCAGCACCTGCGAAAGAATCGCATTCAGTGCTGTATAAAATCCGATTTCAAAGCCTCCAAAAATCTGGATAAAGACAAGTGTAGCAATGACATATACCACAATCTCCATCAGATTACCGGACCCGGTAAAAGGTTTCTCATTCAAAGTATTCAAATAACTATACCATAGCCATCCGAATAAACCGCACATTGCATCCAGCGTCAGCACGATTTCACTAAAGAGAAATATCCTTTTATACTGTTCAAAACTTTTATCTTTCATTTTTCTTCTCCATCAGAAGCATGCCATATGTGAAGAAAAGCATCATGCAAATCACATATGCCGGATGCCCCATCCACTCCGTAATCTGTCCTATTAAATTAATTCCTGTGATAAGAACTGCGAATATCATAAAATTCGCCTGTCTTGTCCGCAGATAACATACAATGGCAAAGACATAAGCCCCAACAATCATCAATGCATAAACAATTCCGCATAATAATCCATATTGATACAGCACATGAAAATAAGTACTATGTGCATGATAACAGAAATAACCGCTGTCCATCAGAATATGTCCAGGATAATGGCCCGTCCAATTGGTTCTGGCAAGATAAGTCTTCCATATCTCAGTTCTTCCATTGGTTACATCACGGTTTGTATCTACCTCTACGCTCCCCTGTCCGTTTTCATTGCTATCGGCGAATTCCACATAAATTCCCCATTTGCCCAAAGCCAGGGTAAGAAAACTCTCCATTGTTGTGTACTTGGGCGAATCTACAGGATCATCTTTCATTATTCTGGTATCCGGATTATATTCGCCGGAAAAATACGATGGTTCATTGATATAAGCCGGAACATATCGAATCACCTGATATGTCACTTGGAATAATGCTGCTGCTACCAGAACAAGTATCCCATAGCGCAGCAACACGAAGAGTTTTCTCTTCTCTTTCACGAGTTGGAGAATCAACAATGTCAGAAAAGCAAAGCCAAGACCCAGTATTGTCGTTCGCGTATAGTTAAATAAAACCAGTCCGCAGGTAAATCCCATTAAGAGATAGTAAAAAATCAGCACAGTAACTTTGATTCCTTTGGCACAATCTGTTTTAGCCCACCATAGATTCAGCTTTGTAAAGAGTACCGCAACCATACAGGCCAGATACATTCCTGCCATATTGGCATTCACAAAATAAGTCGTATAGCGCTCGCAATCATAAGGCCTATGCATCATGGATTTATAAATGACATAGAATAATGATAACACTGCAGCATTTAACATTGCCTTCCACAACAGCTCACGCCGTGTAGGGTTACTGTTAACGTAGAAATAGGCACTATAGGAAATGATGAAAACAGAGGCGTAGAAGTAATCTCTTTTGAATAATGTTAAAAATACGATAAATAAGAGCCAGACAACTGCCAGCAGCGGTTGGAATGTTTTCCATTTCTTCCAGCCCTTATTCTTAATCAAATCACGAATAATCGCAATCAGGACAAGTCCCCAGATCAGAATCACCATTTTCCCCTGGCGAATAATATCTACAAACTGATACTCACAAATATCTTCAATCCAATGCTTCTCATATGCGAAATGAGTAAACACATAACAAAGCGGAATATAGAGCAGCGACCATATGGTAAACCACTGTTTCACATCCATCATCACCAGCACTAAAATTCCAAATCCGATACAGAACAGACGTAAAGAATAAGCCTGTTCATAGCTATTTCCGGCATTCATAAACCCAATTCCAGCATAGATCATCATATATAGAAAGACAATAAACAACAGATAACGATACGTATCCGGAGATTTTGCCTTACTCTTTATCTTTTCCATTAATTCATTCATTAATACTTCTCCATACTGTGTTTCATTCTGGCCGTAGCTACACAAAGTAAATTATATAACAAAGGACTGGCATTTGCAATTGACATTTCCCCCTTCACCGCCTACACTAAATAATGACTAAAATCTGCAAATAATTGCATTGGCCAATAAATTTAGTGAAAGGATGACGCACCTATGAAAGCAAAGTCACTTACCTTCATCAAACAACATCTCGTCGATTTGATACTTTTACTCCTTACGATTCTGTTCTTTGTCCTTCCGGGTGACTTTGTCCCCCAATTCACCAATGATAGTATAGGCTATATTGATAAACTAATTCTGCGTTCTCCGCTTTATCCATTATGGCTTTCACTTTTTCGATGTTTTTTCTCGGAGGATTTCTATCTCACCGCTGTTATTATTGGACAGACAATCCTCGCGATTTTTTCCGTTACGGCTCTTGGAATGACGATCAGAAAGCTTTTTACTGTAAAGCCACTCCTGTATTGCATTCTCTATCCCTTCCTCCTGTTTCCTTATGGCATTGAATTGCTGACTAGCGACACTCCCCTGCTCTATCAGCGTACGATCCTCACAGAAGGGTTAAGTTACTCCCTGTTTTATCTGTATCTGATCTTCTTTTTAACCGCGTTATGTCGTAATCATGCCAAAGCACTGTTAGGTTCTTATCTTTGTTCTGCCATACTGATTCTTCTTCGTGGACAAATGCAGTTGACCTTAATTTTTTCCGTTTTGCTAAGTATTTATCTGCTTTTTAGTATGCGCAAATTCAAAAAGCAATTTCTTTCTCTGCTTGGATCCATGCTTTGCGGTATCATTTTGCTGTTGGTCATCACCAAATCCATTACCTTCGTCTATAGTCAGCATGTATTTGGAGAACCGGTCAAGCCGGAATTCACAAATACCAGTTATATGATTAACTTTCTTTATACGGCAGATGATTTGGACCGCTCCTTATTTGACAATCATCCGGAATCTGAATTTATTAATCTGATTTTTGATGATCTTGAATCGAGTGGATATGTCTATGCCAATCGAGGCACAACGTTGTCTGACAGACGCAATCACCTGATGGACGCCAATCTGTATTTAAAGCTTCACTCCTATATTCCTCTGGCCAATTCTTATTATGGCAGTGATCCGTCCTTTTCAGATGCCGATATCTACAATACATATGAAAGTGTCGCTCATGATCTGCTGATTGCATTGGCTCCTCGTCATTTTGGGCAATGGCTGTCCGGGTTCTTCTCCTTGTTTTTCTACGGTACCTGTGAAGCTGTTTTCTTTCTGTATCCGCCGCTTAAGACACTTTGCTATGTTTATGCCTACGTTGTATACTTTGCCGCACTTTTCCTTTCTGTTTACCGATTAAAAAAAGCGCACGACAGTATTGCCGCACGCTTTATGTTATGTACTCTGATCATGTTAACAGGAAATCTTGCCGCCTGCTGTATTACCATTGGTTCTACAGGAAGATACCTCTCGTATTTCTGGGGGCTGTTCTATATTGCAGGTCTGCTTCTTCTTGCGGAACTCTTTCACTCCCAAACGCGTTATAAAGCTTCATAAACTAATCAAAAAAATTATATCTTATGATACAGTAAAACGCCCTGATTGCATCTTTGATGCCAATCTTTTTACCCTGTTCAAATGTTCTTGGATTATATGAAATTGGGATTTCATAGACTTTATCTTTTCTCCTGGCGATTTTTGCTGTAACCTCCGGCTCAAATCCAAACCGGTTCTCCTTGATATCAATTGACTGAATCACTTCTCTACGAAACATTTTATAACATGTTTCCATATCTGTCAGAGAGAGATCACAACACACATTGGATAACAAGGTCAATAGTTTATTACCAAGCGAATGGTAAAAGCTCTCTACTCGATACTGGGTTCCTCTGGCATATCTGGAACCATAGACAACATCTGCGTCCTTTTTGCCATAAACAAAAGGAGCAAGTAATTTATCAAATTCCTTGGGATCGTATTCCAGATCCGCATCCTGTACGATAACCACATCACCGGTTGCTACCTTAAATCCATGGCGAAGCCCTGCACCTTTACCCATATTTTTTTTATGAAAGAGTACCTTATCTACCTTGCCTGCCAGTTTACTTACAATCAGTTCCCTTGTTCCATCTGTAGATTTGTCATCTACCAGAATGATCTCTGTCTGAAAGCCGCAATTTCTTACGGTTTCTATTAAATGTTCCAGAGTGTCTTTCTCATTGTAGCAGGGGATTACTACTGAAACCACAACATTTTCTTTGGTTAGTTCTTTGCTCATCCTACCTTCTCCTTCTCCTTTTGTTCTTGTCTTACAATCTCTTTGATTACATATTGAGGGGAATTGTTAATACTGATATATATCCTTCCCACATATTCACCAATCAGCCCCAGCATAATCATAATCATACCGCCAAAAAACACGAGTGCTGACATCAGCGAAGAAAAACCAAGTGCACGATCCGGAAGAACCAGTCTTTGGATAACAACAATTATACCATAGATAAAGCCTATGATTGCAAAAAAGCATCCAATTGCAGTTGCAATTCTAAGTGGTTTAACAGAAAAAGATGTAAATCCATTCATCCACAATCCAAGTAATTTCTTTAATGTGTATCCGGAATTACCGACCTCACGGCTTCGATGATTCACATCGACATTCACAATATTTCTGGTAGAACGTAAGACCAGACCAATTACATAGGGATAAGAATTCTCATACTTAATCATATCGTCAACGATATAACGCTTAGCGGCAAAATAACTTGAAATATATAATTCCTTTGGCTTGTCCAGCATAAATCTTGCCATTTCCTCATTGACCCAGCTGCCAAAGTTACGAAATACCGAGTGCTTCTTGTGGGAGTATCTTGCATAAGCAACATCAGCCCCCTGTTCTAATGCATCCAAAAGCAATGGTGCTTCACATGCTGGTGTCTGACCATCATCATCCAGGCAGACAATAATCTCCCCTTTGGCTTGACGAATCCCGGCCATTAAAGCAGAGTGCTGACCAAAATTTCGTGCAAAATCAATTCCGGTTACAGCCGGATCCTTCTGGCATAATTCCTTAATTGTCTGAAAAGTATCGTCCGGAGAACAATCATTAATCAGGATCACCTCATACGAATATTGAGGTTGTTCCTGCATTGTCTGATTAATTTCTTCTACAACTGTACCAATTGTTTTCTCAGATCGGTAACAGGGGATGATAAAACTCACCAATCTCATTTCGTCACCTCCATAAAAATCACCTTTTGCGGATGCCCATCCAGAACCATCGTCTCTTCTTTCTCCGGTATCACGCGGTAACCATTCGCTATTGCAGCTTTATATGAAGCAATATTACTCTCAAGCATTCTGATCATAACTTTCTCCATTCCCAGAGAGTCCAATGCATAACGGGTTGTCAAATCTTCCATTTCCCTGCCGTATCCTTTGCCTTTTTCCTCTGTCTCCCCAATAAACATTCCATATTCAGCAGTTTTTTCTTTGCGGTCAATGTCTCTTAAATAGGTGCTTCCTATTTCCCGCCCGGTCTCCTTTACGCATACAATAAATTGCTCTACCAATCCGGTCTTGACTTTATTCTCAATCCAGCTCAAATGCATCTTTACTGTCAACGGCTCCCGAAAGAGGAACTGCTCCATCACTTCTTCAGAATTTCTCCACTGGATAATCTGTTGTGTATCCTCAACTGTCATCCTTCGAAGACAGATTTTCTCTCCAACGATAACGTATTCCTGACTCATTACTCTAACCATGCCTTTCCAGCAGTCTTTACTGCGCCTGATAAATCAAAAAATTATCATTTCCCCCCTGTAACATATCTACCAATTGAAAATATCCTTCTTCCACTCCCAGACACTTTTCCAGATTTTCTGCTGTCATTCCGGTTCCATCCCTGGTGATAAACAGGGCATTATCAGCATATAACAAGGCATCTTTAATCTCTTCGATTCCAAAATACTCTTTTTTCATCGTTACCAATGGGCTTCCTGTCATCCAGCCACCAAGATACAGATAATTCTCCGGTTCCTTGTCCATCGGATCAAATACACCTCTTGTGTGATATACCGTAGTATAGACATCCAAAAAATAAAAATTCTCCGGATGGGATTCCATGTATGAGTATACCACATCCTCTGCTTCATTAACAGATTTTTGTTCCCTGCAATCCTGTATTGTTACGCTGATGCCATTAACAGAAATCAAGAGAAAAACAAGCAGTAATATGCTTTCCTGTACATATCTCTTCTTTGGGCTGTCCCTTGATGTTAATGTAAGATACAGCAAATACCCCATAAGGAAGAGAAATTCCACCAGATATATAGAAAGCGTCACTCTCTCTGGATAACGTCCAAAGGCATAGAGATAAAGGAATAAACTGCTTCTCGCCCCACCGCTTAGCAATAGAATCAAACAATGCCAATATCTCTTAGCTCTAAGGATTACAATACCAAGAAGTAAATACATCCCTATTGCCAAATAATTATAGGGATATCCATCCTCTGAATGAATTGTCTGGTCTTTGTAAATCCATAATGCATTCTTGATTCTGTTAACAATGGATACTTGTGTTCCGGGAATGTTCGGATTATCTGCAATCTTTTGTAATATTTGGGTTCCTTGTAGATTCCCGGCATTATCATCAAGCATAATATTGTAGCTTTGATACATCAAAAGCTGCTCTTCTGTAATTTTCTGTTCCTGATAGTATTGCAGTGAATCTATATCAGTCCAGATTCCGCGATAATCATAAACTTCTGTTCTGGCATCATTATATGCCAGATACTGCTGCCATGCCTCTTCGGAATAACAGAATTGGTTCACTCCAATCAGAATCATTAGTCCACCAAAAAGCACCAGAAGATAGCTAATCAGCTGCTTCATGTGTTTTTTGGAATGGTCTCCCATTACATCCAAAGCCAGTGTACACAGGATAAATGGGATCAGCAGGAAAAAAACCTTTGTCCGAATCAGATAGCAAAACCAAAGAAGAATCACAGAAACAATTCGCCTTCCAAAACGCGGTTTATCTAACAGATTATCCGTTACCATCATAAAAATACCGCAGCCACCTGTGATTGCAGCTACGACAGTATAATGAATCATTACATAACTATTCAGACACAAAGCAAGAAAAGCACTTATACAGATTACAGCCGCCAGAATCTGCTCCTTTTTAGAATGAAACAGTAAAAAAAGGCGGTATAGTATCAGAAAGAAGCCAACAATATAGCAGGTACAGAAAAAAGCCCCCAACCAGGGCACACCAGGAATAATTGAATATAAAAAGCTCAGCAGGGAACTTAACGGCTGACTCAGATAGACACTCATTCCGCTCGGTTTTGCGCTAAAGCCACCCGAAAGAATACTCTGTATCATGAGATCATCGTTAAGACAATACATCATATCAAAGCACATCGCAATGACTGCAAAAAAACCAATTGTAATC
>Ga0116143_10004185_pt1 | contig 13914 bp, 13 predicted proteins | sample AD_UKC034_MetaG_FD_89745 | JGI IMG/M metagenome (GOLD analysis project Ga0116143, IMG submission 89745) | Active sludge microbial communities of municipal wastewater-treating anaerobic digesters from USA - AD_UKC034_MetaG | ecosystem: Engineered > Bioreactor > Anaerobic > Digestate | place: USA...
GCACTGGGCAAGCCGCGCAAATCCATTTGCCTGCCCACCGGGCTGGCGCGCTTCTTCTCGCATTTTGCGGCTTTTTTCAGCCGCCTGACGCACACCACGCCGCGCTTCACGCCCTACTCCATCGCCACGCTGGATGGCAATTCGACAATCAGCCACGCCAAGGCAGAGCGGGAACTGGGCTTCAATCCCCGCCCGCTGCGGCAGACGATCAGCGACACAGTGGCCTGGTTGCTCAAGAACCGCAAGCGGTTCGACCGGCCCAAAGAATAAGATGCAGCCCAGGATCACATGGCGAGGAAAAATTGCACTGATTACCGGCGCCTCCAGCGGAATTGGCGAAGCGACGGCGCGGCGGCTGGCAGCCGAAGGGCTGGTGGTGCTGCTGACTGCGCGGCGGCAGGAGCGGCTGGAGGCGCTGGCGCAGGAAATTCAAAGCGCCGGTGGGCAGGCCCACATCTACCCGGCGGATTTGAGCCTGGTAGAAGAACGGCAGCGGTTGTTTGAGCGCGTCAACGCGGAGCAGCCGCCGGTGGATGTCCTGGTGAATAATGCCGGACTGGGCTGGTACGGCTATGCCGCCGATATGCCCTGGCAAACTGCCCAGCAGTTGCTGGCGGTGAACCTGGAGGCGGTGGTGCAATTGACGCTGCTGTGGCTGCCGCAAATGCGCGCCCGCCGGCAGGGACGGATTATCAATATTGGCTCAGTGGTAGGCAGCATCCCCAGCCAGGGTGTGGCGGTTTACGCGGCCACCAAGGCTTTTGTGAATGCATTCACCACCGCCATTTACCGGGAACTGGCCGGCACCGCGGTCAAGATCAGCGTGGTGCGGGCCGGGCCCATCCGGACAGAATTTTATGAAAGCGCCGCCCACCGGTCAGACGGGTTGGTCATTCCGGTGGAGCGGCTGGCGATTTCAGTAGAGCGGGTGGCCGAGGCCGTCTGGCGGGTGCTGAAGCATCCGCTGCGGCGGATCTATGTGCCGGTCTGGCTGGGCATTACCCCCTGGGTGGAAGCGGCATTTGGCTGGATTATGGATCGGATTGGGCCGCTGCTGTTGAAGCATCAAAGAGCCGGGGCAGATTCATCTGGCAGGCGCCAGTAAGCCGAGCCATCGGCAGCCCGCGCCATCATTTTATATTCGATCATACCCCGCCGCAGGCTGGCCGTATCTTCATAAAAACCCGCCAGCACCTCGTTGAGTTGTTTTTCAGTGTATTGTTTGCCGGGCTCAATCGCTTTCAGCACATAGCGCAGCAGGACCTGGAATTTCTTCTCCTGCATGGGCAGCGCCCGGATGCGCCCCTCGGGGGTGGTGAAGGAAGCCAGCACCTTGCGGTCGTAGGCGTCCATATCCACATCTTCAGACAAGCGAGGGAGGGCCTCACGAGTGGCAAACTGCCGGGCCATGCGCTCAAGAGCTTCAAGCTGCAGGGAGTAGAAGTAATAATGGCCTTCGGTACGCGCTGAAACCAGCCCAGCCTCGGACAGGCGCGCCAGGTGGTGCGACACGGTGGAGGGTTTGATATTCAGCAGGGCAGCCAGCTCTTCAACCGTGTGGGGCTTTTGAGCCAGCAGACCAACAATTTTCAGGCGGTTGGCATCGGCCAGCGCCTTGAAGAAATTAAGCAGTTCTTCTGAATCCAGTAATTGAGCGTTCATCTTGCAATATCCTTCATTATGTTTTTATATTTATCGAAATGATTTTACAACCATCAATCGCTATTGTCAAGCAAAAAAGGGTTCATTTTGTCAGGGTTTTGTAAACCTATTCTGCTCATTTTCCCGTATAATTAGAGGGATGCGGATACGACCGCTAATTTATTTTGTCTTTGTGCATGGTTGAGGTGCGCATATGGGTAAGGACCTCCAGTTGATTGACGTACTTCGCAAAGCGTTCCCGGGTATTCTGGATAAAGAAGCTGATGAGATGATCGGCTCAGGACAAGTATTGCCATTTCCGGGCAATACGGTCATTTGCCTGGAGGGTGCTCTCCAGACGACCTTCTACATTATATTAGAGGGCGAGGTTGAGATTCGGAAGACCATCAACGATACCGAGGTGCGCGTTCTGACCCACCTGGGGCCGGGGGACTTCTTCGGCGAAATGGCGATCATTCACGGCGCGCCGCGGGCGGCGACGGTGGTGACCACCTGCCCCACCACTGTGCTGGAGATCCCCCGCGAGGGGTTCTCTTCGATGATCAAGCGCAGCAGCAGTATGAGCATGGCAATTGTGCAGCAGATCAGCAAGCGCCTGCGCGAAAACGACGAGATGGCGATTGAAGACCTGTGCGAGAAGGCCGGGCAACTGGCTGAGGCCTATCAGCAGTTGGCAGAGCAGGACTATACCCGCCGGGTATTTCTGACTACGATTGCCCACGAGCTGCGCACCCCACTGATGGCAGCCAATGGTTTTTTGCAAATTCTGCGCAGCGGGGCGCTGCAGGGGCAGGCCTTTACAGCGGCGCTGGAGACGGTCAGCCGCAACCTGACCGAGATCACCACCCTGACCAACGATATTTTATTCCTGCAAGAAATGGAACTGATTCTGCCAGCGTTTGAGCAAACAGATGTCGGCGGACTGGTGGCATCGGCAGTGGAACAGCAGCGTGAAAAGGCTGAGCGCAACGGGGTGGGCATGACGATGACGATTGCCCCCGGTCTGCCGCGCATTCCGGCAGACAGCAAAAGCCTGGAGCGCGCGATTGTGGCAATGATTGACAACGGCATCAAATTCTCACCGGAGGGCGGGGCGGTGAATGTGGATGTAGGCTTTAACGAGGTTGAAGTCTGGGTGCGGATTCAGGATCATGGCGTGGGTATTCCAGCCAAGTATCTGCCCCGAATTTTTGAGCGGTTCTTCCACCTGGATGAGGTTGCCGGGCACCTGTTCCGCGGCGCGGGGCTGGGGCTGTCGATTGCCCGCCAGGTGATTGAGCAGCACAAGGGTCGGGTGACTGTGGAAAGCGAACTGGGGCGCGGTTCAACCTTTACCATCCACCTGCGCCGAAACCAATAAAACGCGACCGTGAGGAAAATCAGCAGGGCAGCCCTTTGGAGGCTGCCCTGAATTTTTTAGAGCGTCAGAACAACGATGCCCGCCACGGTGAGCAGCATGCCAACCACCGATTTGAGGGTCAGGGGTTCGCCGCCCAGCATGATGCCCATGAGCGCGCCGAAGAGCGGGGAGGTAAAGGCGATTGGCATCACCTTGGTAAGGGACGCGCCCTTGATGGCGGTATAAAAGCACAACATGCCCACAGCGCCGGCAACCACGCCGCCGCCAATGATCATATAGAGCAGGGCTTTGGGACCAGCCTGGGGCAGCGTTTTCCACTGCGGGTAGCTGGCAATTCCCAGGATGATTACCGCGACAAGGGTGCGAATGGTGATGCCCATGGTGGGAGAAAGGTTGCCAAGGTGGAGGCCCTTTTTCTCAAAGTAGCCACCAACGCCCCAGCAGATGGCTGTGAGCAAGGCGAAAAGTTGGGGTTTCATGTGGTTTGTCTCCTGATATAAGAATTGGAATATGAGGTTCTCAGATTGGTCTTAAAATTCGCGTGAAAACCTCTTGCAAAACGCCAGCAATTGGTATATACTGTGGATAGAAGTGGTAGAAAGTGGGTGAAAGTGGTACGAATCGCCGGGTTACCCGGCGTTTCGCCTATTTATCCGAGGTAGAACTAATGTTCACTAGTTTCATGGGTCAGTACGAGCACAGCATAGACGAAAAAGGACGGATGACCATTCCGGCCCGCTATCGCGAGCTGCTGGTCACTGGCGCAGTGATCACCCTGGGGTTTGATGAAAACCTGTGGGCGCTGCGCACTGCCGACTACGAAGAGATTGAGGCCAAGATTGGCCGCATGAATCCGGCTGACCCTAACGTGCGCCAGCTAGCACGGTTAATTCTATCACACGCTGAATTTGTTGAACCGGACCGGCTGGGGCGAATCCTGCTGCCGCAATTCCTCCGTGACTCGGGGCATTTGACCGATACCGCGGTGGTGGTTGGGGTCGGCAGATATTTTGAAATCTGGTCCCGGGAATTATGGAGCGCGCAGGTTGCCAGGCTGCATGACCCGACGATCACCCAGGAACGGCTGGCGCTTTTTGACCTCTCGCATCAATGAGTCACCCCACTGTTGAAGACCACCAACCCCCGCACGTCTCTGTACTTTACCAGGAAATACTCAATGTTTTAAGCCCGGAAAGCCCCGGAAGGTATGTGGACGCCACATTAGGCGCCGGAGGGCACGCCTGGGGGATCCTAAAGGCCAGTACGCCGGATGGCGAATTACTCGGTTTTGAACTGGATCCTCAGGCGCTGGAGATTGCAAGCCAGCGCCTGGCCGTTTTTGGCAGGCGGGCTCATTTACGGCAGGCTTCTTATGCCACACTGGGCGCAGAACTAGCCCGATTGGGCTGGGAGACTGTGCAGGGTGTGGTGATGGACCTGGGGGTATCTTCAATGGAACTGGATACCGCCGAACGAGGGTTCTCTTTTCAAGCCGATGGCCCGCTGGATATGCGCTTTGACCCCACCGCCCCACTCACCGCAGCCGACCTGGTGAACCAGACGCCGGAAGCCGAACTGGCTGACCTGATTTGGCGATATGGCGAAGAGCCGAACTCACGGCGAATTGCCCGAGCCATTGTGCAGGCCCGGCCGCTAGAAACCACCCGGCAGCTGGCGCAGGTGATTGAACAGGCCCACCGCGGGCCCCGCCAACGCATTCACCCGGCCACACTCACCTTTCAGGCTTTGCGGATCGCTGTCAATGACGAGTTGGGCGCGCTGGAGCGAACCCTGCCACAGGCCGTGGCGGCGCTGGCGCCTGGCGGTCGTCTGGCGGTCATCGCCTTCCATTCACTGGAAGACCGGCTGGTCAAGCAGTTTTTGCGAACCGAAAGCACAGACTGCCTCTGCCCGCCGGCACAGCCGATCTGCACCTGCAATCACCGGGCTACCCTGCGGCTACTCACACGTCATGCCATCACCGCCGCCGATAACGAGATAACCGCCAATGCCCGGGCACGCAGCGCCCGCCTGCGGGTGGCTGAAAAGCTGCCGCTGGCATAAGACTTGCAATTTCCAGATTGAAACGATCTCACACTTGAAGAAGGACTCTATGGCACAAAATCTCATCCAGGCATATCGGCAGGCCCCCTGGCGCACCCAGCTCCAGTGGATTGGCCTGTTTTTGCTTGGGCTGGTTGGGGTTGTGCTGGTCGCCGGACTCTGGTTGAGCATTACTGCCCAGGCTACCTCTGCCGGGGTTGAGATTCAGAATCTAGAATATGACCGCGAAGATATTCAGCGCGAAATTGCCGACCTGAAGACCCATTACGCTTACCTGACTTCGGCGGCTGTGATGGAAGACCGCGCCGAAGGGTTGGGATATGTTACCGCCGATATGACACAGGCCGTTTATGTGATTGTGCCTGGATATGTTGGTCGGCAGCCCGAAATTCTGGCGCTGCCCATTACGCTGGAAGCCGAAGAAAGCGAAATCCTCAAGCCCAGTTATACCCAGTCGCTCTGGGATATTCTGTTCCGCGCCCGCCTGTGGCAGGGAAGCATCCAACCCTAAGGAGGCCAAATGAAACTACCTGCAATCTCTCGTTTCACGATTGTTGGCGCCATTTTGGCCCTGATGGCAGCTTTGATTCCTGTTCAGATGGTTCGGATTCAGACCAATGTGGAAGCAAGAGACAAATCTGATTGGTTTGATCAAAATTTTGGCTATGAAGAACGCACCCTGACGCCCGAGCGCGGCAATATTTATGACCGCTGGGGCAACCTGCTGGCGGGCAACCGGGAAGTATATGAAATTGGGGTTGCGCTGAACGAAGTCAAAAGCCCCGAAACAATTGCCCGCGATCTGGCGGCTGTGCTGGGCGCAGATTATGCTGGCGTGTTGAGCGCTGCCAGCACAAAATATATAAAGGGCGAGATTGAATATATTGCCCTGGTTGATTTTGTGGATGCGGATTCGGTCGCCAAGCTGGCGGAACTCCAAAAGCAGTACAGCGACCTGCCGCCGGCCCGGCGCGGCCAAGAAAACCCAAGCCTGCTCGGATTGCACTGGACGGCCCACCTGCACCGCAGCTACCCCGAAAACGAATTAGGATCCAACGTTATCGGGTTTGTGCCATATCTCGACCGCAGCAACAACAGCGGGCTTTACGGGGTGGAACAGTACTACGACACCATGATGGCCGGCGCGCCGCTGGATGTGGTCATTGCAGTTAACCCGACCAATGTACAGGAAATTCCCAATGTGCAGCCCGGCGACAGCCTGATTTTGACGATAGACCGCGAGATTCAGTCCAAGATGGAAACGGTCATTGACCAGGCAGTGGCCGATACGGGATCTGATTCAGGGACCATCATTGTAATGAACCCCGAGACGGGTGAAATTCTGGCTATGGCGACCACGCCCCGGCTGAATATCAATGAGTACTGGAACTATGGTGAGATCTTCACTGGAACGACCCCGTTTAACCGGGCCATCAGCCAGACACTTGAACCCGGCTCGACTTTCAAGGTCATCACCATGGCCTCGGCGCTGGACAGCGGCGTGATTACGCCAAGCAATACTTATTATGATGATGGCTGGGAAGAAGTAGGCGGCATCAATATTCACAACTGGGACTATACCATCTGGAACGATCAGGATATGACCGGTTGTATGCGGCACTCGATTAACACCTGCCTGGTATGGGTAGCCAAGCAAATGGGACCCACGCTGTTCTACGACTACCTGCTGCGGTTTGGGATTGGGCATCGCACCAATGTTGACCTGTACGGCGAGCAAACCTGGCCCTTGAGCCTGCCAGGTGACCCGGACTGGTACCAGGTGAACCTGGGCACCAATGCTTACGGACAAGGTTTGGCGGTTACTCCCATTCAACTGATCACGGCGATTTCGGCTGTGGCCAATGATGGGACGATGATGGCGCCGCATATTCTGCGAGCGTATATCCGCAATGGGCGGCAGTACAATGTTGAGCCCATGCCGATTGGCTCACCCATTTCGGCAGAAACAGCGCACACACTGAGTGAGATGCTGGCGATTTCACTGGAAGAAGAGGCCTCAAAGCGCTGGTGGAAGGTTACCGCATCTCTGGCAAGACCGGCACCGCCGATATTCCGGAAGGCGATGGCTGGTCGGATTACACCAATGCATCGTTTATTGGCTGGGGGCCGACAGATGACCCCAAGTTTATTGTGTACGTCTGGCTGGAAAAGCCCAAGAGTGACCGTTGGGGCTCAGTACTGGCAGCCCCGGTATTTCAGCAGGCTGTGGAGCAGTTGGTTGTGCTCATGGACCTGCCCCCCGACACCGTCCGATTGCAGTTGAAATAGAAGGTGAAAGCTCCGTGCTAACGCTGGCAGATGTTTTAGAAGCCTTGACAGGCACCCGCCCCGAAGCAGCCTCGCTGATTATCAGTGAGGCAGCAATCGATTCTCGGCTGGTGATTCCGGGGGCGCTGTTTGTGGCGCTGCCCGGTGAACGCGTGGATGGGCATGACTACGTTGAAGAGGCCTTCCGGCGCGGGGCGCATCTGGCACTGGTTCAAAAAGACCTGTCGGCCCACCTTAGCTGCGTGGATGTGCGCGGGGGCAAGCTGCCCGAGAGCCTGCCGGAAGCACCGTTCTGCCTGTGGGTTGAAGATACGCTTAAAGCCTTCCAATCCATTGCGAGTTTCTGGCGGCGCAAGCTGAATATTCGCGTGGTGGGGATTACCGGCAGTGTGGGCAAATCGACCACCAAAGAATTGATTTACGAAGTGCTCAGCCAGCGGTACCATACGTTGAAGAGCCCGGGCAACTTGAACAACGAAATTGGCCTGCCGCTGACCCTGCTGCGCCTGAGCAGCGGGTACGAGCGCGCCGTGCTGGAAATGGGTTTTTATGTCCCCGGCGAAATCAGCTTCCTGTGCGACCTGGCGCTGCCGCAGGTGGGTGTGATCACGAATGTGGGCACAGTTCATGCTGAGCGGGCAGGATCGCAGGAAGCAATTGCGCGCGGGAAAGCCGAACTGGTGCAGGCCCTGCCCCCCGCCCCCAATGGGGTGGCCATTTTGAATTACGATGATCCGTGGGTGCGCCCGATGGCTGCTCAAACACAGGCGCAGACGCTGTTTTACGGGCTGGACCCCGAAGCTGACCTGTGGGCTGATGAGATAGAAAGCCAGGGTCTGAAGGGGATTCTTTTCCGGCTGCATTACCGCCAGGAAACCCTGTACCTGCGGGCGCCGATGATCGGTCAGCATTCAGTGCATACCGTGCTGCGGGCAACCGCTGTGGGGTTGGCTGAGGGGCTGAGCTGGCAGGAGATCGTCACCGGGCTGCAGCAGGGGCACACCCAACTGCGGCTGATGGCTGTGCATACCGAAAGCGGCGCGCTGGTGCTGGATGATACCTATAATGCCTCGCCCGAGTCCACCATGGCGGCTCTCAACCTGCTCAATGAGCTTTCAGGTCGGCGGATTGCCGTGCTGGGCGACATGCTGGAACTGGGACCCTATGAAAAGCAGGGACACGAACTGGTTGGCATACGGGCAGCGCAAGTGGCCCGGCTGCTGGTTGCGGTTGGAAACCGCGGGAAAATGATTGCTGAGGCAGCCCGCCAAGCGGGCATGTCATCCCGACAGATTATGTGGGTTGAGACGGTGCCTGAGGCCATCACAGTGCTGCAAGGCTTGCTGAAGGCCGACGACGTTGTCCTGGTCAAAGGATCTCACGGGTTGCACATGGAACGGATTGTTTCAGCACTGGAGGCGCACGCATGAAAGAAGGATCGCTGGCATTAGCCCTGAGCGGGCTGAGTTTCATGATGGCGGTCATCTGGGGCGGGCCGCTGCTGCGGGTGCTGCGCCACTTTAAGATCGGCAAGCTCATTCGGGTCGAAGAGCCGGGCGCGCACATGGTCAAAATGGGCACCCCCACCATGGGCGGGGCAATGATTATTGTGCCCGTGGCCCTGCTGACGGTTCTGCTCAACGCGGCCTCGCTGCTGGGCTTGAATGTGCTGGGGCGCTCGGTGATGCTGCCGCTGCTGGTAATGGGCGGCTTTGGCCTATTGGGCGCGCTGGATGATTGGGAAGGTATTCGCGGCCCCCGCCGTGGTTCGGGGATGCGCATCCGCACCAAATTTGGCCTGCAGATCCTGCTGGCCCTGGGTGCGGCGCTGGCGCTGCGATACGTTCTGGATGTGCCCAATATGTACTGGTTCAGCTATCAGGGCGAAATTGACCTGGGCTTCTGGTACATTCCGATTGCCACTTTTGTGATTGTGGGCGCCTGCAACGCCATCAACTTCACCGATGGTTTGGATGGGCTGGCAGGCATGATTTCGGCGACCTGCTTTGCGGCTTACGGTGTGATTTCCATTCTGCAGGGGCAGGTTTTCCTGGCGCGGTTCTGCTTCACGCTGGTGGGTGCCATCTTCGGGTTCCTGTGGTTCAATGTGCACCCGGCTCAGCTCTTTATGGGCGATCTGGGAGCGCTGGCGCTGGGCGCCACACTGGGTGTGGTGGCACTGATGAGTGGGCAGTGGCTGCTGCTGCCATTGATTGCCGTCATCCCGGTCAGCGAAGCCCTGAGCGATGTCATTCAAATCGTTTATTTCAGACTCACCAAAGGCAAGCGGTTCTTTAAAATGGCTCCGCTGCACCTACACTTTGAGCTGATGGGCTGGAGTGAGATGCAAATCGTCCAGCGGTTCTGGTTGGTGGGTTTGCTGGGAGCCATGCTGGGTGTGGCTCTGGCGGTGGTGTAACATGTTGATTAATACCTGGTCTGGTCTTCACATCCTCATTCTGGGAGCCGCCCGACAAGGGCTGGCGCTGGCGCGTTTCCTGGCCCGGCAAGGTGCTCAGGTGACCATCAGCGATCAGCGCAGCGCCGAGCAGTTGAAGAGCGCCCAAAAGTCTCTGGCAGAACTGCCAATTGAGTGGGTTTTGGGCGGGCATCCGCTTGAGGCGCTGAACGGGATTGACCTGCTGTGCCTGTCTGGCGGTGTGCCGCTGACCATCCCGATTGTGATGGAAGCCCAGCGCCGCGGGATTCCGCTGTCGAACGACTCGCAAATCTTTATGGAAGCCGTTCCCTGTCCGGTGGTGGGCATCACCGGGTCGGCGGGCAAGACCACCACCACCACGCTGGTTGGGCGGATGGCCCAGGCGGGGCTGCGCTCGCCGCGGCGGGCGTGGGTGGGCGGTAATATTGGCCTGCCGCTGGTGGATTACCTGGACCAGATTCGCTCGGATGACCTGGTGATTTTGGAGCTGTCGAGCTTCCAACTGGAATTGATGACTCGCTCGCCGCAGGTTGGTGCGATTTTGAACATTACCCCCAATCATCTCGACCGGCACGGCACCATGGAAGCCTACGCTGCGGCCAAGGCGCGGCTGCTTGATTTTCAACAGCCGGACGATTGGGCCATTCTCAACCGGGAAGATGCCGGATCGTGGGCGCTGCACGCCGGTGTGCGCGGGCAGTTGGTCAGTTTTGGGCTCAAGCAGCCTGAAGGCAGCCAGATGGGCAGCTTCTTTGCAGACGACAGCCTGTGGATTTCGGACGGTACGCGGGCGATGGAATTGATGCCCGCCGAGGCCGTTCAATTACGCGGGACACATAACCTGGTCAATGTGCTGGCTGCCAGTGCCATTGCCTGGGCTGCCGGACTGCCACTGGAAAGCATTCTGGCGGGCGTGGAAGGCTTTATGGGCGTGCCGCACCGCCTGGAACAGGTGCGCGATTGGCATGGCGCGCTGTGGTACAACGACTCTATTGCCACGGCGCCAGAACGCACAATGGCTGCCATTCGGGCATTTGAGGCACCGCTGGTTTTGATGCTGGGCGGGCGCGACAAGAACCTGCCCTGGGGCGACCTGGCTGATCTGGTGCATCAACGAGTGGAGCATGTAGTGGTGTTCGGCGAAGCCGCCGACAAGATTTTGCAAGCCCTGGGCCCCGTGCGGCCTGGACAGTGCACAAAGACCATCACCCGCTGCCAGGGGTTGGAAGCTGCCGTTCAGGCAGCCGCCGAGGTGGCGGAAAGCGGCGATGTGGTGCTGCTCTCACCGGGCGGTACCAGCTATGATGAATTTCGGGATTTCGAAGAGCGCGGCGAGCGCTTTCGAGAATGGGTGAAGGCTTTACCATGAACACAAGTTTTGTCTCCAACTCACATTCCCGCAATCGGGCTTCCTCCAGCCAAAATATGGCTGCTGAAACGTCCAAGCCGACCACGCAAACCCTGCGGCTGGGCATTGACGTGCCGCTGCTGTTGATTGTGGCCTGCCTACTGGCCTTTGGTCTGCTGATGGTTTTTTCAGCCGGGATGCGGCCCTCCATTCTGGCGACAGGCAAGCCGTATCACTTCTTCGTCAACCAGATCAAATGGGCAATCCTGGGATTGGCAGTGGCTACCACCATCATTTACCTGGATTACCACCTATTGCGGCGGTTCTTGCTGCCCATGATTGGCGGCACCTTGCTGCTGCTGGTGCTGGTGCTGTTGTTCGGCGATTTGCGCCTAGGAGCGCGGCGTTCCTTCTTTAATGGCTCGGTACAGCCATCAGAGCTGGCGAAAGTTGCCATTCTCATTTATCTGGCATTCTGGATTAAATCCAAAGAGGACCAGTTAAACAAGATTACCTTTGGGTTGCTGCCCCTGCTGGGCATTCTGGGCATTATTGCCGGTTTGATTATGGCGCAGCCAGACATCAGTGCCGCAGCAACGATTATTGTGCTGGGTGTGATGATGTTCTTCTTTGCCAACGGCAATCTCAAGCAGCTCATCATGGTGGCCGGGATTACCTTATTGATTGGACTGTTGATTGTGGGCCTGAATAGCTCACTTTCAGCCACGGCTGCTCAACGAATTGAAGATTTTATCCGTGGTTTGATCAACCCGGTTGCAGCTTCTGACCACATTCAGCGCAGCGTGGACTCAATTGTGCGCGGCGGGTTCTTCGGTGTGGGCATTGGACTGGGTGAAGTGAAGAACACGGGTCTGCCGGTGGCGCACACCGACTCGATTTTTGCGGTGATTGCTGAAGAAACCGGCCTGCTCGGGTCCATCTTGACCATTCTGCTCTACATCGGCCTGATGTGGCGCGGTCTGACGATTGCCAGCCGGGCAGCCGACCTGGAAGGCAAGCTGCTGGCCGGCGGGTTGACATTCTGGATTGTGATGGAAGCCATCATCAATATGGGTGTGATGGTCAACCTGATCCCATTTGCGGGCAATGCCCTGCCGTTGATCAGTGCTGGCGGGTCCAGCCTGGTGACGACCCTGGCAGCCCTGGGATTAATTATGAGCGTGGCGCGGTACTCGACGCGCCAACCCCAAACAACAGAAGGGAGAGCTTATAGTGCGGTTACTGATTTGCGCTGGCGGGACAGCCGGCGGCGTCAATCCCGCGCTCGCCGTGGTACAAGCGGTGGGCGCTGACGCCGAATCAATGCTGTGGATTGGCGGCGAAGGCGGCATGGAAGCGGACCTGGTAGCCCGCGAAGCCATCCCCTTTGAGGCCATTCCGGCTGCCGGAGTGCACGGGGTGGGCCTGCGGGCCCTGCCGGGCAATCTCTGGCGGCTGGTGCGCGGCACACTGGCAGCCCGCCGTCTGGTACGGCAGTTCCAACCGGATGTGATGCTATTCACCGGCGGCTATGTGGCCGCGCCGGTTGCCGTTGCCAGCCCGGGCATTCCCAAGCTGCTCTATGTACCGGATATTGAACCTGGTATGGCGCTGCGCTTCATGGCGCGGTTTGCTCGCTGTATTGCTGTGACCGCTGAAAGCTCTCGCACTTACCTGCCCCGCTCAGCCCGTGTGGTTGTTACGGGGTACCCCACCCGCAGTGACCTGGCCCAGTGGCAGCCGCCGGCTGCCCGCGAGGCCCTGGGATTGAATGCGGAACTACCGGTGGTGTTGATTTTTGGCGGCAGCAAAGGCGCCCGCTCGATCAATCGAGCTGTGCTGGCGAACCTGCCCCAACTGCTGGCGATGACCCAGGTCATCCACATCAGCGGCAAGCTGGACTGGGCTGAGGTTGAAGCCGCCCAGCAAACCCTGACGCCGGAGCTTGTCAGCCGCTACCATGCGTTCCCCTATTTGTACAAGGAAATGGGGGCGGCGCTGGCCGCCGCCGATCTGGCTGTCTCTCGGGCGGGAGCATCCACCCTGGGTGAGTATCCGCTCTTTGGCCTGCCCGCCATTTTAGTGCCTTATCCGTATGCCTGGCGCTATCAAAAGGTGAATGCGGATGAACTGGTACAGGCAGGCGCAGCAGAACTGCTGCCCGATGAAGAACTGACCACACAACTGATTCCAATGATTGAGGCCCTGTTGAATGACCGCACTCAATTGAGCGCCATGCAGCAGGCCATGCGGGCGCTGGCTCGCCCGGATGCGGCCGAGGCCATTGCCCGCTTGGTGCGGGACCTGGCCGGTCTGCGAGGAAGGAAGGCGACCTCATGATTAGTTTGAACGTTATTTTCTACATGTATGTGATCCTGTTCGCCTTTATTGGCGGCATGCGCGGCTGGGCCAAAGAACTGCTGGTGATGTTCAGCGTCATCCTGGCGATGTTCCTGACCACTGTGATGGAACGCTATATCCCGTTTGTGCGCGATAACCTGGCAGTGAATGCCCCGGCGACCCTGTTCTGGATTCGGGCGGTGCTGCTGCTGTCACTGGCCTTCTTCGGCTATCAGACGCCCAATCTGCCCAAGCTGGCAGGGTCACCGCGGTTTGCCCGCGAACGTCTGCAGGATATTCTGCTGGGTGGGTTCCTGGGCGCGGTGAACGGCTACATGGTTGTCGGCACACTGCTGGCCTACCTGCATTCGGCCAATTATCCCTTCCCAATCATCATCCCCCCCAACCCGA
>Ga0116143_10004186_pt1 | contig 13914 bp, 13 predicted proteins | sample AD_UKC034_MetaG_FD_89745 | JGI IMG/M metagenome (GOLD analysis project Ga0116143, IMG submission 89745) | Active sludge microbial communities of municipal wastewater-treating anaerobic digesters from USA - AD_UKC034_MetaG | ecosystem: Engineered > Bioreactor > Anaerobic > Digestate | place: USA...
ACACAAATAGCTACGATATTATCATTTATGTATGAAATTAAGATTAGAGAAAAGTTTCAGAAGAAGGATTTTAAGCCTATGCCTAATGTAGATATAGTCTTGCTTAATATAAGGCGTAAAGATTTTAATAAAAAAGACTTCCAATTGTATAGAGATTTTATTACATATATTTTTAATCAGATGAATTATTCTGTGCTGGATACATTTAAAAAGCTTTTTACATATAAACAGTTAAAGTATATTAACCAATATCTTAACAAGAATAGATATAGTAAGCCTACAGATATTCCTTTAGATTATTATCTTAATATCTTTCAGGAATTTAAGCTCAATGGAAAGAACTATATTAATAAAGTTAATGGATATTATTCAAAACATTTAAAGCAACATTCTAATAGAGAGAAAGTACATAGAACGAGGATATAATCTTAGAAACAAGTTTTTAAGTAAATAATATTTAAAGATTTTCTACTATCCATTTATTTAATGGATCTGTTTCATTCATATAGTCATCAATAGTAACAGGTATTCTTATATCTGGTTCTATCACATCAATATTACTATTGGGTATTAATTCAAAGTACTTAAAAGAGCATGCTATTCTTAATTTAGAATTAGGTAGAATTATCTCTTTATAATCACCAAATCTGTTTGGCTTTTGCCCTGCATTCTCCCCTATTAAAACTGCCTCTTTCTCCTGTTTTAAGAATAAAAGATGATGCATAGCTGATGAGAATGTTTTTCTTCCCATTGCTACATATATCCTTTTATTATTTGGGAGTTTCTCAAAGAGATCTCTCATTACTTCTGTATTTCCTCCCCTATTCCTTCTTAAATCAATAATAATATTATCAACACTTTGTGCTGAATTAAGTAGCTTATCCTTAAAAGTTCTTAATTCTTCTTTTGTATGTCCTTCATTTGTACAATCGTTGTATTGAAAAAGCAGATTATTATTTATTAATCTAAACTGATATTTATTATTACCAACATATGTAGGGTCATTTTTATCGGACATTTTCCATTTTAATGGCTCCTTAGTTTTTACTTTTTGTTTGGAATCTGTTTTTATGTTAAGTTCTTCATTATTTGTTGTTAATTTAACAGAATCAGAATTACTAAAGTTATAATATCTTAAAATTTTGTTTGAGGGTAAGTATCTAGATAAATCACTTAGAAGAACTTCTCTATTTTCTTTTGAGGATAGTCTTGATATTTGAGGGAATATTTCACTTAAAGGGTGTTCATTTATTTTTAATATCTCATGTCCAATAATATGATTGTAATTATCTGATGATCCTATTATGTAAAAATGTCCTTCAAATTCTTTACATTCAATTGGTAGATAATCGTTATTTAATATTCCTTTTACATATGTATGGGCATCTCTAGTTAGTGCTATAGACTCTTGAATTGCAAGGGGAAAGAATTCTTCATTTTCTTTTTGGGCTTTATTAAGGGAATTGATAAAGTCTTCTCTGCTTACATTTAGGTATGGATTAAAGTGTGTTGCTTCTATTTTACTAATTAAATATTCTATATCTTCTCTTTCAGGTGTTTGTTCTATTTCTGTTTGTTCCATCTGATAATTATATCAAAAAGAGCAGGAATAAATTTCTAAGTAAGTAAAACCTTTTTCATCTCAAACATTTTTATTTTTACACTCTTAAGCTTAAAATTCTTCTCTTTTTTGATACTAAAACCTAAGGAATTATAAAAAGGAAGAGCATTAAGTGTAGATAGTAATTGTATTTCATTTATATTATTTCTTCTAAAATCATTTTCTATATATTCATATATTTGTCTACCATATCCTTTTCTTTGTTTACTTGGAGTTATTTGTATCTGATATATACTTTTATCTTTTTTAGAATATTGTGCAAATCCAATTATTTCATTATTTTCTCTTAATAAAATCCATGTTGTATTTTTTAACTGGTCCTTAACATTCTCTCTGTTTATTAATGAAATCCATTCATCAATTTGTTTATTATTGTAATATTGTGAGTTTGTTTCTTTAATACATTTTGTATGTATTTCTACTATTTTTTCTATTATTTTGGTATTTGTACTAGAAGAGATTAAGGTAATCATGGCTATTTATTATTACTTTCTTCTTCTAGCAAGTAATTTATTAATCTCTCTATCCCCCAGTACTCGTGTTTTTCCTCAGGGATATTATTATTTGTTCTTTCTGAGGTTATAAGTGTAATACCATTTGTATTATCAAAAAATGGAATAGATAAAGAGCTTACATTTTCAGGTAGTATATTAAGAATTTTATCAGTTATAGCCTTTATTTCATCTTTATCGGTAGCATTTGCTAAATCATTAACATATTCTATTAAGGGATTATTGTTTATATTGTTTTCTATAATTACTTCTCTGTTTTCCATATATAATATTATATAAAATGGTGGAATATACTTTCAAGGTTGGAACTTAAAAGCAAAACCTTTTTAAAGTATAATTTCTAGTCTATGCTACAAGTTGTTCAATTACATAAGGAATATGATAGGCTCCAACTTAAATATGGAGACCCTACTCTCTCTTCTATATATGGTGCAGGTTGCATAAATAATCCAGAGGTTATGTTTATCTTTATGAATCCTACAGGTAAGAATATTTCTAGTAGCCATTCTTGGAAGGGATTAAGAGCTCCTTGGATTGGTACAAAACAAGTATGGGATATTTTTGAAAATCTTGGATTATTACAATCTAAGATATATTTGAAAATAAAAAATATTAGACCAGAAGAATGGGATTATGATTTTGCCAATGAGGTATATACTGACATCCAAAATCATTCCACATTTATTACTAATCTTGCAAAGTGTACTCAAATTGATGCAAGGCCTCTTAATAATTCTGTTTTCAAAGAATACTTAGATTTAATGTATAAAGAGATAGAGATTATTAATCCTAAAAAGATAGTTACTTTTGGTAATCAGGTATCTTCTATTTTGTTAGATAAGAATATTTCTGTTAGTAAATATCTTGGTGATGAGGGGGAGGTATTAAATGGTTATGAAATATATCCGACATATTATCCTGTAGGTCAAGGAAGAAGGAATATGCCTTTAGCAATAGGCAGATTGATGAATGTTTTGAATAAATAATGGTGGATTATAATTTCAGGCATGGAACTTAAAATCTAACTAGTATTAATCGTTTTCTTGAACTAGTTCTATTTCAAAAGCTACAACTCCGAATTTTTTTTGATCCTTATAAGAATAGTATTTAAGCATATTTCTTGCACAGTCATAATTGGAATAATCTGACGGCCAATTAGCATCTTTTATTGGGAAAAGTAAAAATAATTCTTTAAAATCTTTTGCTCTAATAATTCTAAGAACTTTTACTACGACTTTTTGATCTAATTCTGGAAGCTTAGAAAAGGTTATAGTATCCCCTTTGGAAATCTTACTCCTCTTTTCATCAAATAAGCGGGTTTCATACTTCTGTAGACCTGCTTTCACATCAGCAAAAGCCTTTGCATTTAGTTTCATTTCATGGTTCATATTGAATAATATATCAAAAAAGGAAGTTTTAAAATGGTGGGCGATACAGGACTTGAACCTGTGACCTTCACAATGTCAATGTGACGCTCTAACCAGCTGAGCTAATCGCCCGTTTCATTTGTTAATCCACTTTCACTTACAGAATATGCAATTAAATCTCCTAAACTCCAATCCCTCTGTTCTTCTTCAGGAATATCTGCACACTCTCTTTGTGCTGTAACAGAAACAGAATCTCCAACAGGTATAGAAAGAGATCTTACATTTTGAGGAAGATGATTTAATGTTTCTTCTATAACTTTCTTTAACTTTTCTTCTTCTGTTGTTTTACTTAATTTGTCAATTTCTCTTACATATTTTAATAAAGGATTTTCTTCTCGTTCTATATCTCTTTCCATATCATTACTTACTTAATTTAAATATACTTATCTCTTACTAATAACCTTATCTATTAATCCATACTCTTTTGCTTCTTGTGCTGTAAAATATTTATCTCTATCTGCATCCTTTTGTATCTGTTTTAAACTCTGTCCAGTTTGTTTTGATAACATTCTATACAATAAATCTCTTGTTTTTAATATCTCTTCTGCCTCTATTGCAATATCACTGGCTTGTCCTTGTACCCCACCTAATGGCTGATGAATATGAATTTTACTGTTTGGAAGTGCAAATCTCTTTCCCTTTGCTCCAAATGCAAGAAGAAGTGAACCCATAGAAGCTGCAAGACCTACAGCAATAGTTGACACATCACATTTTATGTAGTTCATGGTATCCAGTATTGCCATACCTGCATTTATTTCTCCTCCAGGAGAGTTTATAAACATCTGAATATCTTCATCAGGATTTTCTTTTTCTAAAAACAAAAGCTGAGCTACTATAGTATTAGCTAAATGTGTTTCAATAGGACCTCCTAAAAATACAATTCTATCTTTAAGAAGTCTAGAATATATATCATATGCTCTTTCTCCTTCCCTATCTTTTTCGATTACTGTTGGTATTAAAAATGCCATATATTTAAATATTTACATTTTAATTATGTTCATCTATATACTCTTTGCCTAATACCTCTTCAATAAAAGAATTAAATGCTTTTTCTTTTCTTCCTACCCTCTTCATATTTTCTCTCCACTCTAAATTACTAAATATATCTTTATCTACATCAGCTCTTTGCTTTTTAATTTCTTCTATTCTTGCATCAAGCTCCTCGTCTGTCATTTGTATATTTCTTGAATCAGCATAAAGGGTTAGAAAGACATCTGCCTCTATTGCTTCTTTTGCATCAAGCTTCCACAACTCTCTCATCTTTTCTATTGTAATATTATTAGCTTTAAGAAAATCATCAATATTAATCCCTCTGCTCTTCATATCTTCAACAAAAGCTTTTTCTCTTTCCTGTGCCTCATAATCAATTGCCTGTTGAGGTATTTCAATATTACACTCCTTTATTGCCAGTTTTAGTGCACTGTCCTGCATTTGATGAATTTGATAATGTTCTTTTTCTTTTAAAAGTGCATCTTTAATTTTTTCTTTTAAAGCATCTAAAGTTTTAATCTCTTTCTCTCCTATTATTTCTCCTATTTCTTTTGCCCATTCATCATTTATTTCTTTAGCTTTAGTCTTTTGTGATTTCTTAAGTTCATTTAAAGCACTATCAATCTCACTTTGTTCAACTGTGAGCTTTTCTTTTGAGACTTTTACCTTTTTCATATCACCAAGTTTAAAAGTAGGCATTGTTGTAACAGTTATTGTAAAAGGAATATCTAAGTTTTCCATGAACTTAGGAAGCTCTTTGAATTCAGGTGGTGCAATTGGATCTATGTTTTCCTTTGTGAGCACATTGTTAATGTATAATGGGGCTAATCTTTGGAAAGTTTCTAATCTTAAAACATCTTTTGCTTCATTGCTTATGAAGTCTGCAGGTACTTTTCCTTTCCTAAAGCCTTTAACATCTAAATCTTTAGAGTAGTCTTGGAGCATTAAATCATATGAATGCTTAAAACTGTCCGCAGGAATTGTAATATTCAATTCATGAGTATATTCATTAATATCTTTTCTTGTGTATTTAGTATCCATTAATATATTTATTGAAATTAAGAAATGTATTGTATTCTATGTGTTTTTATACAATTTGTCCAGTTTTCCGACTATAACTAGTCTTTGCTTTGAAGTCCATAGGGGAGAACAAGTGATTAATGTAATTCTGTAATCAGAGTAATCTTGAAGAACAGAGATATCATTTTTCTCAACTACCTTTGTTTCTGTAACTATGTATGTGAATTGATTGTCATTTTGAACAACCTCAATCTTATCCCCTACTTTTACCTTATCTAAGTTAAAAAAGGTGTCTTTGTTGGGAGGAAGCTTTGCATACCTGTGTCCAATTACTACCATGTTGCCCTTTTGTCCAGGGAGATTTGAGGAAGGAAAATGCCAGAAGCCTTTGTTCATTGTATGAGAGTCTGTACCTTCATATACAAGACCTTCTACATCAATGGAGTTAATAATTATTTTAGTATTTAATTCTTCTAATATCTTTTTATCAAGGACTGTTTGGGGATTAAGACTCTCTTCTATGCTTTGTCCTCCAGAACTTTGTATTGCAACACCTAAGACTTCATCTTTTGTAGGTACAAGTTCTGTGATAATTTGGAAGGTTATCTCCTCTGCACTCCTCTGTATATTAAATCTTTTTATAGGCCCAATTAATTTGTTGTAATTTGGATAAATTAGAAAGTACCCAAGAGGGGTTAGTATCGTTAATATTAGTATTATTGTAATTGCTGTTTTGGCACTTTTCTTCATGCTTTTATTTTATCATTTAATTGAGTATCTTGCACTATTTTTAATTTTGTTTTATGCTATATGCATAGACTATATAAATTTTAATATAGGTTGGTGTGGCAAAGAAAAAAAATATTAAAAAATCTGCCTCAAAAGTATCTAAAAAAGAAGAAAGTATGAAGAATAAGGTTGAGATAAAGCAGCCTTCTTCTGCTAAACAGGAAAAGCTTTCTAGGTTAGTTGGCTCTATCTTTATTGGTTTAGGTGTTCTTCTTGTAGCTTTTGGAATTTTTTCATATATAAAATATAGAGAGGAGCCATTACTTGATCCTGAGTTTGAATCTCCACTATTAGAGAATGTAACATCAGTAACTAATGGGGATGTAATAAAAATACAAGGAAGTGCTAAGGGATATGACAATGTCTTTATATATCTCAATGATGAGAAGATTGCAGAAGCAAAGGTAGATGATGATTCCAAGTTTAGCTATGAGTATACTGTTGAAAAAGAGGGAGAGTATAAAATTGCTGTTGCTGGTGTAAAGGGTTTTCCAAGCAGAAAGATATCTCCAAAATCTGAAATTGCAACTTCAATTGTTGATAGAACAGCACCAAGCAAAGAAGGTGTTACCCTTAAATATGGTACAGAAACAAACAAAAACACATTCATACTTGTTGGTACTGTAGAACCTAATGCAACAGTAGAGGTAAAAAGAGGAACTGATAGTTTTAGTGCATTAGCTGATAAAGATGGAAACTTTAGGATTGAGGGTATAAAACTTGAAGAAGGGAAGAATGTGTATTCTGTATACATAAAAGATTTAGCAGGAAATGAAGTACAGCTTGATGAGAAAGTAAGAGTAAACTACTCTCCTCTTGGCAGTGTTAATGGAGATGCAGTTGTTGATCAGAATATTCCACAGGCAGCAGGGACATTTGATGAGTTAATAGGGAATAATTTAATGATGATATTTGGTTTACTTGCCTTACTTGCATTTGTAATAAGTTCTTCTGTTGTATATTTGAAGAATAAAAGATAAGGGTTGTTACATTGAAATGAGAAGAGAGGTGTAAAAGCCTCTCTTTTTTGTATAATAGAGAGTATGAAAAGAATAATTTTGTTAATTTTATTATTTATTACCTTCTTTTTGGTCTCTCCTGTTTATGCTCAAAAGGAAGTTTTCTATCATGGTGTAATAAATGGATATAAGGAGATTCCATGCTTTAAGGCATTAGAAGGTAGTTATAAATGTTTTGAGTATTATGTAGATATAGAGGAGTTAAATGATCAGAAAGTTATTTCTCCGATATTATCAGAGAATGAAGAGTCAAGATTTAGGAAAGGAGATAAAGTGTTTGTTTCTTTTCTTAGTGATGAGTATGGAAATGAAGAATGGAGTATAACAGGGTATGATAGAAATGGCTCAATACTATTAATAGTTTGTTGTTTTTCTGCTCTGGCTTTAATTATAGGTGGGAAGCAGGGCTTTGGATCACTAGTTAGCTTAATTTTTACTGTTTTAATCCTTTATCTTTGGGCTATACCTAGGATACTTAATGGTGCTGATGTCATATCTACAGGGATAATTTCTGTAATTGTAATGATTGTTGTAATTATGTATTCTTCTTATGGTATTAATATAAAGAGTCATATTGGTGTAATTTCCTGCATAATAGGTGTGTTAATTGTCGGGCTCCTTGCGAAGTTATTTGTTAATCTGACAAATATTAATGGTTCAGGAAGTGAAGAGGCATTTCTCCTTTTTAGTCAAACTGGCGGAGATATAAGCCTGGCAGATGTCTTTTTTATAAGTATTCTAATTGGTTCAATGGGAGTTCTTGATGATGTTGTAATGAGTCAAATATCGGCAGCCTCTGAGTTGTATACAACAGATAAAGGGTTAAGTGGCTTTGAGTTGTATAAAAAGGCAATGAATATTGGTAAGGATCATTTATCTTCAATGGTAAACACTCTTTTTATTGCTTATGCAGGTTCTAGTCTTGCGACAGTAATGCTTCTTATCTACAATAGCAAAGAGATGGGGAATATTTTACAGATGGATTTTATTGCAGAGGAAATTGTCCGAAGTTTAGTGTCAAGTATGGGAATACTTTTAATAGTACCAATTACTTCTATAATTGCTGCGAAGGTAATACCTAGCATATTGAATGAGAAATAATGTATACTTTAGTTATTAGTCTGAGTAATATGTTAATAATAAATTATGAAAGTATTAAATATAAATAAACCAGAAGAAAAGAGAGACTACATTAAAGAGTTAAGTGAACTTCAAAAAGCTAGAAGTCAAAAACAAACACAACAGCCTGTCTTTACGATTGAATTTTCATGGAAGTTTTTGGCATTAGTATTTTTTGTTATGGCATTAGTATTATGGGGGGAACAGCTTTTGGGTATTGCAGTATTTCTTTTTTTAAGCTTTGTAATTATGTCTGCTGCTCTTCCAGTTATAAACTGGTTTAAAAAAGAGGGAATATCAAAAGGATGGGCAATAGCAGTTACATATTTCTTAGGTTTTGTACTTCTTCTTGCAGTTGTTGCTTTAATAGTTATACCTCTAATTAATCAGATTAATGGATTGGGGAAAAATATTCCTGTTTGGGTTGAAAATATTACTGAAAATTTAAAGGAGTTAGATGTTAGTGGCTTTGTAATAAATGAAGAGGCTATAAATGAAGCACTTACACAATGGTTTGAGAGATTTACATCAGCTGATAGTTTTAAAAATATTACAAGTGCTATTGGTGGTGCTGCTGAATGGGCCTCTATAGTACTAGCATCTTTTGTTTTTTCTGTTTATTTGATACTAGATCATGATAAAGTGTTGGATTTTGTATTAATTAGGATACATTCAGATGAAAAGAGGTCTAGAGTTAAAAAACTTGTTTTGGATTTAGAGTATAAATTGGGAAAATGGTTAATTGGTCAGGCAACGGTAAGTGCAATTGCTGGGACAACATTAGGTTTAGTACTTGCACTGTTCCGTATACCTTTTGCACTCCCTATGGGTGTTTTAGTTGCCCTACTCTCTGCAATTCCTTCATTGGGTGCAACTATAGCTTCAATACCGCCTCTTCTTACAGCATTAATCTTAAAAGGGCCTATGACTGCATTAATTATTCTTTTGATATTCTTAGTATATCAGCAGGTTGAAAATAATTTGATAATTCCTAAAGTTATGGGAAATGCAGTTGAGGTAAAACCTACCCTTATACTTTTAGCTGCAATTACATTCTTAATACTATTTGGAGTATGGGGAGCAGTTCTTTCTGTTCCTGCCATGGTTATACTTAAGATGTGCTATGAGTTCTATATAGACTTGCAAAAAATTGATGCTAAGGGTAGCATTGATTAATATAAATATTTAACTGCCTAAAGAATGTCTGATACACCAATTAAAGTTAAAAGAGCTGTATATTTCTGGGAGGATTATGCATTTACCAAATTGCAGGAATCATCTGTAGGGAGAAAAGGATTATCACTTTTTGAACTTAAGGATATGGATATTCCAATACCTGATTTTTTTGTTGTATCTCCCGTTGTATTTGATAAAGTTGTATCTCAAGCAATAGTTAGAGATGTACAAACCTTGTTTGAGAAAGGAAAAAATCCTGAAGAGTCAGAAGTACTTAACTCTATTCTTAAAACTGAGATTGATGAAGAATATATAGAGGAGATACTTTCTGCATATGCAAGAATATCTGGATTTACTGATGCATGGGTTTCAGTAAGGTCTTCCGTTGTATATCCCGCTAACCCTCAAGTATCTTTTTCTGGGGTATTTTCAACAGAGTTAAATGTAAGAGGTACAAGGAATTTGATTGATTCCATAAAGAGAGTATATGCATCTTTGTTTACTGATGATGTTGTAGCATATGCTGCTTCTAAAGGTATTAATTTGGCTGATGTTAAACTTGCAGTAGTTGTCCAAAAAATGGTTCAGGCAGAGGTGAGTGGTGTTGCATTTACAATAGATCCAATAACACAGGATCCAACGAAGTTAAGCATTGAAGCAGTATTTGGTTTAGGTGATACAATTGCGCTGGGTGAGCTTACTCCTGATATATATTTGCTCAATAAAAAGGATTTAAACATTTTAGAAAAGAGAATATCTCCTCAAGAGTGGATGAAGATAAGGAGTGTAAATAGAAGTTCAAATAAAACAGAGGGAACACAGAAGGTTACAATATCGAATGCATGGAGTCATAGGCAGAAAGTAGACGATAGGTATTTAAAGGAAATCGCTAAAATAGCATTAATAGTTGAAAATAAATTAAGAAGGGCACAGAGTATAGAATGGGTAATGTCAGGAGGAAAGATTTGGGTTTTGCAGAGTAAAGATTTGTATGAAAGATATTCTCCACAAGAGGTTGCAATTGAAAGCGCAAAGAGTTTCGATACATTAGGAGAGGTCTTAAAATGGATATTTGAGAAATATCAAGGAATAGGAATGTTAGAAGATAAGGCGCTTTCTAATGCTCAAAAGATGGTTCAGAGTAGTAAACATGAATATAATCCATTAACAGAGAAGTTAATTTCTGCTGCAAAGGGTGTAGTTAGGAAAGAGGAGAAAGAACAAGGAAGGCAGACTAGTGATGTGGGTGATTTAATAATTAAAGGAGTCGGTGCAAGTTTTGGGATTGTAAGTGGTAATGTAAAGATAATTGAGAAGAACTCAAAAGTAGAGGTTAACAAGAAGGATATACTTGTAACAAAGGAATATTCTTCTGATATGGAACCTTTAATTATTAATAGTGGTGGTGTTATTCTAGAGACTGGTGGGATTACAAGTGATGTAGCAATACTGTGCCGTGAGTTTGATATTCCAGCTGTTGTGGGTGCAACAGGGGTGAGCTCATTGCTTAAAGATGGTCAATTAATCAGACTTGATGGATATACAGGGAGTATATACAGAGAAAAAACTGATGAAAAAGTAGTATCCCCTACTCATCCTGTTGTGCAGGCATATGTTCAGGAAGCACTTTCAGGTGTTAACCTACTAGAGAAGGAAGAGAAGAAAGAAGAAATTGTTCAGCCAATACAAGAAGAGAAGAGTGAAGAGAAAAAAGAGTATAAAATTCCTCATGATATGAACCTAGCTCCATGTGCTACAAAAGTATTTATTAGGCCTACTGATACACCTGAGAACTTGGTTGATTATGTTGGGAATTCTCATGGTATTGTTTACATTGATATGGATAGGATTATGATAGAAGATGGAAGGCATTTACTTGCATATGTAGAGGATAAAAAGTTTGTTGAGTATGCAAAAAGAATTTCAGAGAAAATATGTGAATATGTTGATTTAGCAGAGGGCAACCAAGTTGTCTTAGCTATAGGGGCTGCTCCTGTTTCTGAGTTTAGGGGGCTTGTTAAAGGAAAACAGTTTGAGAATAGTGAAGTTGGAGACTTGGTACATGGTCTTCCTCATTATCTTTCTAACAAGGAGCTTTTAAATAGAGTTATTAGAATTGTAAGAAGAGTAAGAAATGTGTATAAATGCAGGAATGTAGATTTTGCTGTTTACTCTCCAACTGATGTTAAATCAATGACTGAGTTTAAGAAACTTCTTCTTTCTGGTGGCTTAAGGAGAGGAGTATCTTTCAGAGTTTATGCAATACTTGATAATCCTAGTGATGTAATTTTAGCTGATGATATTTTAGCAACTAAAATTGATGGTTTAATAGTGGATATGCCTAGAATTGCTAAGATAATGCAGGGTGCGGATATCTATGATATAGAGGCTAAATATGACTTAGGTGCCAATAGTTCACTAAAGGTAGTTGATGCAATATGTGATATATCTAAAGTACCTTCTAAAGAGTTGATTGTAATAGCAGATGATAGTAAAGAGCTTGTTAGGTATAGTGTACAAAGAGGTGTATATGGGGTATCTGTCCTCCCCCACTCTGTTAAAGATATGAGGAAACTTGTTTCAGAAGAAGAGGCAAAGATAATACTAAGTAAAAAGTAAGAGTCTTTAATATTTTCCTGCTGTTTTTGGTATAATCCATGGATTATGAATCTGAATTTGGATAACATCCATAAGGTAGTCTGCCTTGGTATAGGCGGTGGAGATCTTTCCTACATTTCTAAATTTCTTTTCTACTTAGATATAGAGGTTGAAGGATTTGATATTGCTGTTAATGAAAGGATAAAAGAGTTAGAAAGACTTGGAGTAAATATACATCACAGGAATCCTGAAGGAAAACTTCCTCAAACCGATTTAGTTATATATTCCGATGCACTTCCAGATAACCTTTTGCAGGAACTTAAGAGAGAAAATGAAGGTGTGAGATTTATAGAAGTTGGTAGAATTAAGAGGTTTTTGGCTGATGCATATGAAAGTAACACTTTAACAAAAAAACAGTTACAAGCTATTAAAAAAGCAGATATATTTCCTTTGTACTCATTTAAACCAAGAGGTATGAAACTGATTGGTGTTACAGGTACTGATGGTAAAACAACGGTTGTTTCAATGCTTCATCATATGTTGCTTAAAAGTGGGTTTAGACCTGCAATGATTAGTACAGTAGGAAGTAAAATTGTTAGAAAGCATACAAGTACTGGTTTACATGTTACTACTCCATCATCTCATGAAATATATGAAAGTTTATTGTTAATGCAAAAAAGAAGATGTACACATGTCATTATTGAATGTACCTCTCAAGGGCTATATATGGGAAGAGTCGCAGGGCTGAAATTTGATGTAGCAGTATATACAAATATTACAAGGGATCATCTGAAATATCATAAAACATGGAATAACTATGCCTTAGCAAAATCTCTTTTAATTACACAAAATCTTAAAAAAGGAGGATATGTAGTTTTAAATAAAGATGATGCAAAAAGTTTTAACTTCTTGACTGAGTTCACATCAAAATATATTTCATATACTACCTCTAAACATAACACAGATACAAATGCTGTTAAAGCTTACAATATAAAGGAGAGTCCAGAGGGTATTTCATTTATGATAGAGGGTAAAAAGTATGTAATTCCTGTAATTGGAAAATACAATGTAAGTAATGCCTTAGCAGCGATTTCAACATTAAGAGTTTTAGGAGTAGATGATAAAAATATGAATACACTTTTAAAAGATTTTTCTTCTGTGCAGGGGAGAATGAATGTTTTACAAAAAGAGCCCTTTATGATAATAGTTGATTTCGCACATACTCCTAATGCACTAAAGAGTGCTTTAGAGAGTGCAAGTAAGCTTAAGAAAAAGAACTCTAAAATTATACTTGTATTTGGTTGTGCATCCAAAAGAGATGATTACAAAAGACCAATTATGGGGGAATATGCAAAGAAATATGCAGATATTACAATTTTGACTGCTGAAGATTGTAGAATGGAGAGTTTAAAAAAGATAAATGATGAAATTGAGAAAGGATGGAAAGAGTATCAAACAAATGAAAAAAGACAATTAATTAGATTTGATGATGATACACATAATATTAAGGTACGCAGAGATGCTATCAAGAAAGCCATATCCTTAGCTAGCAGTGGAGATATTGTTTTAATAACTGGAAAGGGGCACGAAAGAAGTTTATGTTTTGGTTTGAAAGAGTATGAATGGAGTGATATTGCTGAGAT
>Ga0116143_10004187_pt1 | contig 13913 bp, 9 predicted proteins | sample AD_UKC034_MetaG_FD_89745 | JGI IMG/M metagenome (GOLD analysis project Ga0116143, IMG submission 89745) | Active sludge microbial communities of municipal wastewater-treating anaerobic digesters from USA - AD_UKC034_MetaG | ecosystem: Engineered > Bioreactor > Anaerobic > Digestate | place: USA...
AATATCAATTCCTACAACTTTACAGCCTGTAAGCTGGGCCAATTCGCTGGCGGTAATTCCCGTACTGGTTCCGATCTCGAGGACGGTTTTTCCAGGATTAAGGAAGCATTGATGGGCAACCTCCATAATAGCCTTAGACCCTCCGGGCGGACGGTTGGTTTCCCGCACCAGCCCGATTAACTCGTTATAAGACATGGTGCTTATGGCTTCCGGAGACAGAGCTTTAATGTCGAGCGGTGCAGTTGCATCGTTGGCATGAGCTTCTGGTGAAGTCTTTTTTTGAGAGGTTACGGAATGCATTTTTGTCCTTTCAGTCTGGTCATCAAATGAGTGTCGCGGATATCGTCATGCTTGAGAACCCACAATAGGAAGCGTTCAAGCCCGATTCCAAATCCGCACGTTTGCAAAGGGTATTCTTTTTTCATCCTGAGATACCAGTCATAGGCGGCAGGATCGACATGGCGCTCTTTAAGAGCCCGAAGTGTTCCTTCATAAGAATAATGCCGTTGACCGCTGCCGACTGTTTCTCCTATCCCGATCAGCAAATCAGCACATAGAGAAGAAACGCCGTCATCATCGTCAGCTTGATAAAATGGAACCCCAAGTTTAGGCAAATGTGTAAGCCATACGGCCTCGCCAAACTTCTTCAGCAATTCCTGTTCCGCCGTGGCCGTCAGGGAGATAGGTGAATTGTCCAGAAACTTATACCAGTCGGGGTTATCGCCCAGCAGTTTGCAGGCATCTTGAAATCTGATGCGCGGTAATCCGCCTCGGGCAAGGTCAAGAAAACGGATCAGATGATCCATACCAATCCCAGATCGCTCAAGCTCATGACCCAGAGAAGTTTTAACGGATTGGGTATACTGAACCAGCAGCCCCTCAATCATGCAGATCAGATCATCAAGCGTGCCGCAAAACTCGGCTTCGATATGAAAGAACTGATTCAAATGACGCGAGTCAGACTCTTCACCGCGGAATGTCGGCATAATATAAAATACACCATGCGGGTGCTGCCGCAACAGATATTCAAGGTGAAATTGCATGGAATCCGCCAGATATGTTTTGTTGCCAAACAAATCAATCGACACGGGAAGAGAGTCGCTTCCAAGACCCATGGGGCTGGTAACGGCTTCTGACGTGATGGGCATTAATGCGGGAAGAAACCCTTTGGAACGAAAGTAATCATAGGTGGCATAGCTGATCAACCCGTTCAGCCGCATGATCATAGAGTACCATGGGTGACTGAGGGCAGAAGTGAAGTGCTGTTGATTGTCTTGCCATGTCCTTGGCGGAACTAGACATTGTTCGGGTTTGGCACAAGAACCTGGATATGTGCAAGCCGCCGCTCGTGCATCGGATACCGCCATCAAACAACTCCCTATTCTTTATGAGTAGAATAGAACTAAATGAATATAGATAATTTGTCAAATTTATGGCGAATAGAAATAAGATTACAATCCTGAGATGGGTGATTACCTCGAACCCTCTAATCTAATAGAGAGAGAACGCAGCATGGATGCTCACTGAGAAAAGTGGGCATTTTAGCTTCAGAACTCAAATTCTCAGCGCGTGTCGGAAACAGGTATGGCGCAAAAGGGCGCGGAACTGTGGGATATTTGGGGGATAATTCTCACCGTTCGGGAAACCGGTGACTAGATGGCTGGGGCGGCTGGATTCGAACCAACGAATGGCGGTACCAAAAACCGCTGCCTTACCACTTGGCGACGCCCCAACACGAAAAACGTGCCAGAACCTACACAATCCATTTTGCAAACGCAAGGTCTATTTGGATTAAAAAAGGCTCTTTTTTACGACTTTTTCTCTTGGAGCCAACGGGTTAGACGTGTACGGGCCATGGCATATTTTTCGCCCAGATGGCCGGTAGCGTCCTTGGCCTCTTCTATCTGGCCGGATTTGGCAGCGGCCTCGATGGCGGCACAAAGGCGGCTGACCGCTTGGAAGCCGAAATTTCCTGCCATACCCTTGAGCTCGTGGGCTCTGGCCCGCAAATCGTTTTGCCGCTTATCTTGATAAGCCGTTCCGATGGCTGAAATCAGCTCATCGGCTTTTTCATAAAAACTAACCAGAATATCCTGCATAACTTCGGCAGGCAAACCAGAAGTCAGAGAGATCAGCATAGCCTCATCCAATCCGTAAGCCTGAAGGGAATCGTCATTCGGGTCGACCGGACGGGCGTCAAGAATGGCCTGCTCTTTTTCACGTGCTTCGAATTTTTGAACCGCCAGAGAGAAGGAGTCTTCCTCATCCTCATCCAGCTTAAGCGACCCCATTGCGAGGAACGAGGTATCGGTATCGACAAGCGTAACATCCTCGCCGATTTCTCTCTGAGAGTCAGAGAAGCTGTCAATTTCCTCGACTGTTTCGAATCCGTAGAAATCATCGGAATTCATTTTTAACTGGGCCTCTTGCTGCAAGACGGTGGCAACGGAGGGGGCTTTTGCCTCAGATGGCGTGTCAGAATTTTCAGACCACAAGAAAGGAATTTGTCTGTCGGCTTTCAGCATCAGCTCGTTGATTTTTTCCAGCGTGATCGGCTTCGGAGCAAAATCGTTCATCGCGGCATTCCGGTAGGACAGGATATCCTCGTCGGCGACATTGCCCGAGAGCGCAACAATCGGAACGGATGCTTTATGTCCAAGGGTCAGTCCCCTGATTTTTTCAGTCACTTCAATCCCGCTCATGCCCGGAAGTTCGATATCCATCAGTACCATGTCGAAGTGGTTGAGCGACAAAAGGTCGAGGGCGTCTTGCCCGTTCCCTGCAGTGGTGGCCAGACCACCCAGCTTCTCAATGAATCCGGAAACCACTCTTTGGTTGATGCCGTTATCGTCCACCACCAGAATAGACAGTTTTTTCTGGAAGCTGGCCTGCGAAGGAATAGGGGGGGCATCGGCTAGCGACACGACATCTTCGCCGTTCTCCTGACCGGCGGGGAGGTTGAGCGTAAAGAAAAACGTGCTGCCTTCCCCTTCCTTACTGCTGATGCTGATGCCGCCGCCCATCGTCTCAATCAGGCGTTTACAGATGGCAAGACCAAGCCCTGTACCGCCATATTTGCGGCTGATGCTGCTGTCGGCTTGCGAGAAGGGCATGAAAAGTTTTTTCTGCGCTTCGGGAGAGATACCGATCCCTGAATCCTGAATGGCAAAATAAAGCTGGTAAATTCCCTGGGCCTGCAATTCCTCGCTGGTCAGGTTGCGCATCCGCAGATAGACGGTCCCCTTGCTGGTGAATTTGATCGCATTGTTGATGAGGTTGAGCAAGACCTGACGCAGACGGGTCGGATCGCATCGGACCCATTGCGGAACGGACGTGTCGATCTCGAGCGCCAGTTCGACGTCTTTTGAAGCCGCGTGGCCGCTCATCAGTGTGTGGATGCTGCGCACCAGACGCTTGATGTCGCAGTCGATGATTTCAAGTTCCATTTTGCCGCTTTCGATTTTCTCATAGTCCAGAATATCGTTAAGCAGGGCGAGCATGGCGTCGCCGGAATCTTTGATGGTGGATGCGTATTCGCGTTGATCTTTCGTGAGCTGCGTATCCTGAAGCAAACGGACCATGCCCATGATGCCGGTCATCGGCGTGCGGATCTCGTGACTGACGATGGCCAGAAATGCGGATTTAGCGCGGTTGGCTTCGTCGGCTTCTTCCTTGGCGCGGCGCATTTCTTCGGTCTGGCGGGCACTTTGCAACTGCATGTCTGACATATTCTGCCGCTCTTTTTCAAGAACTTGAATCAGTCGCTTATACTCGGACAACTCTTTGGCTTCCTTGAGTGGTGAGGCTTCACTTTGCAACTGCTCATCGTCGAAAGAATGATTCTTCATGATCAGGTTGCTGAGTGAAGACCCTGTGTCCGTTCTTCTGCCGCAGAAAATGACGGAGGAGATAATGGAAACACCAAGCAGCGACTCTTCAATTCCGGTGCGGAACAAATTCACGGAAACCAGTCCTAGTGTCATAAGTGCATGCCAGAAGATCATTCCCGCAAGAAAAAAGGAAAGAAAAGCCAGAGAAAGAAGCTCGCGACGCCTGCCGACGAGAATAAACGGCCAGGTCGACAAGGTAATAAGAACGCAACTCGCCGCAATTGGGCCATAGATCAAAAAGGCGGAAGCTGACGGCATGGGCCGGATCAGGATAAGCCCTGTAATACTCGAAATCATAAACAGACTGGCCGCCCCGATAATCAGGGACGGGGGAAGGTCCTCCTTCATCCCTGGCGAAGTCCACAAAGCGCCCAGCAGCAGGAAGGACGAGAAAATCCACGTCAGCGGAATATAAAGATCCGAGTCGAGAAAATCGAGATACAGGAAGTTGGTAACCAGAAGGTGCCGGACAAACACAAGAGCCCAGACAAGAGAGATGAATATATAAGAGATGTTTCCTGTAGTGCGGTAAACGGAAAGGAGGGCCAAAAATCCGGACAGTGAGAGCGCGGCCATAATCCAGCGTGACCAGAAGTCTAATGGCGTTTCCAGTCTGGGATTAATAATTTGCGGCGCGAGCACGGTGGAAATGCCCGGAGCGCTGCGCACATAGAGTAACAGAAACGTCGTAGTGTTGGGTTTTGCATGAAAGGCAAAAGTTTCGGGAACAAGCTTGGTGGGAAGAGTCGAGGAGTCGGTATTAAATAGAAAGCTCTTCGTGTTCATGTTGTAGAGAACAAAACTTTTAAGCGGAGAATACCGCCCTTCGAACTGTGTTCCGAAAGAGAGTTTCCAGGTGTTATAATTGCTGATACTGGAGACCGGAATAACAATCCACGCGGCATTGCCCTTGTACCCCATATTGTAGATCGAAGACTTGTAGAGATGTTTCAACATGGTGCCGGAGCGAATCATCTCCTCGACTTCAGGAAGGGTCAGCGAGTAATCCGGATCTTCGACGATATAGAATTTTTCAGCGAGCAGTGCCTTGTCGGTAAAGTCGCTGAGCGCGACGCTGTTATATCTGACAGGCTGTTGCGCGGTTTGTTGTGCGAATGCGGATCCGCACGCCAACATCCACAAAGTCACCAGAAACAGAAAAGCAACAAAAACCCGCTCCCAATCCGGAACCGGAAGGGACAAAGCACGGGACAATGAAATGGCGTTACAACGACTCATAGACAAGCTCACGGACGGAGAATAAACAGCTCTCCCCAGCCTTAACCATCCCGCAAATTCGTTAATATAGCGTATAGAAAAGAGAGAAGTTATTTTCCCGTAAGATATTGAGTTGCCAGAAGTTTAACCGCTTCAGGGTAGGCGATATGCTCTTGCTCCAACACGCGGGCGGCCAGAGTTTCCGGCGTGTCGTCAGAAAGAACCGGAACAGAGCGTTGAAGGATGATGTCGCCCTCGTCCACCCCTTCGGTCACATAATGGATGGTGCAGCCCGATTCCGTTTCCCCGTCCCCCAGAATTTTCGTATGGACCTTAAGGCCGTGCGTACCTTTGCCCTTGGGGAGGAGGGACGGGTGGATATTGATAAGCCGACCTTCCCAATGTTTGACAAAAAGAGGAGTGAGAATGCGCATAAATCCGGCCTGACAGACCAGATCAATGGGGTATTTTTCCATTTCGGTAATCATCGCCTGCTCGAACTCTTCGCGCGAGGCAAAATCCTTGTGGGAAACAACAAGTGCTGGAATTCCGGCTTTTTTGGCGCGTTCCACGCCATACGCATCGGCAATATTGGAGATGACAAGACGGATTTCCGCCGGATAAGCGGGATCGCGGCACGCATCAATCAAGGCCTGAAGATTGCTCCCCCCTCCTGAAATTAATACCGCCAATCCGATTTTTGAAGCCATCTCAGCTCCATATTTTCATATTCGAAATCTTGACGCATTGGGCGCGGTCTTCGGCGACAATCTTGCCAATGGTAAACACAGTTTCGCCACCCGCTGTCAATCGTTGGATCACGTCGGCAACATCCGCTTCACGGACAACCGCCACCATCCCGATCCCGCAATTGAGCGTGCGGGCCATATCTTCATTTTCGATATTGCCGCAAGATTTAAGCCACTTGAACACAGGGGGGAGCTGCCACGACGCGGCATCCAGATTGACCGCCAAGCCATCGGGGATCACGCGCGGTATATTTTCCAAAAGCCCGCCGCCTGTAATATTGGCCAATCCCTTAATCATATCCGTCTCTTTCAATACGGGCAGAATCGATTTGATATAGATACGGGTAGGGGTCAGAAGATCTTCCCCAAGATTCCGAGACGTATCGTATGGTGCGGGATCACTGTAACTAAGGCCTTGATCTTTCACGATTTTGCGGATCAAGGAATAGCCGTTGGAATGGCATCCGCTGGCCGCCAGCCCCAACACCACATCGCCCGCTTGAATATCCGAACCGGTTAGAATTCTGGCCCGCTCGACGGCCCCCACGGAAAATCCGGCCAGATCGTAATCGCCTTCTTCATACATGCTGGGCATCTCGGCGGTCTCGCCACCGATCAAGGCACAACCCGCCTGACGGCATCCTTCGGCAATCCCGGCCACAACCCGCTCGGCCACATCGACGTCAAGCTTGGACGACGCAAAATAATCGAGGAAGAAAAGAGGCTCGCCGCCTTGGACGATCAAATCGTTAACGCACATCGCGACCAGATCGATCCCCACCGTGTCGTGTGCCCCGCAATCAATCGCCACGCGGATTTTGGTCCCGACCCCATCGGTCGAGGAAATCATCACCGGATCGACGAAACCAGCCGCTTTCACATCGAAAAACGCCCCGAAACCGCCCAAACCGCCCATAATGCCGGAGCGGTTCGTGGATTTGGCCAATGGCTTGATCCGCTCGACCAACGCGTCTCCTGCCTCAATATCGACTCCGGCGTCTTTATATGCACTCTGTTTCATTGAAAACACGGCCTTTCTACTATAAACAGGTCTGAGATGAACCCTCTATTTAGACGTTTTGCCATGCGCCGTATAGCTTTTTCTCTGATTTTGACCGCAAGTTTTTTGACTTTTTGGGTGGGTGTTCCTGCCTGTGCCCAGACAGTGGGGCAGACCTATGTGGTCGCGGATGTCCAAGCCGACGCGAGCGACGAAAGCTCGGTCAAGGCGCGAAACAAAGCCTTCGATCAGGCTCAAACGGAGGCCTTTAAAACTCTGGCTGCCCGTTTGGGAAACGCGGATCGCAAAATTCCGGATTCCCAGATCATTTCTTCACTGGTCAAGGATTTCGAAATCAAAAACGAACAACTCTCCCATAAGCGTTATCGCGGAACATTCACGTTCCGCTTCCGCGAAGCGTCCGTAAATCGGTATTTCGGAATCAGCGGCGGCGGGTATTCCGCCGCGCCTGAAATTGCCGCAGCACCGTCATCGGGACAAACTTTGGTCTTGCCGTTTATTACGGCGAAAGACAATTCAATCCTGTGGGACAAGGAGAAAAACGAATACTGGAAAGCACTGGTCGCCAAGACCACCGACACGCATATCATTTATCCCGCCGGAACGGTTCTTGATTCAACCGATGTGTGGGAAAAAGACCCGACCCTTTTGTCCATGTCCTCGATCCGCAAAATCCGCGAACGTTATGGCGTCGATCGGGTGATCGTGGCCGTAATGCGCGGTGGCGAAGACCCCCGCACATGGATGGTTGATCTGTACCGTACTGACCGCGACCGTGTCGAACTGGTCAGAACGCTTCCCGTGTCCCTGACCAAGCAAAATGAAACTGACACTCTCTTTACCAATGCGGCTGTGGCGACGCTGGTGGGAATCGAGCGCCAGCAAAGCGAGGAAATCCCACTGACAACCGAAGCCCCGTCACCGGAACCGCTTCCTGAAACATTTGCGCAACCGGCGCCGCCAGTGACGACAACGCTCGCACCGACAACACCGTCACCTTCGATGTCTTCTCCGGTGCAAAACGCGGAAACAATTCGTGCGGTGGCAACCTTCCGTTCGTTGCGGGACTGGACGGCGCTCCAGAGCGCGCTCAAATCCTCCCCGTCATTGTCAAATTATAAAATCCTGTCGATGAAAACCACCAATGCCGAACTGCAATTCAACACAGGGGATTGGCAACAGGGATGGGCTGCGCTGACCGCGGGCGGTTTTACTGTCCAGAAGGCCATTGACGGGTCTTACCGCATTGACCGCTAACCGAAAAGGATGATTAATCCATGACAACCACACATCAAATTTTGTTCTGGGGACTGGCCGTTCTGGTGGCCGCCGGATTGATCTCTCTGTTCCAGCCGGTCTTGTTTCCGTTTGTTCTGGGTGGCGCGATTGCCTATCTCCTCAATCCCATCGTCAACAAACTCTCGAAAGGCAAAGTGAAACGTCCGTGGGTGGTATTGGGCATTTTGGGGGCATTTTTTCTGGTTGTGGGATTGATCCTAGCGGTTATCACGCCAATCCTGATTAAAGAAGCCGCAGACTTTATCCATCACGCGCCGGAACTCGCCCAGAATATCTGGGATAAAATCGAGCCGCGTATTGTTGCCGTTCAGGAACAGATGGGATACCACATCACCGCCGACCAATTGCAAACCGCCGTCAAGGACAATATCGGCAAGGCCCTGCAAGTCAGCAAAGGTGTTCTGGGTGGCCTGACCAAGGGGGGAATTGCCATTGTCGATTTTATCTCCACACTGTTGATCACGCCGGTGGCCGCGTACTTCCTGATGAAAGAATGGCCGGCTGTGATGAAATTTGTAAATGACTTGTTGCCGCGCCAGCATGCGCCGACCATCAAACGTCTGGCGGGGGATATTGACCGCAAAATCTCCGGCTTTGTACGTGGCCAGATCACGGTTTGTGTCCTGCTTGGATTGATTTACGCACTGGCGCTAAGCATTGCCGGACTGAATTACGGTTTTTTTATCGGTCTCGGCACTGGCATCCTCTCGATCATTCCTTTTGTCGGCTCGACGGTTGGTCTGGTCACATCCTTGGCCGTGGCGTTCTTCCAATCGGGCGGGGACTGGACCTTTATCGGCATGATCGCCGTGATCTTTTTCATCGGCCAGTTTATCGAAGGCAATTTCATCACCCCGAAACTGATGGGCGACAGCGTGGGTCTTCACCCGCTCTGGATTATTTTTGCGCTGATGGCGGGTGGATCGTTGATGGGCTTGCTCGGTATGTTCCTCTCGGTCCCCGTGGCGGCCAGCATCGGCGTTCTGGTCGGCTTCCTGATCGAAACCTATAAGAAGAGCCCTTATTACCACCACCAACTGGAAGCGGATAAAAATGGTGCTTAGTCCCTCGCGTCAATTGCCGCTTGATTTGAAATTCGCACCCGCCATGGGTCGCGAAGATTTCATGGTGGGCGACTGCAACCGTGCTGCCGTGGGCCTTGTCGAGAACTGGCCGAAAGATTGGAAGCCGTACCCGTTCCTGACGCTCTACGGCCCAAAAGGATGCGGGAAAACCCATCTGGCCGCAGTCTGGCAACATAAATCAGGTGCGGAAATTTTAAGTCTGAAAGACTTCGGGACCGCAGACGTCGAAAGCCTCATCGCTGCAAAGAAAAATATAGTTCTCGATCATTTGGAATTTCTGATTGGTGACAAGGAACAGGAAGAAAAACTCTTCCACCTTCACAACGCGTTTAGGCAACAGGACAATTACATTCTGGGCCTGTCCACCACAGCACCGGAAAAACTGGTCTTTGAAATCAAAGATATGGAATCGCGTCTGCGGGCGGCGGGTTCCGCCGAAATCCGTCCGCCGGACGATGAGTTGCTAACCCGTGTTCTGGCCAAACGCTTTGCCGACCAGAACCTCACCATTGATCAAGACGGTCTGGATTACATTCTCAACCGTATGGAGCGGTCTTGGGATGGTCTGGACGCTTTGGTTGAAAAAATCCGCCTGACCGCAACCGCCCTCAAAAAGGGCGATCTGACCAAGCCCGTTCTTCGTGCGGCGATGCTTGAGGAAGAATAAAATCATGCCTTGGGCTGCGTGCAGCCGAAGAACCCGAATCCGTAAGGATGGAATACAACCTGACGGTCATTTTCCACGCTGATTTCCGAACCGTTACTGATGCCGCTGACCATTGAATAAGTGTTGTCGTCAGGAAGAGTCCAGTTTTGCTGGTCCGGCGACAGGTTGAAAATGCACAAAAGCACATAGTCATCCGTTTTTCGTACCCAGGCCACAATCGGTTCCGGAGTGTCGAGAACATGGATGTCCCCGTCTCGCAGAGCAGGGATCTGTTTTCTGAATCCGATCATGCGGCGATAGTGGTTAAGAACGGAATCGGAATTATGCTCCTGAACCGACACGGCGAGGTCGCGGTGAGGTTCCCAGAATTTGATCCACGTTTCCGGTGCGAAACTGAATCCGCCATTGGGCTTTTCCTTGTGCCACGGCATTGGCGTCCGACCGCCGTCACGTCCGGCATGTTCTGGATAAAGCGAAATATCGTAAGGATCGCGCAAATCCTCAAATGCGAGTTTGGCCTGTGGCAGTCCCAACTCTTCACCCTGATACATACAATAGGATCCGCGCAGGGAAAGGCCCAGCGCCATAACCATCAACGCAGCTTCTTTGTGAAGATGGTCGGGGGCATGCATCCGCGAGACAACGCGAACTGTATCGTGGTTGCTGGTGGCCCAGCAAAGCCATCCGTCTCCCAGCTTTTGTTCGACACGCTTCACCGTCTCGGACACGTCATGATGGGTCATCCGTGAACCGAGCAGCCCGAACGAATAGGCCATATGAAGGCGTTTGCCGGTTTGGACATAGCTGGCGGCAAGGGCTTCGCTGTCGTCACCGCCGGCCTCTCCGAGAAGGCAACGGTCAGGCCATTGATTGACATACTCTCTGAGTTTCTCAATAAAAGGAACGACGTGAGGAGTGCCCATACTATAAATACGCTTTTGATAGGACATCGGGTTGGATAAAGGCATATCCATCGGGATGACGTCATTCGCCACCCGAACGGGATTGTCTCTCAGTTCGGGATCGTGTTGATAGGTGTGAAGGGCGTCAAGCCGGAAACCGTCAACCCCCATATCGAGCCAGTATTTTGCAATGTCAAAAATTTCTTTCAAGACATCGGGATTCCAGAGATTAAGGGCGGGCTGGGAACTCAGGAAATGGTGCAGATAATATTGTTCGCGCCGCGCATCCCACGTCCAGGCAGGCCCGCCGAAATAGGACAACCAGTTATTGGGAGGGGTTCCATCAGGCTTGGCGTCGGCCCATACATACCAATCGTGCTTGGAATTGGTGCGACTGGCCCGGCTTTCATGGAACCAGTGATGTTGGTCAGACGTATGTGACCAGACCTCATCAATAATGATCTTGATACCGCGCTGGTGGGCATGGCGCAACAAACGGTCGAAATCGTCGATATGACCGAAAATGGGGTCCACGGCGCGATAATCGGATACGTCATACCCGAAATCCTTCATCGGGGACTTGAAAAACGGGGAAATCCAGATTGCGTCGATACCGAGGCTGGCCAGATAATCCAGACGGCGCTCGATCCCGGGAAGGTCACCGATCCCGTCTCCGTTCATATCCACGAAACTGCGGGGGTAAATTTGATAAATGACGGCCCCGCGCCACCAGTTGTTATTACCGCTCATTACAAGAAATCTATGTTTTTATAATAAATTCAAATAGTTGGTCGCGATTTAACGGAGCCAAAACGATGGAAAGCAAGGCTTAACCCTGCCATAGGCAGTACCCTTTTGTAAAGTCGTTAACAATTTGAAATCTTATTTCAGTTAAAATCTCTTTCGCATGTGAACATTTTTTTTACGGGAAAAGGGCACAATTATGTTTGTCTTTTATTTTGGAAATGGGTAAAAAGGCATGTTTATTATTAACCATAACATTTACGTGAAGGTGTGTGTAAATGACCCTGTCCGAACAGCATAAAGAAGCGTCATCAGAGCCGAAGATATTAAAAGAAGATACTATGAAGGATCTTCCGCCGCATATCCAGCGACCAAACTATAAACTTGAAGATGTAAAAGTTGGAGTATTGCATTTCGGGCCGAGCTTTTTTTTCAGGGGGCATCTGGCCGTTTATCTGAACGATTTGCTGAATGAAGGTCATATGGACTGGGGTGTGTGTGCCGTCGGCCTTCGCAGCTCCCGCCTGTCGGAATTGAAAAAACAGAACTATCTCTACAGTGTGATTGAAGAAGGAAAAGACGGTACCGAATATAAAGTGATCGGGAGTCTCCGCGAAACAATGTCCACGGAAACAGACGGAAAGCGGGCCATTATCGAACGCATGCTGGATCCGAATATCAAACTTGTGACAATGACCATCACGCAATTCGGTTATCACTACCGTCCGGATACAATTCTCGACTGGGAGCATGAGGATGTTAAGGCTTCTCTGGAAAACATCGACGAGCCGACTATTACGGTTGGATTTATCGTTGCCGCGCTGAAAGGGCGTATGGAACGCGGCATTCCGCCGTTCTCGGTCATGTCATGTGATAATTTCCCGAATAACGCAGAAATTTTGAAATTCACTGTTCTTGCCTACGCCCGTGAAGTGTCGAAAGAATTGCGCGATTGGATCGCCACAAATGTCAGCTTTCAGGGAACGATGGTTGACCGTATTGTCCCAAGCAAGGAAGCAACAAAACACAAAAGAGACTATCATCACCACACTCTTGGAATGGTTGATATTTGTCCGATCTTTACTGAACCATTCCGCCAGTTTGTAATTTCCGAACCGAAAGAAGGGGTCGAATTGCCTCCATTAGAAAAAGTCGGAGCAAAAATTGTCAACAACGTTGATGAATATGAACTGACAAAGATAGGACACTGAACGGCGTCCACATGGCATTGGGATTGTTTGGCCGTCTGGTTGGTTGTGGCCGCGTTGACGAAGCGATGTCCAAGTCACGCATCAAAGAATTTGCACAGGGGTTTATGGAAGAGGTGGGGCAAACTCTGCCGGAAATTGAAGGTATGGACCTCGACAGATATAGAGAGGATATAGTCAATCGCCTTGAAAATCCTCATATGGGAGATGAACTGGTTCGTCTGGCGCGTGACGGGCTCAAAAAGATTCCGGACCGCGTCGTTGCCCCTCTTCAGGATTTGTATGCCAAGGGAGGGCCCATTGAGACCCGTAAACATTTGTTGCTATCCTTTGCGATGTGGATTGAATATTTGGCAAGAGCCGGACGTGACTCTGGGTTTGACATAAGCGACAAGGCGGCTGTGGCACATGGATTGACGGATGTTGCGGCAGAACTGGACTCGGATCCAACCCCTTTTCTTATGCTGGATGAGATTCAGAATATCTGCCGGGTTATCCCGAACAGCGTACAGTTTATTGATGAGTTGAGAGAGGTCTACGCCGCTCTGGACGATCATTTAAAAGCTGCGATGCAAGATAGTGCTGACCACATTCTCGGTCAGGACAATGAGGACGCTCCTTCCCTGCCGCAGGGTCCAAAAAACAGTGATCGGGAGCCCGGTTAAGCAAAGAATAAATCTAAATTGATTTGAAGGGGGAAAGTGGCTATAACCACTTTTCCCCTAAATTGAATGTACAGGAGATATGAATGAGCCAAGCCACGGCCAATACGACGGCATCTGCCGATGCGATCACGGTTTGTGAGAAAAATCTTCCAGAGATGTCCAAGGTTGCGCGGGTTCCGACATACGACCGTAGCAAATTGTCGAGCGGCATCCTGCACATGAGCGTAGGGGGATTCCACCGTTCCCATCAGGCCGTTTATCTGGACGAATATCTCAAAACACATGCCGAAAACTGGATGTTGACGGGTGTTGGTTTGCTGGATGCCGATGCGCCCCATATGGCGGCGCTGGCCTCTCAGGATATGCTCTACACGGTTCTGGAACGTTCTCCTGAAAAAGACGCCGCCCGCGTTGTCGGTTCGATGAAGCAGGTTCTGCACGCCCCTTCCAACCCCGACCGTGTGA
>Ga0116143_10004188_pt1 | contig 13910 bp, 10 predicted proteins | sample AD_UKC034_MetaG_FD_89745 | JGI IMG/M metagenome (GOLD analysis project Ga0116143, IMG submission 89745) | Active sludge microbial communities of municipal wastewater-treating anaerobic digesters from USA - AD_UKC034_MetaG | ecosystem: Engineered > Bioreactor > Anaerobic > Digestate | place: USA...
CGCTCTATGCCCTAAGCCCTTTGCTATTTCCACCGACGCTGCCCTCAGCACCCCGACATCCAGTCCGTGTTCGATCCCGTTCTTTTCACAATAGTTGACCAGCGCGAAAGTGTTCAGGTTCGCCACCATGTGGTCCGAGGCCATCGGGCAGCCGCCAAAACCGCCCGTCACCGTGTCAAACCGCCGTACGCCCGCCTTCCAGGCCGCATCGATCAGTTTATACTCATGACCGGGCAAGGAATGCAGGTGAAAACCAAATTCCACGTCCGGGAACGACCCGGTCACCCGGGAATAAACTTCAGTGATCACCTCTGGTTTCACTTCGCCAAGGATATCTGATAACGGGATGACCCGCAGACCAAGTTCGTACAGGTATCCTGCGTATTCCTCTACAATTCCCGGATCCCACTTGTCTCCGTAAGGATTGCCAAATGACATGGAAAGGTAAACGATCAGCCTTTTCTTATGCAGGTCGCATATCTCCAGCAAATCGGAGATCGTCGCTTTCGCCTGGTCGACTGTTGCATTTAGGTTTCGCTTTAAGAATGTCGGTGAAGTCGAGAATGGAAACAGCAAATCATCCACAGTTACTTGCTCCCTGGCTTGAAGCTCGCGGCTTGAGGCTTGTGGCTTGAGGCTTGAGGCTTGCGGCTGACACGGGGCTGTTCCTTGCCTGACGGCCCGCATAGCGCCCCTGGAATTAACCACCAGGGCCATTACTCGAGATTTGCTAACGGATTTATCGATGCCCCGGAGCACCTTCGGGGTATCTGCCATCTGGGGGATCACTTTCGGGGAAACGAAGCTCCCGGCCTCTACGGTATCAAAACCGGCTTTCATCAGCAGGTTGATGATCCTGATCTTGGCTTCAGTAGGAATGAACTGCTTTATTCCCTGGAAAGCATCACGCGGGGTTTCTATGATCTTTATCAATTTTAGATTTTAAGTTTTAAATTTTAAATTCGGGAATAGTTATTAACATACCGGGTATTTCTTTTATAAAAACCGGATAAATAATAAAATTAATATTTATCCTTATGAAAGAAAATATAATTGCTATTAAATCATTTCAATTTTCTCTTAAAGTCCTTCAACTTTATAAAATCTTGACCAAAAACCGGGAATATGTCATTTCAAAACAACTGCTAAAAAGTGCCACAAGCATTGGCGCCAATGTTGAAGAGGCCGGAGCAGTGTGCAGCCGAAAAGATTTCATTGCAAAAATGGCAATCGCATCAAAAGAAGCCAGAGAAACAAGATATTGGCTACGTCTGTTGAGTGAAGATAAGTTTATTCCAGATTATAATTTTACGGAATTATTGGCAGAAATAAACCACATAATAAGTATCCTGACAAAAATTGTGAAAACAACACAGCAGACTTCCTGATGATATAAAGCTCAAATAAAAGAATTATCCGAATTTAAAATTTAAAACTTAAAATTTATAATTACTTCATGTGTTTAGGGATCCGCCCGTTCCTGATAGTTTCTGACCTCAGCCTCCTACCCACGATCCGCTCCACCATCTTTCCCGTCTCCAGCACCCGGTCCACATCCAGCCCCGTATCGATGCCCATCTCATCCATCATCACTACCATATCTTCAGTTGATATAAGACCTACGATTTCAGGGTCTTTGTAATAATATTCCCCGGTTCCGGGAATGGGCACGCCGTCCATGAAATTGGCCGGCTGTCCGCCGATCCCTCCCATGGTCGATTCATAGTTGGTCATACCGGCCTGTAAAGCGGCGAGGACGTTGGCCATCCCCCACCCGCGGGTTGTATGGAAGTGAACGATGTGCTTGTCCGGTGACCCGAAAGCATCCATCAGCATGGAATAATACCGGTATACCCGGTCGGGGGATGCTGAACCGTCATGATCAGCGTGCTCGACATCCGTAGCGCCGATATCAAACCATCGTCTGGTGAATTCAATGGCTTTTGACATTTCCGTGGGCCCTTCGATGGGACAGCCCCAGATCGTGCTTACGGTGCCGTTGACTTTCATACCGGCTTCCCTGGCTTTCGGGATCCACTCGGAACACATATCGAAGTACTCCTTGATCGTCAGCCCTGAATTTTTAAACTGGTGTGACTCGCTTGTCGAAACCATGCACAGGATACGGTCCGGCCCCCAGCCTTCCTTCCGGGCTTCAATCGCCCGTTCGATAGCCTTTTCCCGGATGGTGACAGCAGTAAGCTTTATTTCAGGAAGGAGTTTGGCTACTTTCTTGCTGGCTCTCAATTTCTTGAAAAGCTCGTCAGAATCCCTGAACTGAGGCATGCCCTTCGGATTGCCAAAGTTAGTCAGTTCGATGTGCTTGAAGCCGCAAAGCGCCAGTTCCTCGGCAAGCCAGAGTTTGGCATCGGTAGGGATGAATTTCTCTTCATGCTGAAATCCATCGCGAACGGTAATGTCACCAATGGTAACCTTTTTCGGATAATTCATAGAAATGTTGAATGTTGAATGTTGAATTTTGAATTCTTGATTATTAATCAGACTGCTTGCAGCTTGTAGCTTTTAGCTTGCAGCTTCCACTTCAGGGTTCTAAAATAAACAAAATTCTGAAATGAATGCAAGATGTTGCATAAGATTGTTCCAAAGTTCCATTGTTCCATTGTTCTATTGTTAAACTGTTAAATTGTCAGAAAGGTTTGTTGTTCAACAGTCCGATAAGATTTATAATTTTGAGGCTGAATCAAATCAAGAATGATTATCTCGTATAAAAGCTGCCCGCTCTGCAATTCAGACGGTATTGCGCAACATTTTGCAGCAAAGGACCATTTGCTTACCGGCGAAGCATTTGAAATATGGCAATGCGGCGCCTGCGGCTTTCTTTTCACACAGAGCACTCCTTCTTCGGATGAGATCGGGAAGTATTACCAGAGCCATGACTATGTGTCTCACTCCGATACGCGTAAAGGACTGATGAACAAAGTCTATCACCTGGGCCGGAATTTTATGCTTCGTAAAAAATTCGGAATGGTTGACCGTGTTGCGAAAAACAAAAGTTTGCTTGATATAGGTTGCGGGACAGGCTATTTCCCTGCTTTCATGCATCAGAAAGGTTACACGGCCGCCGGGGTTGAAGTGGACCCGAAAGCCAGGGAGTTTGCTGAAAAGCAGTTCGGCTTAAAGGTTCATTCTCCGGAAGAGTTTCTTGGAGATAAATTTGAAGGCAGATTCGACGTCATTACCCTCTGGCATGTGCTGGAACACCTGGATGATTTCAATCTTTATCTGAAGAAAATGCAGGAACATCTTGAAAAAGACGGGACCCTGGTGATCGCTCTGCCGAACTGTAATTCCCTTGATGCCAGGTTTTACAAAGAGTTCTGGGCAGGGTATGATGTGCCGCGTCACCTGTGGCATTTCACCCCTGCGACATTGCACATTCTGGCCGGAAATCATAACCTGGAGGTCACCGGAATGAAGCGCCTGCCGCTCGATCCGTTCTATAATTCAATGCTGAGCGAAAAATATAAAGGAAATAAACTTTATATGATTTCAGGAACGATCATCGGCAAACTGGCTTATATCGAGAGTCTGTTTAATATTAAAAAATCAAGTTCGGTTGTGTATTTTTTAAAAAGAAGATCCGATTCGTGAAAATCTGTGTCGTTCGTGTTCCGTCAATAGAACACGAATGATACGAATAAGACGAATTAACACGAATATTTTTCATATGTCCTCCGCCCACTTGATCATTTTTTTTATAGCAACTGCCTGCCTGGTAGCCTTTTCCTGGTTGGTTTCCCTTCGTGAGAAGCGCTACCATGGGATCCCGAGGTTCTTTGTGTTTGAAGGACTCTTACTGCTTGGACTTTTCCAGTGGCCGGTTTGGTTTAACGATCCCCTGGCCTTAAAACAAATATTCTCCTGGTTGTTTTTGCTGGCATCTGCATATTATGTGATCGCTTCAATAATCCTTTATCACAGGCACGCCAGTCATGGCATTAATTTTGAAAACTCCACAAAGTTGGTCACCACAGGCCTCTACAAATACATCCGTCACCCGATGTACGCCTCGCTCCTCTTCCTGGGCTGGGGCATGTTTTCAAAAGATATCAATGCGGTAACGATTATCATAATTACCCTGGTCACCATCGCCGTTTATATTACCTGCAAGGTCGAGGAGAAAGAAATGATCGCCAGGTTCGGAGTGGAATACAGGGATTACATGAAAAAGACAAAAATGTGGATACCTTATATAATCTAGAATTTAGAATTTTGGATCTAGGATCTGGGGTTTGGATTTTGATGTTTGGAATTTGTTTGGAATTTGGAATTTGGAATTTGGAATTTGGAATTTAAAATTAAGGTTATGTCTTGGTTTTACCTTATCATCGCCGGTGCTTTCGAGATCGGCTGGCCCCTGGGCTTTAAACTTTCCCAGGTTACCCCTTACAAATTTGGCTGGATCGCTTTCTCAGTCGTTGCTATGGGACTTAGCGGGCTTTTCCTCTGGATGGCCCAGAAGACAATCCCCATGGGAACCGCCTATGCGGTCTGGACCGGCATCGGGGCGGTAGGCGCTTTCGCGACCGGGATCATTTTGTTCAAAGATCCAATGACGGCCCTGCGGATCGTTTCCGTGGTGTTGATTGTAACGGGAATTGTGGGATTAAAAATTGCAGGATAAATTTACCTCTGCGGAACTCCGCGCTAACTCTGCGGAACTCTGCGAAACTTAGAAGTGACACAAAGATCCACAGAGATAACTCAGAGATCCTCAGAAAAGAAACTGATATGAAAATTACCTTGATCATGTTAATTGCAGTGACGGTCAGCCTGGCAGCCTGCAAGCCTAAGGAAAACAAAACATCCGAAACCGATCGCCGGGTTGCCGACCAGATCAAATCGGAGTTCCTCCGCTCCTGGAATGCTTATAAAACCTACGCCTGGGGGCATGATGTGCTGCTGCCGGTGAGCAAAAGCCACATGGATTGGTACGAAAACTCCCTCGGCATCTCCCCCATCGATGCCTACAGTACAATGAAAGTCATGGGATTGGATGAAGAAGCATCCCTGGTGCAACGCTATGTGGCCGATACGCTTGATTTCGATAAAGACCAGTTTGTCAAGACGTTCGAGGTCAATATAAGGGTGCTGGGCGGACTTGTTGCGATGTATCAATTTACAGAAGATCCTAAAATCCTGGCAAAAGCGGAAGACTTCGGTAAACGGCTGCTTCCGGCTTATCAAACCGGCACGGGCATCCCGGCTTATTGGGTCAATCTGCGGACCGGTGCGATCAAAGGCGATACGGTCAACCTCGCCGAAGGCGGTTCCAGCCTGATCGAGATGGGGATGCTGAGCCGGTTTACAGGGAATTCAGTTTATTTCGATGCCGCAAAAAAAGCCAGCCTGGCAATTCACAGCCGGAGATCAGCACTCGGGTTGGTCGGTGAAAATATCAACGTGCAGACTGGGCAGTGGGTGGATAGCTCCAGCCATATCGGATGCTGTATCGACAGTTATTATGAATATCTTTTGAAAAGCTACATTCTTTTTAAAAATGAAGATTTGAAAAAAGCCTGGAATGAAAGTATCATCCCGATACAGAAATACATTGCTGAAGAAGTGGATTCTTCGCTCTGGTACGGGCAGGTGAACAAGGAAACCGGGGAACTTGTCAACAGGGTGGTGACACTTTACGACGCTTATTTCCCGGCGGTCCTGGCCTTATCCGGTGACCTTGAAAATGCAGCCCGTTACCAGGATTCGTGGAATGAACTCTGGATGAAATACGGTCTTGAACCGATGGTCTATGACTACGGTAACGAGGAAATCCTCCACCCTGCGTATAACCTGAATCCCGAAATCATCGAATCGGCTTATTACCTGTGGTTTTTTACCGGAGATAAGAAATACAAAGAGATGGCAACGCAATACTGGAATGATATTCTGACTTTCTGCAGGACGGACGTAGCTTTCACGAATATTAAAGATGTCCGTACCAAAGAGCAAAAAGACCATATGGAGACTTTCTTCCTGGCCGAAACACTGAAGTATCTTTACCTGGTGTTTGCCAACCCGGAAGGGATCAATCCAAAGGAATGCGTTTTTTCAACCGAAGCACATCCGTTCTGGATACCAGGCGACTAACCTGAAAGAGATTGCCGTAAAATTCATTTGGTTTTTTAAATCATTAGAAATAGTTTTACAAGACTATTTATACATTTATATTAAAAGGTTCTAAATTCTAAATTCTAGATTGTAAATCCTTTAAAACCAATTCGATGAAAAAATTAATCCTGCTTTTAGTTCTTTTCTCTTTCGCTTTCCTTTCGTGCAACCAGGCCCCGAAAAAGCCTTCCGGGGACCAGTTCGCTGGACTTCTGGAAAGGGCAAAGTCCACCTTCAGCCCGCTGGCTGAAGTAGCAGATAATCCTGATAATCCCATCACCCCGGAAAAAGTCCTTTTAGGCCGGACCCTGTATTTTGATAAAAGATTATCGAAGGACGAAACCCTTAGTTGCAATTCGTGCCATGACCTGCAAACATTTGGCGTGGATAATGAACCGACCTCCGACGGTGTCGGAGGCCAAAAAGGTGAACGAAACTCACCGACGGTGCTGAATGCCGCCTTCCATTTTACCCAGTTCTGGGATGGCCGCGCCAAAGACGTGGAAGAACAGGCCGGCGGCCCGATCCTGAACCCGCTGGAAATGGCCATGCCCGACCAGGAAGCGGTGATCAGCAGGCTGGCGGCCGTCAAAGGTTACCAGGACCTGTTCGCGGCAGCTTTTCCCGGGGAAGAGCGACCGGTCAACTATAAAAACCTCGAGAAAGCGATCGGTGCGTTTGAGCGCAAACTGATCACCCCGTCGCGCTTCGATGAGTACCTGATGGGATACGAAGAAGCCCTGAACAACGAAGAAAAAAAGGGCCTGCAAACCTTCATGGAAGTGGGCTGTACGGCATGCCACTCGGGTAGCGTCCTGGGCGGACAGATGTACCAGAAATTCGGACTGATGGGCAATTACTGGGATTTCACCCAGAGCCAGAAAGTGGATAATGGCAGGTTCCTGGTCACCAACAATGAATCCGACAGAATGATCTTTAAAGTTCCGTCACTCAGAAATATCGAGAAAACCCATCCCTTTTTCCACGACGGCAGCATTACCGACCTGGGCGAAGCGGTGAAGATCATTGCCAAACTGCAGCTCAACAAGGATCTGACCGACCAGGAAACCCAGGAGATCGTCACTTTCCTGAAAACGCTCACGGGAACTGTCCCGGCTGAACTGGCGCAGGCTCCGGAGATGCCGCTATAACCCCCATCCCGGCCTTCCCCCAAACGGGGGAAGGAGAATCCGGAACCGACGACAATATGCGTCGGAAGAAAACATGACAAATGATCCGACATTTCTTCATCACGGGTCTCCGGAACATCCGGAGAGATAAATCGGCCAGTTTCCTGAATGTGCTGGGCCTGGCCCTCGGCCTTACCACTGTGATCCTGATCATGGAGTTTGTGATCCATGAGATCAGCTACGACAGGTTTCACCGCCAGAAAAACAATATCTGCCGGGTTATCATCCGGCAGGAAAAAGATGCTGCCTTCACTCCCACTCAGTATCTCACGGCGGCCGTCGGTCCGTCGATGAAGGAAGAATTCCCTGAAGTCGACCGGATCGTCCGGTTTGCTAACCCCACAGGCGCTTTCCTTTCCTTCGGAAACAAAAATTTTCCTGTCGGTGAACTGAGCTATGCTGATTCCTCACTCTTTGAGGTGTTTTCTTTTCCGCTGCTCCGCGGCTATCCCTGGCAGGCACTGGCCGAACCTTTCCGGGTCGTGCTCACTGAATCGGTCGCCCGGTTAATATTCGGTGAAGCTGATCCGCTTAACCAGGTTGTCCGGCTGAATAACCAGGAGAATCTTATCGTCAGCGGGGTCATGGAGGATTTCCCTTCAAATTCCCACCTGAAATTCGGCGCGCTGTTGTCGTTCTCAACCCTCTACCGTAATGAGAACCTGCGCCTTGACTGGGACGGGGGATGGAACTACTTCACTTATGTTTTGCTTCATCCCGGGACGGATACCAAAGGATTATCGGAAAAATTCCCGGATTTCATGGAAAAAAACATCAATTACAAATACCGGCCGGCAGGCTTTATCCTGCATCTCGACCTGCAGCCGTTAAAACGCGTCCACCTGTTTTCAGGCAACGATTTTGAACTGGAAGAAGAAGGAGACCTCCAGGGGATTTACATCTTCTCCAGCATTGCCCTTTTCATCCTGCTGATCGCATCCATCAATTTCATGAACCTGGTCACAGCCCGTTCATTCATGCGTTCCAGGGAAATCGGCCTGAGAAAAGTGTCCGGAGCGAACCGTGGCATCATTATCCTGCAATTTCTGTTCGAAACCTTTCTGGTCAGTATCCTTGCACTCCTCATCTCCCTTGTCCTGGTCGATCTGCTCCAGCCCGGGTTCAACAACCTGACCGGTAAGGAGCTTTCGCTGGCCGGGCCGCTCGGGCTGCAAATGGCCGCCGGCGTGATCCTGCTGCTGGTCCTTACAAGCCTGCTGGCAGGCAGTTACCCGGCATGGTTCATCTCCCGCTTCCCACCACTGCTGAGCATCAAAGGCACGATGGTTTCAGGAAAAGGAAAATCGGTACTGAGAAATGTCCTCGTCGTGTTCCAGTATGTGATCTCTTTAGTCCTGCTCATTATGACCCTGGCCGTTTACAGCCAGATGCGCCATATGAGCTCCATGCCGCTCGGATATGACAAGGAAAATGTGGTGGTGATCCCTTTGATCAGCGATGAAGCCATGTCGAACCACCAGGCATTGAAGACTGCTTTCAGCGCAATCCCCATGGTCCGTGCCACAGGGGCGTCCTCGGATATTCCCGGGGATGGGTTCACGATGAACGGCTATTTCCCGGAAGGATTTAAAGAACCGGTCATGATCAATGTCCTGGACATCGACGAGGATTACCTGGTTGTCATGAACATCCCGGTAATACAGGGCAGGGGCTTTGACAGATCTTCCGGCTCCGACAGGACATCATTTCTCATTAATGAATCCCTTGCCAGAAGGCTGGGATGGGATGATCCGGTTGGAAAAACGATTTACCGCGACGGGCCGCACAAAGTGACCGGGGTGATCGCCGATTTTCATTTCGCGAGCCTGCACCAGTCATTGCAGCCCCTGATCCTGACCAAAAAGCCCTGGTCGGGTTATAATTATTTATCGGTTAAGATTGAGCCGGTAAAAACGGAGGAGACCGTTCGCAAGCTTGAATCGGCCTGGAATGCTGTACTCCCTGATGAACCGTTCGACTGCTTCTTCCAGGCAGATTACGTGAAAAATTCCTACAGCGGGGTCCGGAATGCCGGTACCGCGATCCTCTGGTTCGCATTCCTCGCGGTCTTTATTGCCGGTCTTGGCCTTTTTGGGCTGGCCAACTTCACCTTCAACCTGAGGAGAAAAGAGATCGGTATCAGGAAGGTCCTGGGGGCAGAAACATCAATGGTTGCCCGCCAGGTAACCTTCGAATTCCTTCGCCTGGTGCTTCTGTCCACCATCATTGCACTTCCGGCGGCATGGCTGCTAATGGACAAATGGCTGGATAATTTTGCTTACCGGGCCCATATAAATCCTTTGATTTTTGTCGTGCCGGCAATATTTGTCATAATTTTAGCATGGATTACGATTTATTTCCAGGTTAAAAAACTGGCAAATACTAACCCGGTTGATGTATTAAAATCTGAATAAATAAAGATGAATGCCGCTCCCCTGATCATTGGCGCCATTGCCTTCTTCGTCCTGGCTTACCGGTTTTACTTTAGCTGGATTCTGGCTAAGGCGCTGACCATCAACGATCTCAGGGAAACTCCCGCGCATAGGTTGTACGATGGCCACAACTACTACCCGATGTCGAAATGGGTGCTTTTCGGTCACCATTTTGCCGCCATTGCAGGAGCCGGCCCCCTTGTGGGGCCAGTGCTTGCCGCCCAGTTCGGCTACTTTCCGGGATTCCTATGGATGGTGCTCGGTTCGGTGATCGCCGGGGCCGTGCACGACCTGGTGATCCTGGTGGCTTCCGTCAATCATGACGGCAAATCGCTGGCCGAGATCGCGCGCACCGAAGTGAGCAATACCAGCGGCACCATCGCTTCCATTGCTATTTTGATCATCCTGATCGTAGCCCTGGCCGGGATGGGGCTGGTGGTGGTGAACGCCCTGGCGGAAAGCTCCTGGGGCACCTTCACCATTGCAATGACAATACCAATAGCCGTGTTCATGGGTTTCTGGATGTTCAAATTCAGGAAAGGCAAAACGGGCGAAGCGACTGTGATGGGCGTGATCCTGCTCAGCCTGGCCGTGATCTACGGCAAGTACATCCCGGAATCATCCGTTGCACACTGGTTCCAGTTCGACAAGCCCACGCTGACCATCCTGATCGCGGCCTACGGCTTCCTGGCTTCCGTGTTGCCGGTCTGGGTGCTGCTTTCCCCGCGCGACTACCTCAGCTCGATCATGAAACTGGCCGTGGTGGCCATGCTGGCGGTGGGCATCATCATCGTCATGCCGGAAATGAAAATGCCTGCATTCACACCGTTTATCCACGGCGGCGGGCCCATCATCCCCGGGCCTTTGTTCCCGTACCTTTTTATAACCATCGCCTGCGGCGCGATCTCGGGATTCCACTCCATCGTGAGCTCAGGGACCACGCCCAAAATGCTGATGAAGGAATCGCACATCAAGTTCGTGGCAGTCGGTTCCATGCTTTCGGAAGGCGCGGTGAGCGTGATGGCGCTGATCGCCGCCAGCAGCCTCTTCCCCCTTGATTATTTCCAGATCAACATACCCGTCGAGAAATTCGCCCAGTACCTGCCCATGCTGCAGGAAATGGGCTTCACCGAATCGAATTTGGAACTGCTGTCCAAAGAAGTCGGTGAGGAGATCGCCGGGCGGACGGGAGGCGCCGTATCGCTGGCGGTGGGCATGGCGCAGATCTTTTCCGCCATTCCCGGCCTCGAAAAGCTCATGTCGTACTGGTATCACTTCGCCATCATGTTCGAGGCGCTGTTCATCCTGACCATCATCGACGCCGGGACGAGAATCGCCCGGTACGTTACCCAGGAGATCATGTCGAAGGTTTACCGGCCGTTTGGATTGTCGCAGTGGTCCTTAACGGGAAATATCCTGGCCAGCCTCTTCGTCGTCTTTGCCTGGGGCTACTTCGTCTACACCGGCAGCGTGAGCACCATCTGGCCCATGTTCGGCACGGCCAACCAGTTGCTCGGCACCATCGCGCTCTGCATCGGAACTTCTTACATTATCAACCACAGCAAGCCCAAATACGCCTGGATCACCATCATACCCATGATCTTCGTAGGCATCACCACCATGACCGCGGGCATCCTGAACATCAAAAACATCTTCCTTCCCCAGGTGCTCGAAGCCTCCACCAGGGTGCAAGGACTTGTGAACCTGGTCCTTACAACAGTAATCATGGCTTCGCTGGTGATCATCCTGGTCGATTCGGTACCAAGGTGGGTGAAGGCGGCGAGGTAGTTGTCATTGGTGGTCATTGATGGTCATTGATGGTCATTGATGGTCATTTATAGTCATTAGGGGTCATTGGTGGTGATATTGAATTTGATTTTTTATTTTTTAATTTTTGGATTTGTTTGGTGCTTGGAATCTGGTCCGATTAGGCAGATGGTGCTTGGAATTTGGGATTTGTTTGGAATTTGGTGCTTGGAATTTGGGATTTAACCGGTCATTGATGGTTCTTTGAGCTCCGGAGGAGCTCCCTGTCTGTAGGTGCCGGGGGAGGTGTTATCGATTTCCCCTCCCCGACGTAATGATAACTATGAAACACATAAATATCACGGGGAGGGGCAGGGGTGGGGAGAGGGAGCGGTTGATTTTTCAATTTTCGTTTTTCATTTTTCGTTTTTCATTTTGATTTTTGATCTTTGATTTTGAATTTGTTTGGAATTTTATTTTTACTGTTTGCGGTTTGCATCTCCCTCCAGGGAGGAAAGATAGTAGCCAGGGACGTGAGACAGTAGCCAGGGACGTGAGTCCCTGGAAAAGAATGGCGCATTTCCGATTCAGAGTTCCGGAGGCCCTATGTTTGTAAAATGAAGCATAAGTCCGGAAATTTATTAGTTTTAAGTTACCACAATTTAAACCTTTTAAAAACCAGACTTATGCAAACACAAAGTAACAAAATTGATTTTACAGGCCAACATATTTATGCTGGCATTGATGTACATCTGAAAAGTTGGAAGGTTACTATTTTGACCGAAAGACTACCCTTTAAAACCTTTTCGCAAGATCCCAGGCCAGAGTTATTGTATCAGTATCTGACCAGGAACTTTCCGAATGGAACTTATCATTCAGCTTATGAAGCAGGATTTTGTGGATATTGGATCCATAATAAACTTTCGGAGCTGGGGATTGACTCTATTGTTGTGAATCCTGCGGATATCCCGACAACAGATAAGGAAAAAGTTCAGAAAGCAGACAAAAGGGACAGCCAAAAAATAGCAAAGGCTCTACGTAACGGCGATCTGAAGGGCTTCCATGTATTATCTTCCAAGACCCTTGAAGGCAGATGCCTGATCCGTACCCGGGCGACCATTGTCCGGGATATGACCAGAAATAAGAATCGTATCAAATCGTTCCTGCAGTTCCACGGAATTGAGCTGCCGCAAGATTTTAAAGAACTGACTCATCACTGTTCCACAAGGTTTATGACATGGCTGAAAAGCCTTGAAATAAAAGAACCTAGCGCTAAAATGTCGATTGACCTTTTTATTGGTGAGGCGGAGCATTTAAGAGCCATGATTCTTGGAGCAACCAAATCGATTAGGGAATTATCAGAAAAAGAACCCTATTCAAATCAGGTAGGTTTACTCAGAGGGATACCCGGGATTGGACCATTAACAGCCATGATCATTTTAGCAGAACTTGAAACCATAAACCGATTTGGGAACTTTGACAAATTATGTAGTTTCATTGGACTGATACCCTCAACACATTCAAGTGGTGAAAAAGAAAACATTGGTGAAATGACCCATAGGGGAAACAGTTTTTTAAGGTGTGCATTGGTAGAAAGTGCGTGGATTGCGGCAAGAATGGATCCGGCGTTGAATATATCCTATCACAATTATTGTAAAAGAATGGAGCCTAATAAGGCTATAATAAGGATCGCCAGGAAATTATTAAACCGGATCAGGTTCGTCTTAAAAAACAATCAACCCTATGTATGCGCTGTGGTTAAGTAAAGCTAAACGATGTAAAACAACTTCTGTGAGATCGCTACTCCTGCCTGCAGTTCTGGATAAAAGAAACTGCTACTCCAAGGCTGCGGCTCACTTTGGTAAAAAATAAAAGCTGTTCAAATGATGAGAGGTCTATTATCAAATACGACTAAAGGCTATAAAAATATCCTTAAATGTGAGACTGCTCGTCGTTCCTTGCAGTTCTGAATCCCGGAATCTGCTTTCCGTAGGCTACAGCTCACATTCTATAAAAAATAAAGCGAGGCAATACAGCCCGGTTAACGATCCGGTTCTGTTGATAGAAGGATGTTTTTATAGATTTAGTTCATTGAAATTTCAGGCAAGGTAATCGAAGATGAGTTTTTTGAGCCATAGGTGACAATGAATAAATGAAAAAAGAGCCTCTTCAAATAAGAAGCTCTTTTTGGTGTTTTCACCGTCATAAATCCTATTGCTGGTGAGTTGCTCTCCAGCAGAGCTCACTTCCTCTTCGGATTTACCTTGTAAAGATAAAAAATGTGGAAAAATAATGGCCGGGCTCTTGTTTTACAACATAGAAGGAACGACACACTCACCTTACGAATCAACATTCTATCTGTCGTGCCGATGACACTCTTATTTTGAAATCTCCGCTTTGAGGTTTTTTC
>Ga0116143_10004191_pt1 | contig 13907 bp, 9 predicted proteins | sample AD_UKC034_MetaG_FD_89745 | JGI IMG/M metagenome (GOLD analysis project Ga0116143, IMG submission 89745) | Active sludge microbial communities of municipal wastewater-treating anaerobic digesters from USA - AD_UKC034_MetaG | ecosystem: Engineered > Bioreactor > Anaerobic > Digestate | place: USA...
CCCAAACTAAATGAATGGATTGCTACCAAAGTTAACCCACTGGGCCAGGCGAATACATTAAAGATAGAGCAACAGAAAGGACGGTTGTATTTTTATATAAATAATCAGCAAGTACTGGAAACAACCGCATTGCCCCTTTATGGTACACGGCTGGGGTTTATTGCGCACACCAATATGATTTTGGAGATCGACAATCTTATCATTCGGCATGATTTGAAAATTAACCTGCCGCCTAATCTTACCAGGGGGCTGGTAAAAGAAAACCTGGGGCCGCAGGTAAATTCACCGTACGATGATTTGGGTCCGATAATTACTGCAGATGGAAGAACCATCTATTTTGGACGTGAAAACTCGCCCGATAATATAGGAGGAATAAACGATGGCGAAGATATTTATGTAACCACCAGCATGGATGGTGTTACCTGGAGCAAAAGTAAAAACCTGGGCCCACCGATTAACGATGCCGAAGTTAATAACATGGCAGCAGTTAGTGCAGATAATAACATGTTAATGTTTTGCCGGTTTGATGGCTTTCAGGTTAGAAAACGTACCAAAGAGGGTTGGTCTGAGCCCGAATACCTGAATGTGCGTTTTAAGAATGAAGCAAAAACGATGGAAGCGAACCTGTCATCCGATGGAAAGGCAATTGTATTTACATCCAAACTTGCTCAAAATCTTTTTTACAATCCGGCCGATGATGTACTTGAAAAAGATATTTATGTAACCCTGCAAGACGAAAAGGGAAACTGGGGTGCCCCCATAAACCTGGGTAAACAAATCAATACTTCGGGCGATGAACTTTCGCCCTTTCTGGCAGCCGATGGCCGTACGTTATACTTTGCTACTAACGGCAGGCCCGGCTATGGCAATTACGATATCTTTATGAGTAAGCGCACAGGTAATTCATGGACCGACTGGACCGAACCGGTTAACCTGGGCCCGGAAATAAATACAGTTGATTTTGATGCGTATTATACGTTATCAGCCGCAGCAGATTATGCCATTATGGTTAGTAATCGTAATTCGATTGGAGCTTCGGACCTGGTGCGCATAAAATTGCCGAAAGAGCTAAAGCCCGATCCGGTTGTATTGCTGATGGGACGGACACTCAACGCCAAAACAAAAGAACCTGTAAGTGCAGATATTTTATTTGAAGATTTAACTGCACGCAAAGAGGTAGGCGTGGCAAGGTCCGATCCAAAAACCGGATCGTACCGCATTACGCTGGCAATGGATAAAAATTACGGCATACGGGCACAGGCAAAAGGATTTCTCTCTGTAAACGAAAATTTTGAGCTGGCATCGGTAACAGAATACAAAGAAATAAGCAAAGATTTGTTATTGGTTCCGATTGTGGTTGGCGAAAGTGTTATGCTTAACAATGTTTTTTTTCAGCAAGGACGCCCCACCTTAAAACCAGAGTCGTTTCCGGAACTGGATCGCCTGGTCGAAATCATGCAGGAAAACCCCACCGTAAATATTGAATTGGGAGGCCACACCGATAACGTAGGTAATAAGGAAGCATTAAGAGCACTTTCCGAAAATCGGGTGAAGGCCGTAAAGGAGTACCTTGTGTCAAAAGGAATCAGTAAAGACCGGATTAGCGGGAAGGGATATGGAGGGGCCATACCGATGGTGCCCAATACAAGTGAAGCCAACCGACAACGAAACAGGAGAGTGGAGTTTAAAATTGTGAAAAAGTAATCCGTGCCAGCACGTATTTAAGGTACCGCCATCAGGGTATTGATGAGTAGATTGAATAAACGTTATTTCAGATTTTCTTTTTAAACTATGACTAAACTAACAGCGCTGCTTATTCTTCTTTCGGGTTGTGCATTCGGGCAACCCGTGTTTTTCAATGAAACTTTTTCAGATAACTACCGGTCGTGGCCACTGGGCTCTGGCGATAATTATACCCTTCGTATTGAAGGCGGAAAATACATTATTACCACCACAGAGGAAGGGAAGGGGCGTGTTATACGAATTTATCCCTTCTTCGATAAGCGCAAGGATTTTTCACTCGAGGCCACCTTTCTTCAGAAATCGGGCAGCAACAATAATGGTGTGGGATTAGTGTGGGGCGAAAACCCCTCCGGAAATAACTATGAATTTTTGATTGCAGGCACAGGGTATTACAAAATACGTGGGGCTGATAAGGTAAAGGGAAATGATGAATGGGTTGAGAATAAACACATTAATCCCACAGGTAAAACCAACCACCTTCGGGTGCAACAAAAAAATGCAGTGTGGAGCTTTTATATTAATGACAAGAAGGTAAAAGAAATTGAGGTGCAGAAACTAAATGGCAATGCGATTGGATTTACCAACTACACCAACATGGTTTTGGAGATAGACGATCTTATTTTTAAACACGATGTAAAGATTAACCTTCCTGATAAGATGACCACCGGGTTGGTAAAAGAGAACCTGGGGAGCCATGTAAACACCATTTACGGAGATATCTCGCCAAAGATTACAACCGATGGCCGCACCATTTATTTTGCGGTACGAGATGACCCGGCCACACAAACCAAACCAGATGAAGAAACATCCGATATCTGGATCACCACTTCCGAAGATGGTATAACCTGGAGCAAGAGTCGCAAACTCGGGCCGGAAATAAACACGAGCCGGGTAAATAATTTAGCGGCAATTAGTGCGGATAATAACATGATGTTGTTTTGTCTTACAGAAGGATTTAAGGTGCGCAGAAAAACGGCCACCGGGTGGTCTGAACCAGAATGGCTGAATGTAAAATTTAAAAATGAGGCCAATCACATGGAAGGTTCGCTTTCGGCCGATGGAAAGGCGATTGTATTTGCAGTAAAACTTCCCGGAAACGTTGAATATGTAAAGGAGCAAAAAAAGGAAGACAAAGACATATATGTAACGGTTCAAGATAATAATGGTGTATGGTCTGCGCCTATAAACCTGGGTAAAAAGATTAATACCGGAATGAATGAGCTGGCACCCTTTTTAGCTGCGGATGGCCGCACACTTTATTTTGCATCCGATGGCCACCCGGGTTATGGAGGTGCTGATATATTTATGAGCAAACGAAAGGGGAATGGTTGGACCGATTGGACTGAACCGGTAAACCTGGGCCCCGAAATCAATACCCCGGCATTTGATGCGTATTATACAGTTTCGGCCGCAGCCGATTATGCGTATATCAGTAGCGCTGCCAACGAAACGGGCCAAAACGATATTGTTCGAATAAAACTTCCGCAGGCTATTAAGCCAAGCCCGGTGCTCTTAGTGTTGGGCCACACACTCAATGCAAAAACCAAACAACCGGTAAAGGCAGATATTATTTTTGAAGACCTTGCCGCCAAAGAAGAGGCAGGAAAAGCTATTTCAGATCCGGCCACCGGCTCTTATCGTATTACACTACCCGATGGCAAACACTATGGAATACGGGCCGAAGCAAAAGGATTCCTTTCCGTAAATGAAAACATGGAATTGGCGCCCATTACCGAATACACCGAAGTAAAAAGAGATTTATACCTCATGCCCATCGAAGAAGGAGAAAGCATTTTGCTGAATAACGTTTTCTTCGAGCAGGGTAAACCGATTTTGAAACCCCAATCATTCCCCGAGCTCGATCGCCTGGCTCAGATACTGGACGAAAACCCAACAATTAAAATCGAAATACAAGGCCATACCGATAATGTGGGTAATAAACAGGCTTTGCAGCAACTATCTGAAAACCGGGTGATGGCCGTGCGGGAATATCTTATTAAAAAAGGTATTAAGAAAGACCGGATTACCGGTAAAGGATTTGGCCCCAACAAACCCATTGCACCAAACGATACCGAAGAAAACCGGCAACGAAACCGAAGAGTGGAATTTCAGATTGTTAAGAAGTAAGAGGGAGAACTACATCTATTCATAAACATCCGTTAACTTGAGCCACATTTCGGCTCATGGAAAAAATTCTGAACTACATTAATGGCGAATTAACAAATCCGGTTAGCGGTAATTTTTTTCCTACAATAAACCCGGCCATTGGCAAACCCTATGCCCTGGTTCCCGACTCGGATAAACCAGATGTAACGAAAGCCGTAGAGGCAGCCCGGGCGGCATTTCCGAAGTGGGCGGCTACCCCAGCCAGCAATCGGTCAGCAATACTTATAAAAATTGCTGAATTGATTGAACGCGACCTCGATAAACTTTCATTGGCTGAAAGTATTGATCAGGGTAAGCCGGTTAAACTGGCTAAGTCGTTGGATATACCACGGGCAGCCGCCAACATCCGGTTTTATGCCACCGCTATTCTTCATGAAAGTGCCGATGCACACTTCACAAATGAAGAAGCGATTAATTACACGCAATACACCCCAATTGGGGTAGTGGGTTGTATCTCACCCTGGAATTTGCCCTTGTATTTGTTTACCTGGAAAGTAGCGCCTGCATTGGCAGCCGGTTGCACGGTGGTGGCCAAACCATCGGAGATTACACCCATGACGGCTTATTTGTTTTCTAAACTTTGTATGGAAGCAGGCTTGCCTGCCGGAGTTTTAAATATTGTGCATGGTGTTGGTCCTAAAGCCGGGCAGGCAATTATTGAACATCCTGAAATCAAAGCCATTTCGTTTACAGGAGGTACAGCCACCGGAAAAATTATTGCCGCTACAGCCGGCCCCATGTTTAAAAAACTTTCGCTGGAGTTGGGTGGAAAAAACCCGAACATCATTTTTGCCGATTGCGATTTTGAAAAGGCCGTAAGTACCACCATTCAATCTTCCTACTCCAACCAGGGCGAAATCTGTTTGTGTGGCTCGCGCATTTTTGTAGAGCGGCCACTTTATGAAAAATTTTTAAAGGAATTTACAGCACGTACAAAAGCTTTAGTTGTAGGCGATCCGCTGGATGAAAAAACCAACCTGGGCGCAATGGCTTCTGATACTCACATGAAAAAAGTGCTTTCCTATATTGAGTTGGCCAAACAAGAAGGCGGAACAATTGTGCAAGGTGGCAAGCAGGTGAAACTTACCGGCCGTTGTGCGGATGGATATTTTTTAGAACCTACAATCATTACCGGGTTGCCACATACCTGCCGCACCAACCAGGAAGAAATTTTTGGTCCGCTTGTTACCATCATGCCATTCGATACAGAAGCTGAAGTGTTGGAGTATGCAAACAGTACCACCTACGGGTTGGCAGCCACTATCTGGACAGAAAATTTAAAACGGGCACATCGTGTAGCCGCACAAGTTAAGAGTGGCATAATATGGGTAAACTGTTGGCTCTTCCGCGATTTGCGCACTCCGTTTGGCGGTATGAAGCAAAGCGGCATTGGGCGCGAAGGCGGCTTTGAAGCACTGAAGTTCTTTACCGATGAGAAGAATGTGTGTATTAAACTATAAGCTCATCTCCATCACACCTGCTCATGTTATTTTTTGATATCGAAAAAATCTTTTTTACCGTGCTGGGCTATTCCCTCAGTTACCTGGAGTTTTTTGCTGTATTGTTCGGATTGTTAGCGGTTGCACTTTCCGCAAAGGCAAATATCTGGAGTTGGCCAATCGGTATTGTTAATGTGGTGCTTTCTGCATTCTTCTATTACCAGATTCAACTTTACCCCGATATGTTTTTGATGGCCTTCTTTTTTGTTACCAACATTTTAGGCTGGTGGCGATGGGCTAATCCCAAACCCGGTGAAGAAGATAAGAAAAAGGAATTGAAGGTAAGTTTTATGAAGCCAGCCGTGTTTTGGTTTTGGCTGGGAGTTGGTATCGTAGGCACCTTTCTGATGGGAACCTTAGCCTCCCGCCTGCATGAGTGGTTTCCGTTGTTGTTCAACTTACCCAGCGCCTATCCGTTTGTGGATTCATTTATCCTGGTGATGAGTGTGATCACCACCTTTTTAATGGTGCAAAAGAAAATTGAATGCTGGATTATCTGGATTTTGATCGATGTAGTAGCTACCGGATTGTATTTTGTGAAAGGCGCCATGTTCTTTGGTGTTGAGTATGCCGTGTTTACCGGCATTGCTGGTTTTGCATTATGGAATTGGATTCGTGAGTATAGAAGTTATTCCGTAACATGACACGCGCGTTGGTAATAGGAAAGTTTATGCCCATCCACAAAGGCCATGTGGCACTGATTGAGTTTGCTGCCACGCAGGCCGATGAAGTGATTGTATCGATGAGTTTCACACCAAATGATACCATCGATCCGCAATTGCGTTTTTCGTGGATTAAAGAAATATTCAAAGACAGTCCGAATATAGTTCCTTCAATTATTAAAGATGATTTTGATGATGAGTCAATTCCATTAGCCGATCGCACAAGCGTGTGGGCTGCCACCATGCGCCAGGTTTACCCGAAGATTGATATCGTGGTAAGCTCAGAAGCTTACGGATATCCATTTGCAGCCAACTTAAACGCCACACATATTTCATTTGACCCCGAGCGAAGCAAGGTACCCGTTTCCGCTTCGCTTATCCGGGCAAAGCCGTTTCGGTATTGGGATTTTATTCCGGCTGTGGTGCGCCCCTACTTTGTAAAAAAGATTTGCTTTTATGGTTCAGAAAGTACGGGCAAGTCTTTTATGGCTCAAAAGATGGCCAAACGGTACCAAACAGAATTTGTTCCTGAAGTTGCACGCGAGTTAATTACCAGCAATGATTTTACCGAAGCCGACATTATTAAAATTGGCTATGCCCAGATTGAGCGGATCAATGAGAAAATAAAAACAGCCAACAAGATTTTGTTTTGCGACACCGATACCATCACCACGCAAATCTATTCGCGGCATTATTTACATACAGTACCGGCTGTTCTGTTTGAATTAGAAAAACAGGTTCAGTACGATCAATATTTTTTGTTTGATATTGATGTGCCGTGGGTGGCTGATCATATGCGTGATTTGGGAAGTGAACGCGAGAAAATGTTTGAGGTGTTTAAGAATGAATTAGATCAGCGTGCTATTTCTTACCAGTTGGTTACCGGTAATTATAAGCAGCGGGAAATAATGATAAGCAAATGTATTGATGAAATGCTGACGAAATAATAGAAGCAATCTTAAAAACATACGGAGGGATGAATGCCATGCTCCGCATGTGCAGAATTTGCGTGATGGCTTTTGTTACCTACCGATCATTCCATTTTTTAAAAGCCCTGCGAAAGGCACTCGGGTCGGAGTAGCCAAGTAAATTTGAGATTTGTGAAGCACTGCTATTTAATTTAAATAGTTGCGCGGCTAATTTCTTGTGTACTTCAGCAACCAGAGCACGGTAAGAAACTCCTTCGGCTGTTAGTTTGCGCTGCAGTGTGCGGGTTGTCATGTTCAATCGGCTGGCCACTGTTTCAATGGATGGAATATGCCCTTGGAATTCGGTGCGCACCAAATGTTTAATTTGTTCGGAAAGGCTTTGGTGGGTAGTTACTTTCTTTTCGCGCAATATTTTATCGAAGAAGGCAAACAACGATTTATCGTGACTAAGTATCGGAGTAAGCAAGTCTTCTTTTTTGAATACGAGGTGATTGCCAATTCCATTAAACTGAACCGGAGTACCAAACACGCGGTGGTACTCGGCCAGGTCACCACCCCGTTTATGGTTGAAAATCGTTTGTACGGGCCTGACTCTTTTGCCCGCAAGTAAACTGAAAACATGCAGGGTTCCTGCCATGGATTGTTCCATGGAGTGGCGAATGCTTATGGATTTTGTTTTGAGCCAAAGTGTCTGAGGCTTGTAGGATAGAGTTACTTCACGCGCATTTTGTTTTATTCCGAAGTGAATCATATCTGTGGCCAGATCTATGTAGTGCGTCATCGTTTCAAAAGCGGATAGCAAATCCGGGCAACTCTGCATCAGGTTTCCTACAAGGCCTAAGACAGACATGGTACTGGTTTCGCCTAAATGAAGACCAAGCAGATTGTCTTTAGTTTGGTGCGCGCAACACTCCCACGTTAGGCAGGCTTGTTCAAATGGCACTTTAAATTCAGAGTCGCCCAAATCGTTCACTGAAATCCCAATACAGTCGCATAAATCGGAAAGTTGCGCACCCCGTTGAACGGAACCATAGAGAATTCCCTGGATGATGGGCATGTGAGCAAACATAGGGTTGTCGAATGCACAATAATACGTTACGTGACTGATTCGGTTGGTTCGCCAGTAATTTTCTTTATCAACGGTTATTAACACGGGAGGATGGTACGTGTAACCACCAGGAGGGTGACAAGCCGGATAGCCTGACAGGCAAAAACCAAATGGCGCGAATTGTCCTGTTTTTGTCATAAACTATCATGTCGGCCAGCATCTCAAAATCGTGAAAGGGATAAAATAAAATGATATGAAAACCCGATTTGCAAAAATGATGAGTGGGCTGCTACTGGTGGCCCTGATGAGTTGTGAAGACCCCGAAGACCTTGTGTCGGAGCCGTTGGTTCAGGTCCAATTTCAAAATGAAACCTTAACCATTTCTGAAAACAGTACAGAGGGTGCCCTGGTTGTACTTACCCTTAACCGCGCCACAACAGCAGCCGGAACTATACGGCTAATGGTGGCGGAAGGCGAACATAACCGAATACAAACCAATCCTATGCATGTGGATGGCATTTTATCGTTGCCTGTAGCAAAAGGAGTAACTCAATTGCAATTCAATGTAAAACCGGTCGACAATGCATTAACGGAAGGTAACCAAACGCTGCTGATTTCTATTGATGAATCCAGCGGTTTCCTTTTAGGTGAGCAGAAAACTTTTGAACTGGTAATTGAAGATGACGATACCGATGGTGACCCTGAGCCTGTGTGGAGCACTGCCAATTTTATTGAGCAAGCAGAAACCGTAAAAGAAAATGAAGGAGCGGTTGCATATAAAATTGTTTTATCGCCAGTTGTTTCGGTTGATAGCAAAGTGGTAGTTGAAATGAATACAAGCAATAGTAGCACTTTCGTTACACAACCCGCCAGCACGAATGGCCGGATAACCCTGGAGGCACCTGCTGGTACTGCTGAACTGAGCTTTACCGTAGAAGCAATTAACAATACCGTGATTACCGGGTACACGGAAATTGAGTTTTCTTTAGTGAGCACAGAAGGGTCAGTTATTTTGGGGCAACGTGTTTTACAAAAAGTAACCATAAGTGATGATGAACTGGCCGGAAGGTTGAAAACATATACGATCCATGCGGGCGAGAACGGAGAAAAGCGCACGTATGAGTACGATGCCACCGGAAGAATTGCCAGAGTAATTACCGTACGCAATGCCCCCCACAACACAACCACCCTAACCGATACATACTTTTACGATGCGCAAGATAGGGTTGTAAAGCGAAACCTGTGGTTGGGTCGTGATGTGGTTTACACCTGGGAAAACAATCGCATAGAACGAGCCGATGTTTACCAGGATGGTGTATTGATTCAGTATGCTAATTATGCCTATGATGATGCAGGAAATGTGGGAGGTGTGGAACCATTCTATAAGCAGAAAGATGGTTCGTTTAAGCGTGGACTGTTTAACATCTACCTGTATTTTACAAATGGTAATATTTACAAGGCATTGACCTATCAGGACTCACCAAATTCCGAAGAACCCGTTTTGGTATCAACTCAGACCTATGATCAGTACATGGATGTAAGCGCACCCATCGCTATGTTTGAAATTCTTCCAACTGTAAAAGCACAGATAAACCTGGCAGGCGCTTATCGTTACGAACAACACCTGATTAATAGTGACCTTTCCTACACGATAACCTATGAATTCAGCCCGGATGGGTTACCGCTAAAACGTACCGCCTCAGCCCCGGGCGATACCCAGGTAGTTTTGTACGACTATTATTAATCAATCCGCAATAGCCCCGGTCCTATTCCAGCCGGGGCTTTTCTTTTTTAGTAGCTACTATGCAGATCTTTCTTTAAAACGTAAGAGCCTTACCTTGTTGAGGGAAAATAAAATTTACGCTTAAGGTGTTTCCGCTTGCAATTTGTTTCCGTATTGTTTCTTCGCGGTTGCCCAACGGCTTCATGTGCGTAATTACCACATTCAGGTTTTTTAACTGGCCGGCCCCGGTTAGTTTCTCGAGCACCGATAATTCTTCCTTAAGCAGGTTGGGGGTAAGGTGTCCAAACAAGGAATTATCGGGTTGTTCGTTAGCAAATGAAACTTCGATAAAAACAGCTTTTAGTTTTTTTGTTTGAATGAGTGGCGCAATCGCTGTCCACAATTGCATGAGTTTATCGGATTTCTCCAGCCGGTCGCAACCCGTATCGCCTAAGTACAACAAATAGCTATCCCCGCTTCGTACCAGAAAGGCAGTGCTTTCGGTTGGGCTAACGTGGCTCAATACAAACGGAGTAACAAACAGGGGCGTGTTGTGCAAGGGCACTTCCTTACCGGGAACTAAGGTTTGGTACGTATATTTATTTAACGTGGGGGCTTCTCCTTCGTTCCCAAAATTTGCCCAACTCTTCCAGCTAAAATGTTTCTCTTTTAAAACCGACAAACAACTCTCAATACCATAAATGTATTTGGCCGAATCATCGGGTGAGTTGGTAATCAACCCGTTTGCATGATCGTAGTGCGGATGGGAAATCAAATATCCTTTTACATGCTTGCGCAGAAAAGCGGTTGCATCACCTTTCCACACTTTCTTTTTAATGGCCGCACGAATGCCCGTATGAAGCGTACCGGCATCTAAGCAAACATAATCTTGTGTGCCGCTGGCTGCCAGGGCATAGGCAGACAGATTACTTTCATCAACACCACCTTTAACGCCTAAAGGTACTACCTGAAAAGCAGGTTGTGCATACGCGGAGAACCCGGCTAATACAAATGCAAACAGAAAATAGTTCATTGGAATTTTTTTCCGGCCACTTCGCTTTCAAAAACCTCAACACACTTGCGATCCTGTAACGTAACGAAACAGGTTTTTCCATCGGGGCCGCCAAAGGTAAGATTGCTTGTTAGCTTGCCTTTCATCTGTACTTCGCGCAGAAGATCTCCTTTCGGTGAAAGGATTGCAATGGTTCCTTTGCCATGTCGTGTTACGTACAGGTTGCCTTGCTTGTCGCACTTCATTCCATCCAAACCAAAATCTTCAAACTTGTGGAATAGTTTTTTATTGGAAATGTTCCCTTTCCGGTCCACATCAAACACCCAAACGGTGCGTTGAACGCTTTCATTCACATAAAGCCTGGTTTCGTCCGGGCTAAGTTCAATGCCATTGGTGGTGCCCATGTTGTCGGCCAGTAATGTGGCTTTACCGGGGCCATCGATGCGCCAGAGTTTGCCGGTGTTTTCTTTCCAGTTAGGATCAGAGGCAAACAGCTTTCCGGATTTACGAATGCACAAATCGTTGGGTTGATTGAATTGGTCGTTGTGAACGAACACGCTTACAGCCTTGGTGCGGGCATCTACTTTCAACACATTGTGGCCTTGCCAATCGGCCAGCAACATGTTGCCCTTTTTATCAAACATAATGGCATTGGCTACACTACCTTCAGGCAAGGTAACAAACAATTCAACTTCGCCATTGGGTTTTACGAGGCCAATGGTACCATCGCGTTGAAAATTTACTACGTATAAATTTCCGGCTTTGTCAACGTTGGGACCTTCAATGTTGTTTGAAAAAATATTTTCGGCCGTAAGATCGCGCGGTTGGTATGGTTGGGCCCATACATATCCAATCGATAAAAACAAAACCAGTAAGGCGCCCCAGCGTGTCATGCGGCTTTACCTGCTTTATAACCTTTGGTAGCAAAAAAGAGAATAAATAAATAGCATGGTACCATCATCCAGTATGCCTGCTGGCTGGATGTAATTTCGGACAGCCAACCATATACCAACGGAATAATAGCACCACCGGCAATTGCCATGATTAACAATGCCGAACCTATTTTGGTGAATTTGCCGAGGCCATCAATTGCTAAAGGAAAAATGGCAGGCCACATGAGTGAGTTAGCCAAGCCCAGTAACGCGATAAAGGCAACCGAAACATACCCGTTTGTTAAAACAGCGCCAACTGTAAAAGCAACGCCCAACCACGCACATATTTTTAATGCAGTAGCCTGGCTCATGTATTTTGGAATGGCAATAATACCGACTATATAACCAATCAGCATGCACGCAAGGGTAGCTTGTGTAAAGTAACGTGCCGTTGCTAATTCTATTCCTAACGATTTACCATAACTGATTATCGTATCACCTGCCAATACTTCTGCTCCTACATAAAGAAACAGGGTAATAACGCCAAGCACCAGGTGTGGAAACTGAAACACACTGGTTTTTCCGGTTGAAGGTTGAGTTTGGGCCTCATCCTCACCACTATCATCAATATCAGGCAATGAAGAAAAGAGAATGGCTATTGAAAGCAACACCAATATGCCTGCAATAATCATATAGGGAACAATTACCCGGCTGGCCAGTTCGTCAAGGGTAGCGTTTTTTGTTACCTCATCCATGGTAGTTAAACTGGCCTCAAGCGCATCGGCATCGTTTAATGCGATGTATCCAAAAATTAAACCGGCAAGAATACCCGCCACCTTATTACAAATACCCATTATACTAATGCGTGTCGCAGCACTTTCAATGGGCCCAATGATGGTTGCATAAGGATTGGAAGCAGTTTGAAGCAGCGCCAAACCAGTGCCTATAATAAATAAACCAACCAGAAACATATCAAAATTGCGGGCTTGCGCTGCAGGCACGAACAAGATGGCTCCAATGGCCATTATAAATAGTCCTACCGACATACCTTTTTTATACCCCGTTTTCTTTAACACATACGAAGCCGGAATGGCCATTACGGTGTAAGCAATAAAAAACGCAGTAGCAACCAGGTACGATTGAAAGTCCGTTTTTAATTCACACGCAATTTTCAGATAAGGAATCAGTGTGCCGTTAATCCAGGTAACAAAACCGAAAATAAAAAACAGAATCCCGATAATGGTAATGGACATCAGATAACTGGATGGACGTGCCTGGGTCATAGGTACAGGGGTTAGACTTTGATTAGTAAACTTCTATTTTTGCATCTTGTAAAACAATAGCTAACCTTTTTAATTCTTTAAAAATCTTGAAACAACAACAGCTTACGTTACTGGTAATGGCTGCCGGCATGGGTAGCCGCTATGGTGGAATAAAACAAATTGATGGCTTTGGGCCTAATGGCGAGACCATTATGGACTATTCGCTGTACGATGCGGTGCGGGCCGGCTTTGGCCGGATTGTGTTTGTGGTGCGCGATGAAATAGAAGAAACCGTAAAGGAAATTTTTCTTCCCAAACTACAAGGAAAAGCAGAGGTGGATTTTGTGGTACAAACGCTCGATAAATTTGTTCCTGCCCGGTTTCAACCGGTAAACCGGAAAAAGCCGTGGGGTACCACACACGCCATGTTGTGTGGCAAAGAGGTAATTGATGGCCCGTTTGCCGTTATCAATGCCGATGATTTTTATGGAAGGGAGGCATTTAGTTCGCTGGCTGAATTTTTTAAAACCGCCCCGGCCAATCATCATGCCATGGTTGGCTATACGTTAAAAAATGTGTTGAGCGATCATGGCAGCGTGTCGCGCGGGGTGGCTACAGCCGATGCAAACGGATTTTTAACGGGTATGCGCGAGTTGACAACCATTGTGCGCCAGGGCGACAAGATTATTTCAAAAGGAAAAGAAAGTGATGAAGAATTAAACCCGATGGCTCCAGTATCGATGAATTGCTGGGGCTTTCAACCAGGTGCATTCGACTTAACCGAAAAAATGTTTACTGAGTTTGTAGAAAAAAATATTCAAAACCCTTCGGCCGAGTTTTATATCGCGTTGATGGTAACAGAACTGATCAATCGCGGATTTGGTAAAGTACAGGTGTTGCCCGGAGGAAAAACCTGGTTTGGTGTTACCTACAAAGAAGATAAAGAAACGGTATCGAAAAAAATAAAAGATCTGGTGCAACAAGGTGAGTA
>Ga0116143_10004197_pt1 | contig 13892 bp, 9 predicted proteins | sample AD_UKC034_MetaG_FD_89745 | JGI IMG/M metagenome (GOLD analysis project Ga0116143, IMG submission 89745) | Active sludge microbial communities of municipal wastewater-treating anaerobic digesters from USA - AD_UKC034_MetaG | ecosystem: Engineered > Bioreactor > Anaerobic > Digestate | place: USA...
GCGCGCGGCGATGGGGATCCCCGAAGGATTGATCCGCTACTCGGTCGGCATCGAGGACACCGACGACCTGATCGCCGACCTCGAACAGGCGCTGGCGCGCGCGCATCGTTGAGCCCGGCGCGCACCCCTGGCGATGCGCATGCGCCGCATATCGATATCGCCAATCGATCGCAGGGGCGCGCTGCGGCGCGCCTAGACTCCGCGCTTTCCTTTTCCGACCAGGAGCATTGACGTGACGCGCGACACCAGCCGCTGGCGCTTCGAGACCAAGATGGTCCACGCCGGCTACACCCCCGAACCGACCACGCATTCCGTGGCCGTGCCGCTGTACCAGACGGTCTCGTACTCGTTCGACAGCGCGCAGCACGGGGCCGACCTCTTCGACCTCAAGGTGCCGGGGAACATCTACACGCGCATCATGAACCCGACGACCGACGTGCTCGAGCAGCGCGTCGCGGCGCTCGAAGGCGGCGTCGGGGCGCTGGCGCTGGCCTCGGGCATGGCGGCGATCACGGTGGCGATCCAGACCATCACCGCCGCCGGCGAGAACATCGTCGCGTCGAGCAAGCTCTACGGCGGCACCTACAACCTGTTCGCGCACACCTTCCCGCAGCAGGGCATCGAGGTGCGCTTCGCCGATCCCGGCGACCCGCAGGCCTTCGGCAAGCTGATCGACGACAAGACCAAGGCGGTCTTCATCGAGTCGGTCGGCAACCCGGCCGGCAACGTCACCGACGTCGCGGCGATCGCCGCGGTCGCGCATGCGCACGGCGTGCCGCTGATCGTCGACAACACGGTGCCCAGCCCCTACCTGCTGCGCCCCTTCGAGCATGGCGCCGACATCGTCGTGCACGCGCTCACCAAGTTCCTCGGCGGGCACGGCAACAGCATCGGCGGCATCGTCGTCGACAGCGGCAAGTTCCCCTGGGCGCAGCACAAGGCGCGCTTCAAGCGCCTGAACGAGCCCGACGAGAGCTACCACGGCGTCGTCTACACCGAGGCGCTGGGTCCGGCGGCCTACATCGGCCGCGCGCGCGTCGTGCCGCTGCGCAACATGGGCGCGGCGATCTCGCCCTTCAACGCGTGGATGATCCTGCAGGGCATCGAGACGCTGGCGCTGCGCATGGACCGCATCTGCGACAACACGCTGGCCATCGCGCAGTACCTGAGCAAGCACCCCAAGGTCGCCTGGGTCGGCTACTCGGGCCTGCCCGAACACCCCGACCACGCGCTCGTGCAGCGGCTGATGGGCGGGCGGGCGTCGGGGCTGATGACCTTCGGCGTGAAGAGTGCCGAGGGCGGCCGCGCCGCCGGCGCGCGCTTCCTCGACGCGCTGCAGCTCTTCACGCGGCTCGTCAACATCGGCGATTGCAAGAGCCTGGCCACGCACCCGGCTTCGACCACGCACCGCCAGCTCTCGCCCGCCGAGCTCGCCAAGGCCGGCGTGACCGAGGAGACGGTGCGGCTGTGCATCGGCATCGAGCACATCGACGACCTGAAGGCCGACCTCGAGCAGGCGCTGGCCGCCGTCTGACGCGCGGCGCGCGACGCCCGACCGGCATCGGTGCCGGCCGGGTGCCCAATCATGGGAACCGGGGCATCGGCAATGCGCTGCGGGCGGCCACGCTGCCGCACAATGCAGCGATGACTGCGCCGACGACCGCCCCGATGACCGCCCCGATGACCGGGTCCGTTCCGCCCGAACTCGACGACGCCGCGCTCGCGGCGATCCGCCGCGACATCCACGCGCACCCCGAGCTCGGCTTCGAGGAACAGCGCACCTCGGACCTGGTCGCGGCGCGCCTGTCCGAATGGGGGATCGCGGTCGACCGCCGCTTCGCGCGCACCGGCGTCGTCGGCGTGGTGCACGGCCGTGACGGCGGTGCCTGCGGGCGCATGGTCGGCCTGCGCGCCGACATGGACGCGCTGCCGGTGCAGGAGGCGAACCGCTTCGCGCACGCCAGCCGCCACCCCGGCGTGATGCACGCCTGCGGCCACGACGGCCACACGGCGATGCTGCTGGGTGCCGCCGCACGCCTGGCGCGCGAGCGCGACTTCGACGGCAGCGCCGTGCTGATCTTCCAGCCCGCCGAGGAAGGGCGCGGCGGCGCGCAGGCGATGGTCGACGAGAGGCTCTTCGAACACTACCCGGTCGAAGCCGTCTTCGGCCTGCACAACTGGCCCGGCTACCCGCAGGGCAGCATCGCCTGCAGTCCGGGCCCGGTGATGGCCGCGCCCAGCACCTTCCGGCTGGTCATCCACGGCCGCGGCAGCCACGCCGCACTGCCGCACGAATCGATCGACCCGGTGCCGCTGGCCTGCCAGATCGTGCTCGCCTGGCAGAACATCGTCAGCCGCAACAAGCGGCCGCTGGACACCGCGGTGCTCTCGGTGACGATGGTGCACGCCGGCGAGGCGACGAACGTCGTTCCCGATTCGTGCACGCTCGAAGGAACGGTGCGCACCTACCGCGAGGAGGTCACCGACCTCGTCGAGCGCCGCATGCGGCAGCTGGCCGAGCACAGCTGCGCAGCCTTCGGTGCGCGCGCCGAGTTCGAATTCGTGCGCCGCGCGCCGGCCGTCGTCAACCATCCGCACGAGAGCGCGGTCGCGCAGCGGGTGGCAGCACGCGTCTGCGCCCCGGGCCTGGCGCTTGCGCAGGAGCCGGCAATGCCCTCGGAGGACTTCGCGTTCATGCTGCAGGCCCGCCCCGGCGCCTACGCCTTCATCGGCAATGGCAGTGGCGAGGGCGAGGGCGACCACCGCAGCCCCGGTCACGGCGCCGGCCCCTGCATGCTGCACAACCCGAGCTACGACTTCAACGACGCGCTGCTGCCGCTGGGCGTGACCTACTGGGTCGAGCTCGTCAAGGAGTGGCTGGGCGCGCCGCCGCCGGCCGCGACCGGACGCTGATCTGGGGCCGTCGGCACATCCGTCTGCGCGGCGCAGCCCGCCCATCCGGCAAGAACCCCTGAAGCCGCGAGCCCCGATGTTCGAAGCCGCCGCGCTCAGCGCCATCGACAAGCCCGGCCAGTACGCCGAGCTGCTCGCGCAGGTTCGCGGCCTGCTGCACGGCGAGACGAACCGGATCGCCAACGCCGCCAACTTCGCGGCACTCGTCTACCACGCGCTGCCCGGGCTGAACTGGTGCGGCTTCTACTTCGTCGACGAGGGAGTGCCGGGCGGCGAACTCGTGCTGGGCCCCTTCCAGGGCCGCCCGGCCTGCGTGCGCATCGCCTTCGGCCGCGGCGTCTGCGGCACGGCGGCGGCCACGCGCACGACGCAGCTCGTGCCCGACGTGCACGCCTTCCCCGGCCACATCGCCTGCGACAGCACCTCGCGCTCGGAGATCGTCGTGCCGCTGCTGCGCGCGGACGGCACGCTGCTGGGCGTCTGGGACGTCGACAGCCCGCTGCCCGCGCGCTTCGACGAGGACGACCGCGCCGGGATGCAGGCCCTGTGCACAGCCTTCCTGCAGGCCTGCACCGGCTGAGCGAGCCCAAGACCCGGCTCTTGACGGGCGGGCGCTGAGCGGCGGGGCGCGGGCACGCCCCGAGCGAGCTCGGGCGCCGGAACGAGCAGCGCTCGATCAGCAGGCTTCGTTAAACTTGACTGGATGCCCGTGCCGTCGTGCGGGCCACCCGAGGAGATCCACGATGCTGCCGACCCGTGTGCCGGTGGAGGAATACACCACCCCCGACGCCGTCACCGCCAATGAAGGCATGACAGTCGACGAATTGCGGCGGCTGATGGAGCGGCATGGCATCCGCCACCTGCCGGTGCTGCGCGGCGACGCCGTCGTCGGGCTCATCAGCGACCGCGACCTGCGCCTCGTCGCCGGGCTGTCGGCCGCCGAGAAGCTGCAGGTGCAGGCCAGCGACATCATGGCGCCGGAGCCGCTGAGCGTGAACGCGTCGACACCGCTGGACGAGGTGGCGCTGGCGATGGCCGAGCACAAGATCGGCAGCGTCATCGTCAACGACGACGACGGCCGCTTCTACGGCATCTTCACCGCCACCGACGCGCTCAACGCGCTGATCGAATTCGTGCGCAAGGGCACGCGGCCGGGGCTCTGAGACACGGCAGCCCAGGAGCCGCGGACCGCCGCGGCGACAGGAATGCCAACGCACCGGCCGCCGACCACGCCGAGGATGCCGGCGTCGGCCGGACGCGCGTGAGCGCAAGCGCTGCCCGAGCAAGTCGGCGCACGGCACATCGACGAGACATCACGACGAACGCATCTTGAGCGCCAGTGCACCCGCCGTGCCCGGCTGGCGCCCGCTGCGGGCGGCGGCGCTTCTGGCCGTCGTGCCGCCGACGCTGCTGGCGTGGAACGTCTCGCCGTCGGCCACCTTCCTCAACCAGGCGCTCTCGCTCGGCGGCTGGGCCGTGTTCTTGCTCTGGCTCGCGCCGGGCCCGGACAGCCCCGCTCGCGCACCAGCAGGCCGTGCCGCCTGGCCGCTGCAGGCGGCGCTGGCGCTGCTGGCGATCGCCGCGATCGCGTCGGGCACCCTCGGCAGCCTGCCAGGCTCGCTGATGCGCTCGGCGCTCGGGTTGCTGGCGATGGCCGCGCTCGTCGTGCAGTCCGGGGTCTTTGCACGCGCTCGAGCGCAGGGGCACGAGGCCTTCGTCGCCTTCGCCTGGGCCTGGCTGGTCGCCGGCCTGCTGGGTGTGGCGATCGGACTCGTGCAGGTGTTCGCGCCGGAGTGGGCCGACGGCAACTGGATCGCCGCAAGCAGCATGCCCGGGCGCGCGGTCGGCAACCTGCGCCAGCCCAACCACCTCAGCAGCGTGCTGCTGTGGGGCGCGATCGCGACGATCATGCTGATGCAGCTGCGCCGCCTGCCGCAGGCGCCGGCGGCCGCGGTCTTCGTCGCGCTCGTCTTCGGCGTCGTGCTCACCGCCTCGCGCACCGGTCTCGTCAGCGTCCTGATCCTGGCGCTCTGGGGAGCGGTGGATCGTCGGCTCTCGTCGCGCGTGCGCCTGCTGCTGCTGGCGGCGCCGGTCGTCTATGCGCTTGCGTGGCTCGTGATGGCGCAGTGGGCGGAACTCACGCGGCACACCTTCGGCGGCGCGGCGCGGCTGGCGGAAACCGACATCTCGAGCTCGCGCTTCGGCATCTGGCGCGACACGCTCGCACTGATCCGGGCGCAGCCCTGGACGGGCGTGGGCTTCGGTGAGTTCAATCTCGCATGGACGCTGACCCCCTTCCCTGGCCGCCCGACGGCCTTCTTCGACCATGCGCACAACCTGCCGCTGCAGTTCGCGGTCGAGCTCGGATTGCCGCTGGCCACCCTGGTCCTTGCGCTGCTGCTCGCGGCGCTCGTGCAACTGGCACTGCGCGCTCGCCGCGCCGAAGGCGAGGACGCGATCACGCAGCGCATGGCGCTGATGTTCGTGCTGATGATCGGGCTGCACAGCCTGCTCGAATACCCCCTGTGGTACGCGTACTTCCTGCTGCCGACCGCTTGGGCCTGGGGCTACGGACTCGGGCAGCCGGGCGGGACGCGTTCCATGCAACGGGATTCAGGCGACGACGGAGCGCGTGTCCAAGCCCCCATGCCGTCGATTCAGCGACCACGCAGGGATGCGCAGTCGCGAGCCTCTCTGCCGCAGCGCCTGATCGCGCCGGCGGCGGCGCTCGCGCTCGCACTCACCGCGTTCGCGGTCTGGGACTACGCGCGCGTGACGACGATCTACGCCGCCGGCACGAGTGCGCTGCCGCTCGAGGAGCGGATCGACCGCGGCCAGCACAGCCCCTTCTTCGCCTACCAGGCCGACTACGCCGCGGCGACGACCGAGGTCGACGGGCGCATGCGTGCGCTGGGTCTTGCGCGTGCGACGCATTTCCTGCTCGACACCCGCCTGATGATCGCCTGGGCCGAGGACCTGGCACGCCGCGGCGAGATCGAGCGCGCGCGCCACCTCGCCGACCGGCTGCGTGAATTCCACAACCCGGCATCGAGCGAGTGGTTCGCGCAATGCGATGACGCACAGGCCTCCGAACGACCCTTCCAATGCGCGTACGCGACGCGGGGCTTCTCGTGGCGCGACTTCACGCCGCCGCCCTCCGGCACGACCCCGTGAGCCCAGCGATGACCCCCGCCAAAACCGAACCCCGTCGCCTCGGCCTCTTGCGCGCGCTGGGGATGGTCGTCGCCCTGGCGGCGCCCGTGTTCGCGCCGGACGCCCTCTTCAAGTTCCTGCAGCCCGGCTACGCAGTGGTGCTCTCGCCGCTGGCAGTCGCGGCGGCGATGCTGCTGGCCGCCCTGATCGTGCTCGCGCGTTCGCGCGCCGCGGGTCGAGCGTTCATTGCCCTCGTCTTCGTGCTGCAGGCCACGCAGCTGGCGCATCACCGCTACTTCGGCGTCTTCTACAGCGCCTTCGACATCGAGCTGCTGACGAAGGAGCTGCGCGACACCTGGCTCGCGACGATCGACCTGCTGCCGCTGCTGGCGCCGCCGCTGCTGATCTCGGGCGCATGTGCGCTGCTGGCGCTGCTGAGCTTCGACGCTCTCTCCGCCCGCGTCGTGCCCGTCAGGCGCGGCTGGCTGCAGCGCACCGCGCTGGCCGCCGCCGTGCTCGTCCTCGCGATCCCCTTCGTGCAGGCCGTCGGCAGCAGCACGTCGCAGCGGTTCCAGCCCAACATGATGCAGCTGTCGGTGAAGAACGGTCTCTACAGCAGCGCCTATTTCCTCGGCCGACGGCTGCGCGTGGCGCTGGGCAAGTCCCGCGAGTTCCCCGTGTATGAAGCCTATCGCGTCGGCGAACTGGAAACGGCGGACGAGGTCCGCGCCAAGCCACGCAACGTCGTGCTGCTGATGGGCGAGAGCACGAGCTATCTGCACATGGGACTCTTCGGCTACGCACGCGACACCACGCCGGACCTGGATCCCTACGCGCAGGACCCCGCGTTCATCGGCATCCGTGCGCTCTCCAGCTCGGTCTCGACGCGATCCTCGCTGACCCTCTTCTACAACCTGATCTACGAGCCCGACAACGCGCTTTCGATCCGGGAATCGGAGCACTCGCTCTACCGGCTGGCCAAGCGCCACGGCTTCGTCACCACCTACATCACGACGCAGCAGAACCCGGGCGGCCTTTCCTACGCCTTCTCGCAGGGCGACATCGACCACTGGCGCGACACGCGGGACATGGGCGACATGCCGGGCGAGCACGACGACCGCCTGCTGAAGGCGCTCCAGGCACTCGGGCTCGACTACGGCAAGCCCAACTTCATCACCCTGCACATGCGCAGCGCCCACAGCCCCTACGTCGAGAACTACCCGCGCGGGCAGGCGCGCTTCCCCGACGAGGGCGTGGGCGCGCACGAGCGGCAGGTCAACAGCTACGACAACTCCATCCTCTACACGCAGCGGGTGATCGCCGACATCTACCGCGCGCTGAAGCGCCTGGAGCGGCCCTTCTACATCTTCTACATCCCCGACCACGGCGAGGTGCTCGGCAAGGACGCGCGCTACGGCCACAACACGCTCAATCTCGACGACGCAATGGTGCCCTTTCTCTTCTACGGCATCGGTGTGCCGCAGGCGGAAATCGACGCGCTGCGAGCGCGCCTGGGCTGCCTCACCAACCACTACCTCGTCGGCCAGGAGATCGCGCGCGCGCTCGGCTTCGTGATCGAGAACCCGAACGAGCGCGCGGACGAGTACTTCCTCAACGGCATCGACGCCTTCGGCGAGGCCGGCTTCCTGCGCTACCGCCTCTCCGAGCAGCGTGCCCAGCTGTGCCGGCGCGCGCCCTGACGCTGCGCGCTCAGGTTCACAGGCTCTCAGTCCGCGGCGACCCAGTCCCCACTCTTGCCGCCGGACTTCTGCAGCACGCGGATGCCTTCCATCACCATGCCGCGGTCGGCCGCCTTGCACATGTCGTAGACGGTCAGAAGCCCGACCTGCACCGCGGTCAGCGCCTCCATCTCGACGCCGGTGCGGCCGACGGTCTCGACCTGCGCGGTGCAGCGCACCGCGCTGGCCGCCGCATCCAGCTCGAAGTCGACGGCCACCCGGGTGATCGGCAGCGGATGGCACAGCGGAACGAGGTCGGCGGTGCGCTTGGCGCCCTGGATCGCGGCGATGCGCGCCACCGCGATCACGTCGCCCTTCTTCGCCTGGCCCGCGGCGACGAGCGCGAAAGTCTCCGGCTTCATCCGGATCAGGCCTGTCGCGCGCGCGACGCGGTGCGTCGCCTCCTTGGCGCCGACGTCGACCATGTGCGCCTGGCCCTGGGCGTCGAAGTGGGTGAGCGGGGACGTCATCGCGCAGCAATACGGGAGCAACGTGTCGGTGTCATGATAGCCACCACCCTTCCGCCGCCGCGATGACCCGACCCCGCTCCCCCCTGCATCGGCTGGCCCGCACGCTGATGCTGCTGGCCGCGTTCGCGCTGCCCGTGCAGGGGCTGCATGCGCAGGCGCAGACGCCTGCGGCGCCGCTGCGCCTGCCGGCACTGGGCGAGAGCGCCGCCGAAGACTTCAGCGTCAGCGCCGAGCGGCGCCTGGGCGACGAGATCATGGCCGAGATCCGCCGCGATCCGGCCTACCTCGACGACCCGCTGCTGCTGGAGTACCTGCAATCGCTGTGGCAGCCGCTCGTGCAGGCCGCGCGCGCGCGCGGCGACATCGACGCCGACACCGGCAGCCAGTTCGCGTGGGAAGCCTTCCTCGTGCGCGACAAGAGCGTCAACGCCTTCGCGCTGCCCGGCGGCTTCGTCGGCGTGCACCTGGGGCTGATCGCGATGACGCACACGCGCGACCAGCTCGCCTCGGTGCTCGCGCACGAGCTCACGCATGTCACGCAGCGGCACATCGCGCGCAGCATCACGACGCAGCAGCGGCAGACGCTGCTGAGCGTGGCCGGAATGATCCTGGCGCTGCTGGCCGCCAGCCGGGCCGACAGCCCGGACCTCGCGCAGGCCGCGGTGATGGGCGGGCAGGCCGCGGCGCTGCAGGGGCAGCTCAACTTCTCGCGCGACATGGAGCGCGAGGCCGACCGCATCGGCTTCGCGCTGCTGGACGGCGCCAACTTCGATCCCGCGGGGATGAGCACGATGTTCGAGCTGATGGACCGCGCCAACCGCTTCAACGACAGCAACGCCTACCCCTATCTGCGCAGCCACCCGCTGACGCTCGAACGTCAGAGCGAGGCGCGGCTGCGCCTGCACGGCGCGGCGCCGCGGGCCCAGGCGGACGTCAACGAACTGCACGAGCTGATGAGCGCCCGCGCGCGCGTGCTGATGGACACGAGCGTCGCCGCACTGCGCCGGCTGCAGGAGCTGCCGGCCACGCGCAGCGCACAGGCCGCCTCCGCGCTCATCGCGGGGAAAGAGGCTCAGGATGGCGCGCAGGAGGCACGACCGGGTGAGGCGCCTCGCCTGGCCGCGCTCTACACGAGCGCGCTCGCCTCCAGCCTGCTGCGCGAGCACGGCGTGGCTGCACAGCGGCTGCGACAGGCGCGCGCCCTGCTGGCGGCAGGCCCTGCGCCCTCGACGGCCGCGGCGCGTGCGCTCGACCTGCTGGATGCCGAGCTGCGTCTGGCCGCGGACGACGCCCTCGGCGCGCTGCAGCGCGTCACGACGCTGCGCGAGCGCGGACCCGATGCGGCACACGAGCGCCCGCTGCTGATGCTGCAAGGACACGCGACGCTGCTGCTGCCAGCCGGCGTGCGCGAAGCGGCGCTGCGGGACGTGACCGAGCGGCTGCAGAGCTGGGTGGCGCTGCACCCGCAGGATGCGATGGGCTGGCTGCTGCTGGGAAACTGCGCCGAAGCGCAGGGTCAACGCCTGCGCGCGCTGCGCGCGCAGGCCGAGGCGCGGCTGCTGATCGGCGACCTGACCGGCGCGATCGACCGCCTGGCCGCCGGCCGCCAGCTCGTGCAGAGCGGTCAGGCCGGCAAGAGCGGCGCCGACTTCATCGAAGCTTCGATCATCGAGGCGCGCTGGCGCGAGCTGCAGGCGCGCCGCCGCGCGCTGATCGCCGAACGCGGGGGGCGTGTCGACGAGCGCGAGTGGGCCGGCCGCGAGCAGTCGAGGCCCTGAGGCCGCCCCCCGCTCCGCAGTCGAAGCGGCAGCCGCCAGCGGTTGCAGCGGGCAATCACTGGCGCCTCACGCCGCTGCTGTCCCCCCCGGGGTGCAGCAGCGGCGCAAGGTAGCGCCCCGTGTGGCCGACGCCGCTGGCCACCAGCGCCTCGGGCGTGCCGGCAAAGAGCACGCGGCCGCCGCCGTCGCCCCCCTCGGGGCCCATGTCGATCAGCCAGTCGGCGGTCTTGATGACGTCCAGGTTGTGCTCGATGACGACGATGGTGTTGCCGGCGTCGCGCAGCTGGTGCAGCACCTTCAGCAGCAGGCCGATGTCGTGGAAGTGCAGCCCGGTGGTCGGCTCGTCGAGGATGTAGAGCGTGCGCCCGGTGTCGCGCTTGGAGAGCTCGAGCGCGAGCTTCACCCGCTGCGCCTCGCCGCCCGAGAGCGTGGTCGCGCTCTGCCCGAGGCGCACGTAGCCCAGGCCCACGTCGAGCAGCGTCTGCAGCTTGCGCGCGATCGCCGGCACGGCCGAGAAGAAGGCGTGCGCGTCCTCGACCGTCAGCTCCAGCACCTGCGCGATGTTCAGCCCCTTGTAGAGGATCTCGAGCGTCTCGCGGTTGTAGCGCCTGCCGTGGCAGACGTCGCAGGGCACGTAGACGTCGGGCAGGAAGTGCATCTCGACCTTGATCACGCCGTCGCCCTCGCAGGCCTCGCAGCGCCCGCCGCCTGCGCCAGAGCCGACGTTGAAGCTGAAGCGGCCGGCGCCGTAGCCGCGCTCGCGCGCCGCCGGTACTTCGGCGAAGAGCTCGCGGATCGGCGTGAAGAGCCCGGTGTAGGTCGCCGGGTTGCTGCGCGGCGTGCGGCCGATCGGGCTCTGGTCGACGTTGATGACCTTGTCGAGCAGATCCAGCCCGTCGATGCGATCGTGCGGCGCGGGCTCGGCCTGGCTGCCGTAGAGCTTCCTCGCCACCGCGGCGTAGAGCGTGTCGTTGACGAGCGTGCTCTTGCCCGAGCCGGAGACGCCGGTGACGCAGGTGAAGAGGCCAAGCGGCAGCTCGACCTCGACGTTCTTCAGGTTGTTGCCGCGCGCAGCGACGATGCGCAGCGCGCGGCCCGGCACCGGCGCGTGCCGCGTCGTCGGCAGCTCGATCCGCAGCGCGTGCGCGAGATAGCGTCCGGTGAGCGACGCGGCGCTGGCGGCCACCTCGTCCGGCGTGCCCTGCGCGACCACGCGCCCGCCGTGCACGCCGGCGCCCGGGCCCATGTCGATCACGTGGTCGGCGGCACGGATCATGTCCTCGTCGTGCTCGACGACGAGCACCGAGTTGCCGAGGTCGCGCAGCCGCCGCAGCGTGCCGATCAGGCGCGCGTTGTCGCGCTGGTGCAGCCCGATGCTGGGCTCGTCGAGCACGTACATCACGCCCGAGAGGCCCGAGCCGATCTGCGAGGCCAGGCGGATGCGCTGCGCCTCGCCGCCCGAAAGCGTGTCGGCGCTGCGCTCCAGGCTCAGATAGGGCAGGCCGACGTCGTTGAGGAAGCGCAGGCGTGCGCGGATCTCGCGCACCACCTTGTCGGCGATCTCGGCGCGCGCGCCGGCCAGCTCCAGCGCATCGAAATAGGCCAGCGCCTCGGCCAGCGTTGCGCGCTCGATCTCGTAGATCGCCTTGCCCGGGCCGTGTGCACCCGCGGCGTCGAGTCGCACGTGGCGCGCCTCGGCCCGCAGCCGCGTCCCATGGCAGGCGGGGCACTCGCGCGCCGCGAGGTAGCGCGAGAGCTCCTCGCGCACGGTCGGCGAATCGGTCTCGCGCAGGCGGCGCTCGAAGTTGGGGACGATGCCCTCGAAGGGGTGCGAGCGCCGCACCGAGCGCACGCGCCCGGACGCGCCCTCGGCGCGGTAGACGAACTCGATCGCCTCGTCGCCGGAGCCGTGCAGCAGCACCTGCTGCGCCTTGGGCGGAAGCTGCTCGAAGGGCGTCTCGATGTCGAAGCCGTAGTGCGCGGCCACACTCTGCAGCAGGCTGAAGGTGTAGGCGTTGCGCCGGTCCCAGCCCTTCACTGCGCCGGCGGCCAGGCTCAGCGAGGGGAAGGCGACGACGCGCTCGGCATCAAGCCGCGTCACCTGGCCGAGGCCGTCGCACTGCGGGCACGCGCCCTGCGGCGAGTTGAACGAGAAGAGCCGCGGCTCCAGCTCGGCCAGCGCGAAGCTGCACACCGGACAGGCGAAGCGGTTGCTGAAGACCTGCTGGCGCGGCGGGCTTGCGCCCGCGTCCTCTTCGCCGTCCCGGCCGGGCATCTCGATGGCCAGCGCCCGCCCCTCTGCCAGGCGCAGCGCCGCCTCGAAGCTCTCGGCCAGGCGCTGCCGCGCGTCGGGGCGCACGCGCAGGCGGTCGATGATGACGTCGATGTCGTGCTTCTCGTTCTTCTTCAGCGCCGGCAGCGCGTGCGCCTCGACGATGCGCGGCGGCTGCCCGCCGCTGGCGATGCGAAAGCGCACGTAGCCGCGCGCCTGCATGTCCTGCAGCAGCTCGGCGAACTCGCCCTTGCGCTCGCGCACCACGGGCGCGGCGATCATCAGCCGCGTGTCGGGCGGCCAGGCGAGCACCGCATCGACCATCTGCGAGACGCTCTGCGCCTGCAGCGGCAGGCCGTGCTCGGGGCAGTAGGGGGTGCCGGCGCGCGCGAACAGCAGCCGCAGGTAGTCGTGGATCTCGGTGATCGTGCCGACGGTCGAGCGCGGATTGTGCGAGGCCGCCTTCTGCTCGATGCTGATCGCCGGCGACAGGCCCTCGATCACGTCGACGTCGGGCTTGTCCATCAGCTGCAGGAACTGGCGCGCGTAGGTCGAGAGGCTCTCGACGTAGCGGCGCTGCCCCTCGGCGTAGAGCGTGTCGAAGGCCAGGCTCGACTTGCCCGAACCCGAGAGCCCGGTGATCACGACCAGCGCGTGCTTGGGGATGTCGAGATCGATGTTGCGCAGGTTGTGCGTGCGCGCCCCGCGCACGCGCAGCATCCGCGGTTCGCCCTCGACGATCGGGGCTGCAGCAGGAGAGGGTTCGTCGGGCATCGCGGGACCGGCAGGGCAACCGATCATCATATCGACGACCCGGGTCCGGGTCGGACCCCGTCCCGGTCCCGCGGCAACAGCCCATGCCCGGATCCTGACCCGCGCGTCCGGACGCCGGCGTACCCGGCAGGAGCGAAGGAACGCGCGGCTGGACCGCGCCGGCTGCGCGATGCGCCTAGCGCGCCGTCGGCATCACGAACTCGGCGCCCTTGGCTATGCTGTCGGGCCAGCGCTGCATGATGCTCTTCTGCTTGGTGTAGAAGCGCACGCCCTCCTCCCCGTAGGCGTGCATGTCGCCGAAGAGGCTCTTCTTCCAGCCGCCGAAGCCGTGCCAGGCCATCGGGACCGGGATCGGCACGTTGATGCCGACCATGCCGACCTGGATGCTGCGCGCGAACGCGCGTGCGGCGCCGCCGTCGCTGGTGAAGCAGGCGACACCGTTGCCGAACTCGTGCGCGTTGATGAGCGCCACCGCCTCGGCCAGGTCCTTGACGCGCACACAGGCGAGCACCGGGCCGAAGATCTCCTCGCGGTAGATGCGCATCTGCGGCGTCACGTGGTCGAAGAGCGTGCCGCCGGTGAAGAAGCCCCCCTCGTGCCCCGGCACCTTGCAGCCGCGACCGTCGACGACCAGCTTCGCGCCCTCCTCGACGCCCAGCGCGATGTAGCCCTCGATGCGGTTGCGCGCCTGCTGCGTCACGATCGGCCCCATCTCGGCCTCGGCGTTCATGCCGTTGCCGATCTTGAGCTGGCGCGCACGCTCGGCCAGCCGCGGCACGATGCGGTCGCCGAC
>Ga0116143_10004199_pt1 | contig 13890 bp, 13 predicted proteins | sample AD_UKC034_MetaG_FD_89745 | JGI IMG/M metagenome (GOLD analysis project Ga0116143, IMG submission 89745) | Active sludge microbial communities of municipal wastewater-treating anaerobic digesters from USA - AD_UKC034_MetaG | ecosystem: Engineered > Bioreactor > Anaerobic > Digestate | place: USA...
GATGGTTGTGCGAGAAGATCACTGCCGCCGCGTTGTGCTGCAGTGCCTCCTTGACCACCTCGCGCGGATGAACCTCGGCGCCGTCGATCGTTCCACGGAACATCTCGACGTACTCGATCAGCCTATGGCGCGTATCGAGGAACAGGACCGCGAAGACCTCGTGCTCGAAGCCGGCGAGCTTGGTGCACAGATACTCCTTGACCACTGCCGGCGAACTGAACTCGGTACCGCGCTGCATCTTCTGGTCGATGATCCGACGCGCGGCGTCCAGGATTTGGTCGGCCGACGCCGGCAGATAGCGGCCACGGCCGTCACGCACCAGCAGCGAGGCATCGGAAGAGAGGGGAAACTGCGACATGATCGTGCTCCGGTTGCTCGGGCGGAATTGCCCGGAACCGGCGCCAGCACGGCGCAGCGCAAGCAGTCATGGGGCGAAGCCGGCCGCCAGGACGCCAGCGCGCAAGGCGCGCGCCGCCCTTGACGGCGAGAACGCCGTGGTACGGTGAAGGGAAACAGCAAGACCGCCCCACTCCCTCGGACCCCGGCCCTTGGCAAGCGGAGCGCGCAGGCCCGCCAAGGCCGGAGGCGTCAGGGATCAAGCCGGATGGCCGCGACTAGCCAGAGGTGCGGGGCATAGCCCACGAGCCCGAAGACGGGCGCAAGGACGCTGGGCTAAGATGTCGTTTACGTCGTGATACAACCATCGATATGTGGGGGATCGTGGTGACCAGTTCAGGAAGGACAGAATCCAACGAAAACCAAGAAGAACAATTCGTTCTTCGCTTTTCGCACAACGTCATCGAGCACCTCGGCTTGAAGCTGTATCAAAACAAGCCGACGAACGTCTTAGCGGAACTAGTTTCCAACTCTTGGGATGCGGAGGCCAACAAGGTCTGGATTCATCTCAGAACCAATGGCGTTGGTGAGCCGAGCAGCATAATCGTTGCCGACGACGGCGTTGGCATGGACGAAGCCATCCTCAAGAATAGCTACCTGCTGGTGGGGAAAAAGAAGCGGTCGTCGAAGTCGCCGGACGAAAAGAGCGTCAATGGTCTTCGCTTCTTGATGGGACGCAAAGGTATCGGGAAGTTGGCTCCTTTCGGCGTCGCCAAGCAGGTGGACTTGATTACCGTCGCCAACAAAACGGCAACTTGGCTGCGTTTCAACTACGACGAGATGCTCGCGTCGGAGGAAAACCCAACCGCCTTTTCCGAGTACAAGCCTCAAGCAGTAGTTCGGAACGTACCGTTCGACGAGCTTCCTCTGAATGAAGTCGGCACGGACGACGAATGCTTGCGAGAGTTCATCCGTGAAATAGAACAGAAAGGTAGCGGAACGTTCGTCAGAGCTTCCATGCTGACGATCAGGAAGAACATTACACCTGAAGCACTCATGGAGTCGCTGGGACGGCGCTTCACCGTCACCCTGGCTCGCCCTGATTTCGAAGTAGTCGTCAATGGGAAAAAGCTAGAGGAAGAGCACGCATTCCCCAAATGGGAAGTCAGGTATCCCGAGTCGGGCAAGGAAACCCTTTCCTTCGAGACCGCAAAAGGAACTAGAACCGTAACGTGTTGGGCTGGATTCGTCGAAGAGGCCAGTTGGAGTCAAGAGCAAGCAGGCATAGGGGTCTATGCACACGGAAAGATCGCGCAGGATCGCCCTTTCTTCTTCGGCAATCGTGGCAACGAAATATATCTGCGGTACATGTATGCAGTCGTCGAAGCAGACTGGGTCGATGAGCTTGAGCGAGACACGATTTCCACCGATCGCACTTCGATTGATTGGGAAGATCCCGACTGCGTGGAGTTCTACAAGTGGGGAGAACGGCGCGTAAAGGACTGGCTGAATCTGTATCAGGCTCACCGCAAAAAAGAGGCAGAGAAGGAGAACGAGAAGATCGTTTCTCAGGTGCTGACAGAGAACGAGTCATTGCGGCTGAGGGACTCAGAAAAAGCGCACCTAGTCGACTTGCTTTCTGAAGTTACGCCGCGCCTTGGAAAAGAGGTCGAAAACAGGGCTCGACTGGTGGAGGCGACCGCCAAGGCGTGGACGCACGAACCGGCAAGAAGGTTGATCAAGAAGCTGTGGGACGAGGCAGCCTTGTTCGACGCGGATAGATTCAGCCTGATTCTTTCCCAATTGTCGGATCAGCTCGTGCCGGAAAGCTTGTCTCTGGCGGTAGTTTTCTCCCAGCGCGTTTACGCACTTTCTCAGTTAGAGCAGCACATCATGCTCGGAAAGGAGACGCAGCTCCAGATGCTGATTGAGGAGTTTCCCTGGATACTCGACAGTGACTACGAGAAATTCCTGCCGAGAAAATCACTCAAGAAGATCTGCGACGAGGCAGAGCAATCCGGGTTATTCGTCGTGCGCCCTGTTCATCTACCGACTCAAGCGGAGTACACCAAGCCCGATTTCGTTTTTCTCGGCGCAACGGTGACGGGCGGCTCCGATCACATCGTCGTGGTCGAATTGAAGGGTCCGGACGACACGGCGGGATGGCCGGAATACGAGCAGCTGAATTCGTACGTTTCCTACCTGAAGTCTAGATTTGGCAGCAGCAAGGTGGAGGGCGTATTGGTCGCCCGAAGCCACGATGAGGGCGTAAAGGAGATCGCGGGCAAGACAATCGTCTTCAAGGAGTGGAAGGACTTGCTGCTGCGATCTAGGAAAGAACACATGGAGCTAATCGCGGCGCTGTTAGCGGGCAATGAAGCCGATGCCCAAGACTCCCGAGTGCAGCAGATCTGCGAACTCGGCGGAGAGGCAGTCACTGGGTTCCTCGCCCAGATGAGCGCACGTGACCCTGCATTGCGCGAACTGGTCGGGAAGCTTAGCGTAAAGAAGGTGCTTCCTGCCGCCACCCAGACCATGGAGCCTTCCATTTACGAGGAGACAAGCCCCGACATGGAAGAGCCCGCCGGGGCAAAGTGACCGCAAATGTGGGAGGATGATCTTCGCTCAACCTGTGCGGGCGACGTTGAAACCGCAGATCGCGTCATTGCGTGCGTGCGGCAATTGCTTCAGCTTGATGCCTATCTTCTCCGTGTCGACGTCAACGAGCGTGCCATCGCACATAGGTTGGCCATCTACGTCCAAAATGCCTTTCCCGATTGGGACGTTGATTGTGAATACAACCGTGACGGTCACGAACCAAAGGAAATAGGCTTTGGCTCTGGCGACGATGGCGAGCAAGGAAGCCGCGTCTACCCCGACGTGATCGTCCACCGAAGAGGCACGGCAGAGAATTTCGTCGTCTTCGAGTTGAAGAAGTCAAGCAATCCCGAGCCGGATGAGCGGGATTTTTTGAAGTTGCACGGCTACTGTCGTCAGCTTGGTTATCGATATGGCGTTTTCATTCGCTTTGCCGTTTTAACTAACGAGCCTGCCGTGGAGCGCGCGGAGTTCGTTCATGCGTAGTCGCTCTACGCCCAGAAGTGACGCGCAGAAGCTGACCTACGCGAGCGTGGCACCAGCAACCCGCTCGCGCATGCAAGCCGTGCGCGGGCGCGACACTGAGCCTGAGCTGCGCGTTCGAAGAGCGCTACATGGGATGGGGTGTCGATTCCGTTTGCAACGGAAGGACCTCCCCGGGACCCCCGACATCGTTCTACCCCGACATCGAAAGATCGTGCTGGTCCATGGTTGTTTTTGGCACGGACACGAGGACTGCAAACGCGCCAAGCCGCCCGTGAACAACGCCAGCACGTGGCGCGAGAAGATCCGACTCAATCGAGAACGTGACCAGAGAGATGTGGCAGAACTTCGTGAGCTGGGGTGGGACGTTCTCATCATATGGGAATGCGAGACGCGCGACCCCGCTCTTCTAGACCGCCTGTTGCGAAGCTTCATGTCCCGGTGATGACTTCTTGGCCGCCCTCGAAGCGCGAATTGGCTTCGTTGAAGTTGCCTCCCGTCCGTTAGGCATGGCGTGCTCGAAGTAGCTCCTTGGGTCAAGCCGACCATCCTTCTTGGCCGCAGTTGCCAGCTTTGTCCACGCTTTTACACAGCGCTCATCGCTCATGGCCATCGGTGCTCGCTCCCATTCGCGCTTCAAGATGCTATAGAGTACTTGGCCGTGCATTCTGGTGAATGCTGGCGGCACGGCCTCGCCAATCATCTCGCGCACGTTAGTGTGCCCGAACTTAGCCAGGGCGTCCCCCCATTTGAAGTCTGGCGGAAAGGTCTGCAAGAGCGAGCATTCGATCGGACTCAAAAGGCGGGTTTGCGTAGGGTGAATCGTGTTGTCACTACCTAGGTGGCCACTGGCGGTGGTTACGGTTGCTGCCGGCTTGTCCATGCGCATGCGCCGATAGCTGCTCTTGAACCCCTTGATCAAGCGATAGCTGCCATCGGAGTCCTTCACGATGGGCCGCAGAAGCGGTGAGTTGCAAGCAGGGCAGAGTACGCTTTCCGACGAAACCGCTACCGGGCCGCACTGGGGACACGTTTCGTTCTCCCATGCGCTACGGCCCGAGGCACTTGGTATTGCAGAGACCATGGCATACGTACGCTCGTCCCACACGGGTACAGAATGGAATCCACCGTACTCTTCAGCGGAGGCCCGCTCTTTCGTCGCGGCATCCAATTCTGGCAGTCCAAAGCTTTCGAGCGCTTCGGCAAGGGTAATGGGGCGCCCCGTGCCAACGTCGGTCGCATGGGTCGCTCGTGGGAACGGGGTTCGACCGAGCCGCAGCAACTCCTTCAAGCCAGACAAGTCCTTGCGAACGAACGTCAGGAAAGCACGATTTCGGGATTGCGGAACGCCAAAATCGCAAAGATCAGTCACCATCGGAAAGGCGGCGTAGTGCTTCGCCAAGGAAGAAATCAAGTAATTCGCAGCGGAAACGGGCTTCTTGTCTTTCGGATGATGAACCTTGCGCGTCAGGAACGCAGGCACGTTCTCCACGACGATCAACGAGGGCATGAGCTTCAACGCAACTTTGGCCACGACGGTAACCAATAGGTTGCGTTCGTCTTTCGATCCAGCCTCCGCGTCGTCGTGGGTTCCCTTGCCCGAGCGGGCAGAGCTCATGCCCTGGCAGGGTGGGCAGGCACATAGAAGCGCCGGACGAGCTTGACCCGCTCGTGCTCGGTACTTCTTAATTACCGTCTGCCAGGTGCTCCGCAGGTCGCCTGAGACACCTTCGGCGCCTGGGTGGTTCAGCAGGCAGACCTCCAACCTTCTGAGGTCCAACTCCGCCATCACGTCGAAGTGGAATCCGGCGTCACGGTAACCGACGTCGCCGGCACCGCAGTTCGAGAACAGACTGACGGCTCGCAACTTGCTCATGACGACCTGCCTTTGCGTCGATCGGCACCAAGGTCGTGAACGTCTAGGAACTGTTCGTGGACCTTCTTCGCTCGGGTCAGAAAATCACGCCACGACATGCGTTTGACGCGGTCATCCTTCACGAAACTCTTGTAAGCATGCTGGTTGCTGCTCTGCTTTAGCTTTTCCCCATCGGCGACGAGACAAATCCGCCAGCCCCTGTAAAACTCAGACACCGTTTCCCCGTTTTCTTTGAAAAACTTGTCGAATGCGTCGACGTAATTGATGAGTCGAGAGAAGTCCGTATCGTCGAAGGCGTGGCCAGCCTTTTTGATCTCGACGATGTGCAACAAGCCATCGATGCTTACCAGCGTGAAGTCCGGGCGTTTTACCTCATGGTCGATGGACAAGGTAACGGCGGTGCCGTGTTCCTTCTTCCAGAACTTCTCGAACGCATTCTTGAAGTTCTTCAGGCTTTGGTTCTTCGTGATGACGGTCCACGACGGTTCGATCAGCCAAGGTGCGCTGGCGATGAGTGACTGAAACTGGTTCTCGTCCATTGAAACGTCGATGATTTGTTCGAGTTCTTTGATGACGCGAACCCGCTGCGCGGCAATCTGCGCGTAGGATGCAAGCTCAGCAAGCTGGGCTTTGTTGAAGATCTTGAGCATCTGTTCGATGGATGCCTCACCTTTAGTCACCTGGTTGGAGAACTCGTGAAACGCCTCCATCAAAGCCTGGTGAGGGGCGACGGAAAGGATGATCTGGGACAGGTCTTCAACGTAGACTTCGTCGTTCAATTCGTCTTCGGCTGCAAAACCACCAAATTTTTTAGCCAGGTCGATGGCGACGCGCGACACTTCTTTGTCGCCGAAGCGTTCCCGTGCTCGCTCCTCGATCTTCGACTTCCGCAAGAACTCGTCCCGCACACGAATCCGGCGCGGCTCGCGCGAGATGCGTGCTATCTCTTTGATGAGCTCAGCACCCCATCGCCTAAGCAATTGGCCGTAATCTGAGTCCCATAGGATGTCTTGACGGTCCGTCCTGACGAGGTCTTCGCCTTGGTCGAGATCGAGCCATTCTGCTTCGACTTGTCCGACCAAGTACGAGCGCATGGCGAACTCGCCCGTGAAGCCGGCGGGCTGATTGAAGTCCCGCGTCACGCCAGCAATCTTTCCTCTGGCATAAATGCGAACCCCCATCATTTCTTCGTTCTTGTATGCCTCCTTAGCCATTCCCAGCCATCCGGACACCGGAAGAATGGAGCCGTCGTCAGCAATTACTGGCCGACTCGACAAGTCTATCTTGGAGCCAGGGAGCAAAGGTATGTCTAGAGGATTGACCTTGACGGCCTGTGCCCGGTCGTTCGTTGCATCGAGGATGAGTATCTTGAAATCCGGCTTGGCAAAGGTGAAGCGGACGGCCAGTTGCCGAAGGAACGTTTCGAGGTCGGGAACTCGTTTTGCAAGAAAGGTGGTGAGGCGAACTCGCGTGCCGGACTTTTTGCTCCACGTCCGGTCGTCGTCGCCAACCTCCAACGGCACGGCTTCGTCATCGTCGGTGACGATTCTGTCGAAATCCATGAAAAAATGGGTCACGGCATAGCCGTGCTTCGTCTTTGGGCCGCCGGCTGACCAAACTTCGATGCGCCTGCAGATGCCGAACGGCGCGAGCTTGCCAATCCCTTTGCGTCCCATCACGGGGCGTTTCTTGTTGCGCGACCTGCTGCCGTCTTGACCCTTGCGAGTCCGGCGGTCTGCACCGACGCGGAGATAGAAGTCGATGGCCTCTTCCGGGGCCATTCCATGCCCGTCGTCCTCGACGTCGATCACATAGCCCACATCCTTGAGTTGGCCTCCTGCTTTGGAGGCCAACTGTATGCCCAAGGGCAGACGTACCGTGACCGTCTCCGCGTCCGCGTCGTAGCCGTTGGCGATCAACTCGGCAACCACTGCGCTAGCCTTGTCATACAGCTTGACGCCCAGCTTGTCGACGGTGAGCCTGGAAATGCGTAGGTGGTAAGGAGATTCCGCCGCTGTCCCCTTTTCAGTCACGTCAGCTTTGATTCGACGACGAGGTTGGCTACTGCTGACTGAAGTTGCGCGAGGAGATGTAGCCATCAACGACTCCGGAATTGGTTGCGGACGGTTGCCGTCTTCAGTTTTTTTGGCGACTGCAGCGTGCATACGCAGCATACGGTATTATCGCATGATCGCCGTCAGGAGCCGACTATGTCTACAAGGACGGGAAAGCGCCAACCCGCGTCGGCGGGTCCGGTCGTAAGGCGCGCCTTTTCGATGCAAAAGGCAGACGCAGAGTTGATCGAGACGCTGAGATTGCGCTACGCCACTCTGGGTTTTCTTATGAATCAGAGCGAAGTAGTCCGCGTTGGGCTACATGCGTTGGCGCGAATGGCCGACGCAGACCTGGAAGAATGCGCATCGAACCTAGAACGTCTTGCGGCCTCAGGCCGTGCGAAAGCCCCAAAAAAGGTTCAACTTCGCGAGACATAAGCCCAGCATCGCCAAACACAGAGCCATGCCCCGGTTTGCAAACGCACCCAGCTCGCTGGACCATGCCACAGCAAGTTGTCCAGATAGGTATGGAACTTCACCATGTCTCCATGCAGCGTACTCATGGAGTTCGAGGTGGAACAGCTACCGCAAGCATCCCACGCAACCGGCATCGACGCCGGCCAACCGCCTCCTTTACCAGGCACAAAAGCCTATGATGCGCTGCCGCAGTTTCCGAAGCGCAGCCCCCTTCCCTTCCGGCGCACCATCCGCCGCCAGGAACTACGGCAGATCGTCCCTCTGGCCGAAACGACGATCTACGAAATGGAGCGCCGCGGTGAGTTCCCGCGCCGCTTCAACCTGACGCCGCGCTGCGTCGTGTGGGACTTGGCCGAAGTGGAAGCGTGGATTGAGCAGCGCAAGCAAGCTTCTCGCAGCGACGTCTCGAAGCCCGATGTCCATCTACGGAAAACCCGCCCTGTTCGGGCGGGTTCGAGTGAGGAATGAAGCCGAGCCACAGCGCTTACCCCACCAAGGCTTCCAATTCCTTGGAAGCCGAGCGCGGCAACCGCCGACCCTCTTTCGCCACATTGACCTGCAAGGCCACCCGCGCAATGTCGAGAACGTCCTTGGCCAGCGCATAGCTTCCCTTGGCCTGCAGCCAAGCCAGCACATCCGCCAGGTGCCAGATCGACGCACTGCCTTCATGCACCGGCGCCGGGAAGCTGCCCGGATGAGCCAGCATCAGCTTGCGCATGTTCTGCCGCGACACGCCGACGATCTCGGCCACATCGGTCAACCCGACGAGATCCGGCGCCATCTCGATCAACCTGGCCGACGGCACGGCGCTGCGCACGTCGGCCAACGCGCTGCGCACAGCCGCGTCCGCACTGTCCGCTTCTCGGGTGAACTCCAACGCCAGCCGCCCCGGCTGGCCGATGCCCACCAGGGCATCGTCGCAGCCGGCCTCGCCCAGACGCTCGACCAGGCCATCCGGGTCGCTGTCGTCTTCGGTGAGCTGGTATTTCAGGGTGAAGGTGTATTCCATCGTGCTACTCCTCGGCACCGCCTTCAGCCTCGCGCTGCTTGCGATGCGTGGTGCAGTTGTCCACTACACGCCGCAGAGCGCGTGCATGGTTGCCAGGGTTCTTCGGCGTGCTCCATACGCTAGTGATGCAGAACTCGCCGCAGCGACACTCCTCATCGTTGTACGGGCAATAAATCCGCCCCCAGGCGTGGCTGCCGCCGACTTCGACGCGCCAACCCTGCCCTTCGGCGTGCCTGAGAGCTTCCTCGACCTCCTTCTTCGGATGAGTGGGACGGGCCATCAGTGATCTCCAGTATCGGGGTGATCAGCCTAGGTTGTCAAGTGACAACCTAGGCCGCCATTTCAGACTGTCGCGCTCAACACCGGCACGACCACCTGCTCCGGCATCAGCCTCGGCACGTAGGTCTGCCCGTCGATCCAGGCATCGACCATGTTGGCCCACTCCTGCAGCATGTGACGCCGCTGCTCGGCGTACTCGGCCTTGTTGTAGACCGAGCGCGAGGAGCGCCCGCTTTCCTCATGCGCCAAGCACTTCTCGATCCAGTCGCGGTTGAAACCCACCTCGTTCAGCAGCGTCGAGCCGGTGCGACGCAGATCGTGCACGGTGAACGGTTCCAGCGGCAGGCCAGCGGCCTTGGCCCGCTCTGCCACGATCTGCGTGACCCGGTTCAAGGTCGCATGGGACATGCAGCGGTCGGAGTCGTAGCGCGACGGCAGCACGAATTTGGAGCCGGCTGCGCAGGTATGCAGCGCCACGAAGATGTCGAGCGCCTGGCGCGACAGATAAACCACGTGCGCATTGCGCCCCTTCATGCGCTGCTTCGGGATCGTCCAGGTCGCGCTCTCAAAATCGACCTCGTCCCAGGTGGCCTCGATCAGCTCGCTCTTGCGCACCAGCGTCAGGACGATCATCCGCAACGCCAGCCGGATGGTCGGATAGGTGGCCACCGACTCCATCTGCCGCGACATCAACCGGATCTCCAGCGGTGACAAGGCACGATCCTTCGGCACGAAGGTCGCAATCGACGCCGCGCCCACGTCGTCGGCCGGGTTGTCCACCTTCTCGCCGTGCAGGATGGCGAAGGCGTAGACCTGCTTCACGATGTCGCGGATGTGGACCGCGGTGGCAGGCGCGCCACGCGCCTTCACCTTGTTGCAGAGGGCGCGCAGGTCATCGGCCGCGATTTCGTTGAGCTGCCGGTTCCGGAACGCCGGCAGGATGTCCCGATCGATGATGCTCTTGCGCATCGCCTTCGTGCTGTCGGCCATCCGGGCGCCTGCCAGCCACTTTTCGGTCATGTCGCCAAAGGTCTTGGCGGCGGTCAGCCGGCGCTTCTCGCGCTGCTTCTCCAGCGCGGGGGACTTACCCTGGGCGACAGCCTTCTTGGCGTCAATCAGCTTTTCGCGGGCCACGGCCAGCGAGATGCCTGCCGGCCCGTAGCGGCCGATGGTCAGCGTCTCACGGCGACCGTTGAGACGGTAATCGTAGCGGAAGGTGACGGTACCGACGGGCGATACCGTCACGTACATGCCATCGCGGTCAAAAGCCTTATAAGTCTTGGGCTTAGGCTTGAGATTGCGCAGTGCGGTGTCGGTAAGCATCGAGGTTTTTCCTCCTGTTCGTGACGGCTTTTACCGTCAGGGGCCAGGAGACCTGCTGATGCTCGGAAAGCCGCATGAAACAAGCTTTCCCGAGGAGACTTTTACCGTCAAAGACCGGTTTGGTCTGGATAGTAAACGGGAGGGTCTTAATCCGGTCCCCGGTTCGTACCGTCAGTTCTACCGCCAACCTGTTCTGCTGGCCGGCGATAGACATCGATAGCTTCCGCGACGCATTTCTTTCTAAATCAACACGTTATGACGGATTTTCGATAGCTGACGATAGTCCCCGAAGGACCTGATTTCACTCCCACTCGATCGTCGCCGGCGGCTTGCCCGAGATGTCGTACACCACGCGGTTGATGCCGCGCACCTCGTTGATGATGCGGTTGCTCACCTTGCCGAGCAGGCTGTGCGGCAGCTCGGCCCAGTGCGCGGTCATGAAGTCCTGCGTCTGCACGGCGCGCAGCGCCACCACATATTCGTAGGTGCGGCCGTCGCCCATCACGCCGACGCTCTTGACCGGAAGGAAGACCGCGAAGGCCTGGCTGGTCTTGTCGTACCAGTCGGCGGCGCGCAGTTCGTCGATGAAGATCGCATCGGCGCGGCGCAACAGGTCGGCGAAGTCCTGGCGAACCTCACCGAGGATGCGCACGCCCAGACCCGGGCCCGGGAAGGGGTGGCGATACACCATGTCGTGCGGCAGACCGAGCGCAACGCCGAGCTCGCGCACCTCGTCCTTGAACAGGTCGCGCAGCGGCTCGAGCAGCTTCAAGCCCAGCGTCTCGGGCAGGCCGCCGACGTTGTGGTGGCTCTTGATGGTGTGCGCCTTCTTGCTCTTGGCGCCGCCGGACTCGATCACGTCGGGGTAGATCGTGCCCTGGGCCAGCCACTTCGCGTTCGGCAGCTTCCTGGCCTCGGCCTGGAAGACCTCGACGAACTCGCGACCGATGATCTTGCGCTTCTGCTCGGGGTCGGTGACACCCTTGAGGTGGCCCATGAACTGCTCGGTGGCGTCGACATGCACGACCTTGGCGTGGAGGCGGCCGGCGAACATTTCCATGACCAGCTTGCCCTCGTTGAGGCGCAGCAGGCCGTGATCGACGAACACGCAGGTGAGCTGGTCGCCGATCGCGCGATGGATCAGCGCCGCCGCGACCGACGAATCGACTCCGCCCGACAGGCCCAGGATGACCTCTTCGTCGCCGACCTGCTCGCGGATCTTCTGCACCGCCTCCTCGATGTAGTCGGGCATGTTCCAGTCGTGGCCGCAGCCGCAGATGTCGTGCACGAAGCGCGCGATCATCTCGCGTCCCTTGATCGTGTGCGTGACCTCGGGATGGAACTGCACGCCGTAGAAGCCACGCGCCTCGTCGGCCATGGCCGCGATCGGGGTGGACTCGTTGCTGCCGATGACCTTGAAGCCCGGCGGCAACCCGGTGACCTTGTCGCCGTGGCTCATCCACACGTCGAGCAGGCCGTGGCCTTCGGCATTGGTGCGATCCTCGATGCCGGTGAACAGCTTCGAATGTCCGCGCGCGCGCATCTCGGCGTAGCCGAACTCGCGCTTGGCCGAGCTCTCGACCTTGCCGCCGAGCTGGCTGGCCATGGTCTGCATGCCGTAGCAGATGCCCAGGACCGGCACCCCGAGCTCGAACACCGCCTGCGGCGCGCGCCAGTCCTCGGCCTCGTACACCGAGTTGGGGCCACCGGAGAGGATCACGCCCTGGGCGCCGAAACTGCGCACGAACTCGTCCGAGACGTCGAAGGGATGCAGCTCGCAGTACACCTGCTGCTCGCGCACGCGGCGCGCGATGAGCTGGGAAACCTGGGAGCCGAAATCGAGGATGAGGATCTTCTGGTGGGCCATGGGGCGGAAATCTCGAACGTCGAAAAAGGAAGGGCGGCCTCGCAGCCGCCCGGATGTCTGGAAGGAGCGCGCTCAGCTGATCTGGTAGTTGGGCGCTTCCTTGGTGATCTGCACGTCGTGCACATGCGACTCGCGCATGCCCGCCGAGCTGATCTGCACGAACTCGGCACGCGCGTGCACGCTCGGGATGTCGGCGCAACCCAGGTATCCCATCGAGGCGCGCAGGCCGCCGACGAGCTGGTGGATCACCGCCGTGACCGAGCCCTTGTAGGGCACGCGGCCCTCGATGCCCTCGGGCACGAGCTTGTCGATGTTGCCGGTGTTCTCTTCCTGGAAGTAGCGGTCGGCCGCGCCCTTCTCCATCGCACCGAGCGAACCCATGCCGCGGTAGGACTTGTAGGAGCGCCCCTGGAACAGCACCGTCTCGCCCGGCGCCTCCTCGGTGCCGGCGAACAGCCCGCCGAGCATGACCACGTTGGCGCCCGCGGCGATCGCCTTGGCGATGTCGCCCGAGAAGCGGATGCCGCCGTCGGCGATCATCGGCACGCCCGTACCCGCCAGCGCGTTGGCGACATTGTCGATCGCGCTGATCTGCGGCACGCCCACGCCGGCGACGATGCGGGTGGTGCAGATCGAGCCTGGGCCGATGCCGACCTTGACGCCGTCGGCGCCGGCATCGACCAGCGCGCGCGCGGCGTCGGCGGTGGCGATGTTGCCGCCGACCACCTCGATGTGGGGGAAGTGCTTCTTGACCCACGTGACACGGTCGAGCACGCCTTGCGAGTGGCCGTGGGCGGTGTCGACCACGATCATGTCCACGCCTGCGTCGGCGAGACGCTCGGCGCGCTCTTCGGTGCCGGCGCCCACGCCGATCGCGGCGGCCACGCGCAGGCGACCCTGCTCGTCCTTGGCGGCGAGCGGGTGCTCGGTGGATTTCATCATGTCCTTGACCGTGATGAGGCCGCACAGCTCGCCGGCCTCGTTGAGCACGAGCACGCGCTCGAGGCGGTGCACGCGCAGCAGCTCGCGTGCCTCCTCGAGGCTGGCACCCTCGCGAACGGTGACGAGGCGGTCCTGCGGGGTCATGATCTCGGAGACGAGCTGGTCGAGATTGGTCTCGAAACGGGTGTCGCGGTTGGTGACGATGCCGACGACCTTGCCGCCCTCGACCACCGGCACGCCGGAAAAGCGGTTCTGGCGCTGCAGCGCGATCACCTGGCCGACGGTCATCGTCGGCGGGATGGTGATGGGATCCTTGAGGATGCCCGACTCGTGGCGCTTGACCTTGTGCACTTCACCGGCCTGCTGCGCCGGGGTGAGGTTCTTGTGCACCACGCCGATGCCGCCCTCCTGCGCGAGCGCGATCGCGAGGCGGCTCTCGGTCACCGTGTCCATGGCGGCCGAGACGAGCGGGACGTTCAGGCGGATGCGGCGCGTAACCTGGCTCTGCAGGCTAACGTCGCGCGGGAGGACCGTGGAGTGGGCGGGAACGAGAAGGACGTCATCGAAGGTCAGCGCCTTCTGGATCACTCGCATGGCTTTTTTCCTTTCGACCAAATCCGTATTATACAGAGCGCTCCTGCACCAC
>Ga0116143_10004206_pt1 | contig 13861 bp, 13 predicted proteins | sample AD_UKC034_MetaG_FD_89745 | JGI IMG/M metagenome (GOLD analysis project Ga0116143, IMG submission 89745) | Active sludge microbial communities of municipal wastewater-treating anaerobic digesters from USA - AD_UKC034_MetaG | ecosystem: Engineered > Bioreactor > Anaerobic > Digestate | place: USA...
TAAAGAACCGGAAGCACTTCTATTAACGTTACCAGCTAAATTAGAAGCTGCTAAAGCATCTTGTTTAGCTTGGGTATAATCAATATTAGTAGCATACATTTGTTTATCAGATTGTCTATAATCTGGTAAAATAGGTTTTTCTATTTCAGCAGGTTCTAATGAATCCGCTATAGATTTTGCTAAACCTAAACCTTTCAAACCTAAAGCTACAGTATTATAATTAAATTCAGTATTTTTAGGTGTTCTATCAAAAGGACTTACATAATCAGTTCTATCAGTGGTTATAGGCGCATCTACAGTATTTAAAGTAGGATTACTTCTATCAGCCATTGGTTTTTTAATCAGACTTGTATCTATAGGAGAAGGTTGTTGCAAAGGAGGATCGTATAATTGATCTGTCTTAGCATCGTAAAACCAGTTATCTGATAATGGTACACTTAATTCTTCCATAGGAAAATTAGTTTGATCATCTATAGTAGAATATTTTTTATTAGTAGGACCACCATTAAATAATTGTGTAGATTGTTCTTTAGGTTTTACAATCTCATTTAACATAGATAATCTATTCATAGAAAATTCTAAAGCATTTTGTTCTTCTTTATAAGAATCAGCTTTAGAATATTTTTTATTAATTTTAGCAGCGTCTTTATTAAAATGATTACCTGTTAATGGATTTACTAAAACATCTGAAAATACATAGGATTCTCCTTTTGTATTTGTGTAAGCATTTTCTTTATTTTGAACAGTTACTACATTATTTCCTTGAGCTGGATTACCTTTAGCGTTTACAGCTAAATCATTTCCTGAAGCATGACTACCAGTATTATACTGTTTAAAGTTTTTAGTAATCATTCCACCATGAGCCATATTACCATATATATTAGTATTAAGTTGTGTTTTGGGTACTTCTGGTGTAGCAGGATTACTTTTATCAATTTGTTGATCTATTACATTAACCGCAGTAGATAACACACCACCAACTCCAGGCACTAATCCAGCTAACGAAGATAATATTTGCCCACCCATGCTATGAGCAATTAACATTTTATTATCCTGACTTTTTGAATTATTTTCCATAAAATGACGATTTGCATCATCTATAACATTAGGGTCTTGTTTACCATACCAACTATAAGAACCATCTGATTTTCTTCTACGTACACCGTAATCTTTTCCAGTTCTTTCATCTTTAACAATCATGTGAGTTCCGTCGGCTGACGGTCTACTTGTATTAGAATCAAATGTTATACCGTCTAATTTTTGAATATTTTTATTTTGTTTATCTGATACAACTTTACGAACTCTATTCCAATTATTACCAAGAAGTTCCATACTTTGAGATATAGATTCTCCATTAGATTGTAAGTTATATTCTGAAATAGCTTGTTCAGTCATTGGTCCATATTTACCATCTATATTTCCTTTATATAACCCAGCTTTTTGTAATTCTAATTGTGCTTTCTTTAAAATATTAGGGTCAGTAGATTTATTATAATCTAAATAATATTTTGGTGGTTTACCCCCCATACTAAGTTGATTACTAAAGCTAGCTGTAGGTTTATCTAAATTTTTAATAAGTGCTTCAATTAAATTAGATTCATTTGTAGTTAAACCACCTAAAGCTCTTTCTCTAAATCTATTTGTGGATCTAGATTTAACACTTGTATCTGTTGGTAAAGGTGTTAAGTTAGCTATTGCTTGTTTATTAACACTTTCGTTAAATCCCTCATATACATTCATCGGATCAATAAATTTTGGAGGATGGTATTCCATTAACGGTTTATTTACATTTATATAATAAGGTTCTCTTTTTTTATAAGGTCTGTTTAAAGTTTTAACGGGTGGGTCTAAAGGTCCACCTAAATTATAATTTTTATTTTTCATCGTATTGAACGCATTTCATTTGTTTGAATTAAATGTACTACCTTTTTATAATCCTGAGCAGGTTTATAAAATAATCTACAATATACATGTTTATCTTTTATATTACCTACTTCATAAGCGCTTAAATTAAAGTTATAACCAGCAGCTCTAGGAACTTGATCTATGTATCCAGGATATCCGCTAACGTTTGCCCAAGCAGATGTAAAAGCTGGTCGAGTTACTAATAAATCATATATACCAGATATTTTGTAAGTATTATCTGTTTTAATAACTGTTTTATTTAAGTTAGAAGTATTTAATGAAGAGTATGGATTCAATTGTTGATTTACTAAGGTTAAGTTGAATAAACCAGAACTTTGTTCATGGTTATAAACTATACCTCTATTAAAAGTAACATCATTATCATTGGTAGGAACTAACCACTGTTTATTCAGCTCATCCCACTGCATTGTATAAGCATTGTAATATATAGATGAAAAAACATCTGTTGATGAATCATAAGTCATCCATTCAATTACAAAATCATATTTTACATTATAATACTTTTGATAATTACCTATATGTTTATGTCTCCATATTCTATTTAAGCTGAAATCAGATACTGATAAAGTATAATAATTATAACTGTCAGAAAAAGCAGCCATTGGTCTATAGGAATGCCAAGATGTAAAATTACCAGTATTAAAAGAATAAGATATTGTCCATGACTTGTTTTCAAAAGCTATAGTATCATAAAAGTAAACAGGTATGTTTAAAGATTCTGTAGCAATATAATACCATTTATTTTCATTAGGTACATGATATACATTACCTAAAATATCATTATCGTTAGCTGAAAAATTAACAGGTTTATAATCTTTTTTAGATATGATTAACCTTTTAAATCTAGGATCATAATACATTATTAAACCAACACCATTATTGACAAAATCATAAGTACTTGTATTCGGATAATCACTTTCCATTACATCATAATACGACTGTAACATAGCTGAAGGAAGTTCTTGTTTAAACCATTGAGACATCCCACTATTTTCGTGAGATAATTCTTCTAACTTAACATTAAACAAAAATACTTGACCTCTTTTCTGATCACACCAAGCGTGTCCATTAGGTGTTTCGCAACAGTGTTGTTTTGACTGCATGCCAGCATATCCAATATCATCTTGTATTATTTCAGATGGTGGTAAACTAAGAAACCCGCCTGTGGTTAAATATACTTGACTTACATCTGTATTCAACGATTGAGGATTAGGTTGTAATATAAACAAACTATTTTCAGTATGAACTAGCAATAAATTATTTTGATACTTTAAACCTGTTATAGATCCTCTATGTGCAGGTATTGTTATAGAATCATTTACTAAATTAACTCTATATAAATCAAAAGATTCTTCATCAAATGATTTTGGACTAAATATAATTTTATTTGTAAATTCTCCTAAACAATCTGAACAATAATTATAGGTTATTGGGATTACAGTTTTAAATTGTTCAATTGAATTTTTATTATAATCTTTATTATAGGCATAATATTCATATTTATTATCTGCTAATAATGTATATTTTCCATCAGCCGATCTTTCAAAAAACTTACCTAAAGCCCAATCAGGATTTGCATCTACTTTATAATATTGGTTATTAATACTACCACCATGTCTTAACGCACTGTTTATAGATTGTTCTTCATATCTTGTGTGAGCCAATACTCTTAAAGAACCATCTTGACTCATCCAATCTAAAACTCTTGTGCAATTTGATAAAGTAATTAAAATATCACCATTATAAAACTCATTGACATCTGATAAATTAACATAATTATAATTAATGTAACTATAATTTAAATTAAATAAATCTCCATATGGTTTTATTTCAATTTTTTTATATATGTATGAATTTTGAATTTTTGTATTAGTAGCAATTCCTAAAAAATCTGATAAATTCTGTAAAACTGATTTTACTTCTATTACACTATCTGGAGAAACACTTTCTACAGATCCTACTTTTACAGGGAAACCAGTTAACGTTACGCTTTTGGCAGGATTTAATAATTGATTTTCTACCTTATAATTTTGTCTAGATTGTATAACACTTGTTTTATATTCTAAATGATTATAGTAAATGCCAAAAATATTTATACCAGCTACATCATCTAAAAATATATTTTTTGTAATGGTATTTGTAAATTCAAAAGCTCTATTAAACTTTAAATAATCAGGTCTAAATAATTTATTATCATAAAGAATATTACTACTGGTAAATCTACCATAAGTTCCAAACTTCATCCAATCTGTTCCATTATTTGCACTAACAGAATTTTCTATATAAGAAAGAGAAACTCCCTCCGCATCAACAGATGTTATTTTACGATTATCGTATTCTTTTGTAAACCATCCACTATCTAAAACCGTTTTGTTTGTTTCACTTCTTTTTACATAGCAAAATTGATGACCTACTACATCAGAAGAAGGATATTCTAAATTATCAAATTTAATACCAAATGGTCTAGCTACCTCTATAAGCTTATCTTCACCTATATTTTTATGACTTGAAAAATGTGAAACAAGTCGTCTATCTGGAAATCTATGATGTCTTATTTTTGTAGTTTCTGTAATATCAATATCATTAAAATCCTTACCCCAAATTAATTCATTATCACAACTTCTAATTTCAGGATAATTATTATCTGTTTCGTAATATCCCATTAAACCTTCATACGTATATGGGTGTACTGTAGTTTGAGAATCAGTTATAGACGCTGTATTAAATACCTTCCAATGTTCAATTGTATCTCCAATTTGTAAATCTAAATGTTTTACATCAGATTCCCAAACTTGATTTGAATTAATTGGGTTAGTAGAATCAGCTACTACAGTAAGTAATTTAGTATCATTTGCAACAGACGATCTACCTGGTATATGAAATACTGGAGACCATAACCCATTACTATGAAGATATCTAATACCAACAGCATAAATTTCATCACCTTGAAATGAAGTACAAGACCAATATGTTTTAGGATTTTTAGGATCACCTACACTATTTACATTATTAACTTCTACTTCTTTAGCGACCCATTTTGTAATTATCTTAGAAGCATATTTTTGATAATTAGAATAATCTCTATCATCACTTTTTAAATTAGCTCTAAGTAATCTGCCTTGTACTTGTTCCATTACATAAGCAGTATCGTATTTTATATTATCAACTAACATTTGAGAATAGTCTAAAGGATAATCTCCCTTAGATGGATCATATCCGGTATATGTAAACTCAACTGTTTCGTTACTGATAGGTATTAATTCAGCTACAGCGTGTGCATCAATGGTTTGATTAGATGCTATTTCTCTTGCTACATTTAATCTTAAATAAGCAAATTGTGTATCTAAATTTGAAATAGTTAATGTAATAGATTTTGATGTAATAGGTACTCCACCTATTTCTTCAGTAAATTGTGCAATGTTTAAACCACCGTCAATTTTATTATAAGATTCCCCAAAAGAATCATCATATATAATTGTTTGAGGTGATAAATCTGTTTTATATAATGAGTTTAAAGTAGTATCTAAAATCTCAATTTGGAAGTAATAAGATCCTAAAGGTAAAGAACCACCGGAATCATTTACAGATTTTAAATCTATTTTAGGAGGTGATACATCGGGAACTAATTTAAATTTATTCAGTACCCAGTTACCAAATTCATCTTTAAATAACTCTGGTCTATCAAAATTAAAATACCCATCCCAAGTATCACCATTACACCAATATATAATATTTTCACAACCGTTCCTAACTCTAAACTCTCCAGTAATAGGATAGTTTACATCCCAAGTAAAAGAAGTTCTTACAACTTCATTATATTTACCTTCTTTAAATATTCCAATAGTACCTAAGTTAAGATCTTGATTTGTAGCAAATATATATACATTATTATTATTACCATTAATAGCTCCCATAAAAGTAAAACCACTAGGTATTGATTCTACTAATTCATTTCCTGGTTCTGATTGATAATCGTACTTACCTCCATCATGAGCGTCTCTAATAGCATTTAAAGCAAATGTAACATCACCTTGCTTTTGCATATTCATATCTTTATTTAACCCGTTCTGTAATTGGGTTAATGAATTTTTATCTAGAATAGACATATTTCTCAGGTAGTTTTAAATAATGTTGATAACCATCGTATTGAGCAGCAGAAATATCATGAGGACTTATACCTCTCATTATTAATATACCTCTACATTTTTTCAAGTATATTTCAGCTTTAGTTAAAGCGTCTTGATACATATTCATTGCAGATTGTTCTTTTATCATAGCTCTTTCTTCCCAGTGTTTAGCTATAGCATAGTAAGCTAAAAACTGTTTTATTTCAGTTAAATCTACTATTAAAAAATCTCCTTTATCAGATTTCATTTCTCTACTATAATCTATACATAAATATCCTTTTTGAATATTTGTATGTAAAATACGATCTTTATTGATAGTAAAATAATTATTACATCTTACGGTTTTATTTACACAATCTGTACATAAAAGATCTCCATTACCTTTATATAGAAGAGGTAAATAATTATTCTTATAATAAGGAGAATTTAAAAATTGTCTATATGCTAAAGTATATTGACAAGGGTTATTTGTATCTTCAGTATTAGCATTAGATTCTGGTTCACATATACAAGCCTGTAAAGAATAAATATCATCTTGTGTAGGCTCTTTATCTAAATACTTTATAGAATTTATTTCTTTTAATTCTTGAGGAAGTTCTAATTTCCCATCAACAATTTCAAATATCTTAACATGATTTTCTACAGTAACAGGTAAATCTAATTGTCTATAACCATCTAACATCCATGATAAAAAATCATGTTCAGAAGATTGATTAAACAAAGGTCTTGGTATAAATCTTAAAGCTGATTTTATAGAAACATAGTTCATTTATATGTCCATTATATTATAAATATAAGTAGAATCTTCAAATATTTTTTTAGCTAACTCTTGTCTAAATCCAAATGTCATTCTTATCTTCCAATGATTTTTAAATTTAAAACTAGAATTGCTTGTAGAACGATCCCATTTTACAATTATTCGATCCGTGTCTTTAAAGTACACTTTTTCTTGTTTTTTAATAGTTTCTCCCCAATCAATTCTTCTATAAACTTTATATTTTTTAAATTGAATAGCACCTAATAATTTAGGAAATCTATATGATTTACCAGCGTATAATTCTTCTCTAACAAGTATTAAATATTCTTTTACAATATCTAACCATTGATCATACGTTAAAGAATATTGATGATCCGATACATCTTTTTTCTTAACATAAGGTTGTGGTACACCTATACTATTGATTGGATTTTTTTTGTAGGGATAAAAATAATAAATATCTTTTTCAGTTATTGTCTTATTTCTTTTCATGCGTGTATTTGAGAATTAGCATCATTAGTCATATCTTTAATTTTATTTAAAGTCATTCCTAATTTATCTAAAACCATTTGATAAGTTGCTAATTTTAATTTTTCACTAATTTTAAAATCAGAGTTTAACATATCAAAACAAGGACTAGTTGTGTATTCTCCATCTTCATCACAATGCGGTATTGTCATCCAGTCTAACACATCTTCCCAAATAGCACTAACTAATACCCATTTCCAAGTAGGTCTATTCCAAACAACTAAATAACCATTGATAATAGATACAAAAGGTTCTTTAGATTTAATATCATCATATTTACTATTTTGATAATCTTGTTCAGTACCTATTGTAATTTTAGAATAATCAAATGTAGTTACTCTAAATAAATCTTTTATGTTTGACGCTAATACTCTTGGTAGTTTGTATTCAGATCGTAATACATCGCACCCAACTTCTACACAACCTACAAGGTGAGATTTTGTTTTTATTAATTTTACTGGAAAACTTAACCAGTCCCATTCAGAAGTAAAACTTAATTTATTAGCTTCTTGTTCTAATATTGCAGTTCTTGCACCATTTAAAAGTGAATATAAAAAAGAATCCGTGTAGATGTCTTCACTTCTACCGGATTCTTTAATCAATGCTCTTAAATCAGAGATATATTGATTTATTGTTGTCATCTTCAAAAAATTCTTTTATTTTATCATGATAATCTAAAGTATCATAAACAGTATATGTTTGAGCTTTAGAAGAAAAATGAATAATCTTACATTTAGATATATTTATTTTAGTATTTCTTTCTATTAAATATTTATATATACCTAATTGTAAACTATATTTATTTAATTCACAATCATCTACGTCAAAATATTTTATTTTATTTCCATAATCTGATTGAGTCTTTATTTCCTTATCTGTTTTAAAATCCCATAATTCAATTTTATTGGTTTCTTTATCTAATACAATTAGATCAAATGTACCAGCTATTTTTAAATCAGCGTCTCCTATAACAAATTCAGATAATAAAGGAACATATCTATCTATCATTGTATTATAAAAATCATTAGCTAATACACCTAATGTGTTTCTAGTATTCATATATTTAACAGCTTCCAAAGCAGGTAAACTACTAACAAACAATGGTATAGGTTGACTTAGCTCTTTTCTATGTATTTTATTTTCAATACTATTATGTAAAAACGTCCCTAATGTAGATCCTATTTTTGATTTAATATCCCACTCTTTTAATACATCTTTGTATGTAAAAGAAAGATCCCATAATTTAATATCATCTATATCATAGATGGCTCCATCTATCATTATTTTATATGGTTTCATAGGTCTAATATTCTCAAAGCCACTTCTTTTTAAAGAAGTATAACAAGCCCAAAATATAGATTCAAAAGGAGGTTTTAATTTCTTTAATAAAGTAGTTACTGAAATTAGACTCTCACCCGTATCAGAATCATAATACAGGTGAGAATCATCAATATATTGTATGTTTTGAAAGTTCTTATAAAAATCTAATATCATGACATTTTTTCAATTATAGGTGTTTTAGAATTTAATATTACAGTTGCTCCTAAAAGCCATTCTTTAGTATCCATTCTAGCATATTCAAAAGCTAATGCTTTTCTATCAATACCAATCGGACATTGAACAGCAAATAAATTTTTTGCAGGATAATCTATATAACTTTCACTATGCCTATGTCCTTGTACAACAGATAATTGCTTTTGTAAAGCAGTAACTCTAGCTGTTGTACCCTCTCCATGACAAAAGTAAATATTATTATATTCATAATCAACAACAAAATCCCAATCAACATTTAAAATTTGTTTAAGTGAAAATTGCCATTGAGAACTTATTTGACTATCAAATAACTTTCTGGATATTCTTCTATCATGATTACCCATAATAACTGTCATGTTTGGAAAAGCTTTTTTCCAGTTTTCAATTTCTAATTTTGAAATTTCAAGTTCATAATAAGGGGAAAGACCATCGGGATGAGGTGTGTGATAAGTAGTAGACTGAAAATCTAAAATATCTCCGATGTGTATTATTTTACCACAATCCCATTTCTTTTGAAGACCTATACAGAACTCTAAATAATTAGGATCGTGGTAAGGAATATGAGTGTCTCCAATAACCAGTATATTTTCAGGATTTCCGTTATCATAACTTTTATAATTTTTTACTGGTTTATTGTATCTTATAAAAGTTTTAAACTCTTCAATAAGAGAAGAATTTTGAGAAGTTGTGACTGGTTTTTCTTTTTGTAATTTGTAATACAATCTTCTTACATAATCACATTTTTTCTTTCTAGTTTGATAAGTATCAGGTAAATCAGATAATATACCATACATATCAGCAAGTTTTCTCCAGTCATGAGTTTTTCCTTTTTCTGTTAAATGTTTAATTAAATCTTTTTGCATAATGTTATTATTTATGCAAAGGTACGATTTAGATGATTACTCTAATAATCCTTCAACATAAGTATCTCTTTCACATAATTCAAGATCATTATCTAAAACTAAATTTCTAATATAATCATTAGAATAACATTGAAAGATTATATGATTATATAGTTTCCTAGCGGTAGATAACGGATCGTCTCCACATTCTATACCGTATGTGTTAGATTGTATTTGAGATAATACTTCATTGTAAAACAAACATTTAACTTCAGTCACATCCGCAGGATTTATACACATTGTCTGTTGTTTTTGTGGTTAATAATGTTATTAAATAATCGTACAGTTCGCATTGTGTTGAACAATCACATTCATCACAATCATTTACTAAATCTAATGCTTTAATTAAATAAAGCAATAATTCATTTTCAGATGTTTCATAAAGACATAATGCTTTACATCTACTCGTAGTCCCTATATAAATACATCCTTTTAAAAAATAAGTACCAGGAACATTATCTGGTGGAACATCTGGACCACCGACTATAAGTTCAAAATAATAAACCCCATCATCAAATATTGTTTTCCCAGATATTATATCTGAAACATTTAAAGTTATACTGGTTGTAGCATCTATTATAGTTCCTATTTTAGAAGTAACGTTAACTGTTTGTAAAGTTCCACAATTTTTTTTATATCTTAAAGAAAGAGTAGAAACATCTCCTTGTTTTAAAACACTGTGGGTAAAAGTAATATCTGTATAATCTTGAGATATTGTTAATTGCATAATAAAAATATTAAAAATAAGCATGAGCTATTTCTAACCCATGCTTATTTATATTAATTGTTATCGTCTGAATTTACCAGACTTGTAACCATAGCTATAATGAATTGTTTAGCAGCTTCATTTTTAGCGTATTTTTCAACAAGTAATTCTGTAAGATTAATTACAACAGTATCAAACTCTTCTGATTTGATAAATTGTTCAAACATATCTTTTATTTGTTCTTTATTTTCAGGATTTTCATCCCCAAGTAAAGCAAAGAATCTTAATCTAAGATCATCAGTTTGTAATAAAAGATTACCTAATTTTTCATTTGGTATTTGTTTTACTATTTCTAAAGTAATATGTTTTTCAAGAGCTTGAAATTCTTCTGACATTAATGTTTGTTTTGCGATCAATTCTATTTGATCTTTATCATTAGGATCATTGTCAGTAAGTGCTTCTCCAAACAACTTTAATCTTTTAATAGTAAGATCTAAAGTTTTTTTAACCCATTCTACATTAATTCTAGAAATAACAATTTCTGAAAATAATGCTAAAGCATTGAGTAAAATTTTAATTGCAAAATTTTTCATTTTTTTGATTTTATTAATGTAATTATGTTTATCACTTTATCATATATAACACTGGCATGATTAATAAAACTCCATCCAAAAATAAAATTCCAATTTTCATCTATTGATTTAAGTTCTCTAACAATTAATAAAAATGCTAAAGCAGCTAAGAATTTAAATTGATTTACTGTTTCTACACCTTCATCTCCTACTATTACATTAAGTAAATTAGGTTTAAAATTCATTTCAACAAAATGGTCGAAAGAATGCATAACCATTAATAATGAAGTATAAAAAAACATTTTATAAGCTGACTTTATCATTTTACCAGAAGTTCTTATTTCACCTTTATATTTAGCTGCAGTAACGCCTGTTATAAAATCAATCAATATTAAGAAGCATACAAAAAATAGTAAATCCCCTATGGGAGCTACGAAAGCAGTAAATACACTAGCTGCAGAAATAAAAGAATTTTTTAAAGTTGTGAATAAAGAAAATAAATAAGATTTGAGCATATCGAGCGTGTTTTCCATAATATAACAAACTTTAAGTTTTAGAGGGGTATTAAAAAAAGAGCCCCATCATTCAGATAGAGCTCTTTTCGTAGCCTTTGGTTTTACTTTTTTAAGTTTGTCTTCAGTAGTTTCTTCTTCTTGTTTATTAACTGGTTCGAATATTAATTTTGAATAATCTGGAGCTAATGTCATTTTATTATTTTCTAAATCAATATTATTATTTAATGCTATACCAATAAGTAAATCATTAGCTTTAATTCTAAGATTATTCATTTTCTCATTTAATTGTTTTAACTCTGTGTCGAATGTTTTTAATACATTGACTACTGAAAGTGTTAAATTAATTTCTGTAGGTTTCATATATATTATAAGGTTTTGTCCTTATCTTTACAAAGATAATTGATTAATGATTATTAAAATGTAAACCAAAACATAAAGTTAGTTTCAGCCACACTTATCGGTATTTCTGCACCGATTCTGTAAAATTTTGACGGATTGTTTTGATTATTATATTCTGTTGTTAACCAGTCAGAACTTCTAATAGTGTGAGCTATCCTTACTTCATCCAGATCTCCTCTTAAGGGATGTTGAACTCCTCCAAAAGTAGTCTCGCAAAATATTTGCCCATTTATACCAGAAGCATTATCTGAATTACCAGTCGCTGTCCCTAATGAAGTTCCATTTAAAAATACCTCAGCTTCAGTACCATCCCAAGTAGCCGTAACGTAACCCCAAGTATCTTGAGCCAAGCTACTAGTTATATTTACTATTGCACCCCCTGTATTAAAGTATGTAATCCGTCCCGCTACATTACCAAAGTTAATTGTAAATACCCAACCTTGAGTTCCGTTTGCAGGTCTTGTACTAATAATACCTCCTCTTGTAGAATTATCTCTTTTTACCCATGCGGTTATTGTTCTACTATTTCCAGATGGTGAAAGATTACTACTAAATCCATTTGCTATCGAATTAACCCCACTAGAAGCACCACCGCCTATTTTGGCATTGACAGCTGATAAACTTGCTACACTTCCTGGATCATTACCTAATGATGTAGAATCTTCTATTATTAAAGTTGTACCATCTTTTATATGAAAAACTTCTCTAAAGTTATTTGACCATACATCATTTATGTTTTCTTGAGATGTACTTATGTCTACATTACCATATGCAAGATAAATAGTGGTATCTACAGAGTGAGAAACAGTAGGAACTTTTACCCAAAAAATTACTTCTCCTGTAGTAGCATTATAACTCTCTACTTCATGCGAAAGTTGATCAGTTAAACCAGAGTCTGCATAAAAAGCAATATCGTATCCGTTACTGCTATTTACCTTACCACCATTAGCTATTGTTGCCAAGTAACTGTAGGTTCCTGAAATTAATACTGGGAAATCTGTCTGGTCTGTGTTAGGTACTTCTAAATGGTCTATGGTTATCTCTCTATATTGTAGATATGCCATACTAGATTAATTTAATAAATCCAAATGGAGATTTGGATCAAAGTTTGTCTTTAGATACTTTAAAAGATTTTCATACCTTTGATTTGTATCAGTAATGAGCCCAAGTTCTATAGCTAATCTAAGCTTACGAAAAGTATGAAACTTTGTTACATAATCATTATATGCAATTTGCTCTGGAGTAAGAACTACTTCTTCCGGATCTTTAGGGTCAAACACAGTTAGATCTACATCTCCTGTTTCAATAGGAGTTTCATCTAGTTTTTTATACTGGTTTAATTGATCGTATATCAATCTTTTTATAGACTCTGGTTTTGACACATTTTTAAATACAAAAGTTTCTCTTAGTATACCGTCTTTATAAAACTCTACGGTATAATCTAACGTTAATTTATTTTTTAGTACACTTGTTATTTTTGTAGTCCACATATTTTAATCTTTTATAAATGGTAAAAAATCATACTGATTCCATGTAAGCCTGATGGCTCCTTGTCTACCAGCTCCCCCTGCTCTATTAGTATCGTTAAGATTTGCTCTAGAACCTCCGCCGCCACCGCCGTAGTTTCCATAAGTAGCTTCAGCAGCCGCCCCAGTAGCATTATTTACTCCATTGGCTCCATTTCCACCTAAACCATCTCCACCAGTTCCTCCAGTTGGGTTACCGCCAGCTCCACCAGCAGTTATACCGCCCCCACCTCCGCCACCAGCGGGGGCTGAGGCATGTAATCCATTAGCTCCATTTCCACCGGCATTAATAATATCTCCAGAACCTGTATTTCCACCAGCTCCACCAGCACCAGAACTATTGTTTGCTATAGCACCGACACCACCTTGA
>Ga0116143_10004207_pt1 | contig 13859 bp, 11 predicted proteins | sample AD_UKC034_MetaG_FD_89745 | JGI IMG/M metagenome (GOLD analysis project Ga0116143, IMG submission 89745) | Active sludge microbial communities of municipal wastewater-treating anaerobic digesters from USA - AD_UKC034_MetaG | ecosystem: Engineered > Bioreactor > Anaerobic > Digestate | place: USA...
ATTTATTCTTCAGCAGGGTGTGTACCGGACCCAGGGCCCGCTCCAGTGGATCCACCGTCCCCGCCCGGCGGTAGACCAGCCAACCCAACAGCAGACCGCCCAGTGAAACAGCCAGGGAAGTCAACAACGGGACCAGGCTGTGGGTTTCCGCGTGGTGTTCAAAGTGCACCATCCCTCCCACAAAGCCGCCAAACCAGTTGGGGATCAAACCTCCCAGGCCGGGGAAGGCCTCCGGAATGCCCGCCCAACCGGCGCCAATGGCAAAAATGCTCAGGATGATCAAGGGAATGGTCATCACCGGCTTGGACTCATGGGCGTGTTCCGCCGCACGGGTGCGGGGCTGGCCCAGAAAAGTCAGGGTGATCTGCCGCATGGTATAAAAGGCGGTCAGCAGTGCCGCCAGAGCCAGCACCCCAAAGATCACGAGCTGGCCACCGCCAAAAGCCCCGGTCAGGATTTCATCCTTGGACCAGAACCCCGCCGTGATCAGCGGAAAACCAGACAGGGCCAGACCGCCGGCCAGGAAGGTCCAGAAGGTGGCTGGCATCTTCCGGCGCAGTCCCCCCATCTGCCACATATCCTGCGGGTCAATATGCTCGCCGGTATGCAAGACCCCGTGTTCCATGCCGTGGATCACCGATCCGGACCCCAGGAAGAGCAGAGCCTTGAAGAAGGCATGCGTCACCAGGTGAAACACCGCGGCGGTGTAAGCGCCAATGCCGATGGCGGCAATCATATAACCCAGCTGGGAGATCGTCGAGTAGGCCAGAACCCGCTTAATGTCATTTTGGGCCACGGCGATGGTCGCGGCAAACAGGGCCGTGCCGGCACCGATGGCCGCCATGACAGTCATGGTCGGATTCAACGCCATGCCAGGTTCCCAACCGGCCGAAACCAGGGGGAAGAAGCGGATGGCCAGATAAACGCCCGCCGACACCATGGTCGCAGCATGAATCATGGCCGAGACCGGGGTGGGTCCCTCCATGGCATCGGGCAGCCAGATGTGCAAAGGGAACTGGGCGGATTTGCCAACAACCCCGATGAACAGCAGCAGACCAATCAACCCCGCCCAGGAAAGGCCAAAGACAGGGGAAGTGGTCGCCGCCAGCTGTGCCATCATCAATGGGTTGGCCAGGGTGGCCTGGTATTCGAGGGTACCGGAAAGCGTATACAGGGCGGCCAGGCCCAGCAGCATGAAGACGTCGCCCACCCGGGTGGTCAGAAAAGCCTTGACCGCTGCAGCGCGGGCCGAGGGCTTGCCATACCAGAAACCAATCAACAGGTAGGAGCACAGCCCCATAATTTCCCAGCCGACATAGAGGGTGAGGAGGTTGTTGCTGACCACCAGCAGATACATGGCCGCAGCAAACAGACTGATCAGGGCAAAAAAGCGCCCATACATCGGTTCAACCGAGGGGACATGATGCTTGTGACCGTTTTTATCCTTGATCAGTGCGCCGTGCGGAGGCAACCCCGGCTGGTCATCAACCCCGCGCTTGGCTCCAAAATTATGGTAGCCCACGCTGTAGATGAAAATCATCAGGATGGTCCAGGCGACAAAGAACAGGGTCACTGCGCTGAGGGCATCCAGCTGGACGCCAATCCGGAGGAAAGTTTCGCCAGTCGGCAGCCAGTTGAGAGCGGAGGTCATCAGGGGGCCACCGGAATGGGTCACCGCTTGATAAAAAACCACCATGCTCACCAGCCAGGCCAGGCCGGCGCCAATGATGGCAATGGTGTGGCTGAGGGCATGCTTTTTGTACGTAAAAAGCAGGATCAACACAAAAGCGATCAGGGGGAAGAGGGGCAGCAGCCAGAGGAGTGTTCCGGTCATCATCATTTAGCCCTTCAACAAATTCAGATCATTGGCAACAATTGTGCTGCGCTGGCGGTAAGCGTTGATGATCAAAGCCAGACCAATCGCTGTTTCAGCCGCAGCCACAATGAAAACGATGGCGGTAAAAACCAGGGCATTAAACGGCGGTTCGGCATTGACCTGAATCTGGTAATGCCAGAACGTCAGCAGGTTGATGTTGACGGCATTCAACATCAGCTCAACGCCAATCAAAATGCCCACGGCGTTGCGGCGGGACAGGACGCCAAACAGGCCGATGCAGAAGAGTGCCGCGGCGGCAATCAAATACCAGGACATTGGGATCATTGGCGACCTCCGTGCTGTGGTTTGCGTTCCACCGCCAGGTAAATGGCTCCCACCAGTACCGCAACCAGCAGCACCGATGAGACTTCAAAAGGCACGGCATATCCGTTGGGATCCGCAATAATCTGGCCCAGGCCCGCCAGTTGTTCGGCGTCCCGGGACAGTTCCGTCAGGACGGTATCCGCCGCCGGCCAGGCCCAGACGGCAGTGACCAGGGCGGCAAAAACGCCAACCGCGGCCAAGGCATTGATGATCCAGCCGCGCCCCAGGGACGCCTGATCGGCCTCCAGTGTGGAACGTCGGGTGAGCATGATGGCAAACAGGATCAGGATGGCGATGGCGCCCACATAGACCATGACCTGCACCACCGCAAAAAAGCTCGCCTGCAGGGTGGCAAAGATCATGGCCACCCCCATCAACGTCGCGATCAGCCACAAGGCGGCATGCATCATCCGCCGGGCAGTCACCGCCATTACCGCCGATACCAGGGTGAGGGCGGCAATGAGAATGAAAGTGATTTGCATTGGTGTCATGATTACCCCTGACTCCCGGCATCAGATTGCGGCGGGCTATAGCGTGCCACCGGGCGGGACCGGTCGCCAACTTCGCGCGGGCGGCGGCGTCTGAAAAATCCTGTGATCATTTGCTGCGCCAGCACAAACACCAAACCATTCAAAACAAGCAGAACCGGGATCTGCACCCAAAGCGACAACCCCGCCATCAACTTGAGCGCCAGCGCGGTCAGGATGACCAGCACCAGCGAGATCGGGGTCAACAATTTCCAATTGAAGTCCATCATGTGATCCACCCGGAAGCGCGGCAGAGAGCCGCGCATCAAAATGACCAGGAAGTAGACCAGGCTGGATTTGATGGCAAAATAGATGAAGCCCAGGATCGGGATCTCCGCGGCCCCCGGTCCCCGCCAGCCGCCCAGGAACAGGGCGGAAAACAGCAGGGAGATGGTAAAGGCGTGCAAAAAATCAGCCACGTAGAACATGCCGAATTTCAAACCGGAATACTCCACATTAAAGCCGGAAACCAGTTCCGATTCAGCCTCGGTCAGATCAAAAGGCGAGCGGCCGACTTCAGCCACCTGCGTGATAAAGAAAATCAGGGCCGCCAGGGGGGAAACAACAATATACCAAACCTCCTGCTGTCGGACGATCTCGTTCATGCTCAAAGAGCCGGTCAACATCACCGGGATGAGCAGGGTAATCACCATGGGCACCTCGTAAGAGATGAACATCCCCACAGCCCGAAAGGCACCCAACAGAGCATATTTATTATTGGAGCCCCAGCCGGCCATGATGATGGCCAGTTCGCCCAACCCACCCACAGCGACAAGATAGAGCAGGCCGACATTGAAATCAACGCCATAGATTGTGACGGCAAAGGGGATGGCCACCCACATCGTCAGCACGGCCGCGACGGACAGGACCGGCGCCAGATTGAAAGGCAACCAGTCCATCCCTACCGGGTCGATATGTTCCTTGATGAAAATCTTGACCAGGTCGGCGATGGATTGAAAAATGCCAAATGGACCCACCCGGTTGGGACCATACCGATCCTGGATGCGGCCAATCAGTTTCCGCTCAGCCCAGATCAACACCGTGACAAACAGCATAGCCCCGGTCGCGGCCATGAAGGCCCCAATGGCAAAACCGACCACTTGGGCCGCCGGTTCAGCCAGGCCCCAGCCCAACAGGGTGGTCTGCAGCCACTGGGTGAAAAATGCAATCGGATCACGCAGAAAGTCCATAGGGTCTGATGCTCCTTCCCGTCCCGGCTACTGCCATTCCAGGGCTTTTTTCCGCCAGGCATAGGCCAGACCACCCAGCAGAATCAGGATGAAAATGACCGCCTCCACCACAGCGTAAAGCGCCAGCTGATTGTAGGCCACCGCCCAGGGATACAGGAAAACAGCCTCCACGTCAAAGACCAGAAAGATCAGGCCGTAAACGTAGTACTGCACCTTGAATTGAACCCGGGATTCACCAACCGTTTCAACACCGCATTCATAGGTGTCATTTTTCATCGCGTTGGGCTTGCGGGGTGACAGCAGCGCGGCCATGATGATGGCTGCGGCCGGCAAGAAGAGCGAGATCAGCAAAAAAATGCCAATGTACAGCCAATCCCTCAGCATAACCGCTCCTTCATGTTGCCAGAATGGAAAGCTGCACCTGAAAGGTGAAGCTGATATATTGTATCATAATTTCATTTTCAGAATCGCCGGCGGGAGAACAATTAATGGCGGCGCGCCCGGCGGGCAATCAATTTGAGAATATCTTCAAGAAAAGGGATATTCAGGATGAAACCGAACACGGCCCCCACCACTCCGCTTGTCCGTGCCGCCCCACCAGTCAATCCCAGGAGATTCTGAGCGGCGATATCCAGCCGTTTTCCCAGCAGGACCTGTTGCTGCATGGGTGAGCCATCCCGCGGGATGATGTTGAGATAGGTCCATAAAGTATCGCGATAGGTGCCCGGATGACTTGCAGCAATGCTCCAATAAAAGGTGACCGTGGTGCCCGGCTGCAGCGGCGCACTGAGGTTGCCGGTGGGCTGAACATCGACCCCGGCCAGGTCCAGCCGGGCTTCCAGCACCAGATCATGGGTGTCATACAGGTTGGGGATGACCACCGGCTGGCCAATAACTTCATGACCGCTGATTTCCGCAGTGGGGGTGATGACCCCGCCCTGATCCACCGCCAGAACCAGTTTGATCACATCCGCATCCCCCACCCGCAGCCTGTCAGGCCATTCCAACGAGAGCAGGCGCGGCTCCCCCAACTGGGGGGCGCTCTCTGTGGCCGCCGGAGTGTCCGGAGTCAGCGCCGGCAGGGTTGCCAGGGGGGTAAACAGTGGCTCAGCGGTTGGCCCGGTCGGCGGCAGGGTGGCGGTGGCCACCTGAATACCCACCCGGGTCGGGGTGGGGGGAATGCCAACCGGCCAGGTTGAGGTCGGCGGCATCGCAGGCCAGGTTGAGGTTGGTGGGGCCGTTGGCCAATCGGGCGCAGTTGACGATGGCAAGGTGACAGCGGGGGTTGTTGCCCGCGGCAGCGCTGTTGCCAAGTTGGTCTCCTGGACCACGGTGGTCTCCTGGACCGCGCTGTTGGGGGGGATCAATACCGGCAGGCTGCAGCCCAAGGCCGTCACTGCCAGCAGCAGCAACACCCCAAGGCAACGACGGCGGCCTTTCATACCAGCCTGGCCCAGACAACCTGCCAGCCGGTGGGGGTTTGCAACGGCTCCAGGGATGGCAAGGGAATGACCTGGGTCTCATGCGGCAGCGGCAGACTGGCCCAGATCAGCAGGGCCAGGGAAAGGATCAAGATCGTCAGTCCCAGCAGCGTCTGCAGTCGTTTCCTTTTCATGAACTCTGACGGCAGCATCCAGTGCGATCCAACCAGATGCCGGACAGCCGTCATCCTCCTTTCTGAACTGTCAACCTGTTTGGCAAAAGCGGCCACCCTGAGAGCCATGATGGCCGGCCACAGTTATTATTACTATACAGTCCTTTAAACCGGATGACAAGCCCAAAAAATCCCCGGTCTATCAGACCAGGGATCCATGGTGGTGGTGCCACGCAGCCGCAAGTGGTTTCGCTCAACGGTAGGTAGCGTAAATGCGTAAAACGATATCGGCATAATCGTAACCAATGCCAATCGGGCCATAGGAGAAGAGAGCTTCGCGCACACTGCCCCGCCGGCCAATCAAGCCGGACAACATCCGGGCACCATAGGCAATATTAAACTCCGGATCATACAACTCCGACATGGTGGGACGGGCGGCAAAACACGGCTGCCCGTTGCACATGAAGCTGGCAGCCAGGCCGTCCCGCGGCATGACCTGCATCAGGCCAACTGCCCCACTTCGTGAATAGGCATTCGGATCCCCGCCGCTTTCCTGGAGCATGACAGCCGCAATCAGATTGGCGTCCAGGCTGTATTCCACGGCAGATTGCTCGATCCAGTCACACCACTGCCGGACAGACTCCGGGTAGGCGGAACTGACGGCACACCCAGACCCGGTCACGGCCGCGGGTGCCGCGGCGGCAGTTGAGACCGCCGCATTTGGAGACGGTTGCGGCAGCGTGGGCTGTACCAGGACGGCCGGGACGGTTTGCTCCATTGGTGAAAGCGGTGCCGCCTCAACAACAACCTGAGGGCCGGACAGCAGGCTGGTGGCCACGACCAACAGCCCCACACAAAACAGGACCACAGGGACAAAAATATCTTGTACTTTTAACATTGGACACTTCCTTGATCAATCGTTTACCGGTTAAGTGGTTCGGCAGGACAGCCGTCCTGGGGCGACTGTGACCATCATTGGTCGGTGTTCTGGTGAATGTGTTCCAATAATAGCACTATTGTTCTATATTTTCAAGCCCATTGGTGGGACGATTTGTCTTCAGACCGGTCAGCATCCCGGGCGGCGGCCCGCAGAAACGGGATTGTGGGGCCGGGCTGAATGCCGGCGCGTTGACAAGCCCCCCTCCTGACAGTTGCCGGCGGCAGTCCCCCGGTTGGAGCAAAATTCTGTCAGAGGCTGGCACCCGGAAAAAACGGTTCTCAGGGATAAGTCAGATTCGCAGCAGGCCGCGGAAGGCCCGGACACCATAATAGGACGAAGCGCCGTTATGGTAAATAAAAACGGTGCCGTAACGTCGATCGCCAAAGATGGCACCGCCCAGACGACGGATATCCGGGGGCGTATTCAACCAACTGGAGGTTTTCACGTCAAATTCGCCCAGCTGCTGCAGGGCGCGGTACTGTTCTTCGGTCAGGATGTCGATCCCCATGGTGGCAGCCAGATCCATGGCGTTATTTTCGGGTTTAAATTCCTTCCGGGACTCCTGGGCTTCACGGTCATAACAAACATTTCGCCGGCCTCTGGGGCTTTCCACCGCACAATCACAGAATATGTATTCACCCGTGACCGCGTCCCAACCAATGACATCCGGTTCACCGCCTGTACGCTCCATCTCATAAAGAGACCACAGCTTATCCGCTTCAGCTTCCAGTCTTGACCTGACCTGGTTCCATTCCAGGCCGGCATGGCGGGACATATTTTTCTCAAAACGGATCTGCAAGCCGGCGATCAGTTCCGCCTGCTGTTGGGAGGACAGTTTTCTGGGATTGTTGTTCATATAGAAATATTAACGCCATTGCCGGGCCGAGTCAAGCACCTGCGCAGCAGCTGGCGCAGCAACTGGTGGAAACGCTGGCGCAGCAACTGGTGGAACCGTTGATGCATCAACTGGTGGAATCGCCGGTGCCGCACCTGGAGCCGCTGCGCCAGCAGCCGGCTCCAGGTGCGGTTAAAGGTGATCCCCCACCCTGAGGTGGGGGATCGGGACGTGCTTGAATCAGGTTGAAAGCAGGATCTACTTGATGTCGCCCTGGATCATGAAGTTGACGGTCAGGGAGTCAGCATCAATCGTCGGATCCAGCCAGAAGGTCATCTCGAAGTCGTTGGTATCGCCCGCAGCAATCGAGTCGCCATCGGGGAAAACATAGGCCGTTGCCACTGCCACCAGGTTGCCGGAGGCATCGGTCAGATAACCCAGAATGGTGGCATTGTAGAGTTCTTTGCCGCTGTCGTTCACCAGGTCGCCGCCCAGGCTGATCTGACCGCTGGAGCGTTCGTCCTTGGTGAGGGTCACATTGGTCAGTTCCACCAGGTCATAATCGACGGTGTAGGTCCAGTAGGGATCCGACTGGACGGTGTAGCGGGTTACGGTGGCGGCCAGATCATCATCGTAGTTCACCACATTCCAAAGGCTGATATCGAAGGGGATCACATCGCCCGGTTTGAGGTAGAGCGGGAAGCTGGCATTGCTGGCATCCACAACCGTGTGCACGCAAAGGTTGTCAAGTAAAAGGAGCCTGAGGTAGGATAGGGGTTACAGAAACCAAACTACCGGAGGCTCCAGATGAAATATAACACCGAAACGCTAAATCGTGCAGCCGAACAATTGGCTGAAATGTTCAGGGTAGCAATTACTGAGGAAACGGGGAGTGCAACGATTGCAGATATTGAAAAGAGTATGCGGGAAGCGTTACGGCAAATCGGGATACAAGCACTGGGGCAATTACTGAGTTCTTTACAAACGACACCAGAAAGTGAAATTGATTGTGAATGTGGAGGCACATTGAAATATCAACGAAAGCGGAGTGCAACGGTAATCAGCGTATTTGGCCGGGTAACGTATGAGCGAGCCTACTATGCGGGCTGTGAATGTGGGAAAGGGAAGTCGCCACTTGATGAGCGCTTTGGACTGGAGCCAGGCGGTGTGACCTCGGGTTTGGCCGCACTGTTGGCCTTAGCGGGAATAGAGTTTTCGTATGACGAAAGTCCAAAGTGGTTGGATGCGTATCTGCTATTTGACGTGTCTGAAAATACCGTACGAGCGGAGACCGAACAAATGGGCGAATTGCAGCAGAAACAGGAAGAAGCCTTGATCGAACAAAGTCAGGAAGAGAGCTATCAACAGGCTCGGCAGCGCAACCCCGGGGAAATTGTCCAGCGGCTATATGGATCTATGGATGCCGCTAAAGTGCGGATTGAGCCACGCCCCAAGAAAGGTGAGCAGAAACCAGACCACGAAGATTGGCGGGATATGAAAATTCTGTGCTGGTATGAGGCCGAAACCGTGCCGTTGTCGCAACGTTCAACCCGGCAGCGGGAGAAAGCGGAACGAGAACTACCCGTTCTGCGGGCCAAGAACATGCGTTATTGGTGCGACATTATCGAAGCAGAAGAATTCGGCAAGTTGTTGTGGGCTACTGGCTGTAGCGTCAATGCCGATTTGAGCCCTGAATTGGTTTTTCTGGGCGATGGCGCAGCTTGGATTTGGAAATTGGTCTCTCACTACTATCCCAATGCTGTTCAAATCGTCGATTGGTTTCATGCCGAAGAGCATTTGGAAATTGTGGCCAAAGCTGCTTTTCCAAACGCAGCCGATCAACATGCCTGGCTTGAGGCGGCTTCTCAATCCCTCTGGGATGGCCAGGTGGAAGATGTCATCCGGGCTTGTGAAGAGTTAGCGCCTTCTTGCTCCAAAGCCCAGGAAGCCGTCACTTATTTCTCCAATAATATTGATCGGATGCGCTACCATCATTTCCGCTCTGCGGGCTACTTAATCGGCAGCGGCACCATCGAAAGTGCCTGCAAACAAATCGTTACCCAACGCCTCAAACTCCCCGGAGCTCAATGGGAAGTCTCGGGTGCTGTCCAAACCGCCAAGGCAAGGGCTGCCTGGTTAAGCGGCTGTTGGCAGTCCCTCTGTCAGCTTCGTTCCGCATTGCCTTTAGCTATCTGACATCCTTTGCGTGCTCACTCCACAACCAGACCCTGTTCATTGTACAGGCCGGCCAGCAGGGAGGTGTAGTAGGTATCCGAGCCCTTGTTTTTATAGGTGCCAACGATATGGAACGTGCCATAATCATCGAAGTAGGGTGTGCTGAATTCAAAGAAGAGCGGAATCGGGTCGTCGCTGGCATATTCATCCGCGTCGATATAGACCTGCCAGTTGGTGAATTTTGCGCCTTCCTCGGCATCCAGGGTGATGGCGAAGGGAGCATAATCCAGGCCGCTTTCGACACCGCCCGGATAGAGCACGTTGCACATGTCATAAGCATAGTCGGCGGCAACCACATTGCCGCTGTCATCCAGCATGGCCCCGGCCAAATCGTTGATCTTGGCGGAGGTGGGGCTGTTATTCACCAGTTCACCGACAATGGTGTAACTGCCGTTGTCACCAGTGATCAGTTGGGCATTGCGGACTTCCACTCCCGGACGGGTGGCGCTGCCACTCAGGGAACCGGAAATGGCAACCTCAAACGTGTCCGGAACCATGTCGGTGCCGTACAGGATGTAGTCAAACGGGGCCGTCTCGCCCGGCAGCAGGGTGTTCAGCATGGGATTGAAGGTGGCCGATTCAACGGCATTGCCGTCATAATCCTTCAAAACCGTGTTGCCGCTGGCGTCGCGCATCTGGATCTCCAGTTCAATGCTGGAGACGGCTTTGTTGCTGTCATTCTTGACCAGACCGGTGACATGATAGTAATCCCAGCTGTCCTTGTACCCATAGGCACTGAAAACCATCAATTCACCCGTGCCACCCTGGGTGGGGGGTTCTGTCTTGACGGGGGGCTGGGTCGGGGCTTCGGTTTTCACGGGCGCCTCGGTCGGCGGAGCCGCGGTGGGGGTTTTTTCGCCAATGCCGCAGGCGAGCATTGACAGGGCCAGAACAACCACCACACTTAAAAACACAAATTTATGCTTCATTTCTTCTCCTTAAAAATGGCGGGGATCGGCATTCCCGCAGGTTTATACAATAAATCTATTTTACCTGAAATTAATGCAATTTCAACGGGAATTTTTCCAAATCCGCGAAACCAGGAGGGCAAACAGACCGGGCACGCCCAGCACGCCCAGGGCCAGTTGAATTTCCAACCAGGGCTGCGGCGGGAATGGGCGCAGCCAATAAGTCACCGGGACCAGCAGCAGCGGTTTGGTGCGGGTGGCCAGCACCAGTACCAGGGCGGTCAGCAGCGAGTCCGTCGACAGCAGCAGTCCCAGGCCCAGGACCCACTGGGAGTACCAGGGTTGAAACCAGGTGCAGCTCACCAGCAAAAAGAACATCAAAATGGCATATGCCGACTGCACAAAACCAATTTCTGTCGGGTGGTGCCAGAGCCGGATGCAGGTGACCAGCACCATTCCGCCGGTCGCCCCCCAGGCGGCCGCCGCAACTCCGGCCGCGGCGCCCGGCAGCGGGATCCAGGTCAGGAAAATCTGGTAGAGCACCGCCGGCAGCGAGGTGGTATAAAGGGTTTGCTGATGGGCCAGATAAAAATGGTTGAAATCTGTGAAGAAGGGCGCATAACAGGCCCCCGCCAGCAAAACACTCAATCCCCCCCCCAGCACCAGATTCTGCAACCGGGAGCGGTTATCCGGCAGCAGCCGCCAGACAGCCACCAATGCCGGCGGAACCAGCAGGGCCGGGACGAATTTTATCAGGATGCCGGCCGCAAGCAGCAAAATGGTGCCCACAAACCGCCGCTGCAGCATGGCACAGCCAGCCGCCAGAATAAAAAAAGCCATGACAATATCATTGTGGCCGTTGCCAAAACTTTCAAACAGGACCACCGGGTTCCAGGCCCACAGCAGGGTCAACGGTAGAGCCTGGGTGGGTTTATGTCTGCGCAGTGTCAACCCCAGGACCAGGGTGGACCCCAGCCAGAAAAAACCGGGCAGCAATTTGAAAGCCAGGACATTGTTGACCAGATCATCCCCGGCCAAAAAAGCAGTCAGTCCGGCCAGCAGTTCCCAGAGGGGACCGTAGGCCGAGGGGGATTTGTGCCACCACATGTAGTTGTAGAACGGGTCGGCGGGATATTCCGCGGCCAGGTTCAGGAAGGGGTTATCCCCGTACACCCCCAGAATGCGCCCATGAACAATATTGTCAAAGATGTCGGCAGCGCCAAAGGGATAGACATACAGCAGGACCCCAGCGAAGCCCACCGCGCCTAGCAGCACCAGGGCCCAGGCAGCCGGGCCGGACAGCCGGCGGGCAGCCCAGTAGCCGGCACCATTGAGCAGGGCCAGGGCAGCAAAGGCGGCAATCAGCTGCCTCTGATAACCGGGGTGGGCCTGATCCAGGTGGTAGAGGCTGAGCAGAGGGTGCTCAATCCATTGCTCCAATCCGGCCGGAAACAGGAAAATAGCCAGATAAATCACCAGCGAGCTGGTCAGGGCAAGCGCCAAAACCAGCCAGTTTGGCCAGTGAACCAGAGGGCGTGAGGGGGGGGTGGGGGAAACTGCCGTCATTGGCCGGTCAGAGATCCAGTTTCAGAAAAGCCGCGACAACCTGCGGGTCAAATTGGGCGCCGGCCTGCTCGCGAATGAATTGGCGGGTCTGCTCAAGTGACCAGGGGTCATGATAGGGCCGGGAGGACATCAGGGCATCACAGACATCCACGACCGCAAAGATGCGGGCAGCCAGGGGAATTTCCTCGCCCTTGAGGCCGCGCGGGTACCCCGATCCATCCCAACGTTCATGATGGCAGTAGGGGATATCCAGTGCAGGGCGAAGGAAGGCAATGGGGGACAACTGCCGGTAGGCGTATTGGGGATGCATGCGCATCACCGCCCACTCGGCATCGGTCAGGGCATCCTCTTTTTGCAGGATGGAGTCGGGGATGCCTATCTTGCCAATATCATGCAGATAAGCACCCCGCCGGACATGGATCAATTCAGGTTCACTCATCCCCATGGCGCGGGCCAGCCGCAGCGTCAGATCCGCCACACGCTGGCTGTGACCTTCCGTAGGTTCGTCGCGCAGTTCAAGGGATTTTGCCAGGGCTTCGATTGTGGCATCATAGGCCCGCATTAATTCATCATAAAGAGTGGCGCGATGGATGGCATTGGCAGAGATATCCGCGATGGCGCTCAACAGCCGGACTTCGTTTTCAATCATAGCCGTGCGGCGACCGGCCCAAAGCACGCCCAGGGTGGTCTGCCGGGTCATCAACGGCACGCAGGCCACCGCCTGAACGCCACCCAGTTCCTCCGGGGGGACCATGCGGCGGTCCTTGCGCACATCCATTTGCCAGTAGGGTTGGCCGGTTTCGATGACCGCATCCGTGACCGACAAATTCGCCAGTCGAGCCGGAATGGCATCATTCTGCCAGCAACCTTGTCCATGTGCCAGCACATCGAGATCCCCGCCCGGTTCGCGCAAAACCAGGGCGGATCCCTCCGCCGCAAGCAGGTCCAGGGTTTTATGCAAAATGATCGGGATCATTTCCGCCCGGGTTTGCGCCAGGCGCAGCGCTGAAGCAATGGTGGCGATGGTTTCCTGTTCACGCTCATACTGCTTGCGTTCGGTAATATCCTGGGTGGCGCCATAAATCCGGATGATGCGGGTGCGGCCCACATCCCACACCGGGCGGCTGTGATCCCGCACCCAGCGAATGTGCTCATCCTTGGTGACAATCCTAAATTCCTTGACACTCTGCTGCCCCAGCAGCAGGGCCTGGATCCGCTGCAGCGCAATAGGCCGGTCATCCGGGAAGGTGATGCTGGCCCACCCCCCCTCCGTGGACACCTCGGAGGGCTCAAAACCGGTGATGCGTTCAAAGGCATCCGTGATCCACTCCCGTACAAAGCGGCCGTTCTCATCCACCCGAAAGGCATAGGCATAGTCTGAGGCCAGCTCGGTCGCCGCCCGGTAACGTTCCTCTGATTCACGCAAGGCCTCAAAGAGGCGGGCATTTCGAATGGCCACAACCGCCTGGGCCGCCAGGGCATCAGCCAGACGCTGATGTTCCTCCGTGAAGGCTTGGGGGTCGACCTTTTCAATAATCACCATGCCGATCGTCTCCGTTTGATAGACCAACGGAACCCCCATCCAGGCCCGGATGCGGGCCCAGTCGTGCAGGGGATTGTCCTGCTGCAGATCGGCAACCAAGATGGTGTTTTGTTCAACCATGACCTGGCGCAGCAGTGCCTCCATCCGGGGTTGGGTCAGATCGGCCTGGAGCGATTCCAGGGATGATTCGCTGAGGTAGTTGCGGACAGACCGCAGGGCCAGTGAAGTGGTGTGCTCCTTGAGCAGGACACTGGCCCGGTCATAAGGGATGATCCACCCCAGGTAATCCAGCAGGGTTTCCAAAACCGAGTCCAATTCAAG
>Ga0116143_10004209_pt1 | contig 13858 bp, 10 predicted proteins | sample AD_UKC034_MetaG_FD_89745 | JGI IMG/M metagenome (GOLD analysis project Ga0116143, IMG submission 89745) | Active sludge microbial communities of municipal wastewater-treating anaerobic digesters from USA - AD_UKC034_MetaG | ecosystem: Engineered > Bioreactor > Anaerobic > Digestate | place: USA...
ACGGGCAGCATCCTTCTCAGAGTAGAACCCGCCGGCCTTTTCTGCAAGATAGGGTGAAGCCAACAATTCCATCGCCATCGAGGCCACCTCGGCAAACTCCATCCCGGTGTTCACCTGGTGGTAATACGGCAAGAAGCCCGTTTCGAACACGTGGAAGGCGTGCCCACATTCGTGCAGCAGGGTTTGTACATCGCCATGCAAGCCCACAGCGTTCTCGAACACGAAGGGCAGGTGAGGAATGGCGTACATGGTGCAGAAAGCACCAGATGCTTTGCCCTTGCGGTTTTCAAGATCGAGCAGTTTTTGGCGGCGCATCAAATCAAAACGCCCACCCAGCTCAGGATCAACCTGGTGGAAAATGGAGGAGCCTTTTTCTTCCAGTTCAACAATGTTTTGGAAAGGCCGCAGGGGCGGGCGCCCCAGGGGGTCCACATCCATATCCCAAGGCCGCAGGGTTTCCAGGCCCAATTGCTTGCGGCGGCGCTCACAAATACGCTGTGCGGCAGGCACCACCACATCTTCAATCGCCTGGTGGAAGTGCTTGCTGTCATCGGGGGTGTAATCAAAACGCAGCAGTTGCTGCCAACGATAGGCACGGTAATCGGGCATGCCGGCGTTGGCAGCCATTTGGCCGCGCACATCCATGCAACGCATCCACAGGTCATTGAACGCCTGGCGATCTGCCAATTGGCGCTCCATGCCCGCCCGCCAGGCCCGCTCGCGCCTGGAGCGGTCTGGATCCTGGTAAATCGGGTGAAGCTGGGCAATGGTCAGTTCTTTGCCATCCCATTGCACGGTCTGCTCTCCGCTGAGCTCATCATACTGTGAAGCCAGCTTAACTTCCTCCGCCTGCAGCGGCAGGTTGGCCTGGCGGAAAAGGTCGGCTTCGGCGCGCATATTGCGCAGCGGGATTTCCATGCCTTCAGGCTCCAGGCCGCTTGCCAGGAGCATCTCTTTGCAGGTCTGGTCCAATTCCATGGCGCGGGGGTAAATATCATCCAAAAAAGCATTGAAGGCCTGCCTGGCATCTACATCGGTGGTATTGATGGTAGTAGCCAGGTGTTTGCGGGCATACATCTCTGAGATCAACCTGCTCAGGTCAGACCAATCCTTTAGCCAGGCTTCAACATTACCGGCATTCAAGGCACGCCTGGTCAGATCATCGGCAAAGGGCTTAACCTGTTCCCAGGTCCAATCTTTGAATATCCTAACAGAACCAGGAAGTGTAGAAAACATTGCAAGTCCTTTCTTTGAGCGCTGTCAGCCGCGCCAGGCATATCAAATCAAACAATCACCGGGTTTACGCAGGTGCCAATCTGTCACCTGCTGGTAGGCTGCTGCGGCTTTCAACAACAGATCATCACAACCGCGGCCTGCCATTAACTGCATACCCACCGGCAGCCCCTGGGTGTCGAAGCCAACCGGGAAAGCCAGGCTTGGGATGCCTGCCAGGTTAGCCGGCAGGGTAAAGATATCTTCCAAATACATTGCCAGCGGGTCGTCGCCATGAGCCCCGATGGAGAAGGCCGTGGTCGGAGCGACCGGTGCGGCAATCACATCCACCTCAGCAAAAGCGTTTTCAAAGTCCTGCCAGATCAGGGTGCGCACTTTCTGCGCCTGCCCATAATAGGCATCATAATAACCAGCCGAAAGCGCATAAGCGCCCAACATGATACGGCGCTTGACTTCTGGGCCCAGCAATTCACCCCGCGTGTGGTCAAATAGTTCCCACAAAGACTCCCCTGCCAGGCGAGCGCCATAACGCACACCATCATACCGGGCCAGGTTGGCCGAGGCCTCAGCCGGGGCGATCAAATAGTAGACCGGCAGGGCCATCGAAGTGTGAGGCAAGCTGACCGGGCAAACCGTGGCCCCAAAAGATGTAAAGACCTGGATCGCCTGGTGTATTAACGATTCTACCTCAATCTGCAAGCCAGGGAGGAAATATTCCCGCGGCATGCCTATGCGCAAACCAGCTAAATCTTTGAGCCCTTCATCCGAAGGCAGGGCTGGCATTGGCAAATCCAGAGAGGTAGGATCGCGCCGGTCAGAGCCCGCCATGACCCTCAATAACCATGCCGCATCACCGGCGCTGTGCGCCAAGACCCCCACCGTATCCAGCGAAGAGCCATAAGCTACCAGGCCCCAACGCGAGATGCGCCCATAGGTTGGTTTCAATCCCGTCAGCCCACAAAAAGCTGCCGGCTGGCGGATGCTGCCGCCGGTGTCGCTGCCCAGGGCAGCAGGCACCAGCCGGGCCGCAACGGCCGCGGCACTGCCGCCGCTCGAACCGCCTGGCACCCGGTTCAAGTTCCAGGGGTTGCGGCTGGGGCCGAAAGCTGAGTTCTCGGTCGAGGAGCCCATGGCAAACTCATCCATGTTGGTCTTCCCCACGATCACCACCCCAGCCGCCAGCAGGCGCTCAATGGCAGTGGCATGATACGGGGGCACAAAACCTTCCAGGATGCGTGAGCCGCAGGTGCAGGGCAAGCCTGCCACGCACAAGATATCCTTCACCGCCAGTGGCAGGCCCAACAGCGGCGAGATGTCCATAGATGGATCTTTGCGGTAAGCAGACAGGCGGCGATCTGCCTCTCGAGACTGGGCCAGGGCTTGCTCAGGTGCAAGGGTGATGAAAGCATGCAGGGTTGGTTCTAACTGCTGACTGCGCTCCAGGCAATCTTGCACTAACTCTTGGCTTGAGAACTGCCCCCGGCGCAGGGCCTGGATGGTCTCGATCAGCCCGCCATCAAACAGCGAGGACGCGGCCTGCCCGAGCGGAGATTTCAAATCCTCATCCGCCTTCAAAGGCTTGTTTCCTGAAGGAGAGGGGGCGTGATACGCAGCCTGCCTGAACGGCTTTGAATTCGAGGCCAACACAGGGGGAACAAGGAATTGATCTTGGGCAACAGCAGGGGCGTTTTGCAGCAGATCATCCAAGCCCAGGCCCGGCAGCGGGGCATCGGGGCGCAGGCCGCTTTCACCACCCAAGATGCTTGCCAGCGGTGGGGTGTTTTCTGTGTCCACGGCTTGCACGCGCGCCGCATATTCCAGGATAGCCGAAAGCTGTTCTCGATAGAGCAACTTTTCTGCCTCTGCCAGGCGCAGGTGGGCTAAATGCGCAATATGTTCAACTTCTTCCAACCGCAGGGACATGCGAGGATTATATCATTTCCAGGGGGCGGCATACCAGCGCAAATAGTCCTCCACGTGCGCCTGCCAGTATTCCTCTTCATGGTAGCCGCTGAACATATGCCACTCGTGTGCCAGGCCATATTCGGTCAACAAGCGTTCCAACCAGGCTGCCGCCTGGGCGATCTCTGGGCGGTCATTATCACCCACATCCATGTAAATGCGCGGCATCAGCTCAGGCGGGATGCTGCTCAGCCAACGCCTGACGCCGCCACTGTTGGCATCGCTTTGAAAGGCAAAGCCGCTGTGTACCCCCACAGACCCAAATAGAGGCCAATAGCCCAGGCCCAGGTGCACTGCCCATCCGCCGCCGCGCGACAGCCCGCCCACCGCCCGGTAAGAGGGGAAGGCCCGGGTGCGGTAATGCGCATCGACCCATGGCAGCAGCTCTTCTACGATCACACGGCCAAAATTATCAAACGTCGGCTCTTGCCAGCTCCGATCGCGTGGCATGACGATCAAGAAGGGCGGCAGTTCTCCGGCGGCGATCAGCTCATCAGCCGTGGTGCCGGCGCCCAAACGCTCCCATTGGTCATCGGTAAAGCTCTGCCCATGGATCAGGTAGAGCACCGGGTAGGACTGGCCCGCCTGCTCTTGGTAACACGGCGGCAGGTAAACACGGAACTCCAGAGGATCAGGCAAAAGAGTCGTTTCAAGGCTGTGTATCTCCACCACCCCAGGCAAGTTCAGGCAGCCGGGCGCTGCCTCAGTGGGGGTTGCAGAGGGCTGTACAGGCGTGGGCGATGAAGACGGGGCTGTGGTAGGCGTGGCGGTTAGGGCTGCCGTTGGTGTGGCAGTCACCTGGGTAGGAACAACCAGGGTTGGCGTTTGGGTTGCAGCCTGCACCGGGGTGGGTTCAACCGCGGGCGCAGCGCCTGGCGTACAACTCACCAGGGCCGGCACGAACAAGGCCAACACGACCATCAACTTCAAACGCAGCAAATCATTCCGGTTCATAACTCTGCCCATTTTACTATAAAGATTAAGCTGGCGTGAATCTATTGCGATAGCACCCGAAATATTCCTTTAACTGGTAAAATTGCCTGCATATCCTTCAAAGGAGCAAAAAATGCGAAAGCTAATCTTTCCTTTGCTACTGCTGACCATATTGGTCAGTGCTTGTAATGGGGGGGCTACACAGGCACCCACGGCACAGGCACCCGCCGCGCAGGCGCCCACAAGCAAACCTGCCAACACCGAGCCCGCGGTTGCCACTGCCACGCGCAGCGTGCCCACTGCAGGCGCAGTATCTGAACCGAGCTCGGGCTGCACCGTAGTATCCCGCCAGCCCACTCCCGGCCCTACCGAACAATCCATCTTTCCGCCGGTTGGCGAAGCGGATTGGACCAAGGGAGCCGCAGACGCCAAGGTCACGATCATCGAATACAGCGACTTCCAATGACCATACTGCGCAGTTATCGCTCCCGTGATGGAGCGACTCATCGAAGAATTTCCTAATGATGTTCGTTTTGTCTATCGTCACTTTCCTCTGATCGGCACCCCCGAGTCGCCTTTCCACGATAAAGCCTCTCTGGCAACGCGTGGCGCTGAGGCGGCCGGCAACCAGGGCAAGTTCTGGGAAATGCACGATATTCTCTTTGCCAGGCAGTCGGAATGGGCTGGCCTATCGGTTGCCGAGTTTGAAGCGTGGTTGGCGAGCGAGGCCCAAGCGCTTGAGCTGGATGTTGAGCAGTTCAATACCGACCTGCAAAGCCAGGAGTTAATTGACTTTGCCCAGGGCGGTTGGGATTTCGGCACAGAGATTGGCATACCCGGTACGCCATTCATCTTGATCAACGGCAATTCCTGGCCGACCAATGTCTCAATGGATTACTTCAACATTGCAGCAGTGGTCAAGCTCACACTGCTGGAGGAACGCCAATTCACGCAGTGCCCACCGATGACCATCGATGCGGAGCACGAGTACATTGCCACCCTGCACACAGCCAAGGGCGATGTGGTGATCAGATTGTTCCCCGAAACAGCCCCCTTGGCAGTCAACAACTTCATCTTCCTGGCCCAAAGCGGCTGGTATGATGGGGTTACCTTCCATCGGGTACTCCCCGGCTTTATTGCCCAGGCCGGCGACCCAACCGGCACCGGTTTTGGCGGCCCTGGCTACGCTTTCGAGAACGAGGTGATGGCTGATTTGAAGTATGATCGACCCGGCCTGTTGGGTATGGCCAATGCCGGCCCCGATACCAACGGCAGTCAATTCTTCATTACATACGCCGCGGCTCCCAACCTGGATGGCAACTACACCATCTTTGGTGAAGTGATCGAAGGCATGGATGTCCTGGCAAGCCTGACCCCGCGCGATCCATCCCAGAATGCCGACCTGCCGCCAGGTGACGAGATCATCAACATCAGCATCGAAATCAAGTAGTACCAAACCACTGAGGTGTTCATAAGGCGCGTGGAACTGGCAATCCCAGTCCACGCGCCTCACACAAAAGCCATGCAAACAATACCTTCTACTTCCCCAATCCAATCCTCGGCTACATCTGCATTCCACTGGCCTTCCGCTGCCCAGATGATCTTAAGCCTGTTGACTTCAGCCATGCTGCTGCTGGCGGCCCTGGTATGCCTGGTGGTCGGCCTGGCGCAGCTATTCCAGCCTGCCACACCCAATTCGCTCACCACGCAGTCGTTCTTGCTGGCGGCTGGGCTGGGGATGTGCGGCGCACTGCTTCTGCCATCCGCCTGGTATGCCACCCGGCGCCTGTTTGGTTTGGGAAAATCCCCCAAGACCGGTTTGCTATCCAAGGTTTCGTTGGTAAATGGCCGCTCTTGGGCTACCGTTACTATCGTCTGCTTCATCCTGTTAGCATTGGCCCTGCTGCTTGGCAGCTTTGTTTCACGCAATGACCGGCTGGGATGGCTGCTGGCGCCCCTGCATATGCTTGCCATTGGCATCCCGGTGCTGTGGCTGGTGCTCTTAGGCTTGCGGGGCCTGCCACACCATTCTTTCCAACGCTCCTGGGGGCTTTTTGCTTCAGGGCTGGTCATTGGACCCTCGCTGATCCTGGTCATTGAGCTGAGTGTCTTTGTCGTGGCGATCATCCTGTGGGCAGTTTGGGTCACCAGCCAACCAACTCTGGCAGCCGAAATCACAGAACTGGCAGAGCGCTTGCAATATGCGCCGCCCAATGAAGAAACCATCTTGCGCATCCTCGGGCCTTACCTCATGCGCCCGGGCACATGGCTGGCAGCTTTGCTGATGGTTGCTGGTATCGTGCCACTGATCGAAGAAATCTTCAAACCCATTGGCCTATGGTTCCTGGCAAAGCGCGGCTTGACGCCTGCCGAGGGCTTTGCGGGGGGGGTGTTAAGCGGCGCCGGCTTTGCACTGTTTGAGAATCTGGGCAATGCCAGCATGGGCGGCGAGGGATGGAGCGCCCTGGTCACCGTGCGCATTGCTACGGCGCTGTTGCATATGCTGACCACGGGCCTGACCGGTTGGGCGTTGGTATCTGCCTGGAACGAAAGACGCTACCTACGCCTGGGGCTCACATACGGCTTAGCCATCACCCTGCACGGGTTATGGAATGGGATGGCAATCTTAAGCGTAGGGACCATGCAGCTCCCCGAGCCCCTGGTCCTTCCAGATGCTTTTCACACATTGGGGTCTGTGGCGATCGTAGGCCTGGTATTCATGGTGTTGGCCAATGGGGCAGCATATATTGCCTTCAACCGCTACTTACGCCGCGGCCTGCCGGCCCCCCAACCCGCCTCCACCATTGAGCCAGCCGCCTTGGACGAGGCAGCAGCCCTGTCTGAGCCTGTAGCTGAGGCGGCCAAGGCCCCTATCCAAAGCGAGCTGCCTACTCTGCTGGCTGACAACGATACCAATCAATCAGAGGACTCACGTTAACAATCTTATGGACTTTATCTTACAACTCGTCGACATCTTCTTGCACATTGATGAATACCTGGGCGATATCATTCGCGATTACGGCGTTTGGACCTACTTGCTGTTATTCATCGTTATCTTCATGGAAACCGGTCTGGTGGTCACCCCCTTCTTGCCTGGAGATTCGCTCATCTTTGCAGCGGGCACCTTTGCAGCCATGGGCTACATGGAGGTAGGTCTGCTTTTCGTGCTGCTTTTTGCGGCAGCCTTCTTGGGCGATACCGCCAACTATTGGATTGGGCATACACTGGGGCCGCGCGCCTTCAGCGGCGAAATACCCTTGCTCAAGAAGGTGCTCAAGAAAGAGTACCTTGACAAAACCCATGCTTTTTACGAAAAACACGGCGGAAAAACCATCATCCTGGCCCGCTTTGTGCCCATCGTGCGCACCTTTGCCCCGTTTGTGGCGGGCGTTGGCGCCATGACATATAAGAAATTCATCTCTTACAATATCATCGGCGGCCTGGCCTGGGTGGCGACCTTCTTGTTCTTAGGTTTTTTCTTTGGCAACCTGCCATTTGTACAGAAGCACTTTGAGTTCGTAGTGATCGCCATTGTTCTCATTTCTGTCTTGCCGGCTGTGGTTGAGTACTTCAAAGAACGCGCTCGCAAATAATCTTTACAACAGAATACCTAGAGAGCCCAAAAACGGGTGTGATGCAAAAGCCCTGCATCACACCCGTTTTTGAGGTTTTTCTAGCCGGTCAAAACAAGAAGGCCAGATAGAGATTGTTTTAAGCGGCATTTTTAAAGCGGGTTTAGCCAACTTGAGGTAGAATTAAGCATTGTATCTAGCATGAAAGACTTAAATGCCCGCACTTTAGCAACAGAACTGGCTGACTTGCACCTGCCTGCCGTGCGGTTTTACCAGGCGACCGGCTCTACGAATGACGAAGCGATCACCTGGGCCGAGCACGGCGCTCCAGATTGGGCGTTGGTGGTGGCTGACGAGCAAACCGCCGGGCGCGGCCGGACCGGTAGGCGATGGATCACCCCGCCAGGATCTGCCCTGGCTTTCAGCTTGATCTTGCGCCCCCGCCCTGCCGAGCTGCCTTACTTGGCCCGCGCCACAGCCCTGGGGGCATTGGCTGTTTGCCAGGCCCTCTTCACCGAGTATGGATTGGATGCCCAGGTGAAATGGCCGAACGACGTGCTGGTATCTAGGCGCAAATTGGCCGGGGTGCTGGCTGAAACGCAGTGGAACGGCGCCCAGCCCACTGCCCTAGTGCTGGGAATTGGCATAAACGTTGCAACCGCTTTCTTGGGCACAGAGGTATTGAATTATCCCGCCACATGCGTGGCGGCAGGCCTGGGAAGCGTGCCAGACCGCCTGGAACTGCTGCATGCGGTGTTGAAAGCCATGATCGATTGGCGGCCGCGCTTGGGCAGCCCAAGTTTTATGTCGGCCTGGGAAAATGCCCTGGCTTACCGCAACCAGTGGGTGTTACTGGCCCCTGGTGATGGCAGCGGAGCAATGATCGAAGGCCTGGTGTTAGGTCTGACACTTGATGGTGCATTACGGTTGAAAAACCGGCAGGACAAAGAAATTATCGTAAACGTGGGCGAGTTACGCCTGGCTGGCGATTTAGCACAAACAGCCGGGGAATAGGAGAGAATCATGTCTTTTGATGATATGCGACAACAGTCTGAAGAAATGTCCTTCTTTGACGATGAAGACGCAAAAGAAGGGAAAGCTTCCATGGACCTGGGGGGTGCCGATTATGATGATGGCTTCGCGGATGCCCAGCCTCAAAGCAAGATCCTTGGCATGACTGCCCCGCAGCGGTTTATCATCGCCGTCATTCTATTGATGATGGCTTGTATCTTGAGCGCCTTCTGCTTGCTGGTTACCGAGAAAATCGTCCCAGTAATGTAAAACACAAGTCCTAGTAGAATCAGGAGCGAGCGCCTGTCTGCAGGTGCTCGCTCCTGATTCTTTTTCTATTACTCACTTGCCCCCACCCGTTTTAGGTCTGCCGCCACGATGCGAGCCAAAGAAACCACCTCGTCGCCAGCCTCTAAAGCCATGATCGCGACACCGCGCGCACTGCGCCCAGCCCGCCGGATGCTCTCAACCCGGGTTCGGAAAACCACGCCATTGGCTGAAATCAACGTCAGGTCATCCCCTGGGGCGCCTTCGCGGTCGCCCTGCACCACCCGTGCCGCCGAGATCACACCGACAGACGCCAAAGCCTTCTGGTCGATCGTCACCACGCCGCCGGTAGCCCGCCCCTTGGGTGGATACTCAGCTAGCGGGACGCGTTTGCCAAATCCACGCCGGGTCACCAACAACAGGTCCCCGTCTGGCTCCACCACTTCCATGCTGGCTACGTAATCCCCCTTCGCCAGGCTGATGCCGTTCACGCCGCTGGCAGCGCGCCCCATCGGGCGTACATTGGCCTCAGAAAAGCGCAGCGCCTGCCCTTGCTCGGTCACCAAGATGATCTCATCATCCCCATGGGTCAGGCGCACCCAGCCTAACTGGTCGCCTTCTTCAAGCGTAATGGCCATCAAACCCGATGGGCGCACCGAGCTTAACTCGCATAATTCCACCCGTTTGACCCTGCCACTACGGGTGGCCATGGTCAGGTATTCTGCCGCCACAAAATCAGGGATGGGCAGCGCGGCGGTGATCGTTTCGCCAGCGTCCAGCGAAAGCACATTGACGATTGGTATGCCACGCGCGTTGCGATCGGCATCTGGGATCTGGTAGGCCTTTTCAGAATATACCTTGCCGCGATCTGAGAAGAATAGGATCGTGTCCAGCGTTCGGGCAGGGAAAAGGAACAAAACCTCATCTTCTTCTTTGGTGGCATGGCCCGTCACCCCACGCCCGCCGCGGCTCTGGGCCTTGAAACGCTGTGCCGCCACGCGCTTGACATAGCCGCGCTGGGTAATGCTGACCAAGACGGCCTGGTCGGCCACAAGGTCTTCTTCGCGCAAATCCTCGCGGGCGTCTGTAGCGATGTGCGTACGGCGAGGGTCATTGTACTTCTGGGCCAGTTCAGCCAGGTCAGTCTTGATCAGGTCCAAGATCTTGCGCGGCTGGGCCAGCAGTTCTTCCAGGTAAGCGATGCGCTCCAATAGTTGGCGCTGTTCATCCTCAATCTTCTGTCGCTCCAGGGCGGCCAGGCGGCGAAGCTGCATATCCAGGATGGCCTGAGACTGCACTTCACTCAAGCCGAAACGCTCCATCAGGCGCGTCTTAGCCACATCTGCATCGGGCGATTCGCGAATGGTCTGGATCACAGCATCCAAATTGGCCAACGCGGTGAGCAAACCCAACAAGATGTGGGCGCGGGCGCGGGCTTTATCTAACTCAAACTGCGACCGGCGCGTGATCACCTGGCGGCGGTGCTCGATATAGACTTGCAAGGCCCGCTTGAGCGATAGCAGCCTCGGCTCACCCTCAACCAGGGCCAACAACTGCACACCATAAGTGGATTGCAAGGGAGTGAATTTGTATAACTGGTTCAAGACCTTCTTGGGCTGTGCGCCGCGCCGCAGTTCGATAATAATGCTCATCCCACGCCGGTCAGATTCGTCGCGCAAGTCTGAGATATCGGGCAGCTTCTCTTCGCGCACCAGTTCAGCAATGCGCTCAATCAGGCTGGATTTATTAAGCTGGTAAGGGATCTCTGTCACCACAATGCGGTGACGGTTGCCGTTCATTTCTTCGATATGGGCCTGGCCGCGCAGCACAATCCGTCCATGCCCAGTGCTGTAGGCCTGGCGAATGCCCTCACTGCCTACAATCACCCCGCCGGTTGGAAAATCTGGCCCGGGTACGAAGCGGAGCAGATCTTCCGTAGGGATATCGTCAACCTGCTCATAATGATCGATCAAAAAGCTGATCGCCGCCGACAGTTCACCCAGGTTATGCGGCGGGATGGTGGTTGCCATGCCCACGGCAATCCCCGAAGACCCGTTGAGGAGCAGGTTGGGCAAACGAGCAGGCAGCACTTCGGGCTCTTTCAGCGAGCCGTCGAAGTTATCCAAAAAGTTAACCGTGTTCTGGTCAATGTCGGCCAAAATCTCTTCTGCCATCACCGATAGACGCGCTTCGGTATAACGCATCGCCGCCGGGGCGTCGCCATCAATCGAGCCAAAGTTCCCCTGCCCATCAACCAGCATATAGCGCATCGAAAAGTCTTGGGCCAGGCGGGCCATCGTTTCATATACAGCCGCATCACCGTGCGGATGGTATTTACCCAGCACCTCACCCACAATACGAGCTGACTTTTTATAAGACGAGTTAGCCCGAATACCCATATCGTGCATGGCATATAAGATACGGCGATGCACCGGCTTCAACCCATCCCGGGCATCTGGCAAGGCGCGCGCCACGATCACGCTCATGGCGTAATCGAGGTAGGCGGTTCGCATTTGTTCGTCAATATCAACTTGTTGTACGGTACCAATTTCCATAACACGTCCCTCATAAAAAAGCGGCGCGCAAGCGCGCCGCTTGAGATTTTTCTTTAGATCTATTATTTGGCTTTCAGGTAGTCATCCATGGCGGCGGCAGCCCGGCGGCCGAACATCATCGCAGTGACCACCAGGTCTGGGCCGGTCACATCATCACCGCCGGCATACACACCCGGGCGAGAAGTAGCGCCAGTCTGGTGGTCGGCAATGATCAACCCGTATTTGTGAGTCTCCAGCCCGGGGGTGGTCTCGCCGATCACCGGGTCGGGCCAGTAGCCAAGGGCCAGCACAGCCGTATCTGCTTCCACGATGAAGTTTGAGCCCTCGACCGGCACCGGGCGGCGGCGGCCTTTGGCATCTGGCTCTCCAAGCTCCATGCGGATGCATTCTATCTGTGCCAGGTGCCCCGATGCATTGGCAATGAAGCGCACCGGCTGGGTCAAGAACTGGTAATGGGCCCCCTCTTCCAGGGCCAATTCTCGATCTTTGACCCCGCCCGGCATCTCTTTGATGGTGCGGCGGTACAGGCAAGAGACATCCTCAGCGCCCATGCGCAAGGCAGTGCGCAAGCAGTCAGAGGCCGTATCGCCACCGCCAATTACCACCACCCGTTTGCCCACATCTGGGCGCTGGCGCATATCTTCGGGCAAAAGCTCGGCAGCCACGTTGCAGCGCGCCAGGAACTGCGTGGCCTTGTAGACGCCGGGCAGGTCCTCACCGGGCACTTCCATCGGCGCGTCAATCTCTGAGCCAACACCGATGAAGACGGCGTCAAAGCCTTCGGCAAACAGGTCATCAATCGTCTTATCCTTGCCAATGGTGGTGCTAAAAACGAACTGGGCTCCGGCATCTTCCAGGTCGCCAATGCGGCAAAAGACAATTTCTTTGGGCATCTTGAAAGGCGGAATGCCGTAGGTCAACATGCCGCCGGGGGCGGGCCTTGATTCAAAAAAGGTCACCGCGTGGCCCTGTTGCAGCAGTTGTTCTGCACAACCCAGCCCGGCCGGGCCAGAACCCACAATTGCCACCTTTTTGCCCGATGATTCGCCCACCGGTAATTTCACACCTACCGTGCGGCGCTCGTAGCAAGTGACCCATGCTTCCAGGTCACCGGTGATCACCGATGCGTGGGTCTTAATGTGCGAGCAGGAACCCTGGCAAAGCTGTTCTTGCGGACAAACCCGCCCGCAGATCTCAGGCATTGAACTGGTCTGCCGGTAAAGCTGGGCGGCTTCTAAGAATTCGCCTTGCTCGATCAGCCACATGGCGGTGGGGATATCGTTATGGGCCGGGCAAGCCTCTACACAAGGCGCCGGATCGGGACAGTGCACGCAGCGCGAGGCCTCAAACTGGGCCTCCTCAGGGGTTAAGGGGATGCAGATATCGTTGAAGTCACAAACTCGCTGGGCAACCGCGCGGTGAGCAACATCTAAAGAAGGAAGACGAGCACGTCCCTTCCGATCAATGGCTAACTCATCACTCGAAATTTTCTCCATAACAATACCTCCTCGAACTCGCCTGACTAATTCACCTAATTCACCATATATTGATGATACCGATTCTGATGGTTTTATGTTATGTTTCAGATGTCATGTAATTAAGTGACGGTTGTCACCAATCAAAAGACCCCAAATCGCCTAAATAATGAGAGGCAGTTAACGCTTTAGCAAGGCATCCCCAAATACCCAAAGGTTTGTGAGATAATTATAGCAGGTTATCCTTAAGGGCTGCATATCCGCATGCCGGGGCCGCCCTTAATTTCTATTTACGATTTCGTCGTTGGAGGAGGTATCTCATGAAAAAAGTGTTACCCATCTTACTTGTAGTCCTGGTGCTGGTGGTGCTTGGCATACTGGGCTGGTTTTACATCAGCGAACAGCAAAAAGCCAATACAATGAGCGATCTGCAAACCACCCCTGCCACGCGCGGCAACCTGGTTGCCACCGTTGGCGCCACCGGCATGGTGCGCACAGACCAGACAGTTTTTTTGACCTGGCAGACTTCCGGCACGGTCGAAGTGATCCATGTCAAAGTCGGCGACCGGGTAGAGCCCGGGCAGGTCATCGCCACGCTGGAACGCACCTCACTGCCCCAGAATGCCATCCTGGCCGAAGCAGACCTGATCAATGCCCAAAATGCGCTGGATGATCTGCTGAGCTCCAATACCGTTACTACCCAGGCCTTGCAGAGCGTCTACCAGGCCCGCCAGGCCATCATCGAGGCCGAGCGCACCCTGGATGTGTATGACAAGAAAGAATACAAGGACAAGTTAGAGACGGCGCGCAAAGACGTGATCGACCGCGAAGATAAGCTGACCGACGCCGA
>Ga0116143_10004210_pt1 | contig 13854 bp, 12 predicted proteins | sample AD_UKC034_MetaG_FD_89745 | JGI IMG/M metagenome (GOLD analysis project Ga0116143, IMG submission 89745) | Active sludge microbial communities of municipal wastewater-treating anaerobic digesters from USA - AD_UKC034_MetaG | ecosystem: Engineered > Bioreactor > Anaerobic > Digestate | place: USA...
CGAAGTCGTCGCCAACGCCATGAAGGACTGGGCCGTGGAAAAAGGGGCGACCCACTACACGCACTGGTTTCAGCCGCTGACCGGGATCACCGCGGAGAAGCACGACTCGTTCATCTCCCCGAGCACCAACGGCAGCGGGCACCTCGAATTCTCCGGCAAGCAGCTGATCCAGGGCGAGCCGGATGCGTCGTCGTTCCCGAGCGGCGGCCTGCGCAGCACCTTCGAGGCCAGGGGGTACACGGCCTGGGACTGCACCTCCCCGGCCTTCCTGAAAGAGGATGCGAGCGGCAATGTGACCCTCACCATCCCGACCGCCTTCTACTCGTACAACGGCGAAGCCCTCGACAAGAAGACGCCCCTGCTGCGCTCCATGAAGGCCGTATCGAAGCAGGCCATGCGCGTGCTCAAGGCCCTGGGCAACACGACGTCAAACCGGGTTTCCTCCACCGTGGGCCCCGAGCAGGAGTACTTTCTCGTGGACAGGAAATTCTACACGGAGCGGATCGACCTGATGCTGACGGGCCGGACGGTCTTCGGCGCGCCCGCCCCCAAGGGGCAGGAGCTGGAGGACCAGTATTTCGGCTTCATCAAGGACAGGGTCTCCGCGTACATGCATGATCTCAACCGGGAGCTGTGGAAAATGGGCATCACCGCCAAGACACAGCACAACGAGGTCGCGCCCGCCCAGTACGAACTGGCCCCCCTGTTCTCGACGACGAACATCGCAACCGACCACAACCAGCTCGTCATGGAGACCATGCAGAAGGTCGCCCTGCGCCACGACCTGGTCTGCCTGCTCCACGAAAAGCCCTATGCCGGCATCAACGGCTCCGGCAAGCACAACAACTGGTCCCTGTCGACCGATGACGGGATCAACCTGCTCGACCCGGGGCACACGCCCGGCGAAAACAAGCAGTTCCTGCTGTTCCTGAGCGCCCTGATCAAGGCCGTCGACACCCACGCCGACATCCTCCGGGCGACCTGCGCCTGCGCCGGAAACGACCACCGCCTCGGCGCCAACGAGGCGCCCCCGGCCGTCATTTCGATCTTCCTGGGCGAAGAATTGACGGCGGTTCTCGAGAAGCTCTCGAAGGACGAGCCGGTCACCGCGAAAGGCGCGCAGTACCTGAAGGTCGGCGTGGACACGCTGCCCGCGATCCCCAAGGACAACACGGACCGCAACCGGACCTCCCCCTTCGCCTTCACGGGCAACAAGTTCGAGTTCCGGATGGTGGGGTCCTCCCAGTCCATCGCAGGCGCCAACGTGGCCCTGAACACCATCGCCGCCGAAGCCCTCGACGAGATCGCCACCCGCCTCGAAAACGCGAAGGACAAGAACGCCGAGGCCGCGGCGATCATCAAGGAAACGTACAGGAAGCACGGCCGGATCCTCTTCAACGGCAACAACTACAGCGAGGAGTGGCTGCAGGAGGCGGAGAAACGGGGCCTGCCCAACGTGCGGAACTCCGTGGACGCGCTGAAGGCGCTGGTCACGGACAAGGCGCAGACCCTCTTCGAGAAATACGGCGTCCTGTCCCGCAAGGAGCTGCATTCCCGCTACGAGATCTACATCGAGACCTACGCGAAGCAGATCAACATCGAGGCCCTGGCGGCCATCGACATGGCCAAGAAGCAGCTCATCCCCGCGGCCGTCGAGTATGCGACGTTCCTGGCCGACTCGGTCTCCAGCTTCAAGGCCGCATCGGTCGGGGCCTCCGCCCAGGAGGACCTCCTGAAGAAACTCGGCGCCCTGCTGGCGTCGTCCTACAAGTCCCTCGGCCGGCTCGAGGCCGCCGTGGCGGAAGCGAAGAAGACCGAAGAATGCGTCAAGAAGGCTGAGATGTACCGCGACGAGGTCGTCGGCGCGATGCAGGCCCTGCGGACGGACATCGATGCCATGGAGATGCTGGTCCCCAGGGACATGTGGCCCGTGCCCACGTACGCCGATCTGCTCTTCAAGCTGTAACATCCGTCAACTGCGGGAATGCCCGGCCGCTCGCGGCCGGGCATTCCCTTCGGACACCGGTTTCCTGTTTCCGACCGGTCAGGACCGCAACGTCGCCACAAGCCGTCGCGGGTGGGTCAGCAGGGACAGCGCCTCTCCCGCGCTTCGGCAGACCGCGTGGGACGCCGCCGCCGTTTCCGCCGAGGCCCCCTCTTCCCCGATGACACATATGCCGACCGCGGCCTCCCGCACCATCAGACGGTCGTTTCGGCCGTTGCCGATGCAGATTGTCCGGTCTGCGCCCAGATCCCGCACGTAGTCTCGCTTTGATACGTCCTGGGCCCCTTCCGGCAGGACGACAAGCCTGCAGGGCAGTCCCTCGCAGGCGGCGGCCGCGTTGCCGTGGGTGTCCGCCGTGAGGATGTGGATCTGCACGTCCCGCGAGAGCCGCACGAGCAGCTCCCGGATCCCCTGGGAGAGGATCCCGTCGCAGGCCAGCGTGCCGTTGAAATCCAGGACCAGATGCTCCACCGTCACCTGCTTGAAGCCGGGGATGCGGATCTCGATCATCGTCGGACCTGCTCCATCGTGATCGGGGCAGACGGCACCGCGGCAAAGGCCCGCGCCGCCGGTCCCCCTCGCTGCATTACCCTGTCGCAGACGGTTTGTAAAGCGGTGCGTTCGACGGTCCGCCGGCCGCGGCGCTCATCGCCATTCCTGCCGCCGGTCGAGTTCCGCGAGCAGCCGCGCCGCGCTCTTCCTGCGCAGGGTCTCCGTGGGCGTCTCCCTCGCGCGGAGACGCCTGCCGCGCCGCGCCGCCGCGCGGAGAGCCGGCAGGGCGGCCGCGCCGAGCCCGCGGAGGGACTGCTCGGCGGCGGCCCGGCACAGGTCGTCCCCGAGGGCCATGATGAACAGGTCGGCCGTCTCGGGCCGGCGAAACGTCCCGAGGGCCTCGATGACGCCGGGCAGGAGCCTCCGGCCGGCGAGCCGCAGCAGCGCCCGGAACACCTCTTCCGTCTGCCGGGCGGCCAGGGCCCGGGCCGCCGTGTTCTCGACGGCCTCCTCCCCGAACCGGGTGACCGGGTCCGGGATGTCCTTCGGCAGCTCCAGGTATTCCAGCAGGACGGGCCAGGCGCCGAGCCGGGCAAGGGCCTGGACGGCCCACTGCCGGGGCTGGAAGATGTGCGAGGGCGGACCGTTGAGGAGGTAGTCGCGAAGAGGCCCCACGGCGCTCTCCCCGCAGGCCGCGAGCTGCTCGGCGGCGCGGCGGCCGCGGTGGAGGTCCTCAGTTGCTCGATGAGTCGATGGATGTCCGCCGTCATATCCGTTCTCGTCCGCGGGATGCGAATCCTGCGACATGCGCGGGCTAGGCAGGCCCTGCCGCCCATCGACGCTTGACCATCCAGAGCAGGGGGACGGACAGCAGTTGCGCGGCGATGGAGAACAGGACCAGCGCCGGGATCGAGATGTCGTACAGATAGCCCATGAGCGCGCTGCCTGCAAACCAGAAGACCCCGTAGCCCGTGTTGAACACCCCGTAGGCCGTGCCTCGCCGGTCGGCCGGGATCATCTCGGCGATCGCCGCGCGCACGATCGACTCCTGGGCGCCCATGCCGATCCCCCAGAGGACGACGCCGCCCAGGGAAAGCCAGAATCCGCCGAAAAACACAAGGGGGGCGAACGCCGCCGAAAGCAGGACGGACAGCAGGAGAATCCCGAATCCCCTGCGGTCGAAAAGATACCCGAAAGCCAGGGCCGCCAGGGCATCGACACCCATCGCCACGGAGTAGAAGACCGGGATCCAGTCCCTCGGGACGGAGGAGACCCTGCCGAAGTGATAGGCAATCAGGGGGTAGTCGGCATACCCGGCCGCGACGAGGGACACGCCGCCGAGGTAGATCCAGAACAGCCGAGGAAACGGCGCCCGCGGCCGGTCGCCCGGGGGTTCCAGGTCCCGCGGCGACGGGTACAGGGCCCTGGCCGCCAGGAGGATCGCAACGGCCAGCAGCGCCGGGACGAGCAGCGCGGCAAACCCGGCCTGATAGGTGCCCTTCAGCACGAGGACGGCGGCGACGATGAGGGGACCCAGCATGGCGCCCGCCTGATCCAGGGCCTCGTGCAGGCCGAATCCCCAGCCCCTGCCCACCTGCCGCGTGGCGTAGGAGAGAAGGGTGTCGCGGGGGGGCGTGCGGATCGCCTTGCCGAGGCGTTCCATGACGACGAGCGCCGCCGCCAGATCCCAGCGGTCGGCCAGGGCGAGGCAGGGGACGGCGAAAAGATTGATCCCGTAGCCGGCGATCGTCATGGCCCAGTAGCGGCGGGTCCGGTCGCTCAGGTAACCGGAAACCAGGCGGAGTCCGTAACCGATGAGTTCGCCGAGACCGGACACCACGCCGACCACTGTCCCGCTCGCGCCCAGGCTGCCGAGAAACGGGCCCGTGATGCTCCTCGCCCCTTCGTAGGTCATGTCGGCGAAAAGGCTCACGGCGCCCATCAGCACGACGAACCGGAGGGCTCGGGTCCTGGAGGTGCCGCGCACGGCAGCGTTCATCCGCTCCACCTCGCTCTTCTATTCTTCGCCGGCCGCGGAGACCGGACGGGTTTCATCCCCCCGCCGGTCGTTTCCCGAAGATCCCGTAATAGAGGTCTTCGCCGTAGCTGGTCTGCAGGGGCTCGCCTTCGACGATCCGGAACGTCCGTCCCCCGTCGTCCCGCCTCTCCGCGCGGAGGAAAAGGGCGCTGCCCGCCCGCCCGTCATAGAGCCCGCGGGCAAAGGCGTAGAGGTGGGTGACGTAAAAGACCCGGATGCCCTTTTCCACCAGCGCCCGGGTGATCTGCCCCGCGATCTCCGAGCCTTCCCGCTCGTTGGTCGCGGCGAAGGATTCGTTGAACAGCACCATGGAATTCGACGTGATCCGGTCCGCGATCGCACTCATCCGGGCTAGTTCCTCGTCGAGTTTGCCGCTTTTCATGCCGGGGTCTTCTTCCCTCCTGAAATGCGTGAAGAGCCCGTCACAGACGCCCGAGCGGAAGGACCGGGCCGGCACGAACATGCCGCACTGCATCATGAGCTGCGCCAGGCCGATGCTGCGCAGGAAAACCGTCTTGCCGCCCTGGTTGGCGCCCGTGACAATCACGAGCGTCTTCCCGTCGGCATCCACGTCGTTGGCCACGACGGTCTGTTTCAGGGTCAACGCCAGGCAGGCATCGTAGAGCCCCGTGCAGGAATGCCGCCGCTCGCCGGGAGCCGCAGGCACGGGGAAAGACAGGGGCTCTCCCAACCGGGCGAGCTGTTCCTGCAGGTTCAGGCAGCCCACGTAAAAGGCCAGCTCCGTGCGCAACAGGTTGAAAAAGCCGACGATATGGTCCACGGACTGGGCCAGCGCATTGGCCACGCCGTTGATCCCCCTGTCTCTCAGTTCCGACAGGGCCCTCGCGCCGCTCTCGTCGCGCTCGTGGACCGTGACGGTGTACTGCCGGGGCCTGCCGGAAAAGATCCGCTGCAGCCAGCCCTCTTTTTTGTATCGGGGGGTGCGGAGGGTGTAATTCGTCCCCTTGCCGCCCCTGTCCAACCCGGCGCTGATCAGCACCCCGTCGCGGAATTTCAACTCGCCGAGGTGATAACCGACGCGGGCGAAGTAGTCTTCCCCGAGCTCGCCGCGGATCATCGCGAAAAACGCCCGGAACCCTTCCGACTCGAACGCCCCTCCCTGCGCTTCCTCGATCGCCTTGAGCCTCCTGAGCATGCCCACGAGCATCTGCATCACCTCGATGGACCGATACAGGATCGAGCTGGGATAGCGGCTGAAGATGCTCCAGTAATTCTTCTTCTCGCTCTCGAGGGTCTCCACCGCAAGGCCGTAGAGGTCCCGGATCACGGCGGGGTGTTTCAGGCAGTCCCTGAGCACGTCCTGGCGGTAGAGGATCGTCTCCGCGTCATTGTCCAGGGCGGACAACACGGCCTTCCGGGCCACCTCCAGCAGGAAGGGGTCGCCTGCCGCCATGGCCTGGAACAGCGTGTCCAACTCCAGGTCCTGGACGAGGTCCTGTTCGTGGGACGGCAATCTGCACTGCAGGTCGAAATCGCGGTCCCTGTGCATGAGTAACGTCTTCATGACCGGATGCGTGCCTTCAATCCAGCGTAGGTGAGGCCGTGCCTCTCGGCAATCGAGATCGCGTAGGAAAGCCCGTCGGCGGGCCTTCTTTCGATCCGGTAGGTCCGCACGGTCGGATTGGCCGGGTCGACCGCGCTGACCAGGCTGACCGTCTTCTCGCTCAGGGAGGCCAGTTCGTCGATAAACGTCACGCACACGCACAGCAGGTCGAGCGCCAGCACCGCTTCCAGCACCTTTCGGCTCAGGAACATCGCGTCCTGCAGGGTGGTGGACGTGAAGATCTCGTTGATGATGACGATGCTCGCCGGTGTCGCTTGATCCAGGATCCGATGGATCCTGACCAGGTCGTCCTCGAGCTTCCCGCGGAGATTCTGGATGTCCTCCTCCTGCTCGAAGTGCGTGAAGATCCGGTCAAACAGGAAGAGCCGGGCCTCCCGCCCCGGGACGGGGCAGCCGATGCAGGCCAGGTGATGGAGCTGGCCGAAGGTCCGGGCGAAGGTGGTCTTGCCCCCCTGGTTGGGTCCGGTCACGACGAGGATGCGTTCCTTTCCCGACAGGTGCACGTCGTTGCAGACGACGGGTGCGTTTTCGCGCGCAAGCCTGTGCGCCAGCGCCAGGTCGAAGGCATCCCGGACATGCACGTCCTTGCAGGCATCGTCCAGCTGCGGGTAACAGAAGGGCAGTCCCGCCCGCCGCAATGGCGCGAGATGCTCCAGCCAGGCGAGGTAAAACTGGACTTCCCGGTCGAACCGGCCGATCGTGCCGTCGAGATAATCGACGTTCTCCGCGCAATACCGGTCCAGCGCCGAAAACGGCTGCGGATGGAGCCGGGCGACGAAATCGAGGATCTGCGCCTCGATGTGGTTCATGTCCGGCCCGTCGGAAAAGGACACCCGGTAGTCCTTGACCGCCCCCTGCTTGAATTTCTCGAACGTTTTCTCCACTTCCGCGCTGTAATCCGATTCGTCCTCGTAGCCGCGGACCTCGATACGGTTGCCCTTGATGTGCAGGCTGTAGCGGACCGAAGCCAGATCGGCGATCAGCGCTTTCGTTTGCGCCTGAAGCGCCGCGAACCGGTCGGATTGCACGTAGCCCGTCACGTAATCCCGGAAATCCAGAAAGCCGCGCGAGGTCAATGTCTCGAGGGTCAAGCCCTGCGCCAGCCCGTTCACGGCGTCGGTATACATGTCCACCGCGCCCAGGAACCACCGGTTCCTCTGGCGCGGGTAGTGCAGCCTCTGAGCCCGGGCAAGGTGCCCGCGCATGGACCGCATCTGCTGCGTGAAGGCGCTGATCCGCCCGTAGAGGGACCCGCTTTCGAGATCCCGGAAGATCTCCTGGCGGTACCGGATCGCGTCGGGATCGCGCAGGGGCGTGCAGTAGAACGGATGCAGGTCGTAGTCCTGCCTGCCCGCCGTGACGGCGTCCACGATCTGATCGAGGTTCAGATCGGCGAAATACGCAGGGGCGTCACGGGCAACGGGGAACCCGCCGCTGTCAGCCCCTTTGAAAAGAATGCTGCAAAGTGTCATCGTTCTGCATTCTCCCGCATGTCTGCTCGATGCCAGGGGATCATTTTCGGCCTTCCCGATGGGGATCCCGTCCCGCGGAGCGTCGCCGGGGCTACGGCGGCCGCGGGATGCCCCGGTCGCATGGATGAGAAGCCCGCCTCAGCGACCGCTGTCCGATTCCCGCCGTGAACCGCTCTGTGACCGGCATGACAGGAGCTCTTCCTTCAGCCGGGCGACCTGCTCCTCCAGGGAGCGGGCCTGGGCTTGCGCCCCGGCGAGATGCATCTGCAGCGTCCTGTTGTCCTCCAGCGCCTTGAAGTAGCGGTAATGCAGGGCCGCGGCGCGGCTGCTCTCCCTCTGGAGCTGCTCCTGCAGCATGGCCCTCGAGCGGCGCCATTTCTCCTTTTCGAACCCGTCGGCGTCGACGGCGGGATCCCCTCCCGCTTCCGTTTCCCCCGCCCGCGCCGCCTCCGCGAGGCAATCCGGTGCGGCGTCGGCCCCGGCCAGGGGTTCCCCCCCTTCAGCCCCGGGATCGGCCGGCGGACGCCGGAGCAGCCGCCTCGCCCGTTCCCACGCCGCGGGGTCGGCGGGCGGGCCCATCCGCTCCGGCTGAAAACGATGCGGCGCGATCGCATCCCGGAGATCCTCGATCTTGCGGAGCTGGGTCTGCAGGACTGCCGTCACGGTCGGCTTTGACGGGGTGAGGCGGCTCAACAGGAACAGGTGATGGAAGCACAGGCCGTCGGATTCCCGGAAAGACCGGTCAAAGTCCGGGTCCGTCAGGGCCTCGGGAAGGAAGGCCAGGATCAGGTTCTCCCGTGCTCGCTCAGCGCGGCAGGCCATGCAGTCCGACGAGGGCCCTCCGGCGGGGTGCCGGTCGGCGACCCTGCGAAGCCGATCGACCAGGGCCCTCGCGTCGGAGCGGTGTCTTGCCCGGTCGATCTGCGCCCGGAGCCATTCCCCCGCGTCGCGGATGAACCCCAGAACCGCCGTGCATCCGTAGCCGTCGTCGCCCGCCGCCATCCGGGCCGTGTGCGCGATGCAGAGCCTGGGCCCCTGTTGGCCGGATGCCCGATCGAGGGCCGCCCTCACCTGTCCGATCGTCGCGGCATCGACGCAGGTGCAGACGGGGCAGCCTTCCCGGTGAAAGGCATCCCAGAGCTCCAGGTAGAGCTTGTTCCGTTCTCTGCGTCCGATCATGGCCTCACCCCCGAGCCCTCTGCCCGTCTGTCGCGCCCCCCAGGGCCGCCCTGGAGAGCGTCCGGACCAGCCGGGACGGGTGATGCCGGAGACGCTCGATCCGGCGGAGGGCTTGCGTCCCGCCGATCTTCCGGAGCGCGACGACCGCCTCGCGGATGACGTAGTAATCCGTCTCCCGATCGAGCAGGCTCCCGAGGGCGGCCACGGCCGCCTGGGACCGCAGGCTCCCCAGGACGCGGATGGCCATCATCCGGTGCTCACGCACGGGATGACCGACGGCGAGGATCAGCTTCTGCTCGTACGAAAGACCGTGGAAATCCTCGAGGAGATACCCGCAGTGCGGGCATCGCAGATCCGCCTGCGCGATTTCCTTCCAGCATCCGGGGCAGAAAAAATGTGCGGCCATCATCCCATCCAGGTCGAAAGCATCGTCAGCGCATGGACCCCGTACCACGTGTTCTCCAGAGTGGCGATCCCGCCCTGCATGGTCCGCGAGAACCCCCCGTTGAGGTTCTGGCAGTTGCGGACGAAGGCCGCGCAGGGCTCCAGGTAGGTCGGCCTCCGGGAGATCAGGAACGAAGCCAGCACACCGGCATGGACATATTCCAGGAACGACAGGGTCGTGTGGGGGATATCGGTGAAGCCGTAAAAAGGGACCTCGCATTGCCGGATGAACGTCCCCGCCCCGAGATCCGACAGGGGATGGCGCAGGCTCCGGAGCATGGCCAGCGCCCGGGCCGTCTCGAGAAGCGTGGAGCCCATGTGCCCGAATCCGCCGTCGTCGTTCTGGAAGCCCAGGATGAACTCGACCATGTTGTCCCGGAGAGGCCCGTTGGTGTCCATGCCCAGCGTGCCGTAGAGATCGACCAGGTAGGAGGTCCTCTTGAACATCGAGATCACCTCCGCCGGCAGTCTCGCCACGTCGAAGCGGTAGTGGTCGAGGTTCGCCGTCACGTAGGGCCTCGGGTCCCGCGCGGGCTGTTCGCCCAGGAGGGCGAGGCTCTTGATCGCGTAGTAGGCCGCGTAGATGCTGTCGTAGGAGCCGTCGGGGTGCTGCGTCTGCCGGAGGTAGGCCACCGTGGCCTCGTCCTCGAATCTCTCCTGCAGAAGATCGAGGATGGAGAGGGCATGCCAGGTGTCCGACCCGTTGGGCTCTTCCAGCTTGTAGAAGCAGAACCCCCCGGAGAGGCACTTCCGCTGCAGGACATACCGGATCACCCGCTGTCTCAGCTCGCTGTCCAGCGGCGTCTTCCCGCTTGCGTCCATGCGGATGGACCCCGTACGCTCAATCCTGTCGGTCTGCATAGGTCTCCTGAAGAGGCCGCAGGGCCTCGGTCAGCGTCTCGACGACATCGAGGAGTTCCCGGCGGGCCTCGGGGGTCAACGCGCCGTAGCCCCGCATGCGCTCCGGCCTGAGATCCTCAAGGGCGATCTCGATCAGGTGCAGACGGATCCGCACCGCGTGCGCGGCGCGGATGGTCTGCTTTTCGACGGGGATTCCGCGTTCTTCCAGCATCTGCAGCATGAGCCGCCGCAGATGCTCCACGCCCTGCTGCAGTTCGGCCCGCGCCGCCGCCGGCAGGTCCTGCACGATCTCCTCGAACGGGGAGTCCGACGTCTCGGCACGGCAGAGCGTCAGCATCTCCGCGCACAGCTCGTCCATGTGCCGGAACTCGCCCAGCAGTCGCCTGCGGTGATTGCTGTCGAGCCGGCTCGACGGCAGACGAGCGTCCCCCGTTGCCATGGCGTGCTACGTCCCCCTCATGAACGGGCTGAAGACGGTCCGTTCGCCCGACAGCATCACGAGGCATCGCCGGTAGGCGTCTTTCTCGTCGCGCGTGAGCTGCTCCCGCTGCAGCTGCTCGAGCTTGACGTCGTACTGCTGCATGCTCCCGCCGATCTCCCGCAGGCGGTCGGCCGCCGCCCGGATCAGCCGGGCATTCCTCTCCCGGTCCCCCGTCCGGGCCAGCACCAGCTGGAGGTGACCCAGGCAGAGCCCGTGCGAACGCTCGTATCGTGCCAGGTTCTCCTCTTCCTCGAGGAAAGCGGAGAACGCCTCGACATGGCGCGCTTGCGCATCCGCCAGGAAACGGCAGGCCCTGCAGCCGTCGGGGGCCTGCACGGGGAGGCGCACGGTCTCCCCACCGGCACAGAGCGCCCCCAGGCGATCCAGATGCTCGGCCAGCCTGCGGCTGATGGCCCCGTGCCCTCTCGAGACCCCCCGCGGTGAAGAGAACTGGGCGAGCTGCCACGTGTGCAGCGGGCAGAGCCCCCCCTCGACGGCATAGTCGCTCCGTGCGTCCTCGTCGCGCGATAGCAGGCCCTGCAGTTCGGCAAAGTATTCCGCCATCCGCTGTTCGAGATGGTGGCAGACCGGACAGCTCCGGACGCGGAGGTTGTGTATGAGGGCCGTTTCAGTCATCGGTGTTCCCCCTGTCCGGGGCGGCTCCGACCGCCGCCGCGGGTCGTTTCGACCGGCCCGGCGCGGACAGCAGCTCCACGATCCCGAGCGGATAGCCTCGTGCGGCCAGCGCCACGGCCTTCAGCTCCTGCTCCGCCAGGGAGGGGTTGCGGCCCTCGGCGAGGGCGCGGACCATTTCCATGGCCTCGGACATCGTCAGCCGCTTGATCCGCATCACGTCCGCGGGGAGGAGCGCCAGCCTCAGGGCCCGGAATTCGTCCTCGCCCAGGAAGGTTTCCGTGACGGCGACAAACCGGAACGCGCTCTCCGAGGCCCAGTACCGGATGAGGTTGAGCTTCTGCGCCGTCAGCTTCGCGATGTTGTCCAGCACGAGGACGCGCCGGCCTGCGCCTTTCGGAGCGGCTGCGGCCAGACGCCGGCGCCTCGACTTGTAAGGGACCGGTGCGGCCTTTTTCCTGTAGCGCGTCCCCGCGGCCAAGCGGCGCTCGAGTTCGCGGCAGACCCGGTCCGGGGTGTTCGAAAAATCCGCGAACAGGAACTCCATCTCCCCCTGCAGCAGCCGCGCGACGTGCCGCACGAGGCTCGTCCTGCCCATACCGTACGTGCCCGACAGGATCACGTTCCGGGCCGCGGACAGGGATGCGATCATCTGCCTTGTTTCCTTTTCCCTGCCGAAAAACGTCTTCATGCTTCCCTTCCCTGCCCCCGCCGATCGGGCCGTTCACGCAGCGCCGGGCGGCGCGGGCCATCGTGAGGGCCCGTTCCACAATCGAGGCAATCCCGGTGGGGTGGATGCAGGATCGGGGCGTCAACCCCGGGCAGGGGGCTCCGGACTCCCGGCGCGCCGGGCAAAACACTCGCGATCGCGAGCGCGGCAGTCGGATCTCGTCCCTCCGCATCGCATCGATACGCCCTGGTTCTGCATGCCCTTCCGTACCTGTGCCCGGACGCCGATGGGGCCGTCGGCCAGGCCCGAGGCCGCCTCGCGGCCTTACGGAACGATCCTGCTTCTCAGGAGTCATCAGCTCGACGAGCGATTGCGGTGGACTCCATCACCGGTTCAGGAGTCATCAGTCCCGGTCGGGACCGTTCAGGCGGACTCCATCGCCGGGTCGTTCGGTCATGTTCTCTTCAGCGGGTTCTCGAAGATCGCCGCTTTCCCCAGCTCCTGTTCGATTTCCAGCAGCCGGTTGTACTTGCAGATCCTCTCGCTGCGGCAGGCCGAGCCGGTCTTGAGCTGGCCCCCGCCCATGGCCACGGCGAAGTCGGCCAGGAACGTGTCCTCCGTCTCCCCGGAGCGGTGGGAGATCACGTATCCCCAGCCCGCCTTGCGGCACAGGTTGATCGCCTCGATCGTCTCCGTGACCGTGCCGATCTGGTTGAGCTTGATCAGCACGGCGTTGGCGGTTTTCTCCCGGATGCCCCGGGCGATGTACTCGGTGTTGGTCACGAAGATGTCGTCGCCCACGATCTGGATCCTGTCGCCCTGCCTCGCCGTCTGCTCGCGGAAGCCCGCCCAGTCGTTCTCCGCAAGTCCGTCCTCGATGGAGACGATGGGGTACTTGCCGATCCAGCTCTCGTAGAGGTCGATCATCTCGGAACTGGTCTTCTTCCCCTGGCCCGACTTGGCCAGGTGGTAGACGCCGTCTTCGCAGAAGGAACTCGCGGCCGGGTCGAGGGCCAGGGCAATGTCCCTGCCCGGCTTGTAGCCGGCCTTCTCGATGGCCTCGAGGATCACCTCGCAGGCCTCGTCGTTGCTCTTCAGGTTCGGGGCGAATCCCCCCTCGTCCCCCACGCCGGTGGAATAGCCCTTCTTGCCGAGGATGGTCCGCAGGGCGTGGAAGGTCTCCGCGCCGTACCGCAGGGCCTCGGCAAAGGAGGAGGCGCCGATGGGCATGACCATGAACTCCTGCAGGTCCACGCTGTTTTCGGCGTGCTTGCCGCCGTTGAGAATGTTCAGCATGGGCACGGGGAGCCGCAGGGCGTTGAAGCCCCCCATGTACGCGTACAGCGGAAGCCCCGCCGCCAGCGCCGCCGCCCGGGCCACGGCCATGGACACGCTCACGATGGCATTGGCGCCGAGCCGGCTCTTGTGCGGCGTCCCGTCGAGGTTGATCATAAGCCGGTCGATTTCCGCCTGCCGGCTCGGGTCCATGTCGATCAGCACCGGGGCGATGATCTCGCTGACGTTGGCCACGGCCCGCATCACGCCCTTGCCGAGATACCGGCCCTTTCCGTCCCTCAGCTCAACGGCCTCGTTTTCCCCTGTCGAGGCCCCCGACGGGCAGGAGGCCGAGGCCGTCATCCCGTTGTCGAGCGTCACGTACGCCTTGACGGTCGGGTTGCCTCGGGAATCGAGGATCTCCATGGCGCGGATCGACTTGATTCGGGTGCCCATTGTCATGCTCCTCTTCTTGTTGCCGGCCGACGCGTCACCCGCCGCTCGACAGTTCATCCGACAGCTGCTTGAGGTCGGCGATCATCTCCCGGATTTCCCCCGTCCGGCCGCGGGCGGAGGACAGCAGCGCCTCGATCGTGGCCGTCTCGTCCCGGACATACTGCACCGCCTGCCGGTGCATTCCCTCGATGGCCGCGTTGATGCGTTCCTCCCACTGGGCGGCCAGGCGGTTGATGTTGGTCTCCACCTCCCAGGGGATCTTC
>Ga0116143_10004212_pt1 | contig 13852 bp, 8 predicted proteins | sample AD_UKC034_MetaG_FD_89745 | JGI IMG/M metagenome (GOLD analysis project Ga0116143, IMG submission 89745) | Active sludge microbial communities of municipal wastewater-treating anaerobic digesters from USA - AD_UKC034_MetaG | ecosystem: Engineered > Bioreactor > Anaerobic > Digestate | place: USA...
AATCGCTGCTCTCGCAGACCGGGCCGACGATGTCCACCTCAACCGTTCCGGGCAGAACCAGATCGGCGCCGCGCGACGGCGGGACGAATCGTTCATCGCACCGCACGGGCCAGGCGAAATGAAACGCATCGTACAAGGCTGGTCGGATCAGATCGGTCATCGCTCCATCGACGATCACGAACTGCTTATCGCCGCCTTGTTTGACGAATTGGGTTCGCGTCACCAGGATGCCCGCGTTGGCTGCGATCGATCGGCCCGGCTCGAGGATGATGCGCAGTCCGCGGCTCGCCAGCAGGGGCACGATCTTCCTGGCATACGACTCGAACGTCGGGGCCTGGTCGTCGCGGTAGCTGGCCGCGTACCCGCCGCCGATGTTGAGCGTGTCGATGGCGAAGCCGTCGCCGCGGAGCTGGTCGATCAAACCGAGCGCTTTGGCGATCGCTTCGAGGTACGGCTCGGCCTGGAACACCGGCGAGCCGATGTGCAGGTGGATGCCGATCAGTTGAACCCACGCGTCGCGCGCGAACTGCTCGAATACCCGCCGGGCCCGTTCGAGGTCGACGCCGAACTTGGTTTCTTTCTTGCCGGTGGTCGTGTGCCGATGCGTTTTCGGATCGACATCGGGATTCACCCGTAGGGCGGCCCGGACCTTCTGGCGGCGCGCGGCTGCGATCGCACACAGATTGGCGAGCTCAGCCTCCGACTCGACGTTGAACCAGCCGATCCCCGCGTCGAGGGCCTGGATGATCTCGGGGTCGGTTTTGCCGACGCCCGCATACACGATCTTGGCCGGGTCGGCGCCGGCCCGGCTCGCCCGGTACAACTCGCCGCCGCTCACCACGTCCATGCCGGCGCCCAAGGCGACCAGCCTCTTGAGGATGTGGATGTTCTGGCAGCTCTTGATCGAGAAGCAGATGAGCGGATTGACCGGCGCGAAGGCGTCCGCAACCGCGCGATAGTGGTCCTCGATGGTTCCTGCGGAATAGACGTACGTCGGCGTCCCGACCGCCTCGGCGATCCGCCGAACGGGCACGTCCTCGCAATACAACTCGCCTTGGCGATAACTGAACCGGTCCATGAAGTCCGCTCGATATCCGAAAACGCAAGCCAAGGAGCCGCGAGCGCCGAAGCCCGCGGCCCTTTGGGGGCTCGCCAGAGTGCAAGATGCCCTGGGCAGTACGCGTCACGCTCGCCGTCCGAGATCGGGCATTACACTCGATTTCGCGGGGCTTATCAATGCGGCGGGCCCCGATAGCCCGCCGAAACCGTCACGAGCCCTCGGCCAACACCGCCGCGGCGGTGGCCTCCAGACGTTCGGCGGTCCGGGGCAGAGCTTCGGCCAGGGGGGTACCGGGGGGATTGATCGGGTGGTACTTTTTCAGGATGGCGAGAGTCTCCTCGGCGCCCTTGCCCAGGCAGCCGACCAGCGCGATCACGGGTACGCCCGCCTGCTGGGCGGCTTTGCCGACGCCGGCGATGACCTTGCCCATCATCGACTGCCGATCGAGACGCCCCTCGCCGGTGATCACGAGGTCCGCGCCCGCGAGGCGTTGGGCGAACCCGACGGCCTCCATGACGAGTTGGATGCCGGGTTGCAGACGGGCGCCGAAGAACGCGACCAGTCCCGCGCCGAGTCCGCCGGCTGCTCCCGCGCCGGGCAGGTCGCGCACGTCGATGTGCAGGTCGCGGCGGATGATCTCCGCGAGGTGGGCGAGGTTCCGGTCGAGCAGACCGACCTGTTCGAGCGTCGCGCCTTTTTGAGGCGAGTAGACCGCGGCGGCGCCGCGCGGTCCGCAGAGCGGGTTGTCCACGTCGCAGGCGGCCCGGATGTCGACGGCGGCGACGCGCGGATCGCGCCGCGTCAGATCGATCCGGTCGATTTCCTCGAGCGTCCCGCCGCCGATGCCCGCGGGCAGGGCGCGTCCGTCGCCGTCGAGAAAGCGCACGCCGACCGCCTGGGCCGCGCCCGCGCCGCCGTCGTTGGTGGCCGATCCCCCGATGCCGATGATGATCTCGCGGGCCCCCGACTCGATGGCCGCCAGGATGAGCCGGCCCGTGCCGTGGGTAGTGGTTTTAAGAGGGTTTCGCAGTGCGGCCGGCACGAGCCCGAGGCCGGAGGCGGACGCCATCTCGATGACGGCGATGCCGCGCCCTCCGCCGAGCAGTCCCCAGGTCGCCCGGACCGGGTGGTCGAGCGGATCGCCCACCGTCGTCTCGCGCAGCTCGCCGCCGGTGGCGGCCACCAGCGTCGCGACGGTCCCCTCGCCGCCGTCGGCCATCGGGACGAGGTCGATCGTCGCGTCGGGGCGGGCCCGGCGCGCGCCGCGGGCGACGGCCTCGCAGGCTTGAAGGGCGGGGAGGGCTTCCTTGAACGAGTCGCAGGCGATGATGATTTTCACGGTGCGCACCCGCGGGCGGCGATCGGCCGCTCGTCGCGGTCGAGCTTACCGCGCGGGCAGCGGGCAAGCCAGCACGCGGATGAAGTCCCGCTCGACGGCGTAGACCTTGAAGAGTATTTCCTGGCCATGACGGACGTGCTCGAGGAGCAGGCCGACCTCTTCGAGGTCGGAGGGGAAGTATTTGCCGATCTGGAAGATGATCAATCCGGGGACGAATCCGGCGCGTTCAGCCGGGCTGGCGCGTTCGACCTGGGTAATGAGCAGTCGCCCATCGATGTCGAGCCGGCGGGCCTCCTGGGGCGTCAGCACGCGGACGACGAAGCCGAACTTCTGGCGGAGCAGGGCGGCCCCGTCGGGGATGGGGATCTGCTGCGGTGTGACGGTGGCGGTCAGGGCCCTTTGGCCGCGTTTGAGGCCGAGCACGAGCGGTTTGTTGCGGTCGAGGTTGAGGAGGTAAATGTAGAAATCGACGTCGGTCCGGATCGGCCGGCCGTCGGCGCTGACCAGCTCGTCGCCGGGCTCGATGCCGGCCGACGCGGCGGGGCCGGTCGCCTCGACGATTTGCGGCTGTCCGCGCCAAGTGAGCCTGAGGCCGAGCTGCAAGCGCTTGCGATGCTCGATGGACAGCATTTCCGGGAGGCTCTTGCGCAGCGTGTCGATCGGGATCGCGAAGCCGATGTTCTGCGCGTCCCCGCGGATGGCGGTGTTGATCCCGATGACCTCGCCGAGCGCGTTCAGGAGGGGACCTCCGGAGTTGCCCGGGTTGATGCTCGTGTCGGTCTGGATCAGCCCCTCGTACACGTTCCCGTCGTCGAATGTGATCTTGCGGTTGACGGCACTGACGATGCCGGTCGTGACGGTGTGCTGATATCCGAGCGGGTTGCCGATGGCGACGACGGTTTCGCCGATCATGAGGTCGTCGCTCCGTCCGAGCCGGCTGGCCGGGAACTTGCCGGGTTCCTTGATCTTGAGGATGGCCAGGTCGTGTTTTTCGTCGATGGCGACGGGGTCCGCCTCATGCTCGCTGCCGTCGGCGAAGATGACCTTGAGCTTGGCCGCCCGCGCGGTCACGTGGGCGTTGCTGACGACGTAGCCGTCGCCGTGAAGAATGAACCCACTGCCCAGGCTGGTCCGTTCGTATCGTTGAGGCTGGCGCCGGCCGCCGGGTAGGTCGAAGAAATCGTCCAGCCAGCCCAGCGACTGTTTCATCTCCATCATCTGGATCGCGGCGATGTTGACGACGCTGTCGCGCGTTTTCTCGAAGACCTCGACGATCGGCGTGCGCCGCCTGGCGAGGTCGCCCGCCGGATCGGCCTCCACTTCGGCCGCCAGGCAGGCAACGATCAGAAGGGCCGGCAGCGGTCGTATCCCTTTCCGGGCGCGGTCCGTCCACATGGGGTACGGTGACGAGTTCATGCCCATCAGTATACCAGACGTTCGAGGGGGAGAAACCCTGTCAGCGCGTCCGACCGGTTTTCGTCGCCGCTTGATGGGGTTGCAAGCTGACTCCCAGCCGCGGTCTGAACATGGGTCGTGCGGATGTTCTGAAAGGCTTCAAGGGCTCGGTTGGCTCGCCTGCCCGTCCGTGGGTGCCTCGATCACGGTGAACGCCAGCTCTGATGTCGCCTTGTTGGGTAAGTCAGCCAGACGCGCGGCCCCGGCCGCAAGCCAAGCCGTTCCCTTTTGCGCAAGGTAGTCCCGGACCGTCGGCGAGAGCCGGGCGATTCGGTACGCATCGGGCACGATTTCTTCCAGTTGCCCAGGTGCAAACTGCCGCCGACTCAACTTCGCCAGCGGCGCGGGGTCCTTTGTCAGGCGAGCAAGTTCCAAGCACCCAAGCACCGCCATTCCCGGATATCCCCTCTCGATGAATTCGTCCGTCAGTTCCTGTCTGAGCCTCGTGATGGCGTGAGTGTGCGTCGCCTGCGGACTTCTGACTCGGAGACTCGTCTCGGCTAGGCAAGCAGCAACCGCGTGCTCGGAAGGCATCGGCCCGGAGAGGATCGCGGGTCCCCCGTAGACGTTGTTTGTTGCGACGTAATACCGATATGCCGCCCGACGAATGGCCGGATCACGGTCCGCTAATCGCGATCTCAATTCTTCTACTGAAGGAGGTTGCGCATTTGCCGGCCCAACTTCCGTACGCCAGAACAACATCGCCCCTGGCCTGATGCCTCGGATTGGTTGACGTGGAACAAAGCTGGTAGGCGAAACGACTGAGAGCCTTTTCCCCTCGTACAGCGCCACAAAAAAGCCCAGCGAGGGTTCGGACAAAACACACAGATTGAGCAGATCTCGAACCGTGTACTCGGCCTTGGCGACATCGATAGGATTGTTGAACCCATTTGTGAAGAAGGTGCCATAGCGAGTGATCTGAATGACTTCGGGGCCAAGGGCCGCCTCCAGCGGCTCCAGAATCTCCGTTTGCATCAACAGCCCGTATTCATTTCCATGTACCGTGATTTTCTGAGGCAGGATAGCCGAATAGGGAACCTGCGTGGGGTGGAACCAAGTCACGCCCGTTTCCGCATCCGATGTCCAAGTCATCTCTGGGTATACCGCGCAGATCGCATCAAAGATATCCCGGACTGTACACGACCCCCGTTCGAGTGAGAACGGGTGATTCATGTCAGTGTGATCGGTCACGAAAAGCATGGTTCGGACCAGGTACCGCATTCCGGTTTCCTGCAGGATTTCGGGCAGTGAGGACCGCGATATCCGCACATCTTGAAGCTGGAGAGTAGGGAGTGCTGCATCCCAAAGGCGGCGAGTTGGTGGGCCTGAAGATGGAGCAGTGGTCTGCCCATCTGCCGAATCCACGGGCACCGACCACGAAAAGAGGAGGGAAAGAATAATCGGTACGGTTACGCATCGATGGTATAACATGAGATTTCACACCTCCGCTATCCTAAGCGACAGACGTTTGTCTTCAAGGTGCACATTGGGTCGATACCGAAACACTTTCTCCGCCCATCAGGGTGGTTTCAACTACGCAGGGCGGAGGCCCCGTTACTGCAATTATTTGGAGGTGATGGTACGTGCAGACGGGCGGGACCGCATAATAGACCATCTCCCATGTCGGGCCCACCCATATTTCCTGTTGCCTCCAGTCCCTGCAATTCAACAACGGGGGTCCGTTGAAGTCGGAGATCCGATCGCCAATTTGGCATGGGGGGTCTAACTCGGTGGGCTCCCGAGTGGCCGCGATCGGCCCTATCCGACAGGGAGGCGCCGGCGGCCCCACCACTTCCTCCTTAAACCACCAGCCGACAACAGGTGTGGCTGGATCGCCGCACATGTAACAAGCGAAGAACTGCCCCCCAAACTCCCAGCCGCAGAAGCCGTAATCACCGTCAAGGCACTCCTCGGGACACTCCAGAACGTTATTGCAGCAGACATCGCTGGCGATCTCATAGACAAGCCCCCCGCAACACCCGTGAGTGCTCGGATCGTAGACTTCGCTTCTTTCGGGCGGGCTTGCTTCGCAACAGCCATGCGTCTCCCCGTAATATGCTTCATCCCAGCAGCACTCATTTCCGTCTCCGACGCATCCCTGGCAACATCGTTGTGGCGCGTCCCAATCGTACACCGCCCACGTCTCGTTGACGGGGTCGTAGCAGCAGTCCATGTCCGCCCCGTCGAAAACCGTTGCATGAGGGAACCCATCGAGGCAACAGGTTTCACCGTCAGGGTCATATACCTCTCCGGCGCCCATGTCATCTTGACAGCAGGCCTCGGTATCCGGGTCGAAGACCGTCCCGCCCCCGTACCCGTCCGGACAACAGGCCTTGTCGGTGATGTCGTAGGCCACGTCCCCACAGCAGGCATTGCCGGTCCCCACGTGGCCGTTGCAGCACTCCTCTATGTCAATCTGATAGCAAGGAGCCGGAACGCCCTCATAAGGACAGCACTGGCACGTCTTGCCCTCGGGGCATTCCGCCTGACAACCAACATCGGTGCAGAGGCAGGCGACAACCGCGGGGGACGGCAAGGTTACGCCTGCGCAGATAACCAGCAGGGCCAGTTCAAGTGTGATGCCTCGTGGCTCGCGGACTTCCGGGCGTCTCATGATTCGCTCCCGTGTGCCAAGCTGAGTCGCGATCCAAGGTGGTCCCGACCGCACGAACGACGCAACGGGGCCTGAGCAGGAAGACTTTCATTGCTCCAGTCTCTCGCGCAGCAGTTCCGCGCCTCTACTGTTTGGGTACCGGGACTGAAGAAGATTGGCCGCCTCCGATGCCGCACTCTCGTACCCGGTGCACTCACGCAGGGCTTCCCATGTCCAGTAGTGCACATAGGCGACCAGGAAATCCTCGCTGGGCACGGCCTGAGGGGCCACCGATTGAAGGATCCAGTCAAAGCGGCTTTGGGCTTCCTGGCCTTGTCCCATTTTCGCCAGTGCATATCCTGCCCAGTGCTGGAGGTCGGCGACTTCAGCCTTGAGGCGCCGCAGTTTTCCACAACGCCTCAGGTAGTGGTTTTCCAACGCGTCATCCACGGCCTGCACGGCTGCCTCGTACCTGCCCTCACGGTAATAGGACGACGCGACAATCGCGTCGCTCTGGATCAGCTCCACCCACTCACGGTTGGCCCGGTTGGACTCGCGGCACAGGTCGCGCACACGCTGCCAGTCCTCACTTGAAACAGCCTCGCCGTGCGCGTGTCGGACCACCAACTGACGATTGAGGTGCCAGCAATCGAACCAGGCGATCCGCGACCTGGCGACCCGGGCGAACTCGCACTCGGGCGCCACGTTTTCCACGCGAGCCAGAACTTCAGAGTAGGTGGCAACGGCTTCGTCAAAACGGTGATTTTGCCAAAGGGCCCTGGCTTTGAGGTCCAGGGCCCGGACAGCCGCCATAGTCCCGGGGTAACTGGCCAGGATTCTCTCGACTATCTCCAGCGCAGCGTCCGGATTCTTGTTACGAAAAGCCGCATGGGCTTGCTCGAATTGCGTACTCGCCTCCCACTCGAAGGCCCACAATGCGGTTGCATCCACGCCTTCGATCTCGGCCTGCAGGGGGAAGGTTCGGTCCCGATGGGCGATATCACAGTCCGCAAACGTCGCCCGGATGCATTCCAGCGCCCGCTTCGCCTCGGCGAGATTGCCGGCGCGATGGTATGCCTCAGCCTTGCCCATCATCGCGTCGTACAGCAGGGGCTTCATCGCCTTCAGTTCATCGGGGAAGTGCGTCTGATTCCACCCGAACTGCTTGACCTGACCGTAATCGATGTTGACGTATTTGTTGCCGATCGCGATTGCCCGGTCGTATACTCCAATCGCATCCGCGAACCGCCCGGTCTGGGCCGTACACGCCGCCGCTTCCAGCAACGCTTTCATGGCCTGCGCGGATTCGGGCAACCGGTCGGCAATGGAGAGGTACAGCAGGGCTGCATCGGCGTAGTGAGTGATTTCCTTGTCCTCCTCCGCCTGCTCCCACAGCGGCGCAAGCGTGTCACTGGCCCTCTGCCAGCATCGCGGATTGCACGGCTGATTCGGATCGTATGCCAGTTGATCTCCTGGTGTGCCGGAACCGGCATTCTCCTCCTGGGCGTACACAAACCATCCGGTCACAGCCAAACCAGTGACCGCTACCAAGGCGGTCAGTGCGATTGACAGCACTTTCGCGGCCTTTTTCGTCATCGGGAACCTCCTATCAGCTCCCATAGCCAGTGTGCCCCGCACAAATCGGCTCTACCGGCCAAGCCACGGGCTCCTCAGAAGTGTACCCGCCCTGCGCAGCAAATCATGGCGGCAAAGCAACTCCACTTTCCGCATATGAGGCGAAAACCTTCAGAACGTTTGTCAAGCTGTCTTTTGTGTGCTATTGGGGGGGGGGGGCTGTGTACCCTCCCGGACACCTCCTGCTCGAAAGCGTCCCCCCGGGAACGAACAGTATCAACACCGGAATATATCTCACGAAATGGCCGGTGTCAAACGGAATCTTGGTATTCAGTACGCCTGCGACAGGTCGACCGTCGAGCCGCAGAGCTTGGCTTCGTGGGCGGCGGCGTACGCCTGCCCGTACTGGCGGGCGACGACGTCCCAGCTCACGACGTTTTCCAGGTAGGCCTTCAATTCGTTGCCCAATCGCAGCCGCAACGGCTCGTCGCACGCCAGCCGGAGGACCGCTTCGCGGAGCATGTTGGCGCTGGCGAACAGCAGGCCTCCGCCGCTTTCGAGCGTCTGGGTGGCGAGGCCCGCCAGCGGCGCCGACGTGATGAACGGTTTGTTGAGCGCGATGATGCGGGTCAGCATGTGGGATTGGCTTTCGTCCGTGCTGGGCAGGACGATGAAATCGCAGACGCCCATCATGCGGTAGTAATCGTCGCCCGAGGCGGCGAACTCGAAGTAATGGGCGAGTCCCTTGCTTTCGAGTTCCCGCACGGTCGCCAGGTCCGGTCCGGTTGTCGCCGCGTCGCGAGGTGCGTTTACGGCGTTGGCCGCCAGGAGGCTCCACTCCTGGCCCGTGCGGTTGTGGATTTCCTGCCGCAGTTGTTCCCACATGCCCGTCATGATGTCCCAGCGCTTGTTTCCGTGGGCGCAGGCGATCAGGCCTACCAGGTGCGGAGAGAGGTTGGGAATCCGGTCCAGGCCGAGCTGACGACGGATTTCGGGGACCTCGTGGACGCCGTAGCGCCGGTCCGGCCGAACGCCTTGGGGTATGATCGTGATGTTGGTCGGCGTGCGCCAGCCCATGCCCGGGAACGTCCAGTCGAGGCGCCATTTCTGGTAGTGGCATTTGAAGATGACCACGTCGGCGCTTCGACACGTGCGGTAGAGGAACTCCGCTTCCTTCTCATGCATCTGGCTGTGGATGGTGTGCGGTTCGACAACCAGCGGGAAGTGCCGAGCGGCCTCCAGGAAGTCGAGGAAATGCTCGTCCGCCGTATCGGACGGGTCGTCCGGCGACGCATACAGTCCCGTATCGTGCTGAATGTGGACGACGTAGGGGCCCAGTTCGTCGAGTTTGTTCAGGACCGGCTTCCACCATCGGGGCCGGGCGGGGTCGATGAGCGGGAAGACGCCGTCGCCTCGGCCGTCCACGTGACTGATGACCAGAACCTCGCGGTCCGGGTTCTGCTTCTGGATGAACGCGCGAGCCTCTTCGGTGAAGGTGGCGATTTCGGATACGCGGGGAGGATAGCTCGAGACCAGTACGATGGGATCGTTCATGTCGTTTCGCCTCGAAGAGGGGCCGGTCGGCGTCTCGTGACGCGGCGGAGCACCGTCGCGTACAGTCCCGCCTGCTCCTGGCTGCCAGATCGCGCCGCGAGCCTGCGCGGCGACAAGGCGTTCCGTTATTGTTCTTATCGGCTGGTGTGGAACGGTTCTTCACGTGCCGGCCGGGCGTCGGGACCGTATGCACGGGACGGCGCGATTATTGGAACCTTGGAGGGTTGAAGGGGGATTCGGGGTTATGGGTTGCCGGCGCCAAGCCGGTTGAAAAAGCCCACCATTCGTTCGCGGGCGGCCGGAGGAAAGACGGCGGCCAACTCGGTGCGACGCGCGTCGTCGATCGTGGGCGAGATCGTCATACGCGACGTGGGCGACCAGTCCAGATGGTGGGTGGCTGTTCCGTCCCAGACGACGCCCTTGATCCGGTAGGCTCCGTCCAGCAGGCCGGCGGCCTCGGCCATCAACCGGTGGATGTCGACGGGGCGGTCCGTGGCGAACACTTCGCGATCGTAACGATCGTCGCGGCAGGGGGCGTAGCCGCCCGTCACGTCGGGCCGGCAGGCCGTCGCGAACAAGTCGAAATCCACCGCGGCATAGGAAGCGCCCGCGACTTCGATCGTGGGTTGGATGTCCCGCACCGTCCGCTCCACGCCGGCCAGCGTCGGCTCATCGAAAAGGTCGGTTTTGTTCACGATCGCCAAGTCGGCTGACTCGATTTGGGCGGCGATGTTCGGAAGCGTGTTCAGCAGTATCGGGAACGTGCCCGGGTCCACCACGCATACCATCCGGGCCAGCCGATAGTATTCGTCCAAGCGCGTTTCCCCCAGCATTTGCCCGACGACGCGGGGGTCGGCCACTCCGCTCGCCTCGATTACCAATCCCTGCAGCGGGGCGTCCGAGGAATTGTTCAATTCCGCGATGTCCCGGAGCTGATTGATGAAGGAGGTGACGAGGCACCGGCAGAAGATGCTCCCGCCCGGCAGGCAGAACAGGTCCTTGCCCGCGTCGGTCAGTCGGCGGCTGTCCACGTCCAGCATCGAGAACTCGTTGACCAGGTACGCCAGCCGGCGATGGCGGTTGCCGTCGATGATCCGGCGGAGCAGGGTCGTCTTGCCGCTGCCGAGGAAGCCGGTGATGAGCGCGAGCGGAATCATGAATTACCCTTGGTCTCGAGGCGTTTCCGGATGGCGTCGGTGAGCGTCGGGATGTCCGGAATGAGCGACGGGAAGGTAACCTGCCCGTCGATGCATATCGTCGGGATCTGCCCGACGCCGAGCTTGGCCATGTGCCCCAGTCCGTCTTTCGTGGTGATCTTGTGCTCGCGGATCACGACGCGGTCGCCCAGGCTTCGGGCCGCATCCTGGACCGCCCCGACCATGTATTGACAGGGAGCGCAGGAGGCCGAGTCCAGCGTGACCACGTCCACGATCACGCGAGGCTCCTTATCGTAGTCGGGCAGATTCACGTCGTCGAACGCCGTTGCGTCCACGTGGGCGGTCGCACGTGCGATCTCGCGCTGATAGGGGTCGTGAACGGTCGTCGCTACTGCCTCCAGGTTCGCCTCGGGCGTGGCGTAAGGGAGGTCGCACCCGGGCGCCAACACGAATCCCCGCGTGCCGCCGATGTCCAGGCACCGGATCGCGTCGAGCTTCGCGGCATCCGGACTTCCCAGCAGCAGTACGGTGGTCAGTTTGAGGTTTCCGCCGAAGGATTTCCCCTCGGCCCGGGCCAGGTCCCGCAGGCGGGCGAAATCGATGTTCTCGTCCACCGACAGGTTGTCCGCCCGCGTCCGGCACATCGCTTCGAGATTGCGGGTTGCATTGCCGCACACGAACAGCGAGGTCAAAGCGCCTCGCGCGTGAATGTGGTCGAAGACGCGGTTCGCATAATCCGCCACGAACTCGGCGAAATGGGCCGGCGAGATCTGGCTGGTCATCGGGTCGACCAGGGCGATGACGTCGGCGCCGGCGTCGAGGTAGGCGTCCGCCGCCTTGCACCCGACCGCCGCGCAGAAGTCCAGGACCGACTTCACCCCCGCCGGATCGTTGAACATCTCCAGAAAAATGTTCGTGCCCATCAGGTGCAGCGCGAGGGTGAACGGACCGGTGACCAGACCGTACAAGCCGACTTCGCGACCGATCCGTTGTTTCATCGTTTGCTGGGCTTCTATGACGATCGGGAACCGTCCGCGCGACGGGTCGAAAGGCGGGAGGTCCGACAGCTTGGCGTTCGCCAGGGGGTGCGACGTGACCGACGGGGGGGTCTGCTCCGACCAATGCATCCCGCAACCCAGCACCTCGGCTTCGAGTTGGAGGTCGAACACGATGGGCAGCCCGTCCGGGCGGTAGCGTTCGCAGGCCCGCGTCAGCCCTCGGACGATCAGATCGCTCGACTGAAGGTACGCGCCGGCCGACTCGCCGATCATCTTCCCGCCGTGGACGCCGACGAACGGCACCCAGGGGGCGCGGGGCGTCGACTCATTGCGAAGGGCCGCTAAGAGAATGTCCCTGCCGGTCATGCTTGACGTCCTCCCCGTATCGCTCGGAAAGGCTATAAACGATAGCCGTTGGCCGTACGGTTGCCAACTGGAGGACCGGCCGACGTCTCGCGTCGGGGTGCATCCGTAAAAGAGTGGCATGGACAGTCGGTTTTGGGTGGCATGGGCAAGCGCAGTACCGGTACTCCGGGACGGAACTTGTCCGTGGGGGGGCGAGAGGGCACGGGCTAACAAGCACTACAGCGCAAGGTCACTGATTTGAGCCGGTTTGGGTCCTCGGCAAGCCCACTGGTGCTGCCAAGAATGCGGGTCACTGGGCCAGAGCGAATGACCTTGCGCTGTAGTGCAAGTTAGTCCATGCCACCCAGACCAATGAGCCTTGCCTCCGAACTTGGGATGCACCCTCTCGCGTGCGGCGCTGGGGCACCGGTGAGTAGGGGCGGTGAACCAGACGGGTTGGTGCGGATCGGCGCGTCAGCTTCCCGCTTCGACCGACGGTCGGGCGGCGACCGCTTCGGTGCCTGTCGGCCAAGGCTCGTCCGAGATTACGTGGACGCGCATGAGCAGCAGGGCGGCATCGAGTTGCGGGTCGATCTCCGGCCAATCGTTTTTGTCCTCGCGCGGGGGCTGATCCTTGGTTTCCGCCTCGAGGTCCGGGTCGACGCCTTCCAGGTCCATCTTGTTCTGACTTTCGGTCGTGCCCGGCTCATCCTCGCGGTCGGCGGTTCGGGTCGCCAGGACGCGCTTGTAGTCGTCTTCCGTCAGTGTTTGCTGATTGCGGCCTTTGACGATTTCCTGTCGCGTCCGCATGTTCATGACGTTGATCATTTCCTTGGGGACGAGAGGCATCGCGACGTTGGGGTCCACGCCCCAAGTCTCCGAGTCGTCGTCCCGGTGCAGGCATCGTCCGTTCGGCAGGAAGTAGCGGGCCGTGGTCAGTTTCAGATACGCCTGCCGGCCCATGGTGAGCGGCAGCACCTGCTGGACCGAGCCCTTGCCGAACGTCCGCTCGCCGAGGATCCAGGCCCGGTGGTGGACCTGGAGCGCGCCCGCGACGATTTCCGACGCGCTGGCGCTGGTGGGGTTGACCAGGACGATGAGGGGAATATCGGGGTAGTGGTCGCCGTCGGGCTCGACGGTGTACATCTGCACGTCCTTGCCGCGGCGGTCGCGGGTGGACACGATTTCCTTCTCGCCGCTGAGGAAGAGGTTCGTGACCTCGACGGCGGCCTTCAGAAGCCCGCCGGGATTGCCCCGTAAATCGAGAATCACGCCCTTGGCCCGGTGTTTTTCGATCAGGGACTTCATGGCGTCGTCGATTTCCTGGGCGGTTTTGTCCGTGAAGTTGGTGACCCGGATGTAGCCGATCCGCGAATCGCCGTCGAGCAGGAAATCCCACTGCGTTCCGCCGGGCAGGCGTCGGCAGCCCTTGACCGAGTAGATGGTGATTTCCGCCCGCACGAGTTTCAGGTCGAACGGTTCAGCCAGGTTGGCCCGCTTGATCGTCAGCGTCACGGACGTTCCCGGCGGGCCGGTGATCGTCTGGACCGCCTTGGTGATGGTCATCGGAGCCGCGGGCTTGCCGTTGATGTGGGTGATCAGATCCCCAGGCTGGACGCCCGCCTCGTACGCTGGCGTGTCCTCCAGGGGCGAGATGACCTTGATCGGCTCGCCGCGTCCCTTGCGGATCGAGATGCCCACGCCCGTGAAGACGCCTTGGGTGTGCTTGTTGAATTCCTCGGTATCCGCCGGCCAAAGCATGTCGCTGAACTGGTC
>Ga0116143_10004213_pt1 | contig 13848 bp, 9 predicted proteins | sample AD_UKC034_MetaG_FD_89745 | JGI IMG/M metagenome (GOLD analysis project Ga0116143, IMG submission 89745) | Active sludge microbial communities of municipal wastewater-treating anaerobic digesters from USA - AD_UKC034_MetaG | ecosystem: Engineered > Bioreactor > Anaerobic > Digestate | place: USA...
GAAGAACCAAGGACCGTCCGGGGAGCCGTGTATGTGGGCCCGTTGGATGGCCTGGTAGAGGGGCTTCTTGTCCTCCGGCAGGGCGTGGAAGTCCCTTTCGGTGGTGGGTGCCAACGCCTCGATTATGTATTCGAGCGGATAGCCATACGTCCGATTGAGCAGATCGAACAGGAGCACCGATACCTCGGTGTCCGTGAGGAACAAGGGCACGACGTTCTTCTGCGCCAAATATTCGCTCACCGAATGATAGTTGGCGAAGTCGCCGTTGTGGACCAATCCCTCGTCCAGGCCCATGAAGGGATGCGCCCCGCCCGGGTGCCACACCCTGCCCTTGGTGGGATACCTCTGATGTCCGATCCAGATGTGGGCGGTGAACTCCTCCAGCCGATAGAACCGTATGACGTCCTCGGCGTAGCCGACCACCTTCATGATGATCATGTCCCGGCCATGGGACATGACGAAGGCCTTCATACCCTCCTTGACGTAGAAGCGGTGGTTGATGGCGAAGCTGGTCTGGTAGACGTACTCGTCCTCGGCCTTCCTGGCGTCCATGCTTCCCAGGCCGCGCTCCTGCACGAACGCCGCTAACCTTTCCGGCCTGGCGCGGCAGAAGTAGCGCCACACCTGCGGCGGGCGCACAGGCAGCGCGCTCAGAACGAACGGGTCCTCGCTCTCCGCGACCTGGTATCGGGTATGCACCGCATACCGTTCGTCGATGACCTTCTCCAGCTCCTGCCTGTAGGACGGGTCCACGTAGGCCACCTGGACCAGGTAATGGTCCCTGAGCACGTCCTCGGGGACGCCCAGCTGCTCATGGTCTAGCCCTACGGCGGCGATCCCCCCGCCCTTCCCGTTACCGCGGTTGTGCATCTGCACCAGCGGTTCCAATATATGCTTTCCGGGAAGTCCGATCGAAGCGGCCAGACCGACCACTCCACATCCGCCTTCCGCTTCCATCTGCAGCCGGTTGAGCTTGGGGCGGCACCCCTTCATCCATTCCCTGGATCCGATGATCGCGTCGACGTTCCCTTTCATGCTCCCGCCTCCCTCTGTCCGTCGTACTTCAACAGGTCTGTGCGACCGCGCAGCTCCGTTATGTCCTTCATTCCGAACGCTGCCAGTAGATGGCACCACTGTTTCCGCCAGGCCGAGAACAGGTTGATCAGGCGCTGCGCGCCCCAGTCGGTGTCCATCTGCAGGTAGAGCACCGGGTCGGTGGTGGCGATGCCTCTGGGGCATCCCCTTCCGGACTCGCAGTTGCCGCAGCGCACGCAGCCCAGGGCCACCAGCTCCGCGGTCCCGATGACCACGCCGTCCGCGCCCAGGGCGATGGCCTTGGCCACGTCCATGGCCGTGCGCATCCCGCCGCTGGCGATCAGGGTGACGCTCTCCCTCACTCCCTCGTTGGTGAGGAAGCGGTGCACCTTGGGTATGGCGTACTCGATGGGCATGGCGATGTTCTTCTTGGCGATCTCCGGGGCCGCCCCGGTGCCGCCGTACCCGCCGTCCAGGTGCACGATGTGCGCTCCGGCGTAATAGGACCCGATGGCCACCATCTCCACGTCGTTGGGCGTCGAGACCTTCACCGAAAGGAGGGCCTTGGGATTGATGGAGGCGATCCAATCCAGGTGCTTCTTGTGGTCCTCCACGGAATATACGCTGTGGAAGGGGAAGGGGGAGAAGAGCGAGGTCCCGGGGACCGCCTCCCTCATCTTGGCCACCAACGGGGTGTTCTTATCGCCCAGTAAATGGCCGCCCAGTCCGGGCTTGGCCCCCTGGGCGTACTTGAACTCCACCATCGGAGTTCGCATTATGGTCTCCTCCTTGACGCCGAAAAGACCGGTGGCGATCTGGGTGACCACGTTCTTCTGGTAGGGGAGGAGCTCGGCCGGATATCCTCCCTCGCCCGTGCAGGTATAGGTTCCCCAGGCCTGGGCCGCCTTGGCCCGGGCGACCATGGTGTGCAGCGATACGGAGCCGTAGGACATGCCCCCTCCGTAGACGGGAATGGCTATGCGCCTGCGCTCCCCCTCCCGCCGGTTGAGGTCGATGGCCGTGCTGAACTCGCTGTAATCGACCTTCTCAGGGACGTTCCCCAGTTTGAAATGAAGGCGGTCGAAGCCGCCCCCGGAATTACCGGCGTTCCCCACGTGGTCCAACGGAAGGGGGTCACCGGTCTCCGCCATCTTCCAGGTGGCCAGGATCATGTCCGTGGTCCAGCGGACGTCCCCCAGGGCGCTGAACGTCTCGCTCGGGCGAACGCTCAACGATCCGGTCGGGCAATGCGACACGCAGTAGAAGTCGTTCTTCTGGCAGGACGGGCCGATGCACCTCTGATGGTATGGCGGCAGCACCTTGGCGTGCCCTTCCACGCGCTTGTGCACGCCGTAGGGGCAGAGCGACTCGCACAGCCCGCAGGAGATGCAGGCGTCCTTCCTCTCCACGATGAAACGATTGACGAACTTGAGCCTATCCGAAGGTATCCACGACGCCTCCGGCACACATTCGTAGCCATCAGTCATGACCAGCACCTCCCTCGATGCCGCCGAAGGCGTCCCTCAGGGCGTCCTCCTCGAATATCGCCCGTCCGGTCTCGCCCCTTAGTCTACGCACCTCGCGGATGCCCATGGCGCCCAGCATCTCCAACATCTGGTCCCTCCAGGCGCTGCACAGGTTGGTCACCCTCTGCCTGACGAAATCGGCCGGAGCGTTCCGGATGTCCGACGGGCATCCTTCCCCGCAATCCAGGCAGGCGTGGCAACCGAGACCCACCATCAAGGCCGTCTCCAACGTGACCGCGTCCGCCCCGCAGATTATGCTCTTCGGGACCATCTCCGCCGCGGCAAGCCCGCCGGAGGAGACGATGGTCACACGGTCCCGTAAGCCGGCGGACACCAGGCGGCGATGCAGCTGGCGCATGGCGTCCCGGGCATACCTCCCGGCGGTGTCCATGCCGCTCTCGCCGAACAGCACATGCAATACGTCGGCCTCCTTGGCCATGTCCTCTATCTCGGCATCCGGCACGGAGGAGGGATCGAACCTGATGGCCACGACGAGGTCCGGCCTCTCGGAGCGAATTTCCTTCAATGTCATCCTCCATCCCCCGGCCGAGCCGACCTCGGCCATCCTGACCTCCACGGGCAGGCGCTTGATGTCGCCAGGGTCGGACAGGACCGGGACCAGAAGGGGTGCGGCGCCATTTAGCTCGTTCACCCTTTCTATGGGAAGGACCAGCAGCGTTCCCAGCTCGGAGGCCGCGCCGGCCAACCCCTTCAACTGCTCCGCCGTGACCTTCAGGCGTGAAACGTCCAGCAGGAACGGCACCGGCAGATCTACGATCGGGCTCAGCACCGTTGTGAGCCCTCCGTCCCGATCGAAGGCCAGCTGGGCCGGCTTTCGTCCCAGGTCGACCGCGGTGGAAATGAACTCACGGCCATGGATGCCGTCCCTGGTCGGGCGCACGATCTCGGACATGTCCGTCCACATGGCATCGAAGCCCGGTCCGGAGAAGTTCCCGCGGTATCCCGCCCCCAGCACCGGGATCTTGGCGTTCTCCGCCTCGTTCCACATGGTGGTCACCCGCACCGGCGTCCAAACCCCGTGGCCGAGCCCCTTGAACTCATCGTTTACCTTGATCGATAACGCCCTCTGCGGGCACTCCACCACGCAACGGAAGCAGTTCTTGCACAGGGTGCTGTCCGGCTCCGCCATCTTCCTCGGGTCCTCCGCGCTGCGCTTGTGGGCGTTGTACACGCAGGCCTTCTCGCATTTTCCGCAGTTGATGCAGTTGTCCGCCCTGCGGACCAGGAACTTGGGGACCGGCGTGTGCCTGCCTGGCGTCACTTCGGTGTGGATATGGTACCTTTCATACACGGCGCTCGCCTCCCATGGCGTTCTTGGGGGCGCCAAGCACCAGTCCGCGGGCCACAATCTCCTCGTATCGAGGGCTGACCTCCGCCACACGGACGAAACGCTCGATCTCCGCGGCGTCCTTGCCGTAGGCCTTCTCCAGACGCGCCTCCAGGTCCTCGTAGGCAGGGATCAGTTCAAGCTTCGACTGGCAGACCTGTTCGCAGGCCTTGCATCTCATGCACAGGAAGGTCCGATGGGCATGCTCGCGGGTGATCTCCCCTCCCTCGGCCAAGGTCTTGGCGGTCAACAGCTTGCCGCGGGCGGTGACCCGCTCGTCCCTGGTCAAGGCATAGGCCGGGCACACGCTCACGCAGGCCCCGCACATGGCGCACTGGTTGGCCATCTGCACGAGGGGGTCGCGTTCCCTCGGCCCCATGGCCTTCTTGGATAACGATGACAGGGAACGGAACGCCGCGCCCAGGGGGGAGTGCAGCTTGGCCATCAGCCCGAAGGCCGCCCCGGACCCGGCCGGGCTGAAGATCATCCCGGCCCCGCCGAACAGGCGGCCTTTGAGGGCGAAGTACTTCCCGGGGTTCATGATGTTCGATGGATCGTAACGCTCCTTCGCCTTCCTCAGGCGTTCCATCTCCTCGGCCGGCCAGCTGTCGGCGAAGGAGTTGTTCCAGACCCCCAACGAATAAGGCCTGGCCCCCAGCCCGATGAGGGATGATGTGACGACCATGGACTTCGCGGCATCCAAGGTGTAGGCGGACTGGTTCACCTGGTCGGTAAGATAGTAGCAGAGGAGCAGGGATTCGTTCCCGCGCACGAAGTGCACCTCGAGCAGCGGGTCCAGGTCGAACTCCTGACAGAGCTCCTCGGCCCGGTGCAGGATGTCCTTCAACCTGCCCATGGGGGCCAGCACCTCCGCTCCCAGCATCCCGGGGCCCAGGCGGCGCAGCTTCATCGGGAAGTAGCGCTCATGCCAGAGCAGGCGGGCCTGATATTCCTTCTCCTCGTTGACCCCCAGGGAGGCCATCAGGTCCGATACGGCCTTCTCCGAGCCTTCATCGGCAGAGGTTACCAGCAAAGCGTGGCCATCCCCGAAGTGGTCTCCGTGAAGGAGCTTGTTCGCGTACCTGAGCTTTCCAGGCGAGAAGTAGATGAGGTCCTCCGGCAGAGGCGAGAGGCGGCGCAGCCTCTCCGCCGTCTCCACAGCCGCATCGAGGTCCTTGAACAGCAGAAGGTGCGGCCTTGCTCCCGTACCCTTCTCCTTCACCTTGAGCGTGGCCTCCACGATGATGCCCAGCTGCCCCTCGCTGCCGAAGACGGCCTTGAGCTCCTCTTGAGGCGAGCGGAGGGTGATCAATCCAGCCGGAGTGGCCAATCTGACCGAGGTCACGATCTCGCTCAGATGCCCGCCGCCCAGGGAACCGACGCCCAACCCCCCTCCGGAGATCCAACCGGCGACCGTGGAGAACCGGCTGGACGGACAGCTCAACAGCCTGAGGCCATGCGCCGAGAGGGCATGGTCCACGTCAGCCCACCGGCACCCGCCCTGGACCTTCACCAACTTCTTCTCCTTGTCCACGGAAAGCACCCGGTCCAGGTTCCCGGCGTCCAGGACCATCCCTCCGTTCACCGGGATGGAGCCCCCGAAGGGCGAGGACCCGGATCCGCGCGGAATGACCGGAAGGCCGCGGGCCTTGGCGAAACCCAATGCCTCCACCGTAGCCTCCGGCGTGCATGGCTGGACCACCAGGTCCGGGACGTAGCGGATAAGCACGTCCTTGAGCATCTGGGGGACGTCGGCCTGGTCCCGGCAATAGAGCTCCAGCTCTCCCTTTCCGGCCACGACCCGCAGGTCCGGGATGCGCATCGACTCAAGTTCCAAGGCCAAGCCTGTATGGGGCTCGGTCTTGGCATCGAACATAGGTAATAATGCGGGCTCACCGCCATCATTCGCTTCCATCGTGATCTCACCTAAAGCCGTTTGAGGGGGACTGCATAGACGCTTGTTGTTTTTATATGAATTTATTAGTCAAACATCTAGGTATTTTCAAATTACTATTGTATATGCCTAAAAAATGATTAATTAATAATATGTACTACTATAAAATTAACCCTTTCCCTGACGCTTTCCATCGGCTGTAAAGAGCGGCCCTGATGGACGAGATCCGATGCCTTGCGCACCGGCAGGAACAAGGAACGGGAACCTCTGACCAGATGTTCGGTGTCTGGAGAACGAAGGGGCGGGGCTCGCCCATGCCTGACCGCGAGATCAGATGATCTCCAGTTCCTTCCCGATCTTCTCGAACTTGCCAATGGCGAAGGCCAGGTCCTCTTCGCTCAGAGCGGCGTTCATTATCGTGCGAATACGAGCCTTATCCTTGGCCACCATCGGGAAGACGATCGGCAGGGCGAATATGCCTTCCTGATACAGCCTCTCGCTCAGCCGTTTCGCTTTAGCGCTCTCGCCCACCATGATCGGGATGATCGGCGTCACCGAACGTCCAGTATCGAAGCCCAGGTCCTGCATGGCCTTGCGGAAGCTGTCCGTCCTCTTCCAAAGGTTCCGCACGTGCTGCGGCTCGTTCTCCAGAACGTCGATCGCCCCTATGCAGGCGGCGGCCACCGCCGGAGGGTGCGAGCCGCTGAGCAGCCAGGTGCGGGACTTGTTCAATGCGAAGTTCTTGAGGTCCTGAGAGCCGGACACGTGTCCGCCGACTACGCCGAACGCTTTGGAGAAGGTGCCCATCTCCACCTGCACGTCGTTATGGTCCAGGCCGAAGTGCGAGACTATGCCGCGACCGCCCTCGCCCAGCACCCCTTCCCCGTGCGCGTCGTCCACGTACAGCATCGCTCCATGGTCCTTGGCCAATTTCGCGATCCTGTCCAGGGGCGCCATGTCCCCGTCCATGGAGAACACCCCGTCCGTGATGATCAGTATGCGGCGATATGCGGGTTCCTTGCGCTCCGCCTCCTCCAGCTTCAGGGCCAGATCGTCCGTGTCGCAGTGCCTGTATATAGCCCTGTCCGCGGACGTGAGGCGTACGCCGTCGATTATACTGCCGTGGTTCAGCTCGTCGGAGATGATCAGATCTCCCTTCCCGGCCAGCTGAGGGATCAGCCCGGAATTGGCGGCGAAGCCTGTTTGATAAACCAGCGAGGCAGGCCTCCGCTTGAACTTGGCCAAGCGCTCCTCCAGCTCCAGGTGCAGGTCCATCGTTCCGGCTATAGGCCGGACCGAGCCGGAACCGACGCCGTGCGTGTCCACCGCCCTCTTGGCCAGCTCCTTCATGTGCGGGTGGTTGCTCAGGCTGAGGTAATTGTTCGAGCAGAACATGAGCACCCTCTTCCCGTCGACGTTGCACCAGGGCGTGCTCGCACCCTGCAGTTTCGCTATGCGCCAATCCAATGACTGATCTACAAGGTCCTGGTACTCCTTCCTGAGGAACGAGGTGGGGTCTCTCATGGCATTTGCTCCGATGCACGGAATGACCCTGGCCTCGAATAACCTTTCCGATGGCGCTTCAACGGACCGATCACACCTTCCAGCAGATCAGTTCCAGGCATTTGCCGCTCCGGCTGATGTCGAACCCGTCCACCGAGCGGGAGATGAAGTGCCGTCTGACCTTCTCCTCCTTCTCCCGGGTCATCTCGGTGAATATGCGGAAGTAGCGGAGGTAGTGGTCGATCACATCACGCGTGGGGCGCCGGTACTCCACCTCCCCGGTCACCCTATGGGATACGGGCTCGCGCCCTCTGCCCCTGAGCACGTTCAAGGGATACTTGGAACTGTAGGCATCGCTAGGGCGAAACTCACCCACCACCATCTCCCACAGCTCGTTCCGGGTGGCCATGGTGTCGCTGGGGCAGGGGACGATCAGGCAGCAGCGGTCCCGGGAGGCCCTCTCCATGGCCAGCAGGTCCGCCCCGCTCCTTATGGCCGGGCTCAGCGAGGCCATCACCAGGTCGTAAGCTCCGGGAGCGGAGTGGTCCTTCCACGGGCTGAGCACGGTGCTGAGGTTGGAGATCCCCTGGCGGACGCATTCCTCCCGCAAGGTTTCCAGCATACCTTCCGCCTCGTCCAGGGCATGGACCTCCCGAACCCGGCGGGAGATGGGCAGGGCCAGGGTCCCCGGTCCGCATCCCACGTCCAGGACCGCGTCGCCCGGGCGCAGCCAACCCACCTCGGCCATGCGCTCCACCACCTTCTCGAAGAAGACGGTCTCGGCCTTCGATTCCCGAAGGTAATACTCGGAGTCCTGGCTCCAGAACTCTCGCCATAAGCGCTCGTTCTGCGGGGTGGTCCTCACCGGCGAACGCTCATGTGCGGCCCGCCATTCCTCCTCCCAATCGGTCATCCGCTCCCCATCCATGCGTGTCCATAAAAAGGGATGGTCCGAGCCCGCGCCCGGTCCGTGAGGACGCCCTTTCGATACGTGTAAAATGAAGAACATAGTAGTAACACTTTTTTTAAAAAGATAACACTTAATATTTGGTTGAGGATGCAAGTACGATGAACAAGAGCGTTCTCATTAAGGTCCTGGCGGTGGCCGTGGTCGTTATAGTCATCGGCGCCGCCGTGTTCGTGATGATGGGTGGGGAAGAGGAAGAACAGGATGACGGTCCGGCCCTGTACTATGACATGGCCGGCAGGAACGTCACCGCGGTGGTGGAGATGGAGATCGACCACCTGGTGGCGTCCGGGGTGGGAGCTCTGCGTTTCGTCTCCTACCTGAACTGCTCCGACAAGGTCGTGGCGGTGGAGGCCAGGGAGGGACCGGCCTACAACGCCAAGTCCTACATGTACGCCTTCGAGTACGATAACGCATCAAAGTTCAATCGCTCCATCGGCAGCGGGGCCGACGGGCTCATAGAGTACCCGGAGCAACTGCTGATGCTGGAGCACACCCCTCAGGTCATCATATACAGCGTACCCTCCCGGACGCTCACGGCCGAGCAGCAGAACTACATATCCAACGTCGAGGCCTTGGGCATGAAGGTGGTGGTCATCCTGGAACTGGACACCATGCTCGACCAGGCCTCGGACGGCCTCAGCGGGGTGTTCGTCAACCAGACCATGCTCATGGGCAACGTTCTGAACAAGACCGCGAGGGCCTCCGAGCTGCTCTCCTTCATGAACGAGACCATCTCCGACCTCCGTTCCCGCATGTCCGCGGTGAGCGCATCGGACAAGGACGTCAGCGCCTACATCGGCTGCCTGTCGTACGCCGGCGCCAAGGGATTCGACTACTCCTCCTCCTGGTACGACCCGTTCGCCCTGCTGGGGGTGAACAACACCATCACCGGCGGCTCCAGCGTGGTGTACCAGATCAACATGGAGAACATCATCGAGAAGCAGCCTGACTACGTCTTCCTGGACCCCACCGGGTACAAGACCTTCCTGGCGGACTGGAACAACGGGTCCTCGGCCCGTTCCAGTTCCGTCCTGAACGCCATGACCGCCTTCCAGGAGGGTAACGTCTTCATGACCGTGCCGTTCATCTGGTACGGGGTGAACTTCGACAACGTGCTGCTCGGTGCATACTACATAGGCTCGGTGCTGTACCCGGAGGCGTTCGACGATGTGGACATGGAGGACAAGGCCGCGGAGATCTTCGGGGCCTTCGTCGGTCACGACTGCTATGCGGATATGGACGCCTGGTTCCTGGAGAACCGCAGCACTCATATCACCGGGCAGGCCAGCGTGGTATCAGGCTGAAACGATCTATCCTCCTGAACGACCGGGGGGCGGAACGTGCCGCCTCCGGTCCCTTTCCCCACCAGGCCATCAGAAAAAGGAACGTCGCTGCATAAGAATCTCTAGGAAATGTTATTCTACCTTGCCATCTTAGGAAAGCGCTGCGCAATGCCCATGGATGCGGAGAGGACAGGAGTGGATCGAACGGACAAGGACGCCACGGTGAACGAGGGGGACGAACTCTCCAGGTACCTCAGGCACATCAGCCTGAAGCTGCTGTTCCTGGTCGGTCTGGCCGCGGCGATCCTGCTCATCGCCGTCTACGCCTCCACGGTCGGTCCGTACCATATAACGTTCTGGGAGGCGATGGCCTCGATCTTCAACAACCAGGACAGCACCGCGGACCGCATAATCTGGAACCTTCGCCTCCCGCGCATAGTAGCCGCGGTCCTGGTGGGGGCCGCCCTGGGCGCCTCGGGAACGATAATGCAGTGCGTGCTGCGCAATCCGCTCGGTTCCCCGTTCACCCTGGGCATCTCCAACGCCGCCGCCTTCGGGGCCGCGGTGGGCATAATCCTGCTGGGCGGGGGCACGGTGCTGGGACAGTCGGTCACCACCACCTACATCGACGATCCATACCTGGTCACCGGCAGCGCCTTCGCCGCGGCCATGGTGGCCACCCTAATCATCATCATACTGGTCAAGGTCACCAAGGTGTCCCCCGAGGCCATGGTCCTAACCGGCGTGGCCATCAGCTCCATCTTCGGCGCCGGGCTGGCGGCCCTGCAGTACTTCTCCAACGACAGCGCCCTGGCCAACATCGTCTACTGGCAGTTCGGGGACCTGGGCAAGATAAACTGGGAGCAGAACACCATAATGGCCTTCACCGTGCTGTTGATCATGGCCTTCTTCATCTGGAAGCGCTGGGACTACAACGCCCTGGACACCGGGGACGAGGTGGCCAAGGGACTGGGGGTGAACACGGACTGGATACGCATAACCAGTATGGTGCTGGCCTCCCTGCTCACCGCCGTGGCGGTCTCCTTCGTGGGCATAATCGGGTTCGTGGGGCTGCTGGCCCCGCACATCGTCCGCCGGGTCATAGGCGGGGACCACCGCTTCCTGGTCCCCGGCTCCGCACTGCTGGGGGCATTGGTGCTGCTGGTCTCGGACACCGTGGGCCGCAACATGGGCGACCTGCTCAACTGGCTGTTCGGTTCAGGCTACCCGAGCTTCATCGTGCCGGTGGGGATAATCACCTCCTTCATCGGAGGGCCGCTTTTCATCTACATACTCATCAGGGGGTATCGCAACGTCGATCAGGGTTGAGGACCTCTCCTTCGCCTACAACGGCCGGAAGGTGCTGGACGGCGTCTCCTTCGAGGGAAAGGACGATCATATAGTCTCCATCCTCGGTCCGAACGGGGTGGGGAAGACCACCCTGCTCAAGTGCATGTGCGGCATCCTCCGGCCCGACTCGGGCAAGGTGTCCGTGGACGACAAGCTGGTCAAGGGGCTGGGCCGCATGGAGGTGGCCAGACTGATAAGCTATGTGCCGCAGCGCTCCTCGGCCACCCGCACCACGGTGTTCGACTCGGTGCTCATCGGCCGCCGGCCGCACATGAGCTGGACGCTCAGCAAGAAGGACATGGCCGTCACCAGGGACGTCATAAAGGCGGTGGGCCTGGGCGACCTGGCCATGCGCAACGTCGATGAGATAAGCGGAGGGGAGTTCCAGAAGGTGCAGATCGCCCGGGCCATGGTCCAGGAGGCCAAGGTGCTGGTGCTGGACGAACCGACCAGCAGCTTGGACGTGGCCAACCAGCACATGGTCATGAGGCTGCTGGTGGACAATGTCCGCCAGCGCCGGATATGCACCATAATGACCATGCACGACATCAACCTGGCCGCATACTGTTCCGACGAGGTCCTTTTCATGAAGGGAGGACGCATCTTCGCGCGCGGACCCCCCTCGATAATCAACGCCGGGCTCATCCGGGAGGTGTACGGCATGGAGGCCAAGGTCATAAACCACGACGGCGTCCCGCTGGTGGTACCGTCCTTGGGCGACGCCCATGCCCTGAGGCATATGGACGACCGGAAGGCGGTCCCCCACGATCACGGGCTGAAGTGAGCTCAGAGGCTTCCGGCTTCCTTCCTCTTCCTCAGCTTGGCGAACATGTCGTCGGCCAGGCGTTCCAAGCCCCACTCGGCCTTCCAACCCCAGTCCCGCGCGGCGCGGGAATCGTCCATGGAGTCCGGCCAGGAGTCCGCTATCGCCTGACGGAAGTCCGGTTGGTAGCTTATGGCGAATCCCGGGCTGCGTTCTTTGACGATATCGGCGAGCTCGGCCGCGGAGAAGCTCAGACCGTTGAGGTTGTATCCCAGCCTGGTGGTCAATCTTTCCGATGGCGCATCCATGATCCCGATGGCGGCGTTGATGCAGTCGGGCATGTACATCATCGGAAGCACCGTTCGCTCGTTCACAAAGCAGGTGTAACGGTTGGCGCGCACCGCTCCGTAGAATATGGCCACCGCGTAATCGGTGGTGCCTCCGCCAGGCAGGGTCTCCGCGCTGATTATGCCCGCGTAACGGACGCTCCTTACGTCCACGCCGTACTTGCGGTGGTAATAATCGCACAGCAGTTCGCCGGCCACCTTGGTCACCCCGTACATAGTGGTCGGCTGCAGAACGGTGTCCTGCGGGGTGTTGATGTGAGGACAGTTGTTGCCGAAGACAGCGATCGAAGAGGGCCAGAACACCTTGATGTTGCGTTCCCTCGCCACCTCCAGGACGTTGATCAGGCCGTTCATGTTGAGGTCCCAGGCGAACTGGGGGTCCTTTTCGCCCACTCCGGAAAGGACGGCCGCCAGGTGATAGATCGTCCCCACGTCATGCTTATCGCAGAGCTCCGCCACGCGCTTGACGTCCAGGACGTTGCCGGTCTCGTAAGGTCCCGACCCCAGGAACTCCTGGGAGGGCGTCCGGCTGTGACCGACGCCGATGACGTTCTTCCCGCCGAACCTCTTCCTCAGCTCCAGGATGAGCTCCGAGCCTATCTGGCCGGTGGCGCCCAGGACCATGGTCTTCTTGCTCAAGGGAACATCTCCGTTGACGAACGTTCCAGGAACGTATGCTGAGAATTTAAACCATAGAATGACAAGGATTGGCACGAAAAAATGGGAAGGGCGGCCATACCGGCCGCCCTGAAAATCGTTTATTCCTTCTTCTGCTTCCTGAGCATCTTCTCCTCGCGGCCCTCCCTCTGCAGGCGGCCCGGCGCCCACCAGGCCTTCTTGCCCATCACGGCGAGACCGGCAGGCACGATGTAGGTGCGCACGATCATGGCGTCCAGGAGGATGGCCACGGTCAGGGCGAACCCGAACTCCTGCAGCATGGCGTTGCTGGAGAGCATCATGGCGCCAAAGGCGCCGGCCATGATCAGGGCCAGGGCGGTTATGATGCCGCCGGTCCAGTCCACCGCGTCGACCACCGCCTCCTTGGTCTCCTTGCCCTTGTGGATCTCCTCGCGTATGCGGGTCAGGATGAAGATGTTGTAGTCGATCCCGATGCCCATCAGCATGACGAACAGGATGAGCGGGATCAGCCACAGCACCGGCAGGCTGAGTATGGTGCCGAAGACCAGGTAGGTGAGGGCGAAGGCCCAGCTGATGCTCATGGCGATGGTTATGACCGCGAACGCCGGCAGCAGCACCGAGCCGAGGACGATCATGAGCACGATGAAGATGCCGATGACCACCAGGATCTCGACGTTCCTGAACTCGGAGTCGGTGAACTCCGCGGTGTCGTAGAGGGCGGCGGTGACGCCTCCGACGTAGATATCAGAACCGGCGAGCTGAGGCTCAGCGGCCTTTACATCTGCCAGGTCTCCCCTGAGCTCGCTGATGAATGCCACGGAACCGGCGCTCTGGGGCTGGTCCGCAAGAATCACCGTCAGCAGCACGCTGCGGTTGTCCGCTCCCAGGTTGGACAGCATGGCCGACACGACCTGGTCCCGGGTCTCCTCATCAAGGGCGTCCAGGTTCCGGTAGTCGACAGGCTCTCCGTAGGGCCGGGTGATCCCGGTGACCTTCTGCACCTCCGATTGCGAAGCGACGGCCTCGGTCACGTTATCTATCGCGTCCAGATAGGCGTAGTTGAAAGTGCTCCCATCGTACACCACCACGTCCCCGGTGATGACTATCTGCGTCGGCTGGATGCTGCCGGCGCCGAAGTCGTCGGTCATGGCCTTGATGCCGTCTATGCTCTCCGAATCCCCCATGGCTCC
>Ga0116143_10004214_pt1 | contig 13848 bp, 8 predicted proteins | sample AD_UKC034_MetaG_FD_89745 | JGI IMG/M metagenome (GOLD analysis project Ga0116143, IMG submission 89745) | Active sludge microbial communities of municipal wastewater-treating anaerobic digesters from USA - AD_UKC034_MetaG | ecosystem: Engineered > Bioreactor > Anaerobic > Digestate | place: USA...
CAGTTGGGTCAGCCACCACACCAGGGCAAATTGTGCCACGCGGCTGCCGAGCAGCGAAAATGCCTGCCCGGTCCAGATGGTGAAAAAGCCGGCGGCCCAATGCCTGGCGGGGGGTGGGGTGGGAGATTGATCGCTCATGTGACAAAAAAAGGGCGTTCGCCATTTTAGCAGCGAACGCCCTGGTAAAAACTAGAACGCAGTGTTGGAGTGTGATATCTCCAGGTCGTTGACCCGGATGAAGGCCGGCAGGATGATGGCGGTGGGGTTGCGAGCGCCGTAACTGCCAGAGACGTTCACAGCCTGGGTGGTATCTGAGACCCAAGCCACCTTGGGGCCGAAGATATCCAGCACGCTTTGCGTGACGCGCACGTTGAAGGGCACAGCCACAGAGCCATCTTTCTTGAGCAGCAGGGCGCCAAAGCGGCTGCTGGCGGTGACCACCCCCTTTGAAGGGTTGACGATGTTCATGTAATGCAAGAAGGGGATGTAGAGCAGGTCATTATCACGCGGTTGCTTGACCAGCTCTGCCAGGTTGCTGACCTGGTGTTGGCCGCCCTGCATGGCCAGACTGGGGTGCCCCACGGTGTGGCCGGTGGGCTGGGTGCCAAACTCGTCGGCGTCATCTTGCATCCAAATGAAGCCTTTGAACACGCCTTGTTCGATGAGGGGCCAGGACTTGCGCGGGATGCCGGTCAGATCGCGTTTAAAGGGGAAGGTGGCCATGCAGGCCGGATCATCCAGCAGGGTGATGTGCTTCGAGAACACCTCTTTGCCCACCTGGTCTACATTGAGGAATGAGAAGCCGCGCTTCATGGCGCCGCCGCTGAAACCAATCCAGTTCATCACCGAGGCCAGTTCGCTGAGGGCGATGGCGCCGAAGACGATGTCGTAACGGCCAAGCGGGATTTGCCGGGGGGTGTTGTTTTGGTAGCAGTCCAGCAAAAAGGCCAGGTCGTGGTGCAGCCTGGATGGGTCCAGGTCGGACTTCTTCTGCGCCGACTGCTCAGCGGTGGTTTCCCACTTCAACGTTTCGTGGGCCAGCACAGAGCTGATCTGGGCATCGGAGAAGCGGAAATACTGAATATGCTCTGAGCGGGTATTGATCTGGGCGATGATGGTCGAGCCGTTGTTGAAGATGCCCGAAAGGCGCACCTGGTCGGTTTCGAGGCCTTTTACGGCATCGTTGAAGTATTCCAGGCGTTCTTCGCCGCTGATGGCTGCCAGAGTTTCATCATAAGCGCTTTCGTCCACAAAGGTCTCAGTGAAAAGCGGGATGGTGGGCTTGTAGCTGAGAGGCTGGGCATGGACGACCATCTCGCAGGCCATGTCGATGCCGCGTTTCATCTCGTCCAGCTTGCCCAGGTCGGTGATCAGGCCGTAGCTGGCACGTTTTTGGCCGGAATAGGCGGTGATCTGCAAGCGGATCAGGTGTTCGTTGGTGTTCAGCGAGATGGCCGAATTGGCAAAGCGCATCAGGTGGCTGTCTTCTTCATGGTAATAAATCGCCACGTCCAGGCCGGTTTTGGTCAGGGCATAGGCGCGCAAGTCGCGCAGGGTTTGTACAATGCGTTCGTTCACGGTTACTCTCCTATGGTGACGTTGTCAAAACGGCAGACCGGGACGCCGTGCCCCAGCTGCATGACCTGGTTGGGCTGGCCTTTCCCGCAGTTGTCGACATATTCCAGCGACCAGGTGGAGGGGTCGCCAGCTGCCGAGAGCGAGTTCCAGAACTTGACCGTATCGCCCTTGTAGGTGGCGTTTTTGACCACCGGACCCACTTTGCCATCTTCCACCAGCCAGCCGATCTCATTGGCAAAGTGGAACTGCTCGCGGTTCGAGCCGATGGACCAACTGCGGGCGCCGTCTAAGATGATGCCGTTGGGCGTGTTGGCCACAATGTCGTCCAGCGTGCCATCCTGCCCGGCGTCGATGTTGATGTTGGTCATGCGTTCGATGGGCACCCGGTAGAAGGAAGTGGCGCGGTTGGCGCCGCTGCTGCCGTTGAAGATTTGGCGCTTGGCCTTGATATTGGCTTCTTCGACCATCTGGCGGCCGGTGATGGCACCGACCAGGATGCCCTTGTCGATCAAGAGGTTATCTTGAGCCGGAATGCCGTCGTCATCATAGCCGAAGCTGCCGGGCGAATTGGGGGCGGTGGCATCGGCGCGCACGGTCAGCTTGGGCGAGCCGTAGCGCAGGCTGCCGAAATCCTTCAGGGTCACAAAAGAGCCGCCGGCATAAGCCAGCTCATAGCCCAAGATACGGTCCAGCTCAAGGGCGTGGCCAATGGTTTCGTGGGTCTGCAAGAAAAGAATACCCGGCAGGAGGATCACAGAGCGGGTGTCTTTGGGGCATTGGTCGGCAACCAGGATCTCGTTCAACTCTTTGACGATCCGGTCAGCATGCTGGCCGAATGCCTGGAGGTCGAAAGTCTCCCAGCCGCGGGTATCGCCGCGCCGCCCAGGAACGTAGCTGCGCTCGTGGCTTTCGCCCTGGCTGTCTAAACCAGAAACCTGAAGCCCGCCAAAGACCTCGGTGATCGTCTTCTCAATTTCGCTGCCCTCAGAATCCACAAAAACGATCTGTTTGCGCATGAAAGTCATATCGCACACGCGCTGGAAGACGCCGGGCTGGTTGAGCTTCTGGTCCATTTCTTGAAGGAAGGCCACTTTTTCTGCCAGGGGCACTTCAAAGGGGTTGATTTGGCAGGGGCTGGTGAACTGGGCCTGGATGGCGTCTTTCTCAGCCAGGCGGACGGGGAAGGTGACGCGTTCGGCCGCCACGCGGGCGTTCTCAAGGGCATGGTCAAACAGCGCGCCAGGGCTGCTCAGATCTGAAGAGGCAGAAAAGCCCCAGGCGCCTTTGTAGAGCACCCGCACGCCCAAGCCGCTTTCGCGCGAGGCAGCAGTGGCTTTGAGATTGCCATTGCGCATGAGTAAGTAATTGGTTTCTTCAAAGGGATACCAGCGTGCATCAACGTATAGCGCGCCGTTGGCCTTCAGGCGCTCAATTTGCTGCTGCAATTGTTTTCGCATTCGAACTGCTCCTAGGGGGGTCTGGTCACAACACGGATGATCAAAATCAGCATTAGATATTTATCTAATGCTATGGAAGTTTACGCCAATATAAGCAAACCGTCAAGAGGCTTATAAATGATCAGACCGGCAGCGCTGCCGGTCTGATCAAAAGCTGAGCGGAGGGAGTGGGGTTCGAACCCACGATGGATTGCTCCATACCTGTTTTCAAGACAGGCGCCTTAGGCCGCTCGGCCATCCCTCCTAATGAAATGTATCTTGCCTTCCGGCGCGGGATTGTACCATATCCTGGGGTGCATGACAACATTGTTGTGGTAGAATGCAATTACAAATAGGATGGGATTCAGCATGGCCAGACAAAACCTCCCTTACATCTTACTCATGGCTGTTACAACCATCGTAGCCGTGGGCATCGCTATTTACACCTGGAGGCGCCGCCGCGTTACCGGCGGCGCGGTTTTTGCGCTGACCATGCTGGTGGTGGCATTTTGGGCCTTCACCAACGGCGGTGAGCTGGCTTCTTTGACGTTGACCAGCAAGATCTGGTGGTCGAAGTTCTCTTATTTCAGCACCGCCACCATTGCCCCGGTCTGGTTTATCTTTGCGCTGACTTATGGCCGCCATGCTGCCTGGCTTACCCGCAGCCGGATGGCGGCACTGTGGGTAGGGCCGCTGTTGGTTTTGGCGCTGGTCTTTACCAATGAATGGCACATGTGGTTCTGGTCCAGCTTTACGCCCACATCAGATGTGCCGGGGTCGATCTACATTTACGGACATGGCTGGGCATTTTGGATCACGGTGGTCTATTCGTATCCCATGTTGATCGCCGCCACTGTGCTGCTGGTGCGGGCGGCCTTGTTTTCGGGGCAGCTCTACCGCCAGCAAGTGGCAGCCTTGTTGGCTGCGGCGGCCATTCCCTGGATCAGCAATATCATTTACATCGCCAATCTCTCTCCGGTGCCCGGGCTGGAATTGACGCCTTTGGCCTTTACCCTATCAGGCCTGCTGGTAACCTGGGCGATCTTCCGCTACCACATCTTCGAGCTGCTGCCCGTGGCGCGCGATGTACTGGTGGAAAGCATGGATGAGGGGGTGGTGGTGCTGGATGCCAACAACCACCTGGTGGATATCAACCCGGCGGCCTGCCGCCTGTTAGAACGCACTTCGGCGCGCGTGGTGGGGCAGACCATTGAACAGGTTTTTTACCGCTGGCCCGACTTGTTGGTCCACTGCCAGACTATGGAGCGGGTGCATGCCGAATTCAAAGTGGGCCGCGGGCGATGGATTGATTTGATGGTCACACCCTTGAAGAACCAGGGCAGCCATGGCCAGTTGAGCGGGCGCCTTTTGGTGCTGCGCGAGATCACGGAGCGCAAAGAAAACGAGTCTCGTTTGCAGGCCTACACCCAAGAACTGGAAGCCCGCAACGCCGAGCTGGACGCCTTTGCCCACACGGTGGCCCATGACCTCAAAAACCCCCTGTCTATCGTGACCGGTTACGGCAGCATGATGCTGGATCACCGCGACAAGATCATCCCTGAACAATACGATTACATGTTGAGCACAGTGGTGAAAACCTCGCACCGCATGACGAACATTATCGACGAGCTTCTGCTGCTGTCGAGTGTGCGCAAAACCGAAGCCATCAAGACCGCCTCTGTAGATATGGCGGCCTGCGTGGCGGCGGCGCAAGAGCGCCTGCAGGATATGATCCGTGAAACCGAGGCGCATGTCATTACACCCAAAGAATGGCCTGTTGTGCGCAGTTACAAACCCTGGCTGGAAGAGGTGTGGGTCAATTACATCAGCAACGCCATTAAGTACGGGGGCAAACCATTGCAAATTACGCTCGGTTATGACCAACTGCCGGCAGACTCTCAAAATGGGGCGCGGGTGAGCTTTTGGGTCAAGGATAACGGGGCGGGCCTATCGCCCGACCAACAAGACAGCCTGTTCGTTGAGTTCAGCCGCCTGGACGAGATGCATGCAGAAGGGCACGGCCTGGGGCTCTCTATTGTACGCCGGATCATTGAGAAACTGAGCGGCGAGGTGGGCGTAGAAAGCACGATCGGCCAAGGCAGCAAATTCTATTTTGTTTTACCAATCGAACCCATTGCACGATGAGATAACGAGAATAATTTATGTCTAGACTTGCCCGCTCGACCCTGATTGTGGCCGTATTCTTCGGTCTGGAAAAAGTACTTGGCTTTGTGCGCCAGTTACTGATCGCACGCCAGTTCGGCCTTTCGACTGAATTGGATGTTTTCAACGCCGCTAACAACCTCCCCGACTTGATCTTTGTGCTGGTCTCGGGCGGCACGTTGGCGATGGCTTTCATCCCGGTGCTTTCTGAAACGCTAGAGAAGCAGGGCCGGGCAGAGGCCTGGAAGCTGTTCTCGCGCATTGCTAACCTGGTCTTCTTGGTGACGGCGGCGCTATCGGTGCTGGTGGGCTTGTTTGCCCAGGTGTTGGTAGAGCGGGTGATCACGCCGGGCTTCAGTGTTGAGCAGCAGCAGTTGGTAGTTGAGCTGATGCGCCTGAACCTGGTGGCAACGCTGATCTTTTCGCTCAGCGGGCTGGTGATTGCCGGTTTGCAAGCCAACCAACACTTCTTGCTGCCGGCAATGGCGCCGGCGATGTATGACCTGGGCATGTTGTTCGGGGTCATCGTGCTGGCGGCAGAACCCGGCGCTTACCAGATCGGGCCGGTGACGCTGCCTTCGTTTGGCCTGGGCATCCACGGCATGGTCTATGGGGCCATCTTGGGGGCGCTCTTATACCTGGGCATCCAGGTGCCGGGGCTGGTGCGCTATGGCTTCCGCTGGCTCCCAGAGATCAGCCTGCGCAACCCGGCTGTGTTGCGGGTGCTGAGCCTCTTGGGGCCGCGCATCTTGACGGTGGTCTTCATCCAACTGGTCTTCATCTTGCAAGATAACATTGCCTCCTGGCTGGTGGTGGGTTCAGTCTCAGCATTGGTGTACGGCTGGCTCTTTATGCAGGTGCCCGAGACGATCATCGGCACCGCCATTGCCACCGTGCTGCTGCCCACCCTCTCTGAGCAGGTGGCGCACAACGATGACGATGGTTTTCGCCAATCGCTCAACCGTTCGGCGCGCGTCATCCTGGCCCTCACCCTGCCAGCGGCAGGTTTATTGATGGCTGGCATCGGCCCACTGGTAGGCGTTTTGGGTTTTGAGGGCACGGGCGCCGACCTGGTAGTCTGGACGGTGCGAGCTTACATGTGCGGCCTGGTGGGGCATGCCCTCTTAGAGGTGGCGGCGCGCGGCTTTTACGCCCGTCAGAACGCTTTGACCCCGATGATCTTTTCGGGCGTGGCGGCGCTCACTTTTGCCGTGTTGGCTTACACCCTGTCGCGCCCCCTGGGTGCGCCGGGGATTGGCCTGGCAAACTCTGTGGCCTATACACTTGAGGCGCTGATCTTGTGGTACCTGACCAGTCGCAAGTATCCGGGGGTGTTGGCGGTGGGCAAGACCCTGCTGCGGGCGGTTCTGGCGGCCTTGCTGGGGGCGGCAGTGGTCTATGGCTTGCTGCAGGTGGCACTGCCCCTGCACTATGTGCTGCACGGTGCGCTGGCGCTGGTGGTTGGCGGGCTGGCAGCCATTCCCCTCATCTGGCCTGAGCTCAAGCTGCTGGTCAAGCTCTAAGAACACTAAACAAAATGGGAGATTTTTGGGGTTGTTTTGGACAGCTTCGCTGCCCAAAACAACCCCAAAACCCCTTCAGTTCGGGTTAGTAAGCGATTGTTTGGGGAGTGAGGACCCTGTTGCGGGGCTCTTCACTCCCCAAACTCTTTTTCATAGTACAATTTGTTTGAGGAGAACCGTATGCGTATTCTGAACGACCGCCAAGAAGCTTTGCTAAAAGATGCCCGCAACCTGCTGAATGACTTGCGCGCCTCTTTGATCCGATTTGGCGCCAGCGCCGAAGATCAAGACACCCTGGTCCAATCCATCCGCCAGTTGGATGAGCTCTTCTTGCTGGTGATCGTGGGCGAATTCAACGCAGGCAAATCGGCCTTTATTAACGCCCTGTTGGGGCAGAAAATCCTCAAAGAAGGCGTGACGCCCACCACCACCCAGATCAACCTGCTGCGCTACGGTGAGACCCAAGAGCGCACGGTAGAGAACGAACATCTGCACAGCCTGTCGGCACCGGTAGAGCTGCTGCGCGAGCTGAGCATTGTGGATACGCCCGGCACCAACGCCATCATCCGCGAGCACGAGGCCATCACCGAGCAGTTTGTGCCGCGCTCAGATATGGTGCTCTTCGTCACCTCAGCCGACCGCCCCTTCACCGAGAGCGAACGGTCCTTTTTGGAAAAGATCCGCGGCTGGGGCAAGAAGGTTGTGATCGTACTGAACAAGATCGACCTGTTCCAAGATGCTGGCGAATTGGAGCAGGTGCGCAATTTTATGCTAGACCATGCCCGGGCGCTGTTTGGCATGACGCCAGAGTTCTTCCCCGTCAGCGCGCGCCTGGCGCTGCGCGCCAAGCAGGGCGAGCCCACCCTGTGGGAAGAAAGCCGCTTTGGCGCGCTGGAAAATTACATTCACCAAACGCTGGATGAGACCAGCCGCGTGCGCTTGAAGTTCATGAATCCGCTGGGAGTGGGAACGCACCTGGTGGGCAAGTATGCCGGGGTTACGAACGATCGCCTGGAGCTATTGAAGGCTGACTTCAACATGTTGGCTGATGTGGAAGGCCAGCTTGGGTTGTATAAAGAGGATATGCGCAGCAATTTCGATTTCCGCATGTCGGACATCGAGAATGTGCTGTATGAGATGGAACAGCGCGGCCAGGATTTCTTTGACGAAACCCTGCGCCTGGGACGCACCTTTGACCTCTTCCACAAGGAACGTATCCAGCAAGAATTTGAAGAGCAGGTTGTAGCCGACGCACCGCAGCGCATCGAGGCGCGTGTGGCTGAGCTGATCGATTGGATGGTGGATGCCGACCTGCGCCAATGGCAGGCGGTCAATGATCACGTGGCTGAACGGCGCCGGGCCCACAAAGATCGCATTGTCGAGGATGCCGCCGGCGGTACCTTCCACGTTGACCGCGAAAAGCTGATCGACGAGGTGGGGCGCGAGGCCCAACGCGTGGTAGAGACCTACGACAAAGCTTACGAGGCCGAGTCGATTGCCTTGGGCGCTCAAACCGCGGTGGCGACCCTGGCCGCGGTGGAGATTGGCGCGGTTTCGTTGGGCACGCTGGTTGCCGTGCTGGCAACCACGGCTGCGGCAGATTTGACCGGGATTGCATTGGCGGGTGTGATGGCTGTGCTGGGCCTGTTCTTGATCCCTGCCCGCCGCCGCCAGGCCAAAGCTGAGATGCGCGAAAAGATTGCCACCCTGCGGGAACGGCTGGTGAACTCGCTCAGAGAGCATTTTGAACGCGAGATGGAGCGCAGCCTGCGGCACATCAACGATGCCATTGCCCCTTACACCCGTTTTGTGCGCTCTGAACAGAGCAAATTAGAAGAAGTGCAAGGCGTGCTGGTTGAAGCACGCACAGGCCTGGAGCAGGTGAAGATCCAGGTGGAAGAATTGAATTGAGCGGTTATCAGCATGGATAAAATGCGCTTGAATTCTCATACCTGGGATCTGATCGTGGTCGGCGGCGGACCAGCCGGCTTCTTTGCCGCACTGGCTTGCGCGGCCGGTGCACCGGTAGGGTCGCCTTTCAAAATATTGATCTTAGAAAAGGCCAACCGCCCATTGGGAAAGGTGCTGGTTTCGGGCGGCGGGCGCTGCAACCTGACCCATGCCTGCTACGACCCGGCACAGTTGGTGGAATATTATCCGCGCGGCGGCCCGGCGCTGCGCGGGGCCTTTACCCGCTTTCAACCGTCCGATACGGTTGCCTGGTTCAAGCGGCGCGGCGTAAGCCTGAAAACCGAGCCAGATGGGCGCATCTTCCCGGCCTCTAACGACGCCCAGACGGTGGTGGAATGCCTGCTGGATGCGGCAGACCAGGCCGGCATTCGCCTGCGCACGCGCTCTGTGGTGGATGCGATCTTCGCCCATGCAGAGGGCGGCGCAGCGCGCTTCACCGTGGCCCTGAATGCCAGCACAGAGACCTTCAAGGCACGCTGCCTGCTCTTGGCTACCGGCGGCGATGCCGCCAGCGGCACAGCCGGCACCCCTGAGCTGGCAGAGAGCCTGGGGCACAGCCTTAAGCCGGCAGTGCCATCGCTCTTCACCTTCCGTATACCCGACCCACGGCTGGAAGGCCTGGCGGGCGTCTCAGTGGACCCGGCTGGTTTGCAGTTGTTGACTGAAGATGGTACGCCGCTTCGGGCGCCGGGCATGCAGCAGCTTGGCCCACTGCTCATCACCCATTGGGGATTGAGCGGACCGGCGGTGCTGCGACTTTCAGCCTGGGCGGCGCGCGAACTGAATGCGTGTGCCTATCAGGCCGGTTTGCGCATCAACTGGCTGGGCGAGATGAAACAAGAGCAGGCCCTGGCAGACCTGCTGGCCTTCAAGGAAGCCCATGCCGGCCAGAAACCCACTGCCCATTATCCCTTCGACCGCCTGCCTCAGCGCTTGTGGGAGCGCCTGGCGCAGGCCGCCTCCCTGCACCCCGACCAGAACTGGGGCGACCTGCCCAAGGCAGCACTGCAATCGCTGGCCGAGCAGTTGACCGCCGGGCGTTACAGCATCCGGGGCAAGGGGCCTTTCAAAGAAGAATTCGTCACCTGCGGCGGCGTGGCGCTGGACGAGGTGAACTTCAAGACCATGGAAAGCCGCATCGTGCCGGGCCTGTATTTTGCGGGTGAGGCCCTGGACGTGGACGGCCTGACCGGCGGCTTCAACCTCCAGAATGCCTGGACGACCGGCTACCTGGCTGGGAGCGCGGCGGCATTTGCGTTAAGAGAATAGGCTTTATCCCCATCCCATGAAACCCTTTCACCTGGCTGTGGTTTGCCTTTTGGTCTGCTCGAACCTGTTCTCGCCGGTAGCAGCTGCCAACCCCGCCAATGCCACCTGGCAGGCCAAGGTGGATGCCTGGGTGTTGGAAACGGCCGGACAGGGTGAGACCGAGTTCCTTGTCTCTCTAGTTGAACAAGCCGACCTGAGCGCGGCCGGCGGGCTGGCCACCAAGCAGGAAATGGGAGCCTACGTTTACCAGGCCCTGGTCCAAACTGCCGCCCGCAGCCAGGCGCCGGTGATGGCAGAGCTTCAGCGCCGGGGGCTGGAATACCGCTCACTGTGGGTGGTGAACGCCTTGTGGGTGCGCGGCAGCCTGGCAGATATTGGGGCATTGGCCAGCCGCCCGGATGTGGCACATTTGTATGCCAACCCGCAGGTACAGTTTAACGCCCCACAGTTAGAAACCCAGGTCGAGTCGACGGTGCAAAATGTGGAATGGAACATTGCCCAGGTCAACGCACCGCAGGTTTGGGCCGAGGGCTTCACAGGGCAGGGCGTGCTGATCGGCGGGGCCGACACGGGTTATGATTGGGACCACCCGGCCCTGATCAACCAGTATCGCGGCTGGGACGGCGAGGCGGTCAACCACGACTACAGTTGGCACGATTTTACGGCCGAGGCCTCTGCACTGCCGGTGGACCCATATGGGCACGGCACGCATACCATGGGGATCATGGTGGGGGATGACGGGGCTTATAACCAGGTGGGCATGGCGCCGGGGGCGCGTTGGATCGGCTGCCGGAACATGAACAGCGCCGGTGTTGGCTCGCCTTATACGTACCTTGGCTGCTATCAATGGTTCATTGCCCCCACGCGCCTGGATGGCAGCGACCCGCGGCCTGACCTGGCCCCCGATGTGATCAACAATTCTTGGGGCTGCCCGGCCAGCGAAGGTTGCACGGATTTGACCGTCCTGTTGGAAGCAGTTCAGAATGTGCGCGCGGCCGGCATTATGACGGTGCACTCGGCTGGCAACAGCGGAAGCGGGTGCAGCACCATCAACTCTCCCGCCTCGATCTACGATGAATCTTTTACCGTGGGTGCCACGACCAGCACCAATACCCTGGCCAGTTTCAGCAGCCGGGGCCCGGTGACGGCAGATGGCAGCGGGCGGCTCAAGCCAGATATTTCTGCGCCGGGCCAGAGTGTACGTTCTACCATTCCGGGCACGGGCTATGGTGGGCTCTCGGGCACCAGCATGGCTGCCCCCCACGTGGCGGGCCTGGCGGCCCTGCTCATCTCGGCGCAGCCGGGCTTGCGCGGCCAGGTGGATGATTTGGAGATACTCATTGAGCGTACTGCCCTGCACATCCCCGCCACGGCCTGCTCAAGCAGCGGCGTGCCCAACAACCTGTACGGCTGGGGGCAGATTGATGCCCTGGCAGCGCTGGAGGGCTTGTACCTGGATGGGCAGGTCTCGGCGGCAGAGGTTGAGCCGGGAGAACTGCTGACCTATACCCTGGAGGTCTCTTTGAACAGCGGGCTGGCTGAAACATCAGATGTGGCCCTGACCCTCACCCGGCCTGCCCAAACCAGCCTGGTCAGTGCATCTTTGCCGTATACGCTGACCGGCGAGGTGCTCGAATGGCGCTGGCCGACCCTCGAGATCAGCCAGCCCATCCAGATCGAGTTGGTGGTGCGGGTGGCCCTGACCGCAACCGGCACGATCAACAATGCCACTTACAGCGTGCAAAGTGCCATCGGCAGCGAAGCCGGGCCGCCCCTGGTGACGGTGGTGAACCCGCTGTCTTACACGCTGGAAAAGACGGCCCCGGCGGTGGTGGCACCCGGGTCGGTGCTCACCTACACCTTGATGGTAACCAACACCAATTCGGCCGCCGCGCTGCACAACCTGGTTTTGACCGGCAGCCTGCCGTTGGAGGCCGTTTTCTTGGGGGCCACCCAGCCTTACACCTTGAACGATGAACAAGTGACCTGGGAGCGCGCCAGCCTGGAGGCGGGCGAGGCCTGGTCGGTGAACCTGGTGGTGCAGGTGCCCCTGACCTTCACCGGCACAATCAGCAGCGGAAGCTATGGGGTGACCTGTGATGAGTTGCCCGGCCTGGCAGAGCCAGGATCGAAAACCGAAGTGTTGGGTCTATGGCTCGATAAGACGGCCTCTGAACAACTGGTGACGGTGGGCGACTTGCTGACCTACACCCTGGCGATCACCAATGTCCATCCCTACAGCACGGCCCATGGAGTGCTGCTAAGCGATCTCTTGCCGGTGGGGACGGAATTTATCACGGCCACGCAGCCATACAGCCGCAGCGGTGATGTGCTGAGCTGGCCGGTAGGCGAGCTGGCAGCGGGCCAATCTTTCAGCGCGACCTTGCTGGTGCAGGTGCCGCTGACGAGCACCTCAGGCGAGGTGCTGAATGTTACGTATGGTGTGTATGCAGACGAGGTGGGGCAAGTGGCGGGCCCTGCCGTGGTGACAGCCGTGCAGCCAGTGTGGCGATATTACTTCTTACCCTTCATCCACTAGCACCGGTCCAGGGTGCGCGCCTTCTTCATCTCGAATAAGCCTCAAACAACCCTAAAACCGTATCGGCATAGGAATAGCCCACATCCATGGGACCGTAGGCGCGCAGGGCTTCACGCAGGTCGTTGGCGTGAGATGCCAGCAGCCCGGCCAACATACGTGTGCCGTATTCGATGTTGAATTGAGGATCTTGCAGTTCGGCAATGGAGGGGCGGTTGGCGAAGCAGGGGCCGTTAATGCACTGAAAAGCTGCCGCCAGCCCGTCGCGGGGCATGACCTGCATCAGGCCGACGGCGCCGCTGTGAGAATAAGCCAGCGGGTCGCCGCCAGATTCTTGCAAGACGAGGGCAGCCACCAGGTTGGGGGCGAGGTCATGCTTCTCTGAATAGGTTGTGATATATTCGCACCACTGTAAAATATTTTGCGAAAACGCCGGGCTGACACGGCAACTCCCCTCAAGCGCCGGTTCTTGCGCCGCGGATACCTGCGCGGCCGCGCCCGCTTCAAGTGCCATGCTGCCCCCATCGGGCGCCAGCCCGGCCGCATCGGCGGGTGTGGGGTTGGCGCTGATTAGCAAGCAAACGATGATCAAAAACAGGCTTCCGGCGGCTGCGCCGCGCAGCACGAGTGAAGGCCCAAGACCCATTGCAGTGTACTCCTGTTCTATGAGGGGGGAAGCGGGCTGTGACGAGCGCGGTTCTCATCACAGCCCTGGTTGTGGTTAAGACACTTTTATTCTAGCACAAATGTTCTATAAATTCAAGATGCAATTCTTTGAAATAGACTGGATTTGGCCTCTTGACAATATAGAACATAAGTTCTATATTTAAACTGTGACCGGCTGCAGACGGTCTTGATGAGGTCAGGCTTTTACCCACAGGAGGAACCTATGAACAGAAGTTTTTCGTCTCAAACGCTGGGGCGCTCGCTCCGGCGTCTATCTTTCTCGCGCGGCTGGCTGTTTGGCGCCCTGATCATCGGCGCCCTGCTGGCCTTCGAGGTTTTCAACTATTCCACCACCGACTTTGCCCTGGGCGACTTGCTCGGCGACCTGAAGTTTGCCGGGCTGCGCTGGTCTACCATCCTGGCAGTGGCGTTTTGCGGCATTGACTTTGCCGGGATTGCACGCCTGTTCACCCCCGAACAGGGAGCAGATGAGCCGCGCGAGGTATGGTATCTGTTTGGCGCCTGGTTGTTAGCCGCCACGATGAATGCGGCCCTCACCTGGTGGGGTGTTTCGGTGGCGGTGCTGAACCATGCTTCGCTGTCGGGCAGCGGAATCCTGGATCGGGCGGTGCTGGTGGAGGTGGTGCCGATCTTTGTCGCCGTGATGGTGTGGCTGATCCGGGTGCTGATCATCGGCACCTTCTCG
>Ga0116143_10004215_pt1 | contig 13840 bp, 5 predicted proteins | sample AD_UKC034_MetaG_FD_89745 | JGI IMG/M metagenome (GOLD analysis project Ga0116143, IMG submission 89745) | Active sludge microbial communities of municipal wastewater-treating anaerobic digesters from USA - AD_UKC034_MetaG | ecosystem: Engineered > Bioreactor > Anaerobic > Digestate | place: USA...
GTTCCGGCACCTGGATATAAGTTGGGGATATCTTTATAACGATCAGGCCACCACATTCTAAAAAATGGGTCTGATCGTAGATTGGCATCCAATGCTCTATTGGCCTGGGGAACACCAATCATCAAGTGGTCTTCACGGTATAGTAATTCTTCTGCTCCCTGGACAGCATCTTGTGTATCAATTAACAAGAATTGAACTGCGTTTGGATCATCTTTTGTATTTTTAATATAATTTTTAAAGTTCTCGTAGATTTTTACAGCTATTTCCGAACCGGTTGTTCCACAACCTATGACTACTGCGTCTCTTACTGCCATCAAATCCTCCTATTGAAAACCAAAAATAGTCTAAATGATCCACTATGAATCATGCCAACATACAAAACAACTGGGTTGGATAACTTCTACAAAAATTTTAGAATGTTACCTGATGCTCTAAGTTAGCTTCATCTATAAGTTTTTGCTTTTTCTTCTTCCGAAGGAATAATACGACGAATCCGGCGATCAATGCCAACAAAATAAATATGACTATCAGGATCGGTATCAATTTGAGTTCACGCGATTTGGCCGTCAGAGTGAAACCCTGATTCATAAGTTCACCATTTGAAGACCAATAAGCAATTCTTCCTTTATGAGATTCAGCATTGCTGTCCAAGATCATGCCGGGTAATTCAAGAGACATTTGAATAGGAATGTTCTGTATTGGGAAGATCTTCGATGAGACAATCAAATTTTGCAGGCCATTCAATACGGGTTTTAACAGGTCTGAAAACAAGTCCTTACATGATGAAAGATCAGAAAGGCAATAAACGATTAAAGAGAGACATTGATTGGGGTCAATCAAACATTCAGTTAATTGGGTTAATAGATTTCGATTGTCCTCTGTGTCTATATCCAGTGTTTTTAAAAATTCTCCCTCTTGAAAAGATTCGGAGTAAAAATAATCTGTCCAAAACAATGAAGGAATAATTTCTAATTCAATTGTAGAGTTGTTCCAACTGGCATCTTGTGGCGATAGAAATTGTCCTTCTAAAGTTATTAGATGTCTGCGTTCAAAGGTTTCTTCTTCACGGTTCCATAAGTCGCTCTTTGGTAAAGCATTTGAAAAAAGAAAATCCTGAGGTATCAAAGTTCCGGATTCCAGCACTATAACTCTATTGATTTGAGTTCCAGTAATGACGGTTTTTACTCGAAGTTCACCCAAACTCAAATACTTATCCGCCACATCATTTCCAACTAATTTTCCTGCCTGTAAATATTCTGTTGCAGCATCATCTGCGCCAAGATAGACCTTATCTGCAGTAATTTTTGGATAAGTAGGGGCATATTCTTTTATTTCTATCGCACGCATGGAACCTTGTACTACTGATGGATCATCAAATTGCCTAAAGACGCTGCCTTCACTCATAAGGTCTTTATATTCATGGTAGATTAATACTTTGACTTGTTCATACTCTGAATCGGGAACAATTACTTTGTCTAAAACTTCACCCACTACAAATCCCCGGAAGTAGACATTAGCTCCTATTTGAATTTCCTGAACATTCTCATAATTTATGAAGAAAGTTAAACCATTTGATTTAGGAAATAATACACCAGAAAGCCAAAGGGCAAGGAGTGTTGCCGCGATAATCAATATTCCGATCAAAATGTAAAACCAATGTGAGCGATACCAAGCTTTTTTCATTGATTTTTGGTCTTTATCAATTTCTAAAGAGTTATCATCAAATGCAAATCCATTATTAGAATAGTTTTCTCCCATATTTCTCCTAGCAGTGATCAATTTCCTTATCAAATTTAATTATTTTTATCATCACCATGAATGATGTCCTCATCTGGAGGATTGGTCTTATATTTTTCCTCAAGGTCAGTCAGGCGGTTTTTGACATTAGACCTCTCTAACATCTCATCTAAAGATATTTCTTTATTATCTATGATCAAGTGACCACTACGAATAAATTCATAAACTTTGTTAGAACCAAAATTATCCTGAATCCAAATTAATACTTGAAAGCCTTCCGAATATTCATCATAGTGACGGAAGTGAATCTCTTTCATTACACGTTGAAAACCATAATAATCAGCAACTTTATATTCGATGAACTGCGCAAATCCTTCTATGAATAATTTCCCGTTAAAATATGGGACTTCATTTGGATCCATGAGATTCTGCGCCATGGAAGGTTCTCCTTTCCACTGCCAATTATGCGCATATTCGTGAGCGAGTACAGTTATTATCTCTTCTTCTTTTGCCTTTAGGACTTGAACTTCGTTATTAGAAGGATTGTATGTTCCAATAACAGAAGCGTGTAAAGAATCCACAACACGCAAGGAGGCAACCTCTTTAATAAATAAATCCAATTTATGAGGAAAGATGAATTCAACGATTTCATTTTTAATTCTGGAAATCTGCTCAGCAAGTTCCATCTTCTCATTTCTATGTTTGATTAGTGTTTCTGTGTTGATGTTTAGCATCTTTCCCAGAAGAATTATGGCACCATTCTTATCTAACTCACAGCCCTCTTTACTCAAATCACGATGGTGGCAATTGTGAATTTCAATACAATTGCTACATCCTGAAGTGCAAGGGCATGCGACAAGAAGGTTAAAGGCTTCTTTTAGAATGCTCTTTAGGTTCCCACTTTGAGAGAACCAATTAGCAACTCCTGAGCCGCCTGGGATGGAATCATAAACAACAATTGCTGGAATATCAGTAAAAATTTCACATTTGTCTTTTACAAATATTTCAAAAGCGGGTTCTTTTAATAAGTAAATGGGAGCCAAGGTTATTAATAGGTGAGTGATGGTATGCAACGTTTTGATGTCTGCATCAGGCACGCCAATAAAATAAGCTTTTGTCTCAAATTTTTCTCTGGTTAGTGCTGGATCGATCTTGATAACACCGCCTTTACGATCATATGAAAAGGAATCATATACCTGACAACCCAGAATTTTCTCCTCAATTTCAACATCAAGAACGCCAGCTGTAAAAATACTTAGGGATTTATCTTCTAACTGAATTTTGATAATTGGTACTTGATAGTCTTTCTGTGTTTTCTCTGTTCTCAATTCACATGAAGTCTCAATGATTCTTTCTGTTGATGAAGTTTCAGTGAGCGGAAATGCTGTAATTCTTTTGTTTTTAATATCTAATTTAGTTATTTGATACCTTTTATCAAACAGAACAATGATTGCTTCATTGTAGATACTTAATCCTATTTGTTCATCAGAGATATCAGATATCACTTTTTCATTTGCTTCCAGAACCCAGTTACTCAGGTTAATTCCATCTATCGCGCATCTTTCAATAAAATTATTATCTATTGCGTATTCATCAACCAGACAAATAGAATTTTTTTCCACCTTAGGAATTTTATTGATATTCAGAATTCCATCTTGTAAAATTTGATTTAATATTGTTTCACCAGATGTACCGAACCAATTAACGATCTCTTCTTTGGTCGCCGGCAATTCAGACAATGAATAGATTAAATGATTTTTTTGAATAAAAGGATTAAATTTCGGAAGCAATGATGAGGCTCGATTAATCAAACTAATAACAACCTCGGGAGCTTTTTTTGATAAGTACTGCTGAAGGGGTGTGCCTGGAAGGGCGATAACGATTGGCACCAAATCCTGTCCATTATCATCTCCAAGATGTTCCAAGTCATGCATGATCATCCAAATTGATCCGGGAATACCTGTCACTACTGCTGCATCAAAGGAAGCAGGATTTGCTTGCTTTAAGATAACATCACGATCATAAACAGCTTCCATCGTGGAACCAATAAAAATATCGATATCCTTTTTAAGCTCAAATTGCAAGTTCTCTACAATCTCTTGATTAATTGCAGCTACATCCGATGAGCATACAGACGCAGTCTTATTTATCAAAACAGTTTTCGCACCAATTCGGACTAAATGAGTTAATATTTTATTTAAGCCGTCCTTAAAATTTTTCCGTTTGGGTTCCAGATCATCTACAGTAGTTACAAAATGTTCGTTGTTCCAAAAAATGATTTGTTTTTGATTCTTATGCCGTCCGTCTTCGTCTACTATTTGTTTGACATGAAACTCTTCAGGTCTTAAAGAAAACAGATCTCTGAAGTAATAATCTAAGTTGTTTGTTTTTAATCCAGTAGCTAGGATTTGAGGTTTAGTATGATAATAGTCTGCAATTCGCATCAGTCTGAGAAATATCATGGCTGCGTTTGCGCCATAGACATTGACGTAATTCTCCATGTTCTCAACAATAATAAGGCCAAATTGCTCAAAAAATTGAGACCAATGCTCATGATTTGGCAATAGCTTTTCGTGCAACGTCTTCAAATCAACTACGAGAATATCCGGATTAACAAATTCATTATTAGCCTTTTCAGTTTTGCGAATCATTCTTGGTTCGTCATCTGACCAATAGGTTGCAATTGAAAAAAACCAATTCCACTTAGATTCATTAATAATGTCAATTAACTGTGAAGAGAGAACTCTCCCCATCTTGGGTTCTGAAAAAATTAACAAAACGCTCTGATGGCGATAAAGGACCTCGTATAAAGCAGAAATATAATTAATGGTTGTACGACCACTTCCAACAGGAGTACTTATGAGAACATGCATTGGTTTCTCGCTCTCGGTTAACCGAGTTTGCAATAAATCCATAACTTTTCCTTGATGCGAATACAAACCGTGATTAATCAAATGGTTGCCTGTAATCGCATCCGCTAACTCCCTTAATGGATCGGATTCTTGAAATAATTTTTGTTGTGATTCAGGTGCGGCCTTATCATGGCTACCATTAAATCTTACAACACTATCTTTCCATGAGGCATCGGCATCTGGAGGTAGTTCGCCCGGCCACGGAATCTGGTACACTATTTGATCCCTGAACCAAGTTTCTTTTTTTAGGTATCCCAGGAAATCTATTGCCTTAAACTCATCAGACTGAATTTCCTTTATAGGTTGAGACTCAGCTTCCACATTTTCTTTATTCGGTAAAGCTGAGTGCTGCTTTACAAGACCCATATAATATTGCGCCCAAAAACCAAAAATTAAAACCAGCAATAGCCACCAGAGTCCAGGTCGTAATTTTCCGGTGAATACAAGAATAACAGATATCAGATGGAGAAAACTCGCCGGAAGCAAAAACACTGGCGGCCAAGATTCGCCTTTACATTTAATTAGGGAATCAAATTTAAGAATAAAATTATGTAACTTATGCTTATTGTCATTAACCGCAATATGTAGTTCTCGTTTAATAATTAAATATAAGCCAACGTAAATCAGTATGTTAAACAAACCAGTAAAAATCCATTGAACCCAAGGTTTTGGAAGCGTGTTGAATCCGATTACAGAATAAAACCAGCTGACTATTTTATTCCATGTCAGCAAATTGATCAGTGCAAAAAACAAATTAATGATTAGAAGGATTAATGCATCTATCAGGAATGTCATTTATCACCAGCCATTTCTTCTTGATCACAGAGATTGATATTTTTTATATCAATATCAAGAAATGATTTGTAAAAATAAATACGATCTTTAGCAGAAATATTCGTAATATCAACTTGATTACTTCGTAATGTGTCCCCAAAGATTTTTAACCAAGCCGGGTTACCACCACAGTACGAGGAAGTCTCTGAAATTTTTCCTGATACATCTAATAAAGGGACATTTTTATTACCGTTCCAGAGAAACCATAGTTCTTTAAGCCTTTCGGATAAGTTTTCTGGTGGATCAACCGCAATATCTGAAAAAGCGCCTCGAATTTCTTGCATGATAATTTTCTTTGCTTCTTCAAATTGCTCATTTTGTAATAAATTAAAAAGTGTTTCATTTTTTACGGTGATATTGCGGCATAATTCCTTCGGATCTTTTATGTACTTCTCTGCTAAAGATTTTATATCTTCTCGTGCTTCAACATATTGCTTAAAAGGACTTGAATTAGGGTTTACTTTTGACAAATTAATTTCTGGATAAGGGTAATTTTTTTCTTCTTGCTGTGATAAATACTTGATTGAAAGAACAAATTTGTCAATTTTTTCTGCTAAAATTGCGGTCTTTGATTTGGCACTTAGCAGATTCCTTTGATTGAGATGGTCTGCCAAGTTTAACTTCACATCCTGATAAGCTTTTATAAGGATATCACTTTGGAGCGCTGCGGCTTTTTCAAATGTATCTCTAATATATTTTTTTACTTGCCATGCTGGTAAACGCCAAATTAGATATATTCCACCAATAATCCAAACTACGAGGATTACCCAGAATAGCAGTAGACGCATAGTTTCGTTTATGTTCCATAAATTCAATAGTTTTAGTGTGACTATTATTTGTGAGGCTAAAACAAATGCAGCTGTGATTAACACACTTGTAGAATTAGGTGTTTTTTTAACCTTTTCATAGAGAGCTTGGAAATAAGGCTGAAACTGTTTTTCCACATCTGTGCTAGAAGGTATTCGAAATTTTGCAGTTTGATCCGAAAATGTAATATTTTTCGAAAATGACATGATTTTTTCAGAAAATAATTCTAAAGAAGATAAAAAGCGTTCTTCTTTTAAACAATTAGTCACAGCAGAATTAATTTTGATATTATAATCATCTATTAGATTTTTCGAATCCTTACCTAATTTTTCCGACGCAGAATTTAGCTGTACATGCAGGTCTATGGATTTTTGAGTGAAAGCCTTTTTGTAATTTAGAACTGCCTTTTGCACCCTATCCCAAAAACTCTTCTTGGCTTCAAATATCTTGGGGTGTAAATCCATTTCAAAAAGTGGCCCCTGCTCATTTATTGTATCTATTGAAGATTTGCCTAATTGGGGAATATCAAAATATAACTCGCTCGGCTCTAAAGCCACTTTACATACCTGGTGGAACCCAACATGGCTTAAGTACTTAATTAATTCAGCCTGTGGGGATGCAACCTCCAGAACAGAAAATGATGCATACTGAGGGTCTCCAGAAATTCTATTAGCCAACCATGAATTTGCGTAATCATCCCAATGACTGCTTAATATGATACTCTCACAGTAGATGCGGATAGCCTCCATAATCTGATCTCGGGATTCTGCTTTAATTCCGCTTTTTGAACGTGATTGAATTAAGTAAACGTAATCACGTACAGATAAATCTTTTAAGCTCTTATGCAGATTTTTTAGATTCGTTTTCAGTGAAGAAAGTTCCTCGCCTACCATCTGAGAAATGTCAATAATAGGCATCAATCTTACTGAATTTAATAAATTTTCTGTACTGAGTGCTTTATATGCAGAATCTAATTTTGTAATAATTTGATCTTCTGACAAACTAAGACTGCCAAGAATGATCAAAAAAGCAGTATTAGCACTAATCATTACGCTTTCATAGTGAGTGCCAACTTCTGATTTGTTAAGCACTAAAGAGTTTGAGATTTCCTGTAAAATTTTAATCTTTGATTGCTCTGTCCAAACAGGTAGAATCTTAACCCACCTACTTTGTAAAAGTTGAGGTTCGGTGAGACCTATTTCTTCACCGAGAGCTGTAGAAATGGTCTCACCGAATGTGTCCAAGGGTATAACGACTATTGGCATTAGTTTTCGAGTCATTTATTTCTATCTTCCATTAGAATCTATAAAACTTTATCAGCCTGATTGTTTGTTTTGTAATCATTATTGCTCATCAATTTCGTCATAAAGAACTTCCTTTATACGTCTTTTTGTCTCACCGTTTTTTATAGTGTTTCTAAGCTCTTCCGAATCTATGAATGAGAACATTGTCACAAGATGTGATTCAAATTGAGATATTTGGTCCCTAACTAAATTTTTCACATCTGACTCAGGGGCTCTGCTTAAATAATCCAGCAACCGTTGATAACAGGCAAAATGCTGATCCTGCCAACCTTGAGGGGTATAGTTTTGTTCTTTTGCTACAACCTCAGCCTCAATTTGGGGATACAAATCATTGTGGTATTCGCCTCCTGGCTGGAGTTGCTCAAAAGCACGATAGCGGGTATTTTTCAACAATCGATCTCCATATTTATATTTTCCATTAGGACTCTTATTCTTTGAAAGCATGGGGGATTCTATGATCCTAAAATGCTCTGCCATCAGGAGTATCGCTGTTTCTCTACCTATTACATCTGCGATATTTGGATCCCAGGTAGGAAGACCACGTTCTATTAGCCTTTCGTATCGCTTGTCTGTTATACAAGGTTTGTTGGTGCTATTTCGGGTAATCTCAAATTCATCTTTAGCACCGTTGACCGGATCAATATAGAAGAGTGGTACACCCGCTTCACAGACCAGAATCTTCAACTCATAGGATGAGGTCTTATAGGCAGTTTGCCTCACACCCAGAATTAGATTGCCTTGCACAGTTCCTTTAGCCGCACTGGCAATATCCAGGGTTATTCCATGTTTTTGTTCAAAGCTTTCTTTTGCACCCTGATCATATGAGTAAAGCGGTAATACTTGTGGAACCATTCCTCCTCCTTGAGCCCTGAATGCGGGTGAGATTTTCCAATAGGCTTGACATCTGGCTCGAATCGAAGTAATCCTGGCTTCAATATAGGTTCTTAAAGCTTTTGGTGGGTCATTTTCCATGCCCAATGTCATGGCATCCCAGAGCGATAATCCATACACATCCTCTTTGAAAGTCTCTTCTGCTTCCTCAGCCAATTCCTCATCGATCTTGCTTTGTAATGTTTTAATTACTCTTCGCCGAGCATCCATATTGCGATCAGCACTTCCAAAGAAGTTTTCCAGCTCAGTTGCTAATGTCCCCAGCGTTTTTTGTCTTGTTATGGGCAATGATTTCTCCATCTCTGCAGCATATTTCTGGCTGAGTGAATCGCCACGCATGATCGCATCTTCTTCTAAACGGTAAATTCCTTCAGAATTTCCCTGCGCAAATAAGCTGGTTGTGTTCAAGTCATGCTCAGACTGCAACTTGTCCAAAGCTTCGCTCACATCCTTTTTCAGATACTCGATCAGCCATTCAATTTCCAGCTCAAGGGCTTTGTAAAAGGCAACCGCTTCAGTCTTAACCAATACAGTCAGGGCAGTTGACAACCACGGTTTCCACCAGGAATTTTCAAAGATTTTAATGGCTTCTTGCTGCTTCTTCTTGCGGCCTGATAGTTCCTTGGCTAAAGCAGTTAATTTTAAATCTAATGCCGCTTCTAATGTTTTTTGCCTTTCCTTATCACCTACAACTCCTCTATTTCTGTCACCAATAAGTTCATATTCCAAACTCTCCCGATGTTTTGGTAAATTCGCTTGAAGCTTCTCAAGCAGGCGGATGCTTCCTGCTACCTGATATTGCTCATCTTTGATTAACCATCCGATTAACTGGTGTAAGCCTGTTGATTGGTCCTCCTTTGATTCCTCCCTCTTTTCCTTCTTTTGTATTACCTTTTCATATAACAACTGACGATTGGATTGGATTATTTCCTGGTAATTGACCCCTTTCTGGTTCTGTAATTTGCCAGTCAACCCGGTTTTGACATTCTCATAAAACGTATGGAATGCACTTTTAACTGTATCCTTATTCACTGACGGTTTTGTCAGCTCCGTGAATAAAGCAGTCGAGGTGCCTTCTTGCCGCAGATGCATGATCACAGTCTGCATAACTGGATACAGGATCATCTCCGGGTTGTTTAATGATTTAATTTGTTCAGTCACTTCATTCATGGCTGCCCCATCACCATCTGCATCAACCTCCCGTAATCCATTATTCACCAGGAAATTGTTCAGTGTTGGCTCAACCAGGTCGGTAAGGTTGTCAGGGACTGCTTTTACCTTATCGATGGATTTAATGGTCAATTCACTAGCTAAATACTTCAATGCCTTTTCAGGATGATAACTGAGCGTGTATGCCGCAAAACTACCAAATGCTCGTGGCTGTGGAGATTTTGTTCTTGTTTCATCGTGAATATTAGTCAGGACATCCATCAGGCGTGCTCCTATATTCCCAGCCTGTTCTTCGAAGAGCATCATTGAGACTGCATCTGACGCCATCTGTTGATACTCCTCTATTTCTGACATGCCCCGGTTGCCTTGGTTCAGTTGAGAGAGAAGCCAACACACACTAAAGGGAGAATACCTACCTGGATAGGTTCTACCATATTTTTGCATAAAATCCCCTAAATTTATCCTTTTATCACGGGTAACTTTTTGCGTTTGCCAATAATTCAACCCAATCAAAGACCCGTAAGCATTGGCACTGGTTTGATTGTGCACATGCGGTTCTGCCCGCATATTTACAATGTTATCCAATAAGAATACCCCATGGATTTCTGTTTCCAAAGCAGTCATATCTTTGATGATTTGGGCAACATCCAAAAATACTCCTGCACCAGTCCCGCCACTTAATGTGCCAATGATGAAAACCAATAATTTTACAAGTTTTCCATTGGCATCCCGTGTTCTGGGTCTGACCGTTGCTTTTTGGTAAAACGCATTGTAAAATGATCTTTGGTCGGCTGGATTCCCCAGTTGATCCCAGAACGCAAAGCGGCCATTAATGGGCACTGTTCCAGCGCCTGGGTATAAGTTGGGGATGTCTGTATAATCCTCCGGCCACCACATTCTAAAAAATGGATCTGAGCGTCGATTGGCATCCAACACTCTATTTGCTTGGGGAAGACCAATCATCAAATGGTCCCCATTGTATAGTAATTCTTCCGCTCCTGAGACAGCGTCTTGTGTATCAATTAACAAGAATTGCACTGCTTTAGGATCATCATTTGTATTTCTGATATAGTTCTGATAGTTCTTGTAGATTTTTACAGCTATTTCCGAACCGGTTGTTCCACAACCTATGACTACTGCATCTCTTACTGCCATTTTTCCTCCATAAAGAATATAATTATTTTAAAATCCATTGAATTTAGAATCAGATTCATTGATTGAACCAAATACACCTCCGGTATTGTTCATAACACCTTCATTTTGACTACTCAAAATTTTTACCATATACCTTCTCTTCGGAGTGATAACAGTAAAATCCGAATTGTCTGGAACTGACATGGACGACATGGTTGATCCAAGAAGATCTATTTTGGTATCCCCTAAAGGCGTCAATTCATACAAGATTTGAGACCGTTGCTTAAACAATTGCGCTAATTTGGAACCAAATTGGTTTGGTGTGATTTTCAAACAATTTTCAGTTTCATCCCCGATAGCCATTATAGATTTAGCTCCACCTCCCAAATAAACCGATCCAGTCCAAAAATCTTTATTAGCTGAAGCGGGATACGCAACCTGTCCTTGACATTCAATTTGCACATCCTGCGGGAACCTTGGCCGAGTAAAGACTACAACAAGCCCTGCCAAAGCCAGAATTGCTAAAACAGGGATTGCATACCAAATGGGTGACAAAGGAGGTTTCAATGAAAATTGAATCTCTTCCACTATAGCATTACCTGTCAGTTCTACGTTTTTCGGAATTACTTCAAGGTTACCAGTGAATGTTGATTTTTTAACCAGTTTCCAATCGTTATAGGGGATTTCGACAACGAAAACCAATTGATTTGATGCCTGGTCCAGTTCAATAGACTTTACCTTGTTTCCATTGTTAATGAACCAAATATACTTGGATAGATCCGTTGATTCTAGATCTTCTTTGTCCCATGTGAGATTCAGGTTCAGGTTTGGCTGCAGATCTCCATTTTCCCATGTAAGCTTGCATGATTTTGTAACACTTGTGAGCTGGTCTGAGCTGGGCTTTTCTAATGTGCCAAGATTTATCTGATCAGTTTCATCACAATCAAATGTAACAAGCCATGGTTGTTCTGTCGGGGTAGGTGTAAATATTTTTGTTTCCGTAGGAGTAAGCGTAAAGGTTGAAGTTGGAGTTTCTGTAATTGTGGGAGAGGGTGTTGATGTGTGTGTCGGGGTGCGAGTTGGGGCAGTTGTTGGGGTTGGGGCAATTAAGTCAAGCTCTATCGAAATTGATTCCGGGTAGATATAGTAATTCTCATTGGCATCAGGGGGTACCAGTATTGGTAATTCATAAACTATATGCGAGGAGTAGGCAGAACCCATATTGTTTGGATCATAATTTACAAGTGAAAAATCCAAACAAGCGGGGTTTTGATCAATAGTTATGCGCTCTCTATTACAATCAGTACCAGCCTCACATACATTTAAAGTTACATTACTCGGTAATGAGCCTTCTACCAATTGTGGCATATCTAACTTAAAGCCCTGATTTCCATAAAGACCAGGATAAGATGCCCAAAACACAAAACACTTGTTAATACTTCTGCCGGTTTCATATAAATTACCTAAATTTAGTGTCATGGGTTCGAACTTAACTGTGTTGATCACAGCAACTTGAGGATCGTCGATAATTCTAATACAGTCCGATTCAGGAGGAACTTCTGCATCTTTATAAGCGAAATAAAACCAATAAACGTTGTCTTTAGAACACAAGGTGTTGTAATTTCCAAGGCATTCTTCTGGTTTTTTTGTACTAGTGGTGTCTTTGCCATCGGTAAAAGAAATCAACGTTTGGAACCTAGGTGTGTTGCTGTCCTTTTGAAGATTTGTCATATAATCAACTGCCTGGCAGACAGTATCCCAGAGTCGAGTGTTTTTCGGCTCTGGTTTCAAACCATCTATCAATTCTTGTATCTCTTGTTTCTGGGAATCTCGGATATCATTCCATGGACCATAGGTAATAATTTCTGTGTTAAAAGTAAACAGCACAACATTAGAACCGGTTGGAAGATTCTCAACATATTTTTTGATATTTGGTTTTAATTGCGTCCACAAGGATGGGTCCGTCTCTTTGGGATAACCAAAATTCATTGAACCAGACATATCAACCAAAATAATGAAATCATTTTCAATTGTTCCTTGAGCATATGCGGTTTTACTATTAATTCTAGAAAGAGGAAAGATTAGTACAATAAATATGGTAATAAAAAAAGTAACGAAAATTCTAATATTTCTAAAAAAGCTTTGATTTTGGATCGACATAATTCCTCCACACATCATTATTTGTTACCCATGTAAAATTATAGCTTCTATATTTTTTAGTAATTATCACATCCGCATTTAACTCCCTGAATCATCTTCATATAATATCCCCATTATATTCCATAATTTAAAATTGAAAGAAAAATATTCCCTTTGGATAGCATCTAAAAAACCATCTTTGATTGTGCACTTCTTAATATGAAAGAAATAAATATAACAAAAATTATATCATCTTTAAATACATGAAGATAAAAAGTTTGTAGATTAGGTACACTTTACCATTCCCATATAAATAGTCTAAATGAACTTAGTGAGGACATGAACACAAAACAAGAATATGTTCTCACAATCTCAAGTTTTAAGAACTTAACAGACATAAGGAAGACACATTATGATGATGCCTCTTTTTAAGATAAAGGCCATTATAGGTTAATATTTCTAATTAAAAGTGATGACTGATAAGGCATTCACTCGGACATTATATAGTTTATAATTATTTTCAAAATAGACATCATCAAATATTTTCTTAAAAATACTAGCTATATAATATAACGTGTTATTTAAGGAGAGAAATGAGTCCCAATAAGTCAAAAATCGAACTGCTCCGACAGTATTTCGAAATCGGTATTGGTCTATTAGGATCAACAGCTTTTTCGGTACTGAAGATCCCTAGATTGATCGAGATATACCAAAACAATCGATTTGAGGGAATTTTATCTATAACTTTGTTTATTGTTACACTTGCATACATCGGGGGATGGATTTATTTTGATCTTCAAGAAATTCAATATATTGATGAGAATATTGATACTGAAAAAGTTAAAATCAAGTCTGAACCCTTCATGGCTGCAATATTTATTGGAATAGCTGCTGGATTGTTAATAGGTTTCA
>Ga0116143_10004216_pt1 | contig 13838 bp, 11 predicted proteins | sample AD_UKC034_MetaG_FD_89745 | JGI IMG/M metagenome (GOLD analysis project Ga0116143, IMG submission 89745) | Active sludge microbial communities of municipal wastewater-treating anaerobic digesters from USA - AD_UKC034_MetaG | ecosystem: Engineered > Bioreactor > Anaerobic > Digestate | place: USA...
ACGACGCCGCGCAGGGCGACGGCGGTGATGTCGCTGCGGCCGCCGCCCGCCGAGCCGATGCTGAGGCCCGGGGTGAGCGCGCCGATGTCGCGAAGGTCGAACGACTGACTCTCCCGCAGTGCATCGCTCGTGAAGGCGGTGATGGAGAGCGGCACCTCCTGAAGCGATTGCTCACGCTGCTTCGCCGTGACGATGACCTCCTCCAGCTTGGGCGCTCCCGCCTGCACCGCCGCACCTTGGGCGTGGGCGCCCGCGGCACCGAGGAACATCGCTACGAACGAGCCCGCGACGGCAATCGAACGAAGACATCGGAACTTTGCGTGCATGCTTCCCCCTGAGATCAACATGGCATGGAGAGCGGGTATCAGGGCCGCGTATCGTGCGCTGCCGGGCCCCCGTGACGCTTGGATGCTAGTTCTGCCCGCCGAACGCCACCAATGGAATTTTCTTATGGGCGATTCGCATCGCGAATCGCCAAATACATACCGATAACGAATCGAGATTGGAATAGACGGGCGGCTGCATTACGCCCGCGTGGCCGGCTGATCGGTCCTGGTTATCGCTCGACAGCGTTTCCTAATTGACCCGGGTCGCAACCGACGGTGAGACTCGGCCATGAAAACGCACGACGAACGTTTGTCGGTGTTCCTCAAGGCGAGCTGGGGTGTGGGTGCGCTCGGCACCACCTCCATGCTCTACCTGATCAACCTGTTCCTCGTGTACTTCCTTGTGCGGTACGTCGGCATACCTCCGGCGATCGCGGGCACGCTGCTCGCGATCACCCGCGTCTACGACGCCGTCATCGATCCCAGCATCGGCATGATGAGCGACCGCACGGAGAGCCGCTGGGGCCGCCGGCGGCCGTGGCTGTTCGCGGGAGCGGTGCTCTGTCCGCTCGCCGTGCTCGCCGTGTTCAATCCGCCGGGTTTCCTGTCGGGACAGGCCCTGTATGGGTTCGTGCTCGCGGCGATGCTGTTCTACTGCACGGCGTACTCACTCTTCAGTATCCCTTTCATGGCGCTCGGCGTGGAGATGTCGGACCACTACAGCGAGCGTGCGTCCGTCATGGCGTACCGCACGTTCTTCGTCTATGCGTCCGGGGTCGTCATCGCATCGGGAGCTCCCGCCCTCGTTGCGATGCTGGGGAGCGACCGAGCCGCCTACTCGACGATGTCGATCGCCGCAGCCTGCGTGGTCTGCGCGGCAATGATGTGGGTGGTGGTGTTCACCGGAGGCGCCCGAGTCACCAAGCGGAGCACAGAGAAGGTGGACTTCGGGGCGTGGGTCCGCACCGCCGTTTCGAACACGCCGTACCTGATCGTCCTGTTCACCAAGATGTCGCTGTATCTCGGCACGGCGTTCCTCGGGGCCGTCTCACTGTTCTTCATGACCTACGTCCTCGAGAAGGACGAGGGCGTATTCGCCGTCTACGGCCTCGCCTCCAACCTCATGTCCATCGCCACGGTTCCGCTCTGGAGCCGCCTGCTGCACCACTTCGAGCGCCGTACGCTGTTCTTCGTCCTGCTGGTGGGCAATGCCCTCGGGCACCTGTCGTGGCTGCTCGCCTCGCCGGCGGAGCCCATGTCCCTATTCCTCGCGCGGGCGGTCTTCGTCGGCAGCCTCGGGGGCGGCTCCGTCCTCGTGTCGCTCGCGATGCTCTCGGACACCATCGAGTACGACCGGCTGCGGACCGGGCTGCGGCGCGAGGGGACGTTCATTGGCGGCTTCGAGCTGATGAACACGACCTCGTTCGTCGTCGGGCCGCTGGTGGTTGGCTTCGCGCTCTCGGCCGCAGGACTCGTGCCCGGCCAGGTGGACCTCGGGGCACAGCCGGAATCGGCGCTGGCGATGATCGAGTTCGCCTACGCCGTCGTCCCGGCCCTGATGGGCGTCATCGGCATCGTGCTCACCTACTTCTACCGCCTCGACGCACGCCGTCTCGCCGAGATGCGCGCCGCCCAGCCGCAGCCGCAGGCGGCACCGCGTCAGCGGGCGCAAGGCTCGCAGCTGCCGGCTGCGGGGCTCTGAGCCATGGCGCGCAAGACGCATCGCGGGCTGATCGCGGCCGGGGCAGTCGTGATGATCGCCGCCATCGCGGCCGCGGCGTTCATCGCGCCGCGCCGCGGCGCCGAGCCGATCCCGCCCGCGGAGCTCAAGACTCGCTACGCAACGCCGGAGTCGCGCTTCGTCGAGGTGGCCGGCGTCACGGTCCACTACCGCGACGAGGGCACGGGCCCGGCGCTGCTCCTAGTGCACGGCTCCTACGGCAACCTACACTCCTTCGACGGCATGCTGCCGCTGCTGCGCGAGCGATACCGCGTCATCCGCTTCGACCAGGCACCGGGAGGCCTCTCCGGCACGGTGCCGGACGGTTTCAATCTGACGCCCGAGGCGTTCACGCGCGCGTTCCTCGAGAAGATCGGCGTGGACCGCGTCGCCGTGCTCGGCAACTCCAGCGGCGGCATATTCGCGTACCGCTACGCCGCCACCTACCCCGAGGACGTGTATGGGCTCGTGCTCACGAACGTGCCACCGTCGGCGCCAGTTGACAACGCGGCGGCACGCCGACGCCGGGACTGGTACTCGAGGCTCTCGTCCACGGTCTGCGAATGGTTCTCCGGGCCGCAGTCGCGGACGTGCTGGCGCGATTTCCTGTACGCCCTGTTCGTGCGGGACGAGCAGGTAACTGAGGACCTCGTCACCCAGTACTTCGAGATGAACCGGAAGGTCGAGGCACGCCGGTTCACCACCATGACGGCAATCATGCGCGAGGACGACAAGGTTATCGATTTCCTCGCGCGGGTGCGGGCCCCCACCCTCCTCCTGTGGGGTACGCACAGTCCGGTGCTCCCGCCGCCGACGATGCAGATCCTGCAGTCGCGGCTCACGGGCACTCGCGTCGAGACTCAGGTGCTCCAGAACGTGGGCCACTACCCGCCGCTCGAAGCGCCCCGCGAGGTGGCGGAGGCGACGGACGAGTTCCTGCGCCGGGTGCTCGCGGAAGTGGGCGCCGCGCCGACCGGCGGTGCGACGAACATGCCTACGGCGACGTCACTTCCTGCCGCATCGCCGTGATGGTGTGAGCGGCCGGGCGTGCGTGCCCGGCCGGCTTCTGCGCCTGCGCCTGCGCCTCGGCGCAGACCCCACGCAGGTTCACTATCAGCTCGCGTGTCGTGGGACCATGCACCCTGCTCTTGCGCGTGAGGATCCCACCGCGGCCCCGCACCTCTAAGCTGTGGCCCACCAGCCGCACCAGGCGGCCCGCCGCGATCTCCGAACGCACGTAGATGTCCGGCATGATCCCCACTAGATCCGACTTCGATATCAGGGACGTCATGAGCGGCAGCGACGCTGTGGCGATCGCCCAGCGCGGCACCGGAATGCCCCGCTCTGCGAAACTGCGCGTCAGGTAATCGGGCCCACCATCTGCGTCGTAGACGATCCACGTGCAGTCGGACACGTCCTTGTCCGTCACGCGCTTACGGCGGGACAGCGGATGCCCGGAACACGCCATGACTGAGTACCGCTCCTCGTGGGTGTCGGCAAATTCGAGCCCAGGGTCGGTGTCGATGGCCGGGTTGTGGACGCAGAAGGCGCAGTCGAGAATGCCCTCCTGCAGCCGGTTCATGAGCTGCACCGTCTGGCCCACGGTCACGCTGATCTTTGCCGTCGGGAAGCGCTCCAGCGTCCGCAATACGGCGGAAGGGAATAGCTGGTGGATGAAATAGGGTCCCACGCCCACGCTGATCCGCGCTGAGCGCTCCGAGCGGATCTCCTCGAGATCGCGTGCGATCCGCTCGCGCTCGTTGAGCATCATCCTGGCTCGCGGCACGAGGGCGGTACCGAAGCGGGTAAGTGTCACGCCACGTGCGCTGCGATCGAACAAGTCCACCCCGAGGCGCAACTCGAGGCCCTTGATGCTCTGGGTGAGCGCCGGCTGACTGACGTGCAGACGCGCGGCTGCGCGGCGCAGATTGCCGGCCTCGGCCGCGACGAGGAAACGCCTGAGCTGGACCAAGTCCATCGGTTCTCCGACTGTGACGGGTGGACTGCGACGGGCGAGTGCGCGTCGGCTTCGTCCGATAACCCAAGCCTATCGCATATCGCGAACACGAAATAGACGAATATCGGGGCGCGAGCCGAGAATCAGGGCCCACCGACGAGTCGAGGTGACTCCATGGCAAAGCCGGCCCAGCACGTCATCATCGACAGCGACTCACACATCAGCTCCACGCCCGAGACCTGGCGCAAGTACCTAGGCGAGGATCTCCTGAAACATCCCGAGGCGCCGAGGTTCTGGGAGGAGAGCGGGCGGCGATTCCAAAGCGTCGGGCGCGTCACAATGCCGCCCCGCTGGCCGGCCACGATGGCGGCGAAGCCGGACACGTACCAGACGCCCGGCGCCAAGAGCCGCCCCGGTGCCACCGACGCGGACTACCGCGTGAGCGATTTCCTCGACCCGGAAGGCTTCGATCGGAGCCTGCTCATGCCCGAGAGCGCCTGGTGGCCCGCCGGCATCGTGGACGTGCAGCTCGGCAATGCGATGTCCGAAGCCTACAACGACTACCTGCACGACTTCGCGAAACGACAACCCACACGGCTCTTCGGCATCGGCGTGCTGAACGCGGCCGATCCCGCGCACGCGGTGAAGGAGATGCGCCGCTGCGTGAAGGAACGCGGGTTCCCAGCGGTCTACGTCAACAACGAGGTGTACGGACCGGCGGACGACGACTACATCGTGCCGGCCCAGGAGCACTACTACCCGATCTACGAGGAGGCGGGGAAGCTCGGCGTGCCGATCGTGCTGCACGCGTGGATCAAGTTCCCGATCCCCGGCTTCCAGTTCAACCGCAAGTCCCCGACGCCGGTCACCGACGTCTACGGGATGGTGTACGCGGGCATGGAGCTGCTCGACAACCTGATCACCGGCGGGGTTTGCGAGACCTTCCCGAAGACAAAGTTCGGCATCTTCGAGTGCGGCGTAGGCTGGGTGCCGACGATCATCGACCGCTACCACGAGCGGCTTGAGAAATTCGGCCAGATGATGCAGGCGCACGCGCCGCTCATGAAGCTGAAGCCGGAGGAGTACATCCAGCGCCAAGTGTGGTTCGGCTTCGAGCCCGAGGACCGGTTCGTGCCCGACTTCATCGAGTGGACCGGCGCGCCGAACCGCCTGCTGTTCTCCGCGGACTACCCGCACCTCGACTACCGGCCGGGCCAGCTCGCCAAGTTCTTCGAGCGTCCCGACATGAGCGCCGAGCACAAGCGCATTGCGGTGCGCGAAGCGCCGCTCGAGTTCTTTCGCTGGGAGGATACCGCGCGCCCGACCGTCGTCGAGGAGCAGGGCCAGGCGGCCTGAGGGGAGCGCGCGTGCAGTACACCGTCACCGCGTGCCAGATCGCGCTCAGCTCGTGCTACGGCACGGATGGCGTGTACCAGCCGGCCGTCCTCGAGCGCAACCTCGCTCACATCGACGAGTTCGTGCGCGCGCAGCATACACGCGCACCGAGCCGGCTGTACCTGCTGCCGGAGTTCTCGCTGCAGGGTTGGTCGCTCGGCGTGCCGCTCGAGCAGTGGAATGCCTCGGCCGTGAGCATCCCGGGGCCCGAGACCGAGCGGCTCGGCTCGCTCGCGCGCGAGGTTGGCGCGTACGTCGCGGGCACCGCGTTCGAAGTCGTACCCGAGTATCCGGGCCGGCATTTTCTCACTGGCTATCTCATCGCGCCCGACGGCAGCGTCGTGCTGCGCTACCGCAAGACGTATGCGGTGTCCGCGAAGACGCGGCCGGGCGACGTGTACCGGAGCTATGTCGAGCGCTTCGGGCGCGAGTCGCTCTTCCCCGTCGTCGCGACGCCGCTCGGCCGCATCGGTATGGTGATCGCGTGGGATGCGATTTTCCCGGAGACGACGCGCGCGCTGGCGATGCGGGGCGCGGAGGTCATCCTGCACCCGCTCGGCTCGGCGCGCATACCGGCCGAAGCCGGCACCGGCTACGAGTGCTACCGCCGCGCGCGGGCGTTCGAGAACGTGGCCTACTTCGTCAGCGCGAACTTCGGCCCGCTCGATTCCACGCGGGACTCGGCGGGGGCGCGCTGGCCTTCCGAGGTCGTGGACTTCGAGGGCCGCGTCATTGCAGCCGCGGACACGGACGGAGAGTGCGGCGTCAGCGCGACGGTCGACCTCGCGGCGCTGCGAGCGCATCGCGCGAAGCCCATCCGCAACTGGCTCGCGCACCTGCAGCCTCAGCTGCACGCGCCGGACTACGCCGCGGCGAAGCTGTGGCCGCTCTCGCGCTGGGACGAGCGCCCGATGCAGAGTGCCAAGGAGCTGCTTGAGGTCGAGGCGGAGGTCTGGCGGACGATGCGCGACTCGGGAGCGCTGTAGGGGCCTTCTTGTCTCAGGCCGCGCCGAATCGCTCGACGATCTCGCGGCCGCCGTCGAGGTCGCGCGCAGGCACAAGCGCGTCTCGCGCGTGGTCGTCGGCAACGAGGCGGTACTGCGTGGCGATTTCCCGCTCGCCGACATGCTCTCCTACCGCGACCGTGCGCGCGGCCATCAAGCAGCCGGTGTGCACTGCCGCGCCTTGGCACGTGTGGCTGCGCCATCCCGAGCTCGCGCAGCACGTCGACTGAGTCGCCATGCGCATGCTGCCGTACTGGGAGGGCGTCGAGGTCGAGCGCACGGTCGAGAATTCGATGGAGCGCGTCGCGATACTCGAGGGCACCTTCCCCGGCAAGCCGATCGTCGTGGCCGAGGTGCGCTGGCCCAGCAACGGGCGCACGCGCGAGTCCGCCGTGGCCTCGAAGACGAACGAGGCGCTGTTCCTGCGCCGCTTCTTGGCGCTCGCCAAGGCGAGAGGCTACACGTACTACAGCGGACAGGAAGTTCAACCGGCCTGCTCTGCCCGGCTGGCCTGGTTCGTGTAGCGGGCCTTGTGTCGGGACCGGGCCTGTCGCCGCCCGCCCGCAACCGGTCAGTTGGGCGGCGAGGCGCCGCCGGAAGGCCCGCGCGAGATTGAGCTCAGATGAGCCCGATCGCGTGCAGGAACACGGAGATCACGGCCGGCGGCACGATGAACCGCAGCAACCAGACCCAGCTCCAGTACAGGCTCCCGAAGCGCGTCCCCGACCTGAAGGCCTGCTCGCGAGCCTGCCCGCCGATGCCCCAGGCGAAGAAGAGCGCGATGCCCAGTCCGCCGAACGGCAGCAGCCAGTTGCTCGCAACGTAATCGACGAAGTCGAACCAGTTGCGGCCGGCGCCGAACACGGTCGAGGTCAGCGACTCGAACCGGGCGCCGAACAAGGGAGTGCCACCTGCCAGCGCCGCGGGGATGCCCGCGACGAACAATGCGCCGCCGGCGAGAACGCACGCCCGTCCCCGGCCCATCTGATGCCGGTCGATCAGGTGACTCGTCACGACCTCGAACACCGAGACGGTGCTCGCCAGCGCGGCAACCGTGAGCGACACGAAGAACGCAACCGCCCAGAGCTGGCCCGCCGGCATCTGCGCGAAGGCGACCGGCACGGAGACGAACACGAGCCCCGGCCCGGCATCGGGCTCGAGCCCGAATGCGAAGATGATCGGGAAGATGGTGAGGCAAGCGAGGAGCGATATCAGCGTGTCGAGCCCCGCCACCGCTGCCGTCGACGTGACCGCGTCATCGCGGTGGCCGAGGTAGCTGCCGTACGTGACCATCGCGCCCATGCCGAGGCTCAGCGTGAAGAAGCTGTGACCGAGCGCCTCGAGGACACCTGCGGCACTGAGCTGCTCGCCGTGGAGACCGAGCACGAAATCGACACCGCGTGCGAAGCCCGCGCCGCTGGCTGCCTGAAACAGCAGTGCGAGCATCACGATCAACAGCAGCGGCACCAGCGCGCGGCAGCAGCGCTCGATCCCCCGCTGCACGCCGCCCGCGACCACGGCGAGCGTGAGTGCGATGAATGCGGCCTGCCAGAAGGCATTGGCCCAGGGGTCCGCGTGCAGCCCGGCAAACGTCCGCGCGAATGCCTGCGCGCCGCGGTCCCCGGACAATCCACCGGTGATGGCGAGCCACGTATAGTGCAGAGTCCAGCCGGACACGACGAAGTAGTAGGAGAGAACGAGGAAACCGGCCGTGACCGCGAGCCATCCCACGATCCTCCAACGGCCCGACGACAGCGTGAGGAATGCCCCGACCGGCGAACGCTGGGTCATTCGGCCCAGCAGGATCTCCGCGACCATGATCGGCACGGCGACCAGCGCGATGCAGGCCAGGTAGACGAGGACGAACCAGCCGCCGCCGTTCGTGCCCGTGATGTAGGGAAATTTCCAGATGCTGCCGAGGCCCACCGCGGAGCCGGCCGCCGCGAGCACGAAGCCGACGCGGGAGGACCACTGCCCGCGACTGGCAGGCCGGCGGCGTGGCCGTTCGAGGACGACGTCGACCTCGACGCTGCTCATGGCGCCGCGCCCGGGATGGATTTGCGGTCGAGGCGCTTGCGCATCGAGACCGCGGGCATGCGCACGCCGTTCGGCAGGACCACCTCTGTCTTGGCGACGGGCCGATAGCCACACGCACGGTACAGGGGCACACCCGGCAGCGTGGCGTCGAGGCCTACCCGGTCGTAACCGTGCCGTGCGATCGCGCCTTCGATGTGCTGTAGCAACGCTCGTCCGATTCCCTGTCGCGCCACGTCGGGATGCACGTACATGGCCCGCACTTTCGGCGAGCCCGGGGGATTCGCCCGTTCCCCGGACGCGGCGGACTGGTAGGCGGGTGTTCGACAGCTCCAGCCGCCGCAGCCCACGATCCGCCCGGCCCGCTCGGCGACGAAGAACGTGCCATCGTCGAGCAGGTGTTGCTCCAGCGTCGGGAGGTACTGCACGAAGGATTCGACCTGCGCCTCGTCGTAGTAGCCGCGCGACAGTGTCCGGAGGGAACACTGCTGCAGCTCCACGATGGCGGGCGCATCGCCGGGCTGGGCGACGCGAAAAACGACCGGGGGCGCGGCCACTGCCGGTGTCTCACTGTCGAGATGGAACGCGATCATTTAGGATAACCTCACGTGTGCGGATAGTTGACCCGCTGCCGCGCCGCGAGACATGACCGCCGTCCGACCTTCCCGTGATCGTTACGTGAACCAGGAAGAACGGTTCCACTTCGACAACGTGGTCGTGGATGCCGTCCGCCGCGAGATCCGCGTCGACGGGCGCGTGGTCGAGACACAACCCAAGGTCTTCGACCTGCTGCATTACCTCATCGCGAACCGTGACCGCGTCGTCGACCGGAACGAGCTCATGGAGCATCTGTGGCCAGGCGTGATCGTGACCGACGCCTCGCTGACGCAGGCGCTCAAGAAGGCTCGCAGGATCGTCGGCGACGACGGCGACCGCCAGGCCGTGATCCGCACGGTGCAGCGACACGGCTTTCGTTTCGTGGCGGCGCTCGACCCGCCCGTCGGGCGGGCGGCCGTGGAACCGGCGGCCGATCAGGGAAAATCCACGACCGCTTCCGTCGCGGTGCTCGCCTTCGTGGACATGAGCCCGGGGAAGGACCAGGAGCACTTCTGCGACGGCATGGCCGAGGAGATCATCAACTCGCTGAGCCGCGTGGAGGGACTGCGCGTGGCGGCGCGAACCTCGAGCTTCGCCTTCAAGGGCAGCGCGGCGGACGTGCGCGAGATTGCGACGAAACTCGGCGTGGCGGCCGTCGTCGAAGGGAGTGTCCGGCGTGAAGGCGATCGTCTGAGGGTCGTCGCTCAACTCGTCGAGGCGTCGAGCGGCTTTCATCGCTGGTCCGAGCGCTGGGATCGTCCGCTCGTGGACGTGTTCTCGATCCAGGACGAAATCGCGACCGGTGTCGCCCGGGCGCTGAAGGAGCAGTTCACGAGCGCCGACCGCGCCGCGATTCCCGCCCAGCGCGCGCGGGACATGGGCGCCTACGATTTCTATCTCCGCGGACTCGAGCTGCGAGCCCGCTTTGGCCGGCGCAGCCAGCGTTACGCGCTCGAAATGTTCCGCCGGGCGCTGGGTATCGACGCGAACTATGCTCCGGCGTGGGCGGGCCTGGCCACGAGCTACATGCTGCTCTGCCAGACCGGGACATCCGAGGAGTATCGGCGCCTCGCCTCGGAGGCCGCGGCGCGTGCGGCCGCACTCGATCCGAACTCGGTCGATGCCCAGATCGCATGCGCCGCCACGGCCACCCTGCTCGGCGACCATGCGGCGGCCGATCGCGCCTTTCTGCGCGCGGAGGAACTGTGCCCCCGTTCATTCGACGCGTGGTGCTTTCACGGGCGTGCCTGCGCCGCGCAGGGCGAGTATGCGCGTGCCGCCGAGCTCTATGAGGTCGCCGCGCGCATACGCCCGGAAGACTATGAGGTCCCGCTGCTGGCCCAGCAGTGCTATCAGCGGCTCGGACGGCACGAGCAGGCGCTGGATGCGACCCGTCGGTCCGCGGCCGCGGCCGAGCGCGCGCTGGAGCTCGACCCGCACGACGTGCGCGCGCTGTCGCTCGGCTGTGGGTCGCTCATATTGCTGTCGCGACTCGAGCAGGCGCGCGAATGGCTGCAGCGCGCCTGTGCGCTCGAGCCTGACGAGCCCGATGTCCGCTACAACGCGGCCTGCGCGTTGGCAGTGCTGGGCGAGCACGACCGCGCCCTCGATCTGCTCGAACAACTGAGCGCGGGGGAAGCGGACGCATATCGCTCATGGATGGAGCACGACGCGTGGCTCGACCCGCTGCGGGGCCACCAGCGATTTCAGCGATTGTTCGCGAGAAAGGGCGGCAGTCCCGTCTAAGACCCAAACGGCGCGTCGACGCCTGACTTCCTCACGAGGTAGTAGCCGCCTGTCAGCGCGAGGAACAGCGCCGCGGTGCCGGCGATCTCCGCGCCGGACAGGTTATGGAAGTCGAGGTTGATGACGTGTCGGGCGACGGCGATGATCGCCACCACAAGAATGATCTCGAGCCTCACGCGGCGCTGCTCGAAGTACACCCGCAGCGTCTCGAGCAGCTCGAGGCCGAGCACGATCAGCAGCACGCCGGCGAACGCGCGCTGCACCGCTTCCGTGAGGAGCGGCACCGTGTCGAAGTCGGCGACGTGGTCGCGGATCGCGATGGCGAACAGGATCCAGAGCTGCAACAGCGCGGCAATGATGACCAGCATCAGCAGAACCTGGGTCACGTAGATGACCCCGCGCTCCACCCATCGCGCAATGCGTTCCATCCGCGCTCCCCCCATCCGGCGATCGGCCGTGCATAGCGGTTTGTGAAGGGGACGCGTAGCTTCGCGAAGATCATGGCGCCGTACGGGCGGGCCCCGCTGCAGGCGGGCGCGAGCGCCCCGGCTTTGAGCTGCTAGATAAGATGCTGCCGGACCGTAGGGAGAACTGATGATGTCCCCAGTCAAGACCCGTCCCGCCGAAGCGCGCGACCTCGATGCGCTGGCCGCGCTGTTCGACGCCTACCGCCAGTTCTACGAGCAGCCCGCGGACCTCGCCCTCGCCCGCCGCTACCTCGGCGAGCGGTTCGAGCGCCGCGAATCGGTGATCCTGGTCGCCGAGCATGGCGACGGCACCATCGTCGGCTTCGCGCAGCTGTACCCTGCCTTCTGTTCGGTCGCAGCGGACCGCACCTTCGTACTCTACGACCTCTTCGTCACGCCGGCGGCGCGCGGCACGGGAGCCGGGCGCACGCTGATGCAGGCGGCGGAGGCGCACGCGCGCGCGGCCGGAGCGGCGCGGATCGAGCTGCAGACCGCGAAGACCAACGTCATCGGGCAATCGCTGTACGAGTCTTGCGGCTGGAAACGCGACGAGCTGTTCTACAACTACGCCAAGAGCCTGCGCGACTAGTCATCGGCGCCTTCCGCGTAACGGGACAGGCCGGCGTCGCGAAGCCCCGCGCGGGCAGGAAATTCAAACGGCCTGCTCTGGCCGGCTGGCCTGGTTCGCGTAACGAGCCTTATGGCCAGTGTTCCGCGTGGGCGGCACCAGCGCTGCAAGTCCTGCCATCAGATCCAGCGGCACCAGATGGGTCTCGCGCGCGGCATCTGCTAAAAGCACTTGCTGGCGGCTCGTCCCGGGACCTCGTGAGATGCGCCGACCAGGCCCGGTACAACGCGCAGTGGTGGGCGGCGCACGCCGTCGCCGACGCTCGGGGGTACCGACACGATTCGATGAGCAGAAGGGTGGGCATGGCGGGCGGCCCGGTCGAAGAGTCGCAACTCTTCCTCGCGACGCTACCGGCCGATCGCGGCGAGCGGCGGCTGGCATTGGCGACGGTGCTCGCCTCGGCGGCGGTGTTCGCTGCCGTGGCGCCGTTCGCGCGCCAGCCGCTCGCCGAGATCCCGGCTTTCCTCGGCATCTACCAATCGGCGCTCGTCATCTGTGACCTGATCACGGCGGTGCTGCTCTTCGGCCAGTTCGCGATCCTGGGCTCGCGCGCGCTATTGGTCCTCGCGAGCGGCTACCTGTTCAGCGCGGCGATGGCGGTGCTTCACGCGCTGTCGTTTCCGGGCCTGTTCTCGCCGGCGGGTCTGCTCGGCGCTGGCCCGCAGACGACCGCCTGGCTGTATTTCTTCTGGCATCTTGGATTCCCCGCGGCGACGATCGGCTACGCCCTGCTCAGGGACGCATCGACTGACGGCGCGGCGCGGCGCACGCGGGCCATCGCGCTCGCGGTCGCCGCTGCCGCGACAGTCGCCGCCGCTCTGGCGCTGCTCGCCACGGCGGGCCACGAAGCGCTGCCGGTGATCATGCGCGGCCACGCCGATGCTCCGGCGAAGTACGTCGTCGCCTGGGGCACGCTGCTCTTTACGCTCGCTGCGCTGCCGGCGCTATGGCGCCGCCGCGGGCTGTCGGTCCTCGACCTGTGGCTGATGGTGGTGATCTGCGCGTGGGCATTCGATGTCGCACTGGCGGCGGTGTTCAACGCCGGCCGCTACTCGGTGGGCTGGTACGCGGGCCGCGTCTACGGCCTCGCTGCCGCGAGCTTCGTGCTGGTCGTGCTGCTGCTCGAGAACAGTAGTCTCTACGCGCGCCTGGCGCGCTCGCAGCAGGCAGCACAGCTTCGGCGCCGTGCGCTGGAGTCGATGATGGAGAGCATCGCCGACGGCATCATGATGCTGGACCCCGACGGCACGATCCGCTCCTGGAACGCCGCGGCGACGCGTATGTTCGGCTATTCGGCCGAGGAAGTCGTCGGGCGCAACATCGCGATGCTCCTGCCCGAAGATCAGCGCTCGGCGCAGGGTGAGGCGATGCGACGCCTGCTGGACACCGGCGTCGGCAATGTGATCGGTCACGTCGACTTCCATTGCACGGGACTGCGCAGGGACGGCTCGCGCTTCGAGGCCGAGTTCACGGTGACCGAGATGGGCGGCGGATCCGCGCCGCATTTCGTCGCGGTGTTTCGCGACATCACCGCGCGCAAGCAGGCCGAGGAGCGCCTCGCGCGGCTGGCGCTGCACGACTCGCTCACCGATTTGCCGAACCGGCCATACTTCGAGCAGCGCTTCGCCGAGACGGTCACGCACTGCCATCGCCGCGGCGAGCCGCTCGCGCTCATGGTACTCGACCTCGACAACCTCAAGCCCGTGAACGACACGCTGGGACATGAGGTCGGCGATCAGCTGCTGGTCGCGTTCGGCCGGCGGATGAAGTCCACATTGCGCGAAAGCGATCTGCTGGCACGGATCGGTGGCGATGAGTTCATCGTGGTCGTCGAGGACGTGAAGGGCGAGGCAGACGCCGCGGCGATCGCCGAGAAACTGCTCGCCGCGCTGTGCGAACCCCTCGACGCGGCCGGCCATTCGATCGCCGCCTCCGCAAGCATCGGCATTGCGGTGTGCCGCGCA
>Ga0116143_10004218_pt1 | contig 13821 bp, 9 predicted proteins | sample AD_UKC034_MetaG_FD_89745 | JGI IMG/M metagenome (GOLD analysis project Ga0116143, IMG submission 89745) | Active sludge microbial communities of municipal wastewater-treating anaerobic digesters from USA - AD_UKC034_MetaG | ecosystem: Engineered > Bioreactor > Anaerobic > Digestate | place: USA...
CAGCCCGGCAGGAGTTTAAGGATCTGCTTACGTTTTGTCGTCGCAACGCTATCGATCCCGCCATTCCTTTTAAGAACCTTCTTCCTGAGCACCAGGACGCAATTATCAACGGCACTGACACATTTTATGGGATCCGCCGCTTCTTTCGGTGGTTGGAAACAAAATCCTATCACATGCACGTGCGGGTATTCCTGTCCCGCTACCGCAGCTATACCCTGTGTCCCGCCTGCGAGGGCTCCCGCTTCAAGAAGCCGGTTCTTTCCTGGAAAGTCGGAGGAAAAAACATCGCTGAAATCTACAGCATGACTATCACCAACGCTCAAAGATTTTTCAGCGACCTTGCTCTCCCACCGCAGGATGGCCAGGTAGCGCGACTTATTATCGACGAGATTTCCTCTCGGCTGCAATACCTCATCGACGTGGGACTCGGCTATCTTACCCTGGATCGTCAATCGCGCACCCTCTCCGGCGGTGAAGTAGAACGGGTAAATCTAACGACTGCTTTAGGCGCATCACTGACCAATGCTCTCTATATCCTTGATGAGCCCAGTATCGGACTTCATCCGCGCGACAACCGCCGACTCATGAAGATTCTTCACAAGATCAAAAATAATCATAATACCGTAGTAGTGGTCGACCATGATCCCGAAATCATTTCTCACTGCGACTACCTGGTCGATCTCGGCCCGGGAGCAGGAGAGAACGGGGGTACCTGTCTTTACTTCGGACCGACTCAGGACCTTACCACTGCAGCCAAGACATCGCTTACTGCCCAATATCTGATTGGGCAGCAGTCCATAGCGGTTCCTAGCCGCCGCAGACCGGTAACGGAGCGAGCCATTACAATACAGGGCGCTCGTGAACACAACCTCAAGAACATCGATGTGCCGATACCCCTGGACATGCTGGTGTGCGTCACCGGGCCGTCTGGTTCGGGTAAGAGCACGCTGGTTGAAGACATCCTCTACCGCGGCCTCAAACGATTTCGGGCCATCATTGAAGAAAAGCCCGGCCTTCATGACGGACTGAAAGGCGCTGACCAGATCGATGGCGTCATTTTCGTGGACCAACGCCTTATTGAGGGCAATCTGCGTGCGAGCCCGGTTACGTATATCAAGATTTTCGATCCGATCCGCAAACTGTTTGCACAAACGCCAGGTAGCCGCAGCCGCGGCTTCACCCAGTCCACCTTCTCCTTCAATATGCCTGGCGGCCGGTGCGAAGCCTGTGAGGGCAAAGGATTTGAGCGGGTGGAAATGCAGTTTCTCGCCGATCTTTCGGTTCTCTGCCCCGACTGTCAGGGAACCCGCTATCGGTCGGATGTTCTCCAGGCAACCTATTGCGGCAAGAATATCGCCGAGGTGCTGGCTCTCACGGTGGATGAAGCACAGCTTTTCTTCTCGGACGTCCCCAAGATCACCAGATCGCTGGAAATCCTGAGAAGCGTAGGCTTGGGATATTTGACGCTCGGACAGTCGCTCACCACGCTTTCCGCCGGTGAATCACAGCGACTCAAGCTGGCCGGCTACCTGGCCGGACCCCGTTCCGGCACGATGCTCTTCATTTTCGATGAGCCGACTATCGGACTCCATTTTCATGATATCGCCATACTCATCAAGGTGCTTGACCGCCTGGTTGAAGAAGGCCATTCAGTCATTGTGGTTGAACACAACCTGGAGATGATCAAATCCGCAGACTACATCATTGACCTGGGTCCCGAAGGCGGCGCTGCCGGCGGCCGTGTTGTCGCTGCCGGTACTCCGGAAAAAGTCGCCGCCTGCACTGATTCGTGGACAGGAAAATACCTGGCCGCAAGTCTCAATGGGAAGGTAAGGAAGGCATCTTCGGTTCAGGAAACCCGGCCTGCTTACCGCCGGAAGAAACTTCCGCCATCGGCACCAGCCGCAATCACCGTCCGGGGCGCACGGGAACACAACCTCAAAAATGTCACTGTGGCTTTACCCCGCGATCAGCTTGTCGTCATCACCGGCGTCAGCGGATCAGGAAAATCGACGCTTGCTTTTGACATTCTGTTTGCCGAGGGCCAACGCCGCTACCTTGACAGCCTTACACCCTATGTGCGGCAGTACGTAAAAGTGATGGATAAACCAGACGTAGACATTGTCAGCGGCATACCTCCTACGGTAGCTGTCGAACAACGGCTGAGCCGCGAAGGTAAGCGTTCGACCGTAGCTACGGTGACCGAGATCTATCACTATCTCCGACTGCTTTACAGCAAACTCGGCATTCAGCACTGTCCGTCCTGTGGTACGGCCATTACCGGACAATCGCTCGACCATATTATCGGCGATCTGTACAACACCTTTTCCGGAAAACGAGTTCTGTTTCTGGCTCCCAAGGTTCTGGGTCGAAAAGGCTTTCACAAGGAAGTCTTCACCGAGGCCCGCAAGCAAGGATACACCCATCTTCGCGTCGACGGCCGGCTGACTAAACTCTCTTCAGCCCCAGATCTTTCCCGTTATCGCGAGCACGACATCGACCTTCTCATTGCCCGTCGGACCATTGCTCCGGGACGCAGCGACCAACTCCGGACACTGGTGCAGGAGTCACTCCACAAGGGAAACGGTTCATTCATCGTTACTGCCGAAGACGGCCAGGAAAAGCATTTCAGCGCTGCTCGGTTCTGTGCTCGCTGTAATCGAAGCTTCGAGCCGCTCGATCCTCGCATCTTTTCATTCAACAGCCGACACGGGGCCTGTCCCCGCTGTGAAGGACTGGGAGCCGTAGACAATCGGGAATGTCCTTCCTGCAAAGGATTACGGCTGAAAGAATCTGCGCTGGCAGTGAAAGTGCAAGGCCATACGCTTGGAGACATTGTCTCTCCTCCGATAGCCAGCATCCGCCCGGTCATTGAGTCCCTTGATTTCTCTAGTCAGACTCAACCACTCGGGGATCCGCTCAAACAGGAGATTCTTTCCCGGCTGGGTTTTCTCGAACAGGTCGGCCTTTCGTATCTTACCCTTAACCGGCGCAGTGATACGCTTTCAGGGGGGGAGTCTCAGCGGCTGCGACTTGCATCACAGCTCGGATCGAACCTGCGGGGCGTTTGCTATGTACTAGACGAACCGACGATCGGGCTCCATCCACGCGATAATCAGCGGCTGCTGCAAACGCTGCAGCAGCTTCGCGATGCCGGCAACAGCGTCATCGTCGTCGAGCATGACGAGGAAACTATCCGTCGGGCAGACCACATCATTGATCTTGGCCCTGGCGGTGGCGCTCAGGGCGGAAACATTGTTGCTTCCGGTTCACTCGACGAGATTCTCAGCTGCAGTACTTCAGTAACCGGCACCTTTCTGCGCAACGCTGCCCACCGCGCGCTTACCAGCCGCGGGCGGACGGCACATGCGTGGCTTACGATCAGCGGAGCAGCCAAGCATAATCTTAAGCACATCGATATCTCACTCCCTTTAGGCGTGCTGGTGTGCATCACCGGCGTCTCTGGGTCGGGCAAGTCAACCCTATTGAAAGAGATAATCTACAAGGGACTGCGAAAACTGCTTCACGGCACCGACGAAGGTGCCGGAGGATACCGGGAGATTCAGGGATGGCAGTATCTTGACCGGGTGCTGGAGGTCGATCATTCACCCATTGGTCGCACACCCCGATCAACTCCTTCGACGTATGTCGGCTTCTATGATGATATCCGGGCCTTGTTCGCTCAGATCCCGGAAGCCAGAGTGCGCGGCTATCAGGCAGGCCGGTTCTCCTTTAACGTCAAAGGCGGCCGCTGCGACGCCTGCGGGGGACAGGGGACCGTTAAGGTTGAAATGAACTTTCTTCCCGATGTCTATGTTCACTGTGAGGCCTGCGGCGGTCAGCGCTTTAACAGTGAAACCCTTGCCGTTACCTACAAAGAAAAAACGATTGCTCAGGTACTCGCCATGACTATGAAGGAAGCGGCTCGCTTCTTCTCAGCTATCCGGACAATTGCCGTACCTTTGCGGGTTCTTACGGATATGGGGCTTGATTACCTTACCTTGGGCCAGCCCAGTCCGACACTCTCCGGCGGGGAAGCCCAGCGCATCAAGCTTGCCTATGAATTCTGCCGTCCCAGCCAGGGCAAAACGCTTTACATTCTCGATGAACCCACAACCGGACTGAGCGCCGCCGACGTCGAAAAGCTGCTTCAGGTGCTGCACGGCCTGGTCGACAGGGGGAATACGGTAGCGATTATTGAACATAATCTGGATGTGATTCGCAGCGCCGACTATCTCATCGATTTAGGACCTGAGGGAGGAGATGGTGGAGGACAGATCGTGGCCTGTGGATCACCGCAGGAGCTGCTCAAACATCCGGAGAAATCATATACGGCCCGCTTTTTGAAGCAGTTCCTCGGTGGCTGAGCTCCAGTATGCAGACAGAGACCTCCCTTGCCGGCCAAAACCAGAGCTGGACTTTTGTGAAGAATTTGGATATCTAGGATACAAAAACGATCATCCTGATCGTTCACCATGCCCCTGCTCCGGCTCCGAAGTGGAACCGCTAACGCTCTGGAGAAATTGAGGCGACGAATGGCAGAGAAACCATCCTATCAGGAACTAGAAAAACGGCTGCGGCAACAAGAGAAGCATCTCGAGGAAGCCGGAGTAAAACTGAACGAGCTTCAACGCTCCCGCGAGCAGCTCCAGGAAGTTCTCGATAGCTCGCGCGACATATTGTATCGAAGGAGCCTGGACCGTGACGTTTTCGACTATATCAGTCCTGCCGCAGAAGAAATTACCGGCTATTCACCCGAGGAGCTGATGAGGCTGACCCGGCAGGACTTATGCCAGCTGGTTCATCCCGACGATCTCCCGACACTCATCGCTCAGGTGCATCAGGCTATGCAGGGCCCTGATTATAAGATAATTTACTCACTCGAATACCGGTTGAAGCGAAAGAACGGATCGTATGTAACACTGAACGATCGATGCACGGTGTTCAGGAACACCGAGGGAACTCCATCCTTCGTTGTGGGGGTCAGTCGCGACGTTACGGATCAGATCCGCACCGATGACGAGAAGAAAAAACTCGCAGCTCAGCTCGGCCATGCGCAAAAGATGGAAGCAGTTGGAACCCTGGCCGGTGGCATCGCCCATGATTTTAACAACCTGCTCATGGGCATTCAGGGACGGGTATCCTTGATAAGCGTAAACACCAGCCCAGAACATCCCAATCACGAACACCTGAAAAGCATTGAAGTAACGGTGCAGCGAGGAGCCGAACTCACCAGGCAGCTCCTCGGGTTTGCCCGCAGCGCCAAGCACGAGGTCAAGCCGACCGCTATGAATACTCTTGTCGAGAGAACTGCGGCTGCCTTTGGCCGGACAAGAAAGGAGATCATCATTCATCAGGATTATGATGATTCTCTCTGGACTGTCAATGTCGATCAGATCCAAACGGAACAGGTTCTTCTTAATCTCTTTGTCAACGCTAGTCAGGCTATGCCTGGCGGTGGTCACCTCACGCTCACCACAAAAAATGTAACACTGGACGAAAAGGAAAGCACGCCGCATGCTGTCCGAGCGGGTAAGTATGTCTTGCTTACGGTAACTGATACCGGATCCGGAATGGATGAGACAACCATGCAGCGCATTTTCGAACCGTTTTTCACCACTCGAGAGATCGGGCGGGGAACCGGCTTGGGTCTTTCTTCAGCGTACGGGATCATGAAGAACTTTGGAGGATTTATCACTGTTCAGAGCGCCGTCGGCTGCGGTAGCACCTTCTCCTTATACCTTCCCGCAGCGGAGAAAAAAGCCGTTGCTGTCGTCACTCCATCGCAACCGGAGAAACGCCTTACCGGAAACGAGACTATTCTCCTTGTTGATGATGAAGAAATGATTCTTGAGGTCGGCGAAAAACTTTTAAGTATTCTCGGATATTCGGTCATCGTGGCCCGCAGTGGGAAGGATGCCCTGGAAATCGTTCGACAGCAGGAAGCACCAATCGATCTGGTCATCCTGGACATGGTCATGTCAGGAATGGATGGACAAGAGACCTTCAGTCAACTCAAAAAGATCAGTCCGGACATAAAAGTACTCCTTTCCAGCGGCTACAGCCTTGACAGTCAGGCTGTTCATACTGTTGAGCGGGGATGCGACGGCTTTATCCAGAAGCCGTTCAGTCTGAAAGATCTTGCTCAGAAAGTGCGATATATCCTCACACAGGTGAAAAAGGACAGCAAGAAATTCAAAGCTTGACAGGAGCGCCTCAAACCAGTAAATTTGGCCCGCAGGCATACAAGGCGTGAATTTCTTAAATCTTTTGTGCCCTCAGGGCAAGGGGAGGTCGGTGATGTTCGAAAACATCAACTGGGAAGACAATAGCAGAAGCATGTTTGAAAAACTGATTTCCTCGGCGCCGCCATTCATCCGGGATAAAGCGCAAAACGAATTCGAGGCCTGGTTGAAAAGAAAAGGTATCACGACTGTCACTGAAGATTTAATCGAGGCCTGCATCATGGAAAGTGTGCCTGCTTCCATCCAGGGCATGCTCTTGGCTCAGATTCGCCTCCTTCGCAGCACGTAGGACTCTCTCGGCGAGACAGTTCCTGTCCAGCTCGGCAAATCAAGGCACCAAGGGAAAGAACCGTTATTCCATTATCCTTCCCCTCGTTGCTCACCCCAAGATTTCTTCCACTGGCGTGTAAGGTAACCCAAAGGCTTCAGCAACGTTCTTGTATGTGATTCTACCCAGGATGATATTGGCACCTTTCCTGATTTCGTTGTTCTCCAGGATAGCCTGGCGGTAGCCTTTATCGGCTATCTGCACCACGTAGGGCAAGGTTGCATTCGTCAGAGCAACAGTGGATGTCATGGGAACCGCTCCCGGCATGTTGGAAACACAGTAGTGAATCACTCCATCCACACTATAAATAGGATCCTCATGCGTTGTAGGATGTGACGTCTCCAGAGAGCCTCCTTGGTCGACTGCCACATCTACGACAACTGCGCCCCGCTTCATCGTTCGGACCATATCAGCCGTTATCACTGTAGGCGCCCGGCCGCCGTGAACAAGAACTGCGCTGATCACCACATCCGCATCTTTAATCAGTCCTCGAATTGCGTAAGGACTGGACATGAGGGTGATTACATTAGCCGGCATGATATCACTGAGGTACCGCAATCTTTCCAGATTGATGTCCATGATGCACACCTGCGCGCCTAGCCCAGCAGCAAACTTTGCGGCATGCGTTCCAACTACGCCGCCTCCGATAACCATCACCACAGCCGGCTCTACCCCCGGCACGCCTCCCAGAAGCACGCCCCGGCCGCCATGTTCGCGCTCCAGATACTTAGCAGCCTGCTGCACCGCCATGCGGCCGGCGACTTCGCTCATGGGGCTGAGCAAAGGCAGCAGGCCTCCTGTTTTTTCTATCGTTTCGTAGGCCAGAGCCACACACCGGGAACGCATGATCGCCCGAGCAAGCTGTTCCGAGGCAGCAAAATGAAAATAGGTGAAAACGATTTGGCCTTCCCGCAAGAGCACATATTCCTGCGGCAGAGGTTCCTTGACTTTCACAATCATGTCTGCCCCCTGGTAGACATCTGCAGCTGAATCCACGATAACTGCACCTGCTTCTCGGTATGATTCATCAGAAAACCCGCTCGCCGATCCGGCACCGGCTTCGATCAGCACCTGATGGCTCTGGCTGGTGAGCTGCTCGACGCCTGCGGGCACTAAGGCCACACGATATTCATCCTCCTTGATCTCCTTAACCACGCCGATGTTCATGTAAGACCCCTTCTCCGTAATAGGTGCAGGCCCCTGCGCCTGCCCAGGTTATAGTGCCAGCAGCCTTGCGTTTGGCTAGGCAGATGGTATATCATTCACCTGAAAATCACCATCGAAATTTTTGTATCACTGTGGAAGGATCAATCGCGATGCCTCCGGACTTCACCTCAGATGAGCCGACAGAGCTTCCGCTCGAAGATTCTCTGGACCTTCATACGTTCCAGCCCCGGGAAATTCCTTCACTCCTTGCTGAATACCTGGCGGCATGTGTGTCCGCTGGTTTCTATACGGTCCGCATTATCCATGGAAAAGGCACGGGGGTGCTGCGCGAAAGGGTTCACGCTACCCTGAGGGCATCGCGTCTGGTCGAGTCCTTTTCGCTCTGCGATGAAACCAGCGGAGGCTGGGGAGCGACGTTCGTTCAACTCCGCACGCACAGTGAACAACAATGAAAACAGATCTGGTGTCAACGCTCCGGTGGATGATCCAGGGGTTCTTCTATCCCTTTCGGGGTATAGCGTTCATTGCCCACCATCGGCGCTTACTCTGGATTCTTGCCCTTCCTTTCTCCCTGAACGCAATCCTGTTCTCAGTTTTTTTCTGGTTCGCAGTCCCCAGAGCATGGACCTGGGCCTCAGGCTTTCTGCCGGGCAAAGACACGTGGTATGGAGCCATTGTATACTATGTGCTTATTGCGGTTCTCGCGGTGCTGCTCGCGGTGGTCCTCATCTACGCCTTCACTCTGTTAGGAAATATTCTTCTGGGGCCATTTAATGACCTTATCTCGGAAAAAGTCGAACGGATCTACGCCGGAACCGGATATGAGGAGGCTTTTTCCCTGAAAACAGTATTGGCCGACATCCTACGATCGATCCGAGTAGAGATTGGCAAGCTGCTCGTGTACTTGGCCGGGCTTATGCTTCTGCTCAGCCTCAACCTTGTTCCTCTGGTGGGAAGTGTTTTTTCCGGCAGCCTGATTATGGTGTATACGTTGTATTTTCTCGGCTGGGAGTATATCGACTATTCGATGGAACGATGGAAGTACAGTCTCAGACTGAAACTGAAGACAGCGACAGCAAATGGCTCGGCATTTCTAGGCTTTGGCGCCGGTGCGTCGCTCCTGCTTTTCATTCCTCTTGCCAATCTCATGGCAATTCCTGTGTGTGCAATAGGAGCAACGCTGCTCTTCTGCGATCTCAGGAAAAATCATCGGCTTCCGGATTCCACCTGATCGCCTCCTGCTTCGCAGATAAGCGCTGCATAGAGACGCGCTGCCTGCTCTACCTCATCCAGTCGGACATGCTCTTCCCGTCCGTGCGCAACTGCGAGATCACCCGGGCCGCATACTACGGTGAGGGTGCCGGTAGTGTTAAAAATATTCGCATCCGAATGAGAACGAAAATCACCCGGCTGCCAGGAAAGACCCGCTTGCTCGTAAGCCCGCCGCAGCGAACCAAGGCGCTGGTCCTCCTCCGAATGCCGAAATCCGGGAGCCCAGAGCAGGTGCTGGTGTTCAAGGTGTACCAGCGGATGTGCAGTGGACACGCTTTTATGTGCCGTACGAATCAGCATCTCGATATCTTCGCGGGTCACGTCCGGAGACACATGAAAATCGATCAGCGCCTCACAATGCTCGGCAACGACAAAATAAGGCTCACCGCCGTGGATCTCGCGCGGGTTCACCGCAAGCTGCGAAGGGAAAGGAGGACTTTGACTCTGCCCGATGATCTTCATCATCCAGGCAAGCATGGCATTGATCGCATTACCTCCTGCCTCCGGCACTGCCGCGTGAGCACGTTGTCCTGTGCTGATCAGGCGCGTTTCCAGATATCCATAGTGAGCAGTGCAGGGAACCAGTGCGGTCGGCTCTCCGATAATGGTAAGCGGGGCTGACACGGTTTTTATCAGCTCCTGAGCGCCATCGCCAGATTCCTCTTCACCCACGACGAATGCCACCCCAATACCGTGTTTCATCGGTATACCGGCCTTAACAACTGCGATCAGTGCTTCGATAAGGGCAACGCATCCGCCCTTCATGTCCGCTGCTCCCAGGCCATATATGATATCGTCGTTTCGACGAGCACCATGGCCGCCTTCGTGCCACAGCCCGATGGTATCTACATGTCCCACGAGCAGCAATACCAGTGGTGACGGTCCCAGCTGGACAATCAGATTTGCCCGGGAATCATCACCGGTCGTCCACGGTACGGGCTGAAGCGTGTAGGGAACACCGGCTTTCTCAAGGGCAGCAGAGAAGACCTCAACAGCCTGTGACTCTGCAAAAGACGGGCTGTAACTGTTGATTGCCTCGATGAGCAGCGACGTGATCCGGTTTCGATCAATGGAGTCGAGAATCCGTGCAGTATCCTTTTTCATCATCCCACATCCCCGATCAGCATCCCTGAACCTTGAATCACTTGGGCTAGCGCACAATCTTACCCGACCGGGGCACCGGCGCTTTTTTGCAGCGCGGCGCTGCCGTGGATGGTGTTTTCTTCTTTCCTCGCCGCCGGAGATATGCAGGATGGCTAGTAAGATTTTTAGACAAATAGACATGCCCGATCCGATCACCGAATCCGTGCTTGTCAAAAAAATCGAGAGCCTCGAGATTATCAATATCCGTATCGACAATCATCATTCGAGCACCATGCTCGATAAACTGCTGTGTCAGCTGATTGAGCAGCCGGGTGCCGATTCCGCAGCCCTTCAGCTCCTGCTCTACGCCGAACCAGATCAGCCAGCCGTAGGTCCAGGCGCTGCGCCTCTTTTCAATAAGTGAACCGAGAGCGAACCCGACAATTTTTCCATCAAGCTCAGCCACGAGACAGAACTCGCCATCCGAGGTAAAAATGTCCAGCATTTCATATTCATCCCAGGTTCGATACAGAGACGGCCATCGTTCAGCGGTAAAAAGCTTTTCTCCCAGACTATACACCAGAGGCAAGTCGTCCAGTTCCATTTCACGTAGTTCAAGCCCTTTGACTATCTTGCGCTCTCGGCGTCGATCTTTCGGTACGTCATCCATACTAGTCGTTTAATTCCTCCGTATAGTAAGTGAACACGCAGGTACCATACCTTGAGTACCCGGTCACGATCATAATAGCCCAAAAACCCTTTTCGTCAAGAGTCGCGCGTTCGGGTAAATAGCCTCGCGCTTGCAGAAAAAAGCGATATTTCGTATAGTGACTTACTATTAACAATCCCGCAATGCTACCCAAACATCCGCTGCAGCTGGAAGCAAAATTTCAAGTACTGTCATTCCCGCGCAGTCCCGCTCAGAGCGGGATTCAGCTCTTCAGTCACCGAACGAAGTGAGGCGCGCAAAACAGGGCCGCGCGGAAGTCCGTTGATTCAATCTTATTTTTACCAGGAGATGACTTTCTTACGTTCCGTCGCGCCTGCTGAAACTACCAAAGGCCGTACAGTATGCTTAAGAAATCACTCTTCGAAAATTATCAAAATCTCCTTATCAAGATTGATGCTTTTTCGTCATCGATCACGCAACGGTACCAGCAGGACCTCTGCTGTGCCCGTGGCTGCAGCGACTGCTGCCAGCAGGAGCTCTCCTTGTTCCCGCTGGAATTCTTTTTCCTTCGTCACCAAATCGGCAGCCATCCTGAAGTAAGACGAGCACGTACAGATTTCAGTTCCGACTTGTCGGCCGCTACGGCATGTATTCTTTTGCATAAGGGCAGCTGCCTGCTCTATCCCTATCGACCGGTCATCTGCCGCACTCACGGTCTGCCTCTGCTCATTCGCCCTGATCAGGGCGAATTTAGAGACTGCTGTCCGAAAAATTTTTTCCAGCGCCCGCTCCAGACCATTCCCGCCGCTGACGTGCTTGATCTGGAACGTATTAACACACTCCTCGCCGTACTCAATCGCGCTTTCGCAGTGCAAACCGGTATTGATCCGGGTCAGCGCATCGGCCTGAACCAACTTTTTTCAGACGACTTTCGGATTGCGTAATGGACGGGCAAATTTCGCAGCCTGGATGGAACCCGCCGCTGGGCGGGTGTAATCCGGGATAGTCCTATTCACCACACTTACCTTCACCCGGATCAGCCGCCCAATCACGTGCAAGGTGTCGTCATCCCGGATCGTTTCGCTCCATCCGGGCTATGGAACTGAAGATCAAAGGCTTCTGATGGAAAAGCACAATAAAAACATTTTCCTTCTCAAAAAAAACTGAAGACAGAAAACCGACGCTTTCCGGTTGCCTAAGGGCAGACCCATGGGTTTGCCCCTACACCGTATTCAACGTTCGACTGATTGCCTTTGTTCCGCTGCTCCGTGCTCTCCGCTCCACTGCTCGTTGAGGTTTCGTGCTTTAGCGCGAGCCGAAATCACGCCACAGGCGTGACTCCGCGGCTCTTCACTCCTCACCAACTCTCCCGTTTGCTTTTTGTCTCCCTGAATGGTAGAGTGCGGCTGAAATGCAGCACCCGGCATCATTGCACACCCGTCAACAGTGATTTCCGATGTCATTCCTGATCTTAAGGGTTTCTGAGCTAACACGAAACATCAAGACCATCCTGGAGGAACAGTTCTCCTTTGTATGGGTGGAAGGCGAACTTTCCAATGTCACCAACCACTCCTCCGGCCACTGTTACTTCACCCTCAAGGATGACTTTGCTCAGGTGCGGGCAGTCATGTTCCGATCCGCCTCCCGGCTGCTTGCCTTCAAGCCGGAAAACGGAACTGCGGTTGTGGTTCGTGGCCGACTGAGCGTGTATGAGCCTCGCGGAGAGTACCAGATTATTGCCGATACCATGGAACCGCTGGGCAAAGGGAGTCTGCAGCTGGCCTTTGAGCAGACAAAGAGAAAACTCGCTGCCGAAGGGCTTTTCGATCCAACCCGCAAGAAAGCACTTCCTTTTCTCCCACAGCGAATCGCGGTCATTACCTCCCCGGATGGTGCTGCTCTCAGAGATATTCTGAAGATCATTAATCGCAGGTTCGCCAATCTTATCATTGACATTCTTCCAGTACATGTTCAGGGAGCTGATGCGTCGGCGGAAATCATCGCCGGTCTCGAAGCAGTAAATGCGCTGCCGGATATCGATGTCGTGATTGTCACCCGGGGAGGTGGTTCTCTGGAAGATTTATGGGCATTCAATGATGAAGGCGTAGCCCGTGCGATTGCTGCCTGTCGATTTCCAGTGATTTCGGCAGTAGGCCACGAAACCGATTTCACGCTTGCTGATTTTGTTGCCGACCTGCGTGCACCCACGCCTTCGGCTGCAGCAGAAATGGTGGTGGAAAAGAAGGAGGCGTTCATCGAGACAATCTCTTCCTTCGGCCATCGCCTGGCACAAAGTCTGCGGCTCTGCCTGCGGGAATGGAAGAACCGCTTTGAGCTGACGCAGGCCGGACTGCGCGATCCCCGCAGGGGGCTGGAAGACCTGCGCCTGCGTACGGACGATTTCACCGAGCGGCTCCACTCCGTCGCACTCCAGCGCCTGCAGAACAAACGCGAACTCCGCAGCCGCCTCATCGAAAAGCTTCTCTACGTTTCACCGCTCACCACCATCCAGCAGCTTCAGCACAACGTCGAGAATCAGAAACAGACCATCCTGCTTCACATGCGCTGGAAGCTGGAGCGTTGTCTCCAGGCGATGGAAAAGGTCGTGGCTCAGCTCGACAGCTCCAGCCCCTTGGCCATTCTGAAGCGCGGCTACAGCATCACCCGCACCTGGCCAGAAAAAGAAGTAATTCGCGATGTCCGCTCAATACAACCGGCCCAGGTACTGCACATCAAACTCTACCGGGGGACAATCCTCTGCCGAGTGGAAGAGACGAAGGAGGACGACGATTCAATTCAAGATTCAAAATTCAAGATTCAAGATTGATGAAATCGTAAGAAGTCCATAAGCCGTCACTCCCGGCCAGGCGGAAGTCCATAACGATGCATAGCTCCTGGATTCCCGCTTTCGCGGGAATGACGATTATACCTGGAGGGCGACTTTTTACAACTTCATCAAGATTGATGGACTCGTAAGGAGTCGGGAGTTGGCATGCCTCACTTCGTTCGGTGGGTAATCACGCCAACGGCGTGACTGAACCGCGACCCGCGCGGGC
>Ga0116143_10004220_pt1 | contig 13816 bp, 12 predicted proteins | sample AD_UKC034_MetaG_FD_89745 | JGI IMG/M metagenome (GOLD analysis project Ga0116143, IMG submission 89745) | Active sludge microbial communities of municipal wastewater-treating anaerobic digesters from USA - AD_UKC034_MetaG | ecosystem: Engineered > Bioreactor > Anaerobic > Digestate | place: USA...
CGATTATTACGGAAGTCTTCCCCAGCCTTATAAAGCAAAAAACGCCAATTTTGATACCCTGGAGGAGCTTCTCCTGGTACAGGGAGTAACGCGGGATATCCTTTACGGCGCCGGCGGAAAGCCCGGCCTGATCAAGTACCTGACACTGTATTCCTCTTCTGTTCAGGTTAACATCAACACGGCGTCCGTCGATGTGCTCAAAGCGATTCCATCAATGACCGATGACATGATACAGACTATTATCAGCTATCGGGAGGCGGATAATACAAAGAAAGATGGTTCCGGGCTGCAGTCTGTTTTTACCGCGCCGGATTATGCGAAGGTGGCGCCTTTCGTAACAACTATGGATTCGAATGTTTATTCTATTGAAGCGATCGGTTACAAATCTCCGGCGGGCAGTCAGTATGCAATCAGGATGGTTGTCCGGATCGAGGGCGCGGACCGCTATAAAATACTTTATTACCAAAATCCTGCATATATAGAGATGCCGAAGAATGAGCAATTATAAAGATAAACTCCAAAATTTTTATCGGGTGGCCGAAAAAGCCGGCAGGGCAATAGGGAAATTTTTATCGTTGAGCCTGGCCGATAAGCGATTATCGTTTGCGAAAGCAGTATGCATTTCCATCGAAGCTGATGGTATTTATCTCGTTTGCTCGGAGAAAATGCTCTGGCGAGCAACTGTCCGGCATTGCCGGCGTTATCCCCTGGAGGCGAACAAACCTGTCAGCCCGGAATATCTGGCAACTGTCGTTTCAGGTTTTGTCACTGAAACAAAATTATCCCGGGCGTCTTTTATATTATGCCTGCCGCGGGCCTGGTCAATTGTGAAGACAGTGGAGTTACCGTTGGCCGCCAAAGAGAACCTTTCCAGGGTAGTGTCTTTCGAACTGGATAGATTCACTCCCCTTTCGAAAGACAGCGCCTGGTACAATTATTCCGTACTTGGTGAAGATCCTCAAAACATAAAAATATTGCTTGCTGTGACCCGGGCTGACCGGGTTCAGGAATACCTGGAGGCTCTCCGGTACAGGAATATCAAAATAAAAAAAATCATCGTCAGTTCTTTTGCGATCAAGAGCCTGATTAAAAACACCTATCCGAAGACAAATGCGGTTTTTATATCCCTGCGGAACGGCGCTTACGAATATGGAGCAATTGAGAATTCATTGCTTCTGCAGTCGGTTTCCGGAAGTGTGGAACCTGGTGACGAAACCGGCATCGACGCCGTTGTTAAACCGACGTTGAGTTTGAGCGAGAAGCTTGCCCGGAACGGCCGACGCCCGCAAATCGTTGTGGCCGCCGACGAAGAACAATTCAACGCATTGCTTAATAAATTCGGGGATATGAAGGCTTCCAGCCTGGGCCGGGATATTAAGTACAAGACGCCTCAACGGAAAGAGGAACTATCACCGGTCGCACTGGGGGGCGCACTCGGTGCGCTTTTCCACGATCCGCAGAGCATCGATCTGATGAACCGGGATGACAACGTTCAGGAGCGTACGCCGCTGGCCTTGACTTTTGTTTTGTTGGCGGGCATTGCGGCCATGGCCGCGTTTTATTTTCTTCTGCCGCTCAGCTACGAGCAGCGAAAACTGGACGAAATGGATCGGCACATCCAGGCGCTGAAGCCCGCCGTCAAGAAAGTGGAAGTATTAAAAGATGAAATTGCGGCGATTGAAAGCGACATCCGGGCCATCGGTGAATTTAAGAAACAAAACGATTTAACCATGAATATCATAAAGGATATGACGGCGATCTTACCTCCCAAAACCTGGCTGACACGGCTGCGGATTACGGATAAAACGGTGGAGATAGAGGGGTATTCGACATCCGCCACAGATATTATTTTCAAGCTGGAGAATTCCCAGTACTTTAAAAAAGTCGAATTTGCATCGCCTACCTTTCGCGATCCCCGGCAAAACAGCGATCGTTTTGTCATTCGAATGGAATTGAAAAATGAAAATAAAAATAAAGAGACGAAGACGGGGGTAAAAAATGAAAGGGAAAAGTAGGCTGCTCATCTTCTCGATCCCCATAATGATTATTCTGGCGGGTTTTCTGGTATATGAATACGTCATCACCGATATTTACCGGCAGGCTGAAGAGATGAGGGATCAGCACGACGCCAAAATGAAAACGCTGCAAAAGTATGCCGCCCTTCTCGGACGGAAACCGTTGCTGGAAAAGCAGATCGCTGAACTCAAACAGACCAGAAAAAATGAAGAGGCCAAGATGATGGCGGGTCAGACCATTGCCGTTGCTTCCGCCAATTTACAGAATACCGTTAAGGGCATCGTAACGGCAAGAGAAGGGGTGGTGAACAGCGAAAGGGTCGAAAAGACGGAGGAAATGCACAAGTTCAAGGTGATCAACGTGGCTGTTGACGCGGTCTTTCCGGATATCAGGGCGCTGGCGGATACCGTGGTGGCGATCGAGACCCAGAGCCCCTATCTCGTGGTCAAGGAGGTGGATGTGCGTGTCCGCAATTATAATAATCCCCGGGAGTTGATTGTGAAATTGAAAGTGGCGGCGCTGGCGGGCAGATAACATATGAAAATAGTATCTTACGCATTAAAAAATATGAATGTTTTGAACCTGATCCTGTTTGCGGCGACGGCCGGGATTTTCATTACACTGGTTTACCCCCTGCTTGAAACCGATGTAAAAGTAGATATTCCGCGGATTCAAACAGAATCGGCAAAAAAAGCAGAGGCAAAAATTATTGCCGCTGAAAATCCTCCTACCACTCTGGATTATATCATTGTAACCGAAAAGAATTTATTTCACCCGCAAAGAAGAATGCCGCTGTCGAAAGCGGAAGAAGAGATGGTCACCAGGCCCGAAATCATCTTTTACGGTGCGATTATCAGCGGCGAGAAAAAGATTGCCTACATCGAAGACAAAAAAAATCCTTACTCGACGCCGGGGCGGGGAAAACGGCAGAAGCCCGTTGTTGAGGGTACATTGATAGGAGGTTACACCTTAAAGGAAATCAATCCGGAAACAATTGTTCTGGTGCGCGGCAACGACAGAATGGTGGTCAACCTGCGTGATCAGAAAGACAGACAGGGTTCAGAACCTTCGGCAAGCCGGCCGCCTCAGCAGCCGCCATCGCCGTCACTGCAGCCGCCGCAGCCGGTAAAATCGCCGAGGATGCGTGTACCTAAAATTCCCGGAATACCTTGATTTTCTGCGACCGGAATATCACGCGGGGCGCCGTAATCCTCCCTGCCGCCGCGCTATGCCGGGGACGTGAATTTTACAAATATGGAGAAAAAACTTGACAGAAATTTCCCCCGAGGGTAATAGCACCAAATCTAGGTTCAAGCATAACGGAACACGGTGCAAATCCGTGGCGGACCCGCCGCTGTAATCGGTGAGGTTCTTCACACTGGCTGACGGCCGGTCACTGTCGGGTTAAAACCCGATGGGAAGGCAGTGGAGAACTGATGACCCGTAAGCCAGAAGACCTGCGAGAACCCATATAATATGAAATCTGATGGTAAAGGGTTTCGATAGACGCCATGCGTCCGTCGAAACCCTTTTTTTGTGAAAAAAATAACGGAAAGGAAGGACACTTTACATGAATCTACTGGAATCAACCATTCGAAAGATTACCGGCCAGGACGACGCTGCCCGTAAACGGGCCAGGGCCAGGCTGGAGCAGTTGATTATGCCGCACTGGGCGCTGGGGCGTCTGATGGATCTGGCTGAAGATCTGGCCGGAATTACCGGCAGCCTCAACCCGCCGGTGAAAAGAAAAACCATCGTAACTATGGCCGGCGACCACGGTGTGGTTGCCGAAGGAGTCAGCGCCTATCCCCAGGAAGTAACACCCCAGATGGTGCATGGCATTGTTAATGGTGGAGCGGGTGTTAACGCGCTTTCCCGTCAGGCCGGGGCGTCGGTTGTGGTGGTGGATATGGGCGTTGCCGGCGATTTGAGCGAACTTGCCGCCGCGGGCAAAATAATTTCCCGGCGGATTGCCGCCGGCACCGGGAATATGGCCAGAGGAGCAGCCATGAGCCGCGAAGAGGCCATTCGCGCCCTGGAAGCGGGGATTGATATCGCCTGTGAACTCGGTTCTAACGTGGATGTTTTTGGAACCGGTGATATGGGAATCGGCAATACCACCCCCAGCAGCGCCATAGTATCGGTCCTGAGTGGCAGTCCTGTGGCCGACGTGACCGGACGCGGTACCGGTGTCAACGATGATCAACTGGAGCAAAAGATTCGCATCATCGAAAAATGCATCGCCGTGAACCAACCCGACAAGAATGACGGTCTCGACGTATTGGCCAAAGTAGGCGGATTTGAAATCGGTGGTATAGCCGGTCTGATCCTCGGGGCCGCTTCCCTGAAAAAACCGGTGGTGGTGGATGGCTTTATATCTACAGCCGGGGCGCTCATCGCGCATTCCATCGCACCCGCTTCCGCCGATTATATGATTGCGGCGCACCGGAGTGTGGAGAAGGGCCACCGGATTGCCCTGGAACTATTGGGCAAGAAACCGATGATCGATCTCGACTTGCGGCTGGGCGAAGGGACGGGCGCGGCATTGGTCATGAATTTCGTGGAAGCGGCCGTGCGTATTCTGACCGAGGTCGCCACTTTTGAGGAAGCCTCGGTTTCTCAGGCTGATAAATAAAATCATTAGATTGGTAATTCCATTTCTAAATCAATGATGATATCGCGGCGGCTAGGAGGAGGCGACGAGGCGTGGTTCGACAAGCTCACCATGAACGCCTATGAATTATAAGCCTGTCCTGAGCCTGCCGAAGGACCAACAAAGATAGCGCTTAATTTAGAAATGGAATAAGTGGAAGAAGCGGTCATTAAAAACGCCCGTTTATTAATGGCTGGAAATCGAAATTCAATAAAATTATTCAGGAGAAAAGCATGAAGAGATTTTGGTTGGTTTTGCTGTCATTGGGGCTGGTTGCGGCGTTCCATGCATCGGCCTTCGCGGTCGATGTGAAAGTAAGCGGTTCCTACTTTGCCGCCGGTGCGTATGTGGATAAGCTCAATGTCGTTAAAAATCAGGCGCATTCAGATCAGTCCACAGCATTATATTTCCAGAAGCTGCAGCTGACGACGGAATTAGTTGTCGCTCCCGGCCTGTCACTGGTTACCCGGGCGAACATCATGGAAAGAGCATGGGGTGCTACGAGATCCGGTGCCGGCACGGCGCTGGATACCGGGTCTGCCGCAACACGGGCGGAAAATGAAAATGTTGGCCTCGACTATGCGTACATAAATTACAACAGCCCGATCGGTATATGGATGATCGGTTATCAGAATGATCATTACTTTGGAACAACTTTCGGCGACAGTTCCACCCCGGAAGGAAGAATAACTTACATCTTGCCTGTCGGCAACTTTAAAATACTGGCTGCACTTGTCAAGGTCAGTGAAAACAGCTACAACGCAGTTAATACAGCTTCAACACAGACCGATGGCGACTTTAGTGAGTACGGGGTGGCCAGCATTTACACCGGCAAGAACTGGGAAGCCGGTCTGCTGTATCTTTACTACAACAACAATACGACCAGAACCACTGAGAACTACAAAAACAAATTTCAGACCTTGCAGCCTTATGTGAAAGCCAAATTCGGCCCGGTAGCGGTCCAGGCGGAACTTAATTATTATTTCGGCAAGAATGAATACGAGGCCGCCGGCTCCACCGATCAAGACATAAGCTGCTTTAACGCTTATTTTGATGTACTGGGAACTTTCGGACAGTTTTATGCAGGCGCTACCTTTGCGTACGTTCAGGGTGACGATGATGCCAATGACAACAAGGTGCACAGCATGTATAACGCGGGCGGCGGCAGGGACTGGAAACCGGCTTTAATCCTCTGGAATGAAGACTACACTTACTGGATCGATGCCAGTACTGCGGCAGCTAATAAAGGCAACGAAATGACCAACGGATTTTTGTACCAGCTCAGAGGCGGCGTAAGACCAACCGACAAACTGGATATCGGCATGGCCGTAACATACGCCCGCGCGGATAAAAATGCTGTTGCCAACCAGGTTTCCAAGGATATTGGCTGGGAGATCGATGTAACCGGAACATACAAAATAACCGACAACCTGTCCTATATGCTGGGTGTGGGTTACTTGATCCCCGGCGACAGCTATAAGGGAGCAAATTCCTCCAATGAACTCGACAATACCTATATGGTTCTCAACAAACTGACTCTGACCTTCTAAAGGCGCAGCGTCTGGATATTAATTTAACTCCCCGGAAGGATAGATAATGTTCCTTCCGGAGAGTTTTTGAGATGTTCTCCGGAGCGTATCGCCTTGTCCATCCTTTCCAGGGCGGCAAGCAGAATACTGCGGGAACATCCGAAGTTGAGGCGCACAAATCCTTCCGAGCCGAAGTCCCTGCCGTTCGAGAGGCCCACTCCTGCTTCCTCGAAGAAGGCTGCCGGATTATCTGTCGACAGATTCCGGCAGTCGATCCAGGCCAGATAGGTCGCCTCGATGTGGTGCATGCTCACACCCGGTGTGCGCGCGACGAAATCTTCCACCAGATCGCGGTTGCCCCGGAGATAATCGAGCAGGGCGAGATGCCAGTCTTCCGCATCGCGGTACGCGGCCAGAGCGGCGGTGAAACCCAGCACGTTTACATGGGGTACGATGCCTTCCATAGCCTTCCTGAAAGAGGAGCGGAGTCCTTTGTCCGGGATGACCGCCAGCGAACAACCCAGGCCGGGGAGATTATAGGTTTTGCTGGGGGCGAGCAGGGTGATGGTACTTGCGGCAATTTCGTCATCTAGGGCGGCCAGCGTTGTATGTCTGATATTCCTGTCGAGCACCAGGCCGCAGTGAATTTCATCGGAGCAGATGATGATTCCATGTTTCAGACAGATATCGGCGAGTTGCCGCAATTCGGCGAGCGTAAAAGAGCGGCCCGTGGGATTTTGTGGATTGCAGAGAATGAACATCCTCGTGTCCGGGGTAATGGCTTTTTCCATTGCGGCAAAGTCGAATGTGCAGCGGACACCATCATCCACATGCGGCACGCTGATGAGCTCCCGGTGGGCATGCAGGGGTGCGGTGAGAAAAGGCGGGTAGACGGGGGTACAGGTCATTACCGCATCATCCGGATTGCCTACTGCGCGGCAGGCAACATTGATCCCTGTGACCAGACCGGGCAGCCAGACAATCCATTCGGGCCTTACCTGCCAGTTATGTTCGCGGTTGAGCATGTTCAGAACAGCATCGATGAGATCGCCGGGCGGCTGGCTGTAGCCGAAGACGCCGTGCTCCACGCGGTGGTGGAGAGCCTCGATGACGGCTGGCGGGGCTTTGAAGTCCATGTCCGCCACCCAGAGCGGGATGATGTCCGTGCCCTTATATTTGTCCCACTTGAGGCTTGCGGTGTTCCGGCGTTCCACCGGGGTGTCAAAATCGAAAGAAGAAGAGGCTGATTGAGTCATAGAGTTTTTCCACAAAGAACTTTTTACGGAAATATAGGAACAGCCGTTTTCCTGTCAGGAAAAGTTCATCTTTTTAAAACTTAATATATTTCACCATAGAAAGGAGGAGTCAATATACCCTGCCTTTCAATATTATTCATGTCTCAAAATAAGCGCCCGATTAGCCAGTTCTACAGTCTTTGGTCTGTTAGTCGACGCAATAATATGTCCTCTATACTTCTCCTTGAATCAATGACGGAAAGCACATAGACGTATTTATCAGAGACCCGATAGAGAATTCTCCATGGGCCGGAGATGAGCTCATGGTACTGGACGATGCCTTGCTCCTGAAGCTCGGGAACGACACGACCCCGTTCCGGAAACGAATGAAGACCGTTGGCTTTTGCTTTGATTTCCTCGAATATCTCGCAGGCACGAGAAGGACTGTCGTCGGCAATATATTCTATGATGGCCAGCAGATCCCTTTCGGCCGTATCTGACCAGACAACAGAATAGTGCTGTTTCATTTGGTCTTTTCCTTCAGCAGCTTCTCAATATCCGCGAAAACCTCTTCTTGAGGCTTTGTCTTGCCATCTTTGATGTCCTGTTCTCCCTGCGAGATCAGCTTTAGAACACCAATGGCATTTCGCATGTTCTCATAGCTTTCGGGGTCCTGAAGCACGGCTCGAGGTTCTCCGTTCTGTGTAATGATAACCGGCCGGTGAGTCTCATTTATCTGCTTGAGCAGGTCAGGAGCCTTTGACTTCAAATAGGTGATAGGCTTAATGTCCTTAGATATATTCATTTCCTTTACCTCCAGTCTTTATATGATACTAAAATAAGACCGGCTGTCAAGCACTCTTTAATAAAATTCCCCCTATAATTATCTTCCTCTTGTCATCCGTCTCCTCTTATATTAAAGCTGACGGTAAATTCTTTGCAGAGGTTCGGTGCCGTAAATGAGAAATATATATTCCCGGTGTGGCAGAAGTTGGAAATGGCTTATATTGCTGATTTTCTGGACAATATCTTTGGTCATATTTCCGCCGTCGGGCGTCAGGGCCCAGGTTCCTGCAGCCCCCGTCCTGACTCTTTATCAGTTCAATGGTCCGCTGGAAACACCTTACTACAATATCGATTCCTTCTCCAGAAGAGGAGCATCTGCACCGGCCGGATACCTGACGATGGGGTCATCCGTTATTCCCTGCGTGGTAGTGAAAGACAACCAGCCGTTGACGGATAAAAACGGCGTTCCCTATGTCGGTTTTCAAATTATCGTTGATGCCGGAAATGCTCCACCTGATTCCGCGAACATACTGCGCAAGGCATTCCAGGAACGTTTGTCAATGAAGGTTGCCAATCATCATTGCGACGAAGGTGTGACCAATGTAATCGATCTGAGAAAATTGTATCCCCTGCAGGAAGTTCCTTTCTTTGATCCACCCGCAGCGAAGGCAAATAACAAAAACGGTCAAACCGGACAGAGTAAGCTGGATCGGATCGTCCGGGCATTTCACAATTCGGCATCCTGTGGCACAGTTAATCAGAGCCTGACAAGACGTCGTGCGGCCCTGGAAAAGGCCTGGGAGCAATTCATCCGGGAGAACAAAGAACGTTTTTCAGCGGATGAACTGGAGAAAGCCAGGCATCTTGATTACACTCTGCGCACGGCCATGTTTGAAGGACACCTCGATCGCGGGTGCAATGCATACGGAGGCTGTGAACGCAATATCATCGCTTTGACGATCAGGAACCGGGCAAAGGAACAGTGTGCAAAACGCCAGGGATGTGCAGAGCGGGGGGATTTCCAAGGCGTTGCCACGAAGATTTCACAGTACAACATTTGGGACGAATATCTCACGCAGATTACCGGTACAACCTCCTGCTTTTTAAGAAATGATCTGGTCAACACAACCGATAACGGCTACCTGCGTCTCCAGCGGATGTATGAGCAGAATGTTTCCGATGTGGAAACCATCCTGTTTGGCGGGGACGCCGATCTGCAGAAAATATTTCCCGGAACATCACTGAGAGATTTAAAAATGCTCGGGCATTATTATCATCCGCCGGCCATGGGTAAATGCTTTCCCCAATACGACGGCGTAAAATACGTCGCCGGCGCCATTGCCCGGAAAAAAGATGAATACATACTTATCGCCAACAGACGGTTTCATATTGACGGGCGGGCTGACAACGGATATTTTTTCCGGGACTTTGTCGTTCGTTTCACCGACGCAAAGGATGAAGTTCAGATAGTCGACAATTATCCGGGATTCGTTGTGGACGGCAGAAGGCTCAATGCCCAGAGAATGTCGCGCTGCGTACCTTATGGAATAACCGGGGCATGCTCAGGCGGCGAAGTCGGGCGGTATCGCCGCCTGCCGCCCTGGCACAGATCCGGGAAAAGCATCGGATTAACTTGCGGAATCAATGATCGGGGTGAAAGTTGCCGCAACGGAGCCGGTTGGAAATCCGTCACGGTTGGCGGTCCCGGCGATACGAAGATGCAGCTTATAACCGGCGTCAAATAACGACAGGCGGCAACAGGCTGTTGAAAAAGGCTCACCTGCAGCGTTACGCTGCAAACCTTATCGCTCAACGTATTTCTATATACGCTTCGCGATCAGGTTTTGGCGATGCCTTGCATCTGAACCTTTTTGAACAGCCTGAAATTCCATTTCTAAATCAAGCGCTATCTTTGTTGGCAGCGTCGTCGGCTTCCTCAACGTATGTACAATACGCCTCGTCGCCCCCTCCTAGCCGCCGCGATATCATCATTGATTTAGAAATGGAATAAGACAAAGAGCTTATCTTATCGTTCTGCTGCCTTCTCTTCAACTTCCATCTCCGGTTTGGGAACTTCTTCCGCAACATCTTCCGTTTTGGCGGGATCGGCCAAATCATCCGCCTCAATTATTTCCGGCGGCACGTAGGACGGACACTTATATGCACGGCTGATTTGTTGTCTGGGTTCTTTCGGAAATTTCGCGCGATAACGGGTGAAGTTTTTATCAGACAGTACTTTTTCCATAAACATGGCGAATACGGGCAGTGCGGCGCGGCTTCCCTGTCCCAGTCTGCTCGAACCGAACTGGTCGCTGCGCTTCTCGGCGCCGACCCAGGTGCCGCCGACCAGTTTCGGCGTGACTCCCACGTACCAGGCATCGGAATAGTTTGATGTTGTTCCCGTCTTTCCACCAAAATCGGTGTCCCAACGGAATAAATCCCAGTTCCACAAAGCACGGGAAGTTCCACCCGGCTCGGTAACGCCGGCTTTTAAAAATTCAATCATCAGGAAGGCATTTTCATAGGAGATGACCCGTTCGGGTTTGGTATTTTCTTCATAGATTATGTTGCCGGCATTATCTTCAATCCGCCTGATGATGACGGGAGAATGATACATTCCGTCCGCTACCACCGTCGTATAGGCGTTAACCAGTTCCAGCAGTGAAACTTCGGATGAACCCAGGCACAGGGAAGGCACTTCTACCAGTTTGGATTGAATTCCCATCATATGGGCGCATTTCGCCACGTTGGAAATACCGACTTTCTGCGCCACTTGGGCGGCGATGGAATTAACGGATCGGGCGAACGCGGCTCTCAGGGTCATCGGATATCCGCCATAGATTCCGTTGGCGTTTTTAGGTTTCCACACTCCGCCGTCATATTTATAAACTACGGGTTGATCGATGAATTTGTCACAGGGCGATTGTCCGGCAAGCATCGCCGCCGTATAAACAAATAATTTAAACGTGGATCCCGGCTGACGTTTGCTTTGAGCTACTTTATCATATTGCCAGTAATCATAACTGACATCTCCAACCCATGCTTTCACATGCTTTGTGTCGGGTTCCATCGCCACAAAACCGCAGTGCAGGAACTGGTTCATATACCGGTAATATTCGGCCATGCTGATTTTTAGTTTCTTGTATCCTTCTTTATTGTAATCAAACACCCGCGCTGTTTGCGGCTGATTCAGATTCTCATCGGGGGGATTTTGGCCGGGCTTGTTCTTCCTGATTTTACTGCGCCAGGAATTGTGCGCCAGCCAATAGGGAGAAAAGCGTTCCTGCAGCTGTTTCATCTGTTTTTGAACTGCTTCCTCCGCATACTTTTGCAGACGGGAATCGATCGTGACATATATTTTCAAGCCGTCTGCGTAGATATCGTAGCCGTTGGCTTCACCCCATTTTTCCAGGAATTTTGCCAGATAATCACGGAAATACGGGGCAACACCTCCCTGCGGCCTTTCCAGGCTATAGTTAAGGGCTAGGGGGCTTTTCTTTAAGGAATCGGCCATTTGCTGTGTGATGAACTTGTTGTCGGCCAACTGCTGTAATACCACGTTGCGTCGTTCTTTCGCCCGCTCCGTGTACAAATAAGGATTATAGACGGTAACTGCTTTCAACATTCCCACCAGTACGGCCGATTGTTCGTAATTGAGTTTGTCCGGGGTGGTTCCGTAATATGTCTTTGCCGCCGTATGAATTCCATAGGCGTTGCTGCTGAAATTTACGGTATTGAGATACATGGCAAGAATGTCTTTTTTGGAATATAAAAATTCAATCTTAATCGCCGCCGTCCATTCTTTGGTTTTCCCGATCAGCAGTCGAATTCCCGGCACATAACCCAGCAGCCCGGTCGAATGCCGGCTGCGTGTTTTATACAGGTTCTTGACCAGTTGCTGCGTGATGGTGCTGGCGCCGCGGGCATTGCCATGAAGCGCATCTTTGAATGCGGCCAACAGTCCCTGCATATCGATGCCAAAATGCTTGTAAAAGCGGATATCTTCGGTGCTGACCAGTGTATTGATCAGGGCCGGAGAAATGTTTTCGTACTTTACCGGTTTCCGGTTCTCATCATAGTATTTGCCGATAACCCGGCCGTCGGCGCTGATGATTTCGGAGGAGATCAACTGTGGCGGGTCGCTGATGCTTTTCAGAGAAGGTGATTTGCCAAAAAGCCACAGGAAATTGATATCGACCAGCAACAGGTACAGCAGAAAGAAACCGGCAAAGGTCAGTATTTTATTCCCCGCTTTGCCCCAGCGGGATAGTCCATGATAACGGGCAGTTCTATACTTGCGCCAGGCAATGAATTTAATAATATACTCTTTGCCTTTCCGTCTTGCTGCATCCCACAATGATTTTATGCGCTGCTTATCCATATCCCGACACGAATTTTACTAAAATGAATCTAAATGTTCGTAACTTAGCATAAAAAGTAGAAAAATGAAAAGACAAGACTTGGTCGGCGAAAACGCCCGATGGAGGCGAACGGTAAAAAAACTGCGGCAGGGTGCGCCCATTCTGAGAGATGAGACGTGCACGGTGAACGCCGCAGAAAGCCCGATCCCTGCCTTCACGGGAAAGGATAATGCGCAGACGGCAGTTGCCGGATGCACTAAGCGTCCGGTCTCTTGATAATGGAGCCGAAAGTTTTGTTGATCAGGGTTTCCTTCCTGCGGGTATCAAATATAAAGGTTCATGGTGGAGGGGAAATTGCAGAGTCTTCCTGACTATCCTGTCTTGGAACGCTCCCACGGGAACAGCTCCCAGGCCCAGCGATACCGCCTGGAGCAGGAGATTCTGGCAGGCATGGCCGGCTTCCATCTTCGCATATCTGTCCGCACGGGGGCCGTAATTTTCCGCCGACCTTTCATATACGGCGGCAATGACGAAAACCGCCGGCGCCTCCTGGATGAAATTTTGCTCCAGGGCCGCTATGGAGAGAGGTTCACGCAGATCCTGCTCCGAACGGCGGGACAGGGAATGCTCTCCAGGGCTGTAATGGAATACGCCTTCCTGCAGCACTACATAGACTTCCAGGGGATACAGGGCGCCCGCCGATGGAGTAGTTCTGCCCTCCCCGTTGCGTGTTGCGCCTTGAACCGCCCAGAGCAGCTGTGACAGCTCTTCTATGGTCAGAGGTTCGGGAGAAAAATCTCGAATTGATTTGCGACAGTTTAATGTTTCTTCCAGCGACATTTTTCCCGCCAGCCTGGGGGCAGGGAGATTGACAACGGACTGATCCCGCAATCGTTTCATTTTGAACATCCTCCGCAATTCTGATCGTTACACCAATGACGTGAGGGTTAACACAACCGCGCAAGTTCTGTCAATTTTTAATACATAAACAATGTGCTGGCAAAAATGACATACATCTGATACGGTAGGCGCCGCTTCCAACGGTTGGTATTTCCGGTTAAATTACAACATTTTCCGACTGTTGTTTGATTCCAAATAAAAATAAAAGGAAATGAAAGATAATGGCAACTGAAGAAGTAAGTTTGGACATTGAAAATATAATCGATTTTGCCTGCGAACAGAGTCCTCACAGCAGCGCTATTTTAAAAGCTTTTGGACCGATCATCATTAAACAAA
>Ga0116143_10004224_pt1 | contig 13804 bp, 7 predicted proteins | sample AD_UKC034_MetaG_FD_89745 | JGI IMG/M metagenome (GOLD analysis project Ga0116143, IMG submission 89745) | Active sludge microbial communities of municipal wastewater-treating anaerobic digesters from USA - AD_UKC034_MetaG | ecosystem: Engineered > Bioreactor > Anaerobic > Digestate | place: USA...
GGGCTGGAGCGCCCACGCCGAGTCCAGCCTGACCACCCCGCGCTACGCCCACGGCGCGGCCTACGGCTTCGATCCGTTCCGCAACGGCTACCTCTACGTGGCCGGCGGCGCGGACGAAGCGCGCCAGCCGCTCGCCAGCGTGGAGTACACCCAGGTCAGCGTGTTCGGCGGCCCGGGCGTGTGGAGGCCGGCCGAGCAGTTCGACGGCGCCGGGCGCGGCCCCAACCTGCTCGCCACCCCGCGCAAGGGCCTGGCGGTGGTCAACATCGGCCCCTACGTGTACGCGATCGGCGGCAGCGCCGACGGCGCGACCGCGCTCGGAACGGCCGAGCTGGCCAAGGTGCTCGGGCTGGGCACCATCCCCTACCTGAACCGCCACCCGGGCGTGGCCGCCGCCGGCCAGCTCCCGCGCGGCGCCTGGTACTACCAGGTCTCCGCGCTCACCGCGGACGGCGAGAGCCTGCCCAGCCACGAGGCCATCGCCCGCGACGCGGGCGGCGCGCTGACGCTGCGCTGGGCTGTGGTGGACGGGGCGGCGAGCTACCAGGTCTACCGCTCGCTCGCCTCGGACGGCCGCTCCCAGTCCACCCGGCTGCTCGCCACCGGCGTGGCCGGGACCACCTTCACCGACGACGGCGCGGGCGCCCTCACCCCGGCCCCCGGGAACCTGCGCGGCCGCGCGCTGGCCGGCGCCGGCGCGCTCGGCCAGGGCACCTGGACCTACCGCGTCTCGAGCCTGCTCGCCGGTGGCGGCGAGAGCCTGGCCGGCTACCCGGCCCGGGTCCAGCTCAACGCGGGCGAGACGGCCGTGAGCCTCCACTGGGACGCCGTGCCCGAGGCGGTGGGCTACCACCTGTACCGCAGCCAGACCGGCGGGGCCGGGGACGAGCAGGCCTACCTGCTGGCCGAGGGGCTCACCGACACCAGCTTCCAGGACGAGGGCGCGCTCTCCCCGCAGCCGGCCGCGCCGGCCCCGGACGGCGTGAAACCGCTGCCGCCCGGAAGCCTGAGCCGCTGGCGGGTGCTCACCGACGAGGCGGGCCAGCCCAGGCAGCTGGCCGCCCCGCGCGAGGGCCTCGAGGCCGTGGTGGTCAGCGTGCCCGACCGCACCGACCCGGAGGCCGTGCGCCAGCGGGTGTTCCTGTACGCCGTCGGCGGGCGCGCCTCGGACGCGCTCGACACCCCCTACCTCGGCACGGTCGAGCGCGCCGAGATCTCCATGCTCGACGGCTCGATCGGCCCGTGGCAGACCGAGGTCGAGCAGCTGAACGAGGGGCGCGCCTTCTTCGCCCTGATGACCAGCCAGGGGCGCACCGAGAACCCCATGCCCGGCGACGATCCGCCCGACCCCTGCGGGGACGTGGACGGCGACGGCCACCAGGACATCGAGTGCGGCGGGGACGACTGCGACGACACCGATCCGACCATCCACCCGGGGGCGGACGATCCCTGCGAGGACGGCGTCGACCAGGACTGCGACGGCCTCGACCCGAGCTGCGCCTGCGACACCGACGCGGACGGCGACGGCTACCTGGCCCCGGAGTGCGACGGCACGGACTGCAACGACGACGACCCGAGCATCCACCCGGGCGCCGAGGAGATCTGCGGGGACGGCATCGACCAGGACTGCAACGGCTTCGACGTCGAGTGCGACTGCACCACGGACGCGGACGGCGACGGCCACATCGCGCTGACCTGCCCGGACGGCGACGACTGCGACGATGGCGACGCCAGCGTCTACCCGGGCGCCGAGGAGATCTGCGGGGACGGCGTCGACCAGAACTGCGACGGCATCGACCCGAGCTGCGTGTGCGACACCGACGCGGACGGGGACGGGTACATCTCCGACGCGTGCCCCGGCGGCACCGACTGCAACGACAGCGACCCCACCATCCACCCGGGCGCCTACGACCGCTGCGGCGACTTCATCGACCAGAACTGCGACGGGTTCAACCCCGACTGCCTGTGGGAGCCGCACGGCAAGGCCGATCCGGCCATCTTCCTGGTGGTCACCAAGGGCGACGACCTCGACGACGGCTCGGGCCGCAACGGCCGGCGCTCGGCCGAGGTGTGCACGGTGAGCGAGGACCCGGCCAGCCTGGGCGCGCTGTCGGTCTGGACCGAGCAGCCCGACGCCGACACCCAGGACTTCTGGGGGCACGAGGGGCTCCTGTACTTCGACTTCGTGTTCAACTTCGCCGGCACCCGCAACGAGAGCGGCGCCTGGCCGAACAGCACCACCCAGGTGGAGCGCTTCCCCTTCGACGTGACGCCGGCCGACGCGGCCCACGTGCTGGGCGGGTTCCAGTCCTCGGCCAAGACCCTCACCCTGGAGCGCGCCCACTTCAGCCTGACCCGCATCTTCTCGGCCATCATCGCGGTGGGCGGGATCGGCTCCTCGGGGGTGACCGGCTCCACGGAGAGCACGCGCCAGTAGCCGTCCCCTCTGATGGTGCCAGCCGACTTCTCCCTCTGATGGTGCCCCCCCCTCTGATGGTGCCAGCCGACTTCTCCCTCTGATGGTGCCAGCCGACTTCTGAAAACGCCGGGTGGGCCGGACGCCCTCTGATGGTGCCAGCCGACTTCTCCCTCTGATGGTGCCTCCCTCTGATGGTGTCCCTCTGATGGTGCCAGCCGACTTCTGAAAACGCCGGGTGGGCCGGACCGCCGAAACGCGGCAGGGTGAGCTCCCAGGCCCCGCGAGCGGGGCTCCGTGGGCCTGCTGACGGGCGGTACCTGATCAATTCTGGGCGTCGAACTGGCCGAAATCCGGGCTGCAGGCAGGGGTCTGCCTGCGAGAGGTTCGTCAGGTCGAGCTCATCGCATGTCGGATGCCCATCGGATCACGGAGGTCACGGCGGACCGGCGCCCTGGTAGGCCAGGGCCGGCGGGAAGCAGTGCTCCGGGAAGATCGCATTCCGGTCACCCGCTCTGAACCTGGCTGACGCCCCCCGGAACACGCTCGCGAACGCCCGGTAGGCGGCGCGGTAGGCCTTCCAGAGCACGGCGCTCGCGGCGTGGCAGGAGGGCGCCCGGCTGCGCTTCACCTCCTTGGGCACGCCGTGCGGGTGCTGGGCCAGGATGCGGCGCACGCCCATCGGCCGGGTGCCTTCCTTCTCGTGCTTCTTTTTCGTCTCCGCCTCGATGTCCGCCACCATGGCCCGGATCTTCGCCCGGCGCTCCTCCTCGCTGAGATCCGCCCAGCAGGGCAGGGGCGCCAGCGGGATCGGATAGCGGATGAACGCCTCCTCGGGCTTCAGGCCATCCTCGCAGCCCGACGGATCCTGGCCGGGGTCGCTGGTGCGCTTGGGCTTCCGGTGCAGGGCGGTGTGGTCGACCCAGACGCCCTCGAGCTGCTTGCCCTCCAGGAGGGCGGGCAGGCAGGTGACCCCGGGCCAGTCCGAGGGCCTCATCACCAGGCCCTCCTTGCACCCATGGGAGAGGAGGTAGCTCAGCCTGTGCACCAGCGCCTCGTCGTCGCGGATGGGGATGGCGCGATACCGCCGCTCCCAGAAGGGTCCGTGCCAGCCATGGAGCCTGTTCGCCAGGCGGGCGACGTTGGACTCGAGGTAGCCCATGAAGGCGGAGATGGCCTGGGAGCTCTGGGCCCTGAGGATCAGGTGAAAGTGGTTGGAGGCCCAGAAGAAGGCGAACATGCCGATCTCCGGGAACTGGTCCAGGGCGCGGCCGAGGCAGCCCAGGATGATGGCGTTGAGCTCTTCGGAGGGGCGGAGCAGGAGCCGGCCCATGACGGTGCGGTTGGTGATCTCGAACAGGGTGCCCGGCTCGGGCATGAAGCGAAGCGGTCTCGGCAAGGTAAGTCCCCCCTGCGCTCTCGCCTAGCAAACCGCTTGCCAGCGCGCGCCGGACAAGGACGAAGGCATTGACCTGGAAGAGGTCGTGGGCTGACAATCGAGGCATGGCGAAGGGTTGCGAGGATCGGGGACGGAGGGAGCGGGCGGTAGGCCGCCGGCAGCGGGCCCTTCCCGTGGTGACCGGCGTGACCGGAATCCGGTCACCGTGGATGAAAAAACCGGACACGCCCCGGGCGGAGCCAGGACTTCGGGAACTGGCGCTGAAAATAGGGTGGCACCTGGATTCGCAGGATTCGGGGGGGACCGTAGGGGGCCAGGGTCCGGCAGGCGGAGGGGCCATCCGGGCTCATCCGAGGAGTGGCGCTTCGCCCGACCGTGTCCCTGCGTGGATGGCCGTAGGCGCTACGGGTCGAGAAGGCCCTCGCAATTGGCCCACTGCAGGAACGCGGAACCCCCCTTGCAGGGGAATCGGGCCCCGCCACCGATCAGCTCGTCCACCAGGAGCCCAGCCTGGTTCTGGCTGAGAAGCCCCCGGCGCACCCCATCGACGATCAGAACGAGGGTTCGCAAGGTGCGAATGCCCTGTTCCTTGGCGAGGACGATCGCGGTCTGGTCGTCCGAGAAAATCACTCCGCCGCGGGCTTTCGCCCACGCGAGGGCCGAGGCCTCGCCGAGGTTTCGGTTCTTGCGGTCGACGAGCCTCTTGGAGAACACCCCCGGCGAGGTGCCAGGCTCTTTTTTACGCTTTTTGACGCGGCTTCGACGCGCGTCAATCCTGCGATTCCATGGGGTTGGAGTCGCGGCGGCCGACGAGGCGCGCGAACCAGCGCGGCCGCAGCAGCCGGCGCCAGCCACCCGGCGGGCCGTTCGCCCCGGCCTGCTCCTGCTTGTACTGCCAGTGCGCGGCCCGGCCCCGCTCCGCCCGGGCGTGCATCTCGAAACTCCGCACCTGGACCTCGAGGAGCTGCCCGTCCGCGGCCCGCACCCCCGTGTGCAGGCTCTGGTAGCCGTTCTCCTTCGGGGTCGCGATGTAGTCCTTGAAGCGCAGCGGGTCGGGGCTGAAGGCCGCGTGCACCGCGGCCAGCGCCCGGTAGCAGTCCCCGGTCGTGGGCACCAGCACGCGGAAGCCGAACACGTCCGGCACCGCCTCGAGCGGCAGGCCCGTGGCCTGCATCTTGCGGAACACGCCCGCCGCGTGCTTCACCCGGTGGAGCACCTGGGCGCCCGACACCTCGGCGAGCGCCGCCCGCAGCCGCTCCCCCTGCGCAACCAGCCAGGCCTCCCGCCCCTCGGTGCGCGCCCGCACGAAGGCGCCCACCTGGCCGAACCGCTCGGGCTCGAGCACCCGGAAGGCGGCGTCGTCCAGGCGCCTCCTGAGCTCCATCTCGCCCAGCCGCTCGGCCTCGGGCACGTCGCGCGCCCAGATCTCGCCCGCCAGGCGGTGGGCCTCCAGGCTCCCCGGCGCAAGCTCGTCCAGGGCCTGGAGGCGCTCCTGCAGGAACCGCCTGACCAGCTCCCGGCGCAGGCCGCGCTCCGGCGCCGGCGCGGCCACGGGCGGCTCGGGTGGCTCGGCCGCGGCGCACTCGGCGCCGCCCCTGCGCTCGGCCTCCAGGAGGCGCCGCACGGTGTCCTCGAGCTCGTGGCCGAGCTCCTGGAGCTGGCCCGCGAGCGCGCGCCACTCCGGGGCCCGGCCGCTCGTGGCGATGCGCTGGAGCCCCCCGAAGTGGCCGCGGCCGGCCTGGCGCGCGGCGGCGAGCAGCCCCCGCAGGGGCCGGGTGACCAGGAAGTGCTCGGCCACCAGCAGCGAGGCCAGGATGCAGGCCACCACCAGCGCCAGGTTGGTGCCGAAGAAACGCCACCGCCGGGCCACCGCCGCGGCGAAGCGCGCGTCGTCCTGCCACACCGACAGGGTGCCGGTGCCGCCCTGGAGCAGCGGGCTGTAGACCGGCACCCGGGTGTGCATGCGCACCCGTGGCCGCTCGGCCTCGTACCAGGGCAGCGCCGGGCCGACCACCAGCCCCGCGCCGTCGCGCAGCTCGAGCTGCAGATCGCTGAAGCCCTCCTGCAGGCTCGCCTGGCGGAAGTCGGTGAGCAGCGCGCGCACCTCCTCCCGGTCGCGGGCCTCCTCCAGGTTGGCCGTCAGGGGCACGAGCAGGCCCTTGAGGAAGGCCTCGCGGTCCTCGAGGTCGCGGGCGATCTCCCAGCGCTGCTGCAGGTAGCTCAGGGCGCCGAGCGCCACGGTGACCACCAGGGCGGTCCACAGGCCCATGCGCAGGCCGAGCCCGAGGTCGTCGCCGAGGCGCCTGCGCCGGGGCGGCCGCGGGGAGGGGGTGGCGTTCATGCGGGGCTGGAACCGCCCTCTCCCGGGGAACCTTCCAGGAAGGGCTCGAAGTGGTACCACTGCGCCGGGTGCCGCCGCACCACCTCGGCCAGCCCGTCGAGGTAGGCCTGGGCCGAGCGCTCGACCGCCCCCCAGCGATCCGCCCGGCCGCGGGCCTCGAGCCAGCGGGGGGCGCTGGCCACCAGCTGGTAGCGCCGCCGCCCCAGGCGCAGGGCGAAGAAGGTCACCACCGGCACGCCCGCGGCCAGCGCGAACAGGTGCGGCCCCGCGGGCAGGCGCACCCGGTGGCCGAAGAAGCGCCCCTCCACCACCCGCTGCCCCGCGCCCCACAGGCGGTCCCCGGACATGCCGACCAGCCCGCCCTGGCGGGCGAACTGCAGGGCCCGCAGGGTCCCGAGCGCGCCCTCCGCGCCGGCCGGGCCGTCCCCGAGCACCACCAGCTCCAGGCCCTCGGCGGCCAGCTCCGCCTTCTGCAGCCGCTCGACCTGCTCCCGCCCGCGGGCACCCATGAACACCATGAGCCGCAGGCCCTTCCTGCGGGTCAGCAGGGCGGCCGCCTCCCAGCTCCCCAGGTGCGACATGAGCAACACCGCGCCGCGGCCGGGCGCGGCGCACTCGACCAGGTGCCCGAAGCCCTCCTCCTCGTGCTCGACCGGCTGGCCCTGGGTGAGCCGCAGCCGATCGGCGAACAGCCCGGCGAAGCCCTGGAACTGCCGCCAGGCGAGCGCCAGGCGCCGCGGCCGGCCCGCCCCGGGGAAGACCGCGCCGAAGAAGCGCTCGCTCTCCCGCCGCCGGGCCGGGCGGAACAGGAAGTAGCCCGCCGCCACCCACCAGGCGAAGAAGCCCACCACCCACGGGCCGAGCAGCCGGGACAGGCCGCGCGCCGCGCGGTAGAACCAGGCGATCACGGCCCGTCCTCCGCGCGGGCCACGAACCAGGTCTCCTCCCGGCCCGGGGCCGAGGGCGCCTCGAGGATCACCCGGAGCCCGGCCCGGCCGAGCGCGGCGCGGAGCTCCTCCGCCCGGCGGAACCTCGACCGCCGGCCCGCGAGCCCGAGCCGCAGCGCCTCGAGCAGCCGCTCCCAGGCCAGCCGGCCGCGGCCGGGGACGACCGCGCGCAGCACCAGCCGGCCTCCCGGGGCGAGCCGCGCGCGCAGCCCGGCGAGCGTCCGCTCGAGCTCCTCGTCCGACAGGTGGTGGACCACGTCCAGCAGCAGGGCCGCGTCGTAGGGGCCCTCGGCCGCGGAGAGATCCGGGGCCGCGGCGCAGAGCACCTGGCCGCGCTCGCCCACCACCAGGCCGGCCACGTGCGCCCGCTCGGGATCGGGCTCCAGCCCGGTCAGCCGGAGTCCGGGCCGGCAGGCCAGCAGGAAGGCGGCCGGCACGCCCAGCCCCGCGCCCACGTCGAGCACCCGCCCGGCCGGGCCCACCAGCTCGTCGAGCCGCCGGAACAGGGGGTCGAGCGCCAGCTTGAAGCGGGCGAACAGGCGCGGGTAGGGCGCCAGCCGGCGGTAGCGCGCGCGCACCAGCGCGCGGTGGCGGCGGCACCCGGCCACCAGCGCCTCGCCCGGGAACGGGACCGCGGCGAACAGCCGGCCCAGGAGCGGGGGCAGCAGCACCAGGGTCCCCAGCAGCGCCCCGGCGATGCCCAGCGCGGTGGTGATGCCGGCGGAGCGCGGCACGGCGTGCTCCGAGGGCACCATGGACAGCATGCCCAGCAGGGTCGAGCCGCCGGCCAGCAGCACCATCACGCGGATCGGCCCGAGCGACGGGTGGCGCTCGTCCCGGACGCGCTGCGCCCCCTTGAGGTAGAACACGGCGAAGTCCACCCCCACGCCGAGCACCACCGCCAGCAGCAGCAGGCCGGGGATGTCGAGCGGCCGGCCGAGCAGCCGGAGCGCGCCCAGGGTGGCGGCGAAGGTGAACACCGTCGGCAGGAGCGCCACCAGCCACAGCAGCCAGTCGGCCAGCACCAGGAACACCAGGAGCGCGATGGCCGCGCCCATCATCCACAGCATCCTGAGGTACGCCTCGCCGATGCGCTCGGACAGCCGCCGGGTGAACAGCCCCGCGTCGAACACCGCCGCGCCGCGCGCGAGCGCGGCGTCCACGAAGGGCCCGGCCGCGTAGCCCGGGCCCGGCTGCAGCGCGCCGGCCCAGGCCCAGCCCTCCCCGGTGCGCCACACGCCCAGCAGCGGGGCCACCTCCGCGGACAGGCCCGGCGGCGCCGCCGGGGGCGCCTCGAGCGCCTCCAGGAAGGGGGCGAAGGCGTCCTCCGCGAAGCCCAGCTCGGCGCCCGCCTCGCCCAGCGCCTGGCGCAGGGCCTCCCGCCGCGCCGGGCTGAAGAACGCCCGCCAGGCCTCGCGCTGGGCCCGGGCCCGCGCCGCGCCCGGCAGCACCTCGCCCGGGGTGAGCCCGCCCCGCACCCGGCCCGCGGCCCGCTCCGCCTCGAGCAGCGCGCCGAGCGCGTCCGCCCGCGCCCGCAGTCCCTCGAGATCCGGCGCCTCGACCAGCAGGTGGGCGCTCGCGCCCAGATCCCCCCAGGCCGCCCGGACGCGCCCCTCGGCCGCCAGGGTGGCGGGCCGCACCGTGTTCATCGCGGCGAGATCCGCGTCCACCCGAGGCAGCCCGCCGGCCAGCAGGCCGGCGCCCGCGAGCAGCAGCAGGCCGAAGGCCCAGAAGCCCCGGCCGGTGGTGGCCCGGGTGAGCCAGCGCTCGACCGGCAGCAGGCTCCCGCGCCGGGCCGGCCCCAGCCGGGGGAAGAGCAGCGGGAAGACGAGGTGCACGAACAGGAAGGAGAACAGCGCGCCCAGCGAGGCGAACAGCCCCATCTGGGCCAGCATCTCGAAGCCGCTCAGCCCGAGCGCCAGGAAGGCCCCCACGGTGGTCAGCATGGCCGACAGGCTGGGCGCCCACAGCTCGCGCGCCACGGCGCGCCCCGAGGTCTCGTGGTGCCGATCGAGGTGCAGCAAGAAGGCCACGCTGCAGTCCACGGTGATGGAGATGAGCGCGCCGCCGAAGCCGAGCGCGAGGGCCGAGATGGACGGCCTGAGCAGCGAGTAAGCCAGGAGCGCCAGCGAGGCCCCGGCCACCGAGGGCAGCAGGCCGAGCAGCCCGAGCAGCGGCCGCGGGAAGCACAGGAGCAGCAGGAGCGCGATGCCCAGGGTGGCCAGGCTCACGCCCCGCTCCGTGTCGCGGCGCACGATGTCCTCGTTGTCCACGGCGGCGCGGAACGAGCCCACCGCGTCGAGCTCGACGGCCGGGCCCGGGCCGAGCGCGGCCGCCAGCTCGGCGGGCAGCGCCTCCAGGCGGGCCGCGATGCGCCTGCCGAGGTCGGTGTCGGCGCCCCGCCCCTCGGGCTCCGCCAGGACGAGCGCGTGGCGGCCCTCGGCGTCGAGCAGCGCGCCCAGGTGGAGCCGGGCCCCCTCCGCCGGGCGGGCCGCGGCCAGGCGGGCGAGCACCAGCTCCCGGAGCCGCAGGGGATCGCGCGCGGCGAGCCCGGCCTGGCCCACGCCCGCGAGCTCGCCCAGCTCCTCGAGCGTCCGGGCCAGGGCCTCGCGGACCGCGGCGGGCGCGAGCCGCGGGGCGACCTGGGCCTCGAGCTCCCCGGGGGTGAACAGGTCGGGCAGGTGCAGGCTGACCAGGTCGAGGAGCGCGGGGAAGGCCCCGGCCGCCTGCCCCAGGCCCACCCGGGTGAAGAGCCCGCTCGCGGCCAGCCGCTCCTCGACCAGCCGGGCCGCGCGCGCCAGGCGCTCGGGCGCCGGCGGCGGACGCCCCTGCGGGTCGGCGCCTGCCAGGTGGAGGTCGATCACCACCTGGTCGAGCGCCGGGTGGCGCGCCACCACGCGGGCGGCGGCCTCGAGCACCGGGTCCTCGCCCGGCAGCGCGCGCGAGATGTCGGTGTCCACCTTGAGCCGCGCGAGCCCGGCGAGGAAGGCGGCCGGCACGGCGGCGGCCACGGCCAGCGCCACCAGCACCCGGCGGAGCGTCTGGGCGCGGGCGCTCATCCGGCTCCCGGGGCCCCCGCCCCGGGCGGCGGCGGCTGGAGTCGGGCGCGGCGCGCGCGCGGCACGAACAGGCGGGTGAGGATGAGGCGCATGAAGCAGCCGGCGTTCCGCCAGAAGTCGGTCCAGGGCCGGAAGTGGCTCACCCGCCCACCGGGCGGGGCGTACACCACCCCCACCTCGAGCTCCTCGACGGGCAGCCCCTTCCAGTGGGCCAGCACGACGATCTCCACCTCCCACTGGAAGCGCCGGGCGCGCGAGCCGAGCGCCAGCACCTCGGGCAGGGGGTAGACCCGATAGCCGCTCTGGGTGTCGCCCAGCGGGGGGCCGCCCGAGGCCCACACCCAGAAGTTGGAGAACTTGCGCCCGAAGCGGCTGGTCCAGGGGACGTGCGGGCCGAGCATGCCCCGCCGGCGGCCCACCAGGATGCGCCGCGGGCCCTCGCGCGCGGCCTGCATCAACCGCGCGGCGTCGGCCGGATCGTGCTGGCCGTCGGCGTCCAGGCACACGCCGTAGTCGGCCACCCGCGCGGCCGCCGCGAGCCCGGTTTGGAGAGCGGCGCCCTTGCCCTGGTTGCGCGGGTGGCGCAGCAGGCTGACGCCCTCGAGGCGCTCGAGCACCGCGCGGGTCTCGGCGCCCGAGCCGTCGTCCACCACGAAGACCGGCGCCCCGTGGGCCCGCGCGCCGGCCACCACCGCCGCGAGGCTGCGCGGGTGGTCGAAGACCGGGATGACGAAGGCGAAGCGGACGTCGGCCGGGGAGGTTTCGGCCACGCGGCACCCCCCTCTATCCGGCCGGGCCGCCCCGGAGCGGCAGCCAGGCGACGCCCCAGGTGCCGGGGCCGGTGTGCGAGCCGGTGGTGAGCGACAGGGGCTGCAGGAACAGCTCGCTGCCGGGCAGGCGCGCGGCCAGCTCGGGCAGCAGCTCGGCCTCGAGCCAGGCGCGGTTGTCGGTGTACTCGAGCATGACCCGCAGGGGCCCCCCGGCCGCGGCCGCGGCCAGGCGCTCGCGGGCGAAGCGCACCTGGTCCTCGCGCGCGCGCAGCAACGCGACCTTGCGGGCGCCGTCCGGCCGCGGGGTGACCACCGGGCGCATGTGCAGCAGATCCCCGAAGAAGGCCGAGGTGCGCGACAGCCGCCCGCCGGCCGCCAGCCACCTCAGCTCCGCCAGGAACAACAGCTCGTCGGCGCGCTCGACCGCCCAGCGCGCGTGGCGCGCGACCTCCTCGGGCGCGTCCCCGGCCGCGACGCGCTCCGCGGTCCACAGCGCCGCGATGCCCAGCCGCCCCGAGGCCGAGCCCGAGTCGATGAGCTCGAGGCGCCCCTGGGGATCGCCCGCGCGGCGCCAGGCGCCGGCCACGCCGAAGTTCCCCGTGAACACCGAGCCCACGCACAGGTACAGCGCCCGCCCGTGCAGCTCGAGCACCTTGCGGTAGCAGTGGTGGCGCTCGCGCTCCGAGGCCTGCGAGGTGCTGACCCTCTCCCCGCGCCGCATGGCGGCGTACAGCTCTTCGGGCCGCAGGTGGGTCTCGGGCATCGCCCGCGCGCCGAGCAGCACGTACGAGTCGAGCAGGGTGAAGCCCAGCCGCCGGGCGTCCTCGCGGGTGACCGAGGCGGCCGCGTCGCACACCAGGTGCACGCGCCGGGCGGGCGCCCCGGCCATGGCCGGGCGGCCGAAGCCCTCGGCCTGGGCCCCCATGTCGTCGCTGTCGAAGTGCACGAGGGCACCCAGGCCGGCCAGGCGGGTCCGGGTGGCCTCGCGGTCGTCGGTGTGCAGGTGGAGCTTGAGGAGGCCGCCCTGGTGGATGGCCACCACCGACTCGCCGAGCTCCCCGGCCCGGGCGGCCAGCGCGGCCGCGTCGTCCGCGCGCAGCACGGCGTCCACGCAGAAGCCGGCCTCGCGATCCCCCGCGAAGCCCTGCCCGAGCTCGAGCCCGCCGCGGAAGCGCTCGGTCACCGGGCGGCCCTCCTCGGGCCGGCCCGCGAGGGCGTGCAGGAAGCCGTCGAAGAAGATGTACATGCCCAGCGCACCGGCGTCGACCACCCCGGCCTGGCGCAGCTTGGGCAGCGCCTCGCGCGTGGCGCGCACGGCCGCCTCGAGCCGGTCGAGCACCTCGGCCAGGCGCACCTCCTCGCTGCCCGCCGGGGCCGCGGCCAGGGCCTCGGCCAGCGCGTCGAACAGGCTCAGCATGGTGCCGGGCCGCGGGTCGGCCACCGCGCGCCAGGCCAGCTCGCGCCCGCGCCCGGCGGCCGCGCCGAGCTCCGCGCGCCCGGCCGGGCCCGCCAGCCAGCCCGAGAAGAAGCGCGCCGCGATGTTGCCCGAGTTGCCCCGCGCCGCCATCAGGAGCTCCTCGGCCAGGGCCTCGGGGCCCGCCTGCTCGCGCCGCAGCGGCAGCAGGCTGATCACCAGGTTGCGGCCGGTGTCCCCGTCGGCCACGGGGAACACGTTGATGGCGTCGAGGAGATCCGCCCAGGCGGCCAGGCGCTCGCTGCCGGCCGCCAGGGCGGCGCGCACCTCGGGATCCACGGGCTCACTCCCTCGCGCGGAGGTCGCCGGACAGGATGTCCCGGGCGAGCCGCTCGAGCTCCGCGTCCAGGGGCCGATCGGCGCGCAGCGCGGGCGAGCGCGCGCGCACGGCGGCGGCGGCCGCGGCCAGCGCCGGCCGGGCCGCGAGCCCCCCGCGCAGCTCGGCCGCCTGCGCGGCCACCACGAGCTGGCAGGCCGCGACCCCGGCCGCCAGGCGCGCGCTCTCCAGCGCGTCCCGGGCGGCGATGGTGCCCATGCTGACCTTGTCCTGGTTGTGGGACTCGGTCGAGCGGGAGAAGGACGCCGCCGGCATGGTCCCGCGCAGGGCCTCGGCGGCCAACGCCGAGGCGGTGATCTGCACGGCCTTCATCCCGTGGTGGGCCGGGCCGATCTCCGGCGGCACCAGGTTGGCCGGCAGCCCCCGGCTGAAGCGCGCGTCCACCAGCAGCGCCACCTGCCGGTCGGCCAGGTCGGCGGCCGAGGCCAGGGCGGCCTTGAGCGCGTCCATGGCGAAGGCCACGTGGCCGCCGTAGAAGTTGCCGCCGGTCAGCACCACGCCCTCGTCCGGCTCGAGCAGCGGGTTGTCGCTGACCCCGTTGGCCTCCACCTCGATCCAGGCTCGCACCCAGGCGAGCGCGTCGGCCAGCACGCCCAGCACGTGGGGCGCGCAGCGGCAGGAGTAGGGGTCCTGGAGGCACTCGGGCCGCTCGCTCTCCTCGACCGGGCCGGCGGCCTCGAGCAGCGCCCGGAGCTGCGCGGCCACCTCGGCCTGGCCGGGGTGGGGCTTGGCCGCGGCGAGCCCCGGGTGGAAGTGCCGCGCGTGCCCGGCGAGCGCGTGCACGGCGAGCGCCGTGCCGGCCGTGAAGGCCCCCAGCAGCGCCTCGGCCTGCACCGCGGCCAGCGCGGCCAGGCCGGTCATCACCGAGGTGCCGTTGACGAGCGCCAGCGGCTCCTTGGGCAGGAGCCGGTAGGGCTCGAGCCCCTCGGCCGCGAGGGCCTCGGCCGTGGGCACCCGGCGCCCGCGGTGGAAGGCCTCGCGCTCGCCCTGCAGGCAGGCGGCCAGGTAGGAGAGCGGGGTGAGGTCGCCCGAGGCGCCCACCGACCCGCGGCAGGGGATGA
>Ga0116143_10004229_pt1 | contig 13785 bp, 7 predicted proteins | sample AD_UKC034_MetaG_FD_89745 | JGI IMG/M metagenome (GOLD analysis project Ga0116143, IMG submission 89745) | Active sludge microbial communities of municipal wastewater-treating anaerobic digesters from USA - AD_UKC034_MetaG | ecosystem: Engineered > Bioreactor > Anaerobic > Digestate | place: USA...
CGCGCGCTGGCCGCCCGCCGCGCCTACCTGGTGGAGCTCGAGGAACGCCGGGCCGCGATCCTGGCCGCGATCGACGGGCAGGGCAAGCTCACCCCGGAGCTCCGCGCGGCCCTCGAGGCCTGCCAGCAGAAGACCGAGCTCGAGGACCTGTACCTGCCCTACCGCCCCAGGCGCCGCACCCGGGCCGGCCTGGCCCGGGAGCGCGGGCTCGAGCCGCTCGCGGAGCGCATCCTGGCGCAGCCGCCGGACGGCGCGCCGCGCGTCGAGGCGGAGCGTTTCGTCGATCCCGCCCGGGGCGTGCCCGACGCGGAGGCCGCCCTGGCCGGCGCCCGGGACATCGCGGCCGAGCGCGCGGCCGAGGACGCCGGGGTGCGCGCCCACGCCCGCCGCGAGCTGGCCCGCGAGGGGGTGCTGGTCGCGCGGGTGGTCAAGGCGAAGGCGGCCGAGCGCAGCAAGTTCGAGCAGTACTACGACTACCGCGAGCCCGTCTCGCGCGTGCCCTCCCACCGCTACCTGGCGGTCCGGCGCGGGGAGCGCGAGGAGGTGCTGCGCGCCTCCATCGAGCTCGACCCGGACCGGCTGTGCGCCGAGGTCGAGCGCCGCCTGGGGCTGCGCCCGGCCTCGCCCTGGGCCGGAGAGCTCCGCGCGGCCGTGGCCGACGGGGTGCGGCGGCTGCTCCTCGGCTCGATCGAGGCCGACCTCGCCGCCGAGCTCAAGGCGCGCGCCGACCGCGAGGCCATCGCGGTGTTCGCCGAGAACCTGAAGGCGGTGCTGCTGGCCGCGCCGCTGGGCGGCAAGCCGGTGCTGGGCATCGATCCGGGGCTGCGCACCGGCTGCAAGTGCGCGGCCGTGGACGCGACCGGCAGGTTCCTCGAGGCGCTGACCGTCTACCCCCACACCGGGCGGGCCGAGGAGGCCGCGCGCGAGCTCCGCGCCCTGGCCGCGCGGCACCCGCCCGCGGCGGTGGCCGTGGGCAACGGCACCGCCGGCCGGGAGACCGAGGCCTTCGCCCGGCTGGCGCTCGCCGACCTCGGCGCACCCGTGGTGCCGGTGAGCGAGGCCGGGGCCAGCGTGTACTCCGCCTCGGAGCTCGCCCGCGAGGAGTTCCCCGACCTCGACCTCACGGTGCGCGGGGCCATCTCCATCGCCCGCAGGCTGCAGGACCCGCTGGCCGAGCTGGTCAAGGTCGAGCCCCGGGCCATCGGCGTGGGCCAGTACCAGCACGACGTGGACCCGCCGAGCCTGGAGCGCGCGCTCGGCGAGGTGGTCGAGGACTGCGTCAACCGGGTCGGGGTGGAGCTCAACACCGCCAGCGCCCCGCTGCTCGCCCGCGTGGCGGGCCTGGGCCCGGCCACGGCGAGGCGCATCGTGGCCCACCGCGAGGCCCGCGGCGCCTTCCCCACCCGCCGGGCGCTGCTCGAGGTCAAGGGCGTGGGCGCGCGCACCTTCGAGCAGGCGGCCGGGTTCCTCCGGGTGCGCGCGAGCCCCGAGCCGCTGGACGCCTCGGCCGTGCACCCCGAGCGCTACGCGCTCGTCGGTCGCATGGCCCGCGACCTCGGGGTCGGGCTCCGGGAGCTGGTCGGGAACGCCGCCCTGGCCGCGCGCATCGAGCTCGCCCGCTACGCCGACGCCGAGGTGGGCGAGCCGACTCTCCGCGACATCCTCGCGGAGCTCGAGAAGCCCGGGCGCGATCCGCGCGCGAGCTTCACCCCGCCCGCCTTCCGGGACGACGTGCGCGCCCTCGAGGATCTCACGCCGGGCATGTGGCTCGAGGGCGTGGTCACCAACGTGACCCACTTCGGCGCGTTCGTGGACCTGGGGGTCAAGCAGGACGGCCTGGTGCACGTCTCCCAGCTCGCCGAGCGCTTCGTGCGCGAGCCCTCCGAGATCGTCAAGGCCGGCGACCGGGTGCGGGTGCGGGTGCTGGAGGTCGACCTCGAGCGGCGGCGCATCTCGCTCTCCTGCCGCGCCGAGGCCGGCCCGAAGCCGGCGGCCAGGCCGCCCCCGAAGCCCGCGCCGCAGCCCGCGGGCGACGGCTTCCGCCACAACCCGTTCGCCAAGCTGCTCAAGAAGACCTGACGGCGCTCAGCGCGGCCTCCTGGCGACCTCTCGCAGCCCGACCCGCTCGCCGGCCGTCGCCAGGTAGCGCTCGGTGATGGCCCGCAGGGTCGGGTAGAAGTCCGCGCCGAAGGCGCGCTGGTTGAGCCCGAGGACGCGGCTCATCTGCAGCACCCCGTCCTGGCAGCCGTACTCCAGGCGGGCCTCCACGGACATCCCCTCGCCGGCCGCGGCCGGCTCGGTCCGCAGCCCCTTGGGCAGCTCCCCCGGCGCGAGCCCCTCGGGCAGCTCCAGGAGCACCTCGGCCCGCTCGCCGAAGGCGTGCTCGAGCCACACGGGCTCGGCGCGCGCCTGGGCCGCGAAGGCGGGCACCTGGCTCGCGGGCCACAGCGCGCCCAGCCTGAGCGCCGCCGCGTCGCCCGCGAGCTCCACCAGCCCGGGCAGCCGGTAGCGCAGCGTCACCCCGAGGGGCCGGGCGGGGTCGTCCGCGGCCTCGAGCCTGACCTCCTCGAGCGCGGCGCGTGGCCCCCAGCCCGCGAGCAGCCGCGCGGCCAGCGCGGCGTCCCGGCCCACCGGGTCCTGGGCCGCGAGCCAGGCCCGCGCCTCGCGCGCCTCGAGCCCGCGCAGGCTGAAGGCGGCCTCACCGGCGAACTCGCCCTCGGGGGAGAGCTTCCCGGCGATCTTCACCTCCAGCATGTTCTCCCCCGGCCCGAGCTCGGGCAGCCTGGCGAACCAGGTCCTGTCGGCCGAGGCCCACAGCGCCGGCCGGCCCTGGAGCCCGGGGGCCACCTGGCCCAGGTCGAGGAAACGCGCGGCCGGATCGAGCAGCGCGCCGTCCGGCAGGCCGAGCAGCAGCCGGGTGACCTGCTCCAGGCTGCGGTTGCCCTCGCTCAGCATGGGCGCCCGCTCGTCGCTGGTGAGCACCAGCGTGGGCGTGAGCCCCACGGCCTGCAGCAGCGCGGCCAGCACCCCCACGGCCCGCTCCGGGCTGACCTGGCGCTCGGCCAGCCAGCGCTCCGGGCGGGCCGGCTTCGGCGGCGCCGCCGGCCACACCCAGGTGAGCCCGGTGTCCGGCCCGAGGGAGAGCTCTCGCTGCACGAAGGCGAGCAGCCGGCGGGCCTTCTCCCGGTCGTCGGCCGCGCCCGCGACGAGCTCCCGGGCCTTCGCCTGGAGCTCGGCCGGGCGCTGCCCCGGGGCGAACAGCCAGCGCCGGTAGGCCTGGGCCCACTCCTCGAGCGTCACCCCCCGCGCGACGAGCTGCATGTCGAGCCGGCTCTCGCGCGCCACGAGCGGCGCGCGGAAGTCCCCCGCGGGCAGCGGCTCGAGCTCGCGCGCGGTCCAGGCCCGCTGCTCCTCGCTGCCGCCGGTGCGGGCCGAGCCCATCAAGGTGGCCTCCTCGACCGGGCCCACCACCTTGCCCGGGTCGAACAGGCTGAGCTGCAGGTCGATGTCCGCGTTGGGGCGGGTCACGATGATGCGCGAGAGCAGCACCGGCGCGTCCCGGCGGTGGAAGCTCCAGGCCGGGGGCCAGTCCACCTGCGTGGTGCGCAGCTCCAGCACGTCCCCGGCCTCGATGCCGGGGAAGATGAAGCGGGTCTCGTGGAGGTGGAGGGGGGGGGTCAGCCCCGGGTAGCAGTCGCGCACCAGGGCGACCGTCCTGATGTCGTCCGGCCCGAGCGGCACCACCCGGCCGTCCGGCTTCCTCACCGAGGCCTGGGCCTCCAGCAGGTCGTCGAGGTGGACCACCTTCAGGATCCCGAAGCGCTCGGGCGCCACCGCCGCGGGCTGCTGCAGCCTGATCCGGGTCCAGCGGGTGAAGACGAAGGGGATGGGGAGCTGGCGCTGGAGCAGGTAGGGGTGGTGGTGCACCCAGCCCACGTCGTGGAGCACCACCGCGTCATGGGCGCCGAAGCGGCCGGGCACCTCCCGGGGCATACCCTCCTCGGCCATGAGCTGGCCGCCGCCGAACCCGCCGCAGCCCGCCAGGGCCGCGGCCAGCGCGGCCACGACCAGGCTGGAGCCGATGTGCCTGTTCATCTCCGCCCTCCCAGGCGCATGCTACCCGAGCCCCGTCCCCGACGCCACCCGGCCGTGGCCCGGGCCGAGGCCCACGACGCCGGCGCTTGATCCGGCCGGAGTGGTCGGTTATCGTCAGCGGGACACGACGCACACAGGCGACGGCCGCAGGGCCGTCGGGCGAGCCCGGGGGGGATGGAGGTTGCCGTGATACGCAGGCTGGGCGGCTGGGCAGGTCTCCTCGTGGTGGCCGCGCTCTTCCTGGGCGCATGCAGCAAGTCGGGCTCTTCGCCGCCGTTCTCCACCCAGGTGGTCGGGCCGGAGGGCGGGACGTTCGAGCTCCCCAACGGCTTCGGCCTGATCGTGCCGCCGGGCGCGCTCGACGAGGCGACGCCTCTCTCCCTGCGCCAGCTCACCGATCCGGAGAAGGACGCGCTCGCCAACAACGACCGGATTCTGCCCAAGCGCTTCCTGGGCGGCTTCTTCGCCGAGCCGGAGGGCGTCGAGTTCCTCGTGCCCATCCAGGTCGTCGTGCCGCTCGAGCAGGACCTCCAGCCCGGCGGCCTGCCCCTGATGGTCACCGCGGACCACCGCAACCGGTCGTACGTGGCGCCGACCTGCCTGGACCACGATCCGGCGGCCCGGCGGGCGACGCTCGAGCTCACCCACTTCTCCTATTGGGCCGAGGTGGAGGCCGAGCTCGCGCGCGCGGCCGCGGAGTGCTCGGACCCCGCGACCGCCTGCCGCTGCGGGGCCATCCACGTGGAGACCGAGGCCAGCGACTTCTCCTCCGGGGAGTGCCAGAGCGTGTCGGACACCGTGCGGGTGACCTTCCTCGACTGCCCGGGCCAGCCGACCGAGGAGTCCACGCAGACCGACGAGACCGCCGGCTGCGACGAGGAGGACGACACCGGGGGCGGAGGCGGCGGGGGCGATCCCTGCGAGGGCGAGCTCTGGGCGATCGCCCAGGAGTACATCGAGGCCTGGAACCGGCTCGTGCACTTCGGCAGCACCTGGGAGATGGTCGCGAGTGTCGAGCTGGTGATGCCGGGCGTCACCCGATATGGGCCGCCTGGCTACAAGCAGGACGACCCCACGGCGACCGAGGTGTGGGTGAATCTCGGGGCAGAGCGAGTCTCGAGTGTCACCACGCTGCGCTTCAGCGTTCCGGACCTCGATCCCGGGAAACTCTGCGAAGAGATGCGCTCTGCCTTCGCGGGTGCTTCCTACGAGGAGCTGGTCGGTATGCTCGGTGAAGATGACCTGCGTGAGTGGATCGGAGGCATGGCCTGGCAGAGCCTCGCGATCGGCATCGATGAACAGGATCTCGAGGCCCAGGTGGAGACGAAGCTCTCCGTCGAATCGGGGGAGCGCACCATCCGGTACGGCAGGCTCCACATCGCCTCGATCTATGGCTCCACGCGCAAGGAATGCTGGACGCAGTACCCCTGTGGGCCAACCCATTGGGATGCCTGCCCTCTTTCACATGACAATGCGGCCGGCAGCGCGAGCGTCGGTGTCAGCGTGGAGTTCGATGAGCTTCGATTCCCCCGCGTGGCCTCGTTGTTCATCAAAGACCTCTCGGACGTCTTCGGTGCGTTGACGCCACCCACGCGGGACTCTACAGGCTACATGATTGGCTTCAAGCTCGAGGATCCCTGTGATCCCGGTCAGGCCTGCTGCCCCATCTTGACCGAGCCGACCTGCCTGCTCCACGAGGTGAGCGGATCCTCCTACCTGTTGGCCTTCCTGCTCTCGGACTGGTCACAGGTGCCGCCGACCGTGGATTGGGAGACGCGGGCCCACAAAGAGGCGTCGACCCTCGAATTCACCGAGATCGACGACGACCCGCTCTACGCGAGGATCCTCCGCACGCGGCGCTCCTTGCGCCTGCGGTGTGTCGAGCGCTGCGAGTGCGGCAGCCCGGAGGATGCGATCTGCGACGACCTGAACCCCTGCACGGTCGACTCCTGCGCGCTGCCGGCCGGGGTGTGCCGGCACGAGCCGGTCGCGGACGGGCCGCTCGACGACGAGTCCCCCAGCGACTGCCTGGACCGGTACTGCATCGGCGGCGAGCCCACCGGGATGGCCGACGACAGCGAGGTGCCCGAGCAGGACGAGCCGGGCGACTGCCACCGCATGGCCTGCGTGGACGGGGAGCCGACCGGCCTCAGCGACGACGCGGACGCGCCGCCCGATCTGCCCGGCGACTGCACCCGCGTGCTGTGCCACGACGGCGAGGCCGCCGGCCTGCCCGCCGACGACGACCTCCCGGCGCAGATCTCGTCCACGGACTGCTGGCGGCAGGTGTGCGACGACGGCTTCGTCGCCGACGTCCCGGACGACGCCGAGGTCCCCCCCCAGGACTCCCCCACGGACTGCCTGCGCCAGGTGTGCCTGGACGGGACCGTGACCACCGTGCCGGCGCCCGAGGAGCCCGGCTGCTGAGCCGCCGGCCACCCGGTCCCCGGCCGGGCCCTGGGCGACCTCAGCCCCCGTCGAGCGCGAGCGGGCACTGCGGATCGTCGGCCAGCACGTCCCCTGTGAGCGCCCGGGCCAGCGCCCGGCAGCCCGCGCAGCCCTCGACCCCGCACAGCCCGCACAGCCCGCCCGTGAGCCGGGGCGCGAGCGCGGACGGGGCGTACTCCCGGAGCCTGGCGAGGATCTCCGGGAAGGGCGTCGAGCGCACGTCGCCGACCGGGATCGGCAGGCGCCTGCAGGGGAACACGGTCCCGTCGGGCATCAGCGCCATGGAGCCGTCCCCCAGGTTGCACGTCGCCCCGTCGAGCGGCTCCGCCCGGCCGTCCGTCCACAGCCAGAAGGCGCGGTGGGCGAGCAGCTCGTCCGGCTCCGCCGCCGAGCCGGCCGCCGCGAGCACGGCCGCGACCGCCCGGGCCCAGCCGGCCGGCCCGAGCACCTGGTCGCGCATCCCCTGCCCCTGCCCGAGCGGCACGAAGCGCTCGTAGATCACCCCGGCCGCGCCCACCTCGCGCGCCAGCGCCGCCATGCCGGCGACGCCGTCCAGGTTGTGCCGGCCGAGGGTCATCATCAGCACCACCGGCCTGCCGACCACCCGCCGGTAGAGCGCGAGGTTGCGCCGGACCCGGGACAGGTTGCCCGCGCCCCGCACCCGGTCGTTTGCGGCCTCGTCGGCCGCCTCCAGCGACACCTTGAGGAAGCGCAGCCGCTCGGCGCGGGCGAGCGCCTCCAGCACCGGCGCGGCGGTCACCGTGCCGTTGGTGATCACGCTCACCTCGCGCAGGTTCGCGTGCCCCGCGAGGTGCGCGAGCAGGCCGGGCAGGCCGGGCAGGAGCAGCGGCTCCCCGCCCGTCAGGTTGACGCTCACCTCGCGGCCGGCGAGCCCGCCCAGCACGGCGTCGGCCATGCGGCACAGGTCCGCGAGCGGCCGCTCGGAGGCCGGGCCGAAGTCGTCCTGGTAGCAGTGCGCGCACCGCAGGTTGCAGCGATCGCTGAGGTGCCACTGGAAGCCGAAGCGCTCCATCGCCGCGCCATTCTACGCGCACAGGTCGCCGCAGGGAACGCCCCCGTTCAGCCGTGGAGCGGCGCCTCGAGGGCCCGCGGCAGGAGGACCGCGAGCCCGCGGGACGCGCCGAAGCGCTCGTGGAGCAGGTCGAGCTCCCCGAGGAGCTCGTGCGACCGCCCCTCGAGGTCGACCAGGTAGGTGCGCGCCTCCGGGTGGCGCGGGTGGACCGGGGCGCAGAGCGCGGGCTCCGAGAACGACAGGTACCCCCGGCAGACCAGGGGGCGCAGCGCGTACACCCGGCAGGCGCCCCCGGCGTCGAGGAGCGGGCAGGGCCGGCCGAGCCGCAGGTAACCCTCGCAGGCGGCCTCGACGTCGCCGGTCTCCTCCCGCAGCCGCTCGAACTCCGCCCGGGCCTCGCCGAAGCGCGCGCACAGGTCCGCGACCTCCGCGGGGAAGGCGCGGCGCAGGTGGTCCGCGAGCAGCTCGGCCTCGAAGGAGCACACGTCGTCGATCCAGTGGCGGCAGCAGGCGCTGCAGCCGCGCGCGCAGCGGGCCGGCCAGGGCGCGGCCCCGACCACCAGGGCCTGATAGCGGTCGAAGAGCGCGAGGGCCCGGCGCCATCCGGAGGGGAACCCCGCCTCGAGGGGGGAGCCGGCCGGGAGGGCAGCCAGCGCGCCGAGGGTGTCCACCACCTGATCGAGCACCCGGCCCGCCTCCTCAGGGATCGCGAGCGGAGCGAGGTGCCCAGGGCCGTCGCACCCTCCGCTCAAGGGGTCACCGGCACGACCGGCCGCTCGGCCGGCAGCGGCGCCGGCTCGAGGCCCGCGCAGACCTCCGCGAGCCCGTCCAGCTTCGGATCGAGCCGGCAGGCCTGCTCCAGGTACCGCTGCGCCCTCTCCCGGTCGCGGAGGATGCTGTCCTTGCCATGGCGGAAGAGCACCGCGGTCCAGTAGCACTTCGCGGCGTTCCCGTCCTCGCAGGCCACCAGGCAGCTGTTGGGGCTCTGGCCGCAGGCCATCCCCAGCCCCTCGCCGCAGTGGTACGGGTTCAGCTCGCAGGCCCGGCGGTAGAACGCGAGGGCCTTCTCCTGGTCGTAACCGGCCCGCTCGTCGGTCGAGAGGTGGCCGCGCGCCTGCCAGGCGCACGACTCGGCGTCCTTCGACAGGCAGCGCTCCGCGCACAGCTTCGGGTCGGCCTTGCACTCGTAGAAGCCCTGGGAGCGGCACTCCCCGGGATCGAGCTCGCACGCCCGGCGGCTCACCCGCAAGGCCCCGTCGTAGTCCTTCGGCCCCCCCTCCCCGAGGTACATCGCGGAGGCGGCCAGGCCGCAGCCGTGGGCGTCACCGGCCTCGCAGGCCTCGAGGCAGGCACCCCGGTCGCGGCGGTCGCGCTCCTCCTTCTGGTAGCGACACTCCTCGGCCGGGCTGCGGCAGCCGGACGCCGCCAGCCAGGCGCACGCCAGGGCCATCGCGGTGGCGATCGCGGATCTCACGCGCGCTCCCACGGCCCGCGCCCTCACCGCAGCGGGCCCTTGACCGTGCCGAGGTCCACGAAGGCGCGGTCCTTCATCACCACGAACGGCCGCTCCTCGAAGCGCAGGCCGCCCTTGCCGTCGTGCTCGACGATCTGCAGCTTGCCCATGCCGTACCCCATGGGCCCGCGGCTGTAGTAGTGGGCCTGGAGCCGGTAGGGATAGGCGCGCTTCGAGGCCGGCCTGCGGATGGTGAAGCACTCCGGGCCGTAGCCGGTGGTCACGTCCGCGTAGAGCTCGCCGCCCGAGGCGAGCTTCATCTGCGAGTAGAAGGCGTGGCCGCCGCGGCCGTCGTGGATGTGGAAGTCCACGTCGTTGGCGTCCGTCTCCCACACCAGCACGAAACGCAAGGACGGGCCGGCCTCCACCCGGCCGCCGGCCTTCTGCAGTCGCGCGGCGATCTCCGCGCGACGCCTGGGCGCCGCCTTGCGCCAGGCGGCCGCGGCCAGCCCGAGATCCTCGGAGAGGATCTGTTGGTAGCCGGCGAACCGCCCCCCCGGGTAGCGCTGGGCGAGCCCGGCCTCCAGGGCCGCGAAGGCCTCGGCGGGCCGGCCGGCCTTGAGCAGCGCCATGCCGAGCAGCCGGTGGGAGGCGGGGTGATCCGGCCGCTGCTCGACCGCCCGGGCGTAGGTGTCCGCGGCCAGGGCGAGGGCCGCGGGGAGGCGCAGGCGCTCGAGCCGCTGGCCCGCGTAGCGCCTGAGGTCCGCCCGGTTGGGGAAGAGATCGATGAGCGAGCCGTAGGCCCGGGCCGCCGTGCGGAGGTCCTTCGCGGCCTCGGCCGCCTCGCCGAGCGCCACCAGGGCGAGCACGTCCCCCGGGGCCTCCTCCCGCCAGCCGAAGGCGAGATCGCGGGCCTGCCGTAGCTTCTTCGCGCCGAGGAGCTTCATCACCTCGGCCAGCTTGCCCTCGTACGGGTCCTCCCCCCTCGGGCCCTCGGCGCCCGCGGCCACGGACAGCTCGCGCGCCTGGCGGCGGCGCGCCGGGGCGGGCCGGGGCCGGGCCTCGGGCGGCCGCTCGGCGGCCAGCAGGCGGGCCGGGGCCTCATCGTCCGCGCGCCGCTCCTCCTCGCGGGCCGGGGCGGCCACCACGGGCGCCGCCTGGGCGGGTTCGGGCCGGGGCGGCGCGGCGCTCGGGGCGGGAGGCGGGGCGTCCGCAGGCGCGCCGCCGGCGCTGGCGCCCGGGCCCGCGGGTGCCGCCGCGGCCTCGGCCTCCGGGGCGCCGCCCTCGTCCGCCATGCCGTCGGCCTCCGCGAAGGTCTCGGCGCCGCCGCGCGCGGACTCCTTCTTCTTCTCGTCCTTGGCCAGGGACTGGGTGGCCTGGGCCAGGTCGACCTTCGGCGGCGCGGGCCGCGGGGGCGGGCCGGAGCGCGCCAGCACCTCGAGCCCGCGCGAGCCCACGGTCAGGATGTCCGCCAGCGCCTTGCGATCGATGCCGTAGCGCTCGTAGTCGGCCTCGGTCTCCAGCACCAGGAGCGCGGTCAGCGGGCACAGCACCCGGTGGCGCATGGACAGGGCGATGGCCTCGCGCTTCAGGGCCTCACGCCGCTCGCCGGCCTCGGCGGGCAGGCGGTCTCGCTCGTCGAGCAGCCGGTCGAGGTGGGCCTTGGCCGCCGCGCGCTCGACGAGCGGGCGCTCGGCCGCCGGGAGGCTGAGCCCGCTCGGGGCCACCGGCTTCCCGTCGAGGGTCACCAGCACGGGCTGGCTCGCGGGCAGCTCGGCGTACACCAGGGCCTCGTCCCCGGCCTGCAGCCCCTCGAGCGCCTCGGGCCAGACCCAGCGCGCGCCCTCGACCGCGACCCGCACCCTGGCGATGGCCCGCAGGCGCAGCCGGCGGGCGAGCTCCGCGGCCGGGCGGTCGCCGTCCAGCACCGCGCCGGCCTCCGCGAGGCCCGCGGTCACCATGGCCCGCAGCGGCGCCTCGTCGCGGATGCCGCCCACGGCCACCGCATCCAGGCGGACCACCCCCCTGGGCCCGAGCGCCGCGGCCGCCTTCGCCAGCTCCACCGCCTCGACCGGGCCCGCGGTCGCCACGCCGTCGGTCACCAGCACCACCCGCGGGGTGCGCGCCCTGGCCCGGGGCAGGTAGCCCTCGAGCCAGGCGAGCGCCCCGCGCAGATCGGAGGCGCCCAGGGCCCGCCGCCGGGTGAGCGCGCGCAGGGCGTCGGGGCCGAAGCCGTCCGCGCGGCCCTCGAAGACGAGCTCGGCCTCCTGGTCGAAGGCCACGACCAGGAGCGGCAGCGCGCCGCCCTCCAGCCGGGCGAGCTCGGCCACCGCCTCGGCGAGCTTCCTGAGGCCGGCCTCGAAGCCGAGCGCGCGCGAGGCGCTGGTGTCCACCAGCAGGGCGAGCCCACCCACGGCCGCCGGCTCGGGCGCGAGCAGCGGCGAGACCCGCGCCACCAGGAGGTCGCCCGCGCGCAGGCCGGGCGCCTGGGCCGCGCTCGGCAGGGCCACCTCGAGGTCGCGGTCGGGCACCCAGCCCTGGCGCTCGAGCTGCTCGATCCGCGGGGCGGCCTGGGAGGAGGCGGCGGGCAGCAGCACCCAGCCGCGGAAGCGCTCCAGCCGCGGCAGGCCGCGGAGCTGCACCCGGAAGGGCGCGTCCGCGCGGAGCTCGTGCGAGTAGGAGATGGCGATCTCCTTCCGCCCGCGGGCCGGGATGGGGAACACCCGGGCGCTGAACTCGTTGCCCGCGGCCTGCTCGAGGAGCGCGGGGTCCTGCCGCCGGTGGAGGAAGTCCTCGTACGCGCGGCGGGCGGCCTGCTTCTCCAGCACCTCGCCCTCTTGCCAGCGGTCCTCGAGCTTCATGGCGAAGCGGGACAGGCTCGCGCCCTGGGGGAGCGCGATGCGGAACTGGCCCTCGAGCACCCGGTCCTCGGGGTTCTGGAACACCAGGGTGAGCTCGGTGAAGGCGAGCGGCGGCTGCACCACGGACCGGGCCTCGAGCGCCAGGAGCTGCAGCCCGGTGCCGTCCGAGGCGGTCAGCGACAGGGGGGCGGCGATCTCGGAGGCAGGCCGCTCGACGTCCGCCAGGCCGGAACCCGGCAGCGCCAGGCCGAGGGAGAGGCCGGCGAGCGCGATCGCCAGGATGGAGCCGTGGGACCACCGGGATCGGGATGGGTGCATGGATCTTCCTCCTTGGCGGATGCGCGTGAGACGGGCCGGATTCCGGGACGGATCTTACGCCGCCCGCCCCCCCGAAGGAAGGCGCTTCGAGGGGGGCGGCCCGCGGGCGCGAAAGGAAGTTGACCGCCGGTCGCCGATCGGCTTGGAATGCCCCCAGGGGAGGAGGACACCATGAAGACAGAGAGTTCGGCCCAGGGCCTCGCGACCGCGCTGCTCGCCACGCTCCTCGCGCTCCTCGGCGTGGGTTGCCCGCCCGAGGAGGAGAAGCCCCAGGTGCTCGAGCGCAGCCACGAGGGCAGCCTGACCCTGGTGTTCACCCTGGAGCAGCCGCCCGTCGAGTCCAGCGTGACCCTCCAGGTGAGCGTGGACGTGTACGGCGACATGACCTTCACGCCCGGCACGCTCGCCTACGAGGGGGAGCAGGTCGAGGACGAGGTCAAGCTGCGCCGCAGCGGCAGCGTGGCGCTCCGCCCGACCGGGAAGTGGTTCGAGGAGGGCGGCCGAGATCGCTTCTCGGTCCAGGAGCACGGCAGCGGCGAGGAGCGCCTGCAGCAGTGGGGCTGGGACGGCGTCCAGTGGGTGGTCATCCTCGACCAGACCTTCCCCATCGCCTGGAACGGCGGGCTCGCGTTCCTGCTCGACGACGCGGTGCTCACCGGCTCGATCGTCCAGGCGAACCTGGGCCTCGGCCTGGCCCGCTGGACCCTGCGCCTGACGCCCTCGCTGGAGTAGTGATCTCCGGGCCCGCGCGTGGCATGCTGGGGTCATGCGCTGGCTGAACCTCCCCGCGATCCTGCTCCTGTCCCTCGGCGCCGGCTGCAGCGACGGCCGGGTCGATCTCCAGGACGAGCCCGACGGCGCGGCCGGACCCGACGGCGAGGAGGTCGCGGTCGAGGACGGGGACGGCAGCCCGGCGGACGAGGTCGCGCCGCAGGATCAGGACCAGGCCGACGCCGGCGGGGGCGAGGACGACGCCGGGCCGCCCGAGGACGACGGCCCCGGCCCCGGAGACGGCGGCCCCGAGGACGGCGCCGACCAGGGCGCGGACCAGCCCCCCGAGACGAGCTGCGGCTTCCCCTACGAGGACTGGTTCGGGGCACCTCCGCCTCCCCCGCCGTCCCTGGATCCGGCGGGCTGGGTGGGGCCGGGGCCCGCGCCCGAGCCCGGGGTGATCGACCCCATCGCCTGGGCCGAGCCCCTGCCGCCGAGCGTCTCCTGGCTGCCGCTGCCCGCGCCCGCGCCCGGGGGGGACAAGGCCATCGTCTTCCCGGACTACGCGGACAGCATGCCGCTGTGCGAGCGCGGCCGGGCCTGGGACACGCCCACGCGCTGCTACGAGACCCCGCTCGGGGTGCAGCACCTGGACGAGGCGCAGGCCCACGAGCTCTACGTACGCATCGCCGAGCTGACCACCGGGGTGGCCGTGGTCACGACCCCCGGCCGCCGCTCGGTGCTCGGGCTGCGCGGCGCCTACCCCGGCACCTTCGCCTGGCACGGGAACCGGCCGGATCGGTTCAACGACACGCTCGTCCTCCTGTGGGTGGACGAGGCCGGGACCCGGCACGTGCGGGAGTTCC
>Ga0116143_10004236_pt1 | contig 13764 bp, 9 predicted proteins | sample AD_UKC034_MetaG_FD_89745 | JGI IMG/M metagenome (GOLD analysis project Ga0116143, IMG submission 89745) | Active sludge microbial communities of municipal wastewater-treating anaerobic digesters from USA - AD_UKC034_MetaG | ecosystem: Engineered > Bioreactor > Anaerobic > Digestate | place: USA...
AGGGGCAAGGTCTTGGACGTTGACCCCGAGACGCTTAGCCTCTGCTTCCAGGTTCTCCGAGAGAAACCCTTTGGCCGATTGCCGGAGATATTCGTGAATCGACTTGAGCATCCCCACTTTGCGATGCCCCGCCTCTGCGTATCGCATGGCATCGGTCATCACGTCGTGCGTGTACATTTTGCGACGCGGATGGAGTCGCACCCATTGAGCGAGTTCCAGGGCGTGCTGCTCTAGCGAGTTCTTGGCATCGGGCGTGCTGAATAGCTTGGCACGCTTCTCCATCATCCCGGGGAATCCTGGCTGGCCTTTGTTCTTCTCAGCCCACTTCGCAAGGTCGTAGGCAATCTGGTGCTTGCTCCGTCCCGTGTAGGCCGTGTCCAGGTAGTCCACGTAATTGTCGAGGATGTATTCCGCTGCCGCCACGAGTCCCGCTTGGTCTCCGGGTTCCACTCGCAGGTTTGGGTCGGTGAGCAGGTCGTTGACGATCTTTGCGGGGACCTTTCGCGTTTCGTGGGACCGCGCCATATCGACGGCGGTCTTCGTGCTACCAGCCTGCCACGATCGCGCAGGGGACATCTCCTCGGTGACCTGCTTGACGACGTTCGGCGGAAGCTGGTTGACTTCGACGCCCAGTCGCTTGGCCTCCAGGTTGAGGGCCTCTGCAATCGCTTGCCGGTCGCTTCTGCTGAGTCGGCTGACATCGACGTAGCGAGTCATGTAGCTCAGCACTTCGCCGGTATCGTCCTCTCCCAGGAGTCGCACGCCACCCCCAAGGCGATTGATTTCGTCCACGAGTTCTTTGTTGAACGTGCGAATAACATCGACTGCAGAGCCGATAGACTGCTGGGCATTGGCGGGCAGCTTAATGCCAAACACCTTCATCGCATCGTTGATGTCTTTCTCTCCGGTGTGCCGAATCACGTCATTCAGGACGCGACGCACTTCGGTTGCTTTGTCCAGAGAGTCGAAAACACTATTGGCGATGGAGACTCTTTTGGTGGCTTCGTCGAGATTGGCGCGGATGTTCTTGATGTCGCGAACGATAGCCGCGTTGTCTTCTTTGGTGAGCTTGTAGGTCTGGCGTTTCGCCTTTCCACTGGGAGTTGCAGTAGGAGCAGCGGATGCGGCAGATTGTTGAGGAATAGGAATAGGTCTGTCTTTTGCGACAATGTAAATGACGTGGCGTGGTGATCCAGCGGAGTTGTTGATTGCCGCAGCGATGTCCTTGGGACCAATTTCAAGTGAGTGGTTGAGTGGATACAATGCGATCTTCCCTGCTCGCTCTAGGTCCATGAGTTCTTTTGTGAGTTCCTCAGGCGTAACACCCAGCTTGTCTCGCAAATCAGAAAGTCGAACGCGATGATTGGACGCGCCTCCAGTCAACTCGAAGTAGGAGTCGAAGACACGGTCGCTTAATGTTTTTGCTGCCTCCGGCGCTGCGGTTGGCGCAGCGGATGCTGTAGTCTCTGGAGAGTATTCTGTTGCCGCGTCGAGTTCCGCCTGCTTGGCATCGACAAATTCTTTGACCCGCTGATCGTAGTTGCCGCGAAGCTTTACAGACTCGGCTGCATTCGCGAGTTGCTCCTCGTAGGGCTGAACGAGTTCACGCCGCCTGGCCGCCATGATTTCATCGGCGACTCCGGGAGTGCCTGCGAGTTCGTCGAGCACGGGATTGACCTGGTCCCCTACGTCTAGGGCGCCAGCGCGTCCCATGGGTCCGTACTTCTGTTGGTTCTTCGTGACGAGACGGGCAAGCTTCTGGGCAGACCGTCCGTACTGTCCGCGAACCGCGTGCTCAAACAGAGACGAGACCATGCGTCCCGGCGCCGACTCGGAGATGGTGCGGGCCGTGGTGTCGAGAGTGCGAGCGAACGCTTCCGCCTTGCCTCCCGCCTTGCCGATAACCCCCGCCTCGTTGTTGAGGAATGCGAGTGGGCCATGGGCCTTCCAGAGTCCACCAAGCTGCTGTCCCATGAGTTCGGGTGTCAGCGTCTCGCCGGCCGCTGCCGCCGTTCGTTCGAGGGCTTCGCGGGCTGCTGGGTTATTCGCCACTAAGTCGCCGAGGGTGGTAGACAGACGCCCTTGCCTCATTCCTACGGGGCGAATCGACGTAATATCGTCGAGGATGCCAGCCATCTTCCCGAGCTTGCCGGCCTTCGAGAGCGCCGAGGCTCCACCGGTGAGGTAGGTGGTTGGGTCGAGGGCGATGTCGGCTGCAAACCCAGCGAGCGTTCCTGTCCAGCCAGAACGTCGTCCGATGAGTCCATATCGCTGCAGGAGTTCCTTGCCGCCGACGCGATTCTCTCCGCTGGTCCAGTTCCAGGGTGCAAGCTGGTCGAATGGGTTTTCCCCTGCCAGCGTATCGCGGACCATCGAACCGGGAATGTCCAGTACATTCCCGACCATTGTCAGCCCTGACATGCCTGCGTTGGTCAGGCGGCGCATCAGGCTAGGGTCCATCTCCTCAGCGATGGGTTCACGACGGCGCTGTCGCTTGGCTACGGACGCAAGGGGATTGGCAAGGAATTCGTCAAGGTCCATGCGTCACCTACTGGAGATTGCGTTTGGCCCAGTCGTACAGAGCCCCGCCCATGGGAATTCCGCCGGTTAGCAGAGGGTTCAGGCTCATGACTGCGCCTTCCGGTGATTTCATGAACGGTCTGAGGCCTTTTTCGGCTTTGCTGTAGAGCTTCTCAAGAGTGCTGGGGCCGTACATGGATTTCACAAGCCCAATCTTGGCGTCGCTCCACCCTTGACGCTTGCCGTACTGCTCAATGAGTTCCGGCTTACCCCCGAGATTGTCGGAGATATGCTGGAGTTCCATTGCTTGATCGTTCGTCAGTTGTAGACCCGCCACGGGATTTCCGGACGCATCCACGGCCGCAGGAAGCGAACCATCGCCCGCGCCTTGTCCCATCGGGGAAAGACCAAGTGCGGCAGCAGCCTGTCGTCGCAAAAGAGGATCGTCCGATTGCATAGCAGCAATCTGCGGGGCCATCTGCATCGTTTCTCGCTGGATCATGTTCCGTTCGCGATTGTTGGCAGATTCCATCATCGCTTCTGCTACACCAGGACCGACGATGCCCGCCGCGCTCAAGGCAACAGGATCGTTCATCGCCCCGGCAGGCATGGCATACAGCGAGGCGAGTCCGCGAGGGGCACCCGCACGCATGGCAGCGGAAGCGGCTTTACCGCCCGCCCTGGCCGCACCACGGGCCATCCCACGCTGCCGAACAGTCTCCTTGGCATTCGCCCTCTGTTCAGCACGAGAGCCTGCCAGAAGCGACGCTAGGCCCCCTGGCGCCTGGGCCGCCATTCCCTCCAGGGCCATGCGTTCATCGTCGTTCAGGGACATTCCTGCCCGTGCCCGCTGCAGAGCGAACCGGGAAACGTCGGCAGTGGAGTATCCTCGGGAGTCGCGATTGGCTTTGCTGGTGCCGAGTCGCGGTGGGTTGGCGAGGGTGTACTGCGTCGTCGGTTCTTTGGGTGGGGCAAGCATCGCCGCCGGGAAGGGGCGTAGGCTGGTCGGGTTGCGCGAGGCAAGCTCGAATCCCCGGTCTCCGGTGCCGCGATCCCATACCGACTTCCAGTTGGGGTCAATAGAGACGGGGGTGGACAAGGCTTCCGCCAGCTTAGACTGCTCGCTTTGCACGGCTGGTCGCGGTGCGTTCGCAAGCATCCGGTCTCGTTCAGCGATGTTGGCGTTGTAGGATTTCAGTTGATCCGCAAACGAAGTCAACGCATCGAGACTGGCTGGCTCTCTCCGCACGTTCGCATCAGGAATCCCTTGCGCCGCGTTGTACATGTCAGAGAGTTCGTATTTGTAGTTCACTCCAGGCCGGTTCCGCGCTGCGGAGTAGCCGTTGGGTGGTGGTACAGTGTGCATCATGTCTGCCAATGCACCTTGCGGCGATACAGAGTTTTGTGCAGGAGTGGCCGCTCTCTCTCGCTTTCGATAAAACGATCCAGGCTTGATGGTTGGATTCAAAAGCGGAATTCTGAAAATGTCTTGGACTGGGCTGTATGGACTAGCCATGCTTAAGGCTCCTCATGCGTTCCCGCAGTTGTTGATGCAGACTCGCCGCCGTGCCTTGGGGTGGTACGGGGATGTGATTCCGACGCCAATCCGCCAGTTGCTTTCCCCATGTGGGGTCTGGCTGGATGCTGTGGGCTTCGGGGTGTCTGCGATGGATGTATCTTGGTGCAGGATCGAAGCGAACATCCACCTTGCGGAGCCTGAAGGTGAGCCACTGTATCCAATCCGGGCACACGACTGGCTCCCAGGGATAGCGTAGCCACACGTCGCGACGGCAGCAAATGCCGCCCAGCATTGGATTGTGCCTGACCTTCAAGATTGCATTGTACGCAATCGGAGACGCTTTCCAAACAGCCCCGCTTTCGATTCCGGCAATCGAGATGGCTTCTCCCTCTAAGTTCCACCCATCGAACCCATGGGGGAGCATCGGATCGTCAATCGACAGGTGCATCGCCCATTCGCTAGGGCACGCTTCGTACGCTTGGTTTACCCAGTCCCACTTTTGGCGTGGAGAAGCTGGCCGCACGTGCTGAATCCATTCCGGCGCTCCCGGGAGTTCTTCGGCAACGATAGTCACGGAATGTGGCTGAGTGTTCATGCGTTCGATAGAGCGTACGAGTTCCGCGCCGAATTTATCCCAGTACCCTCCCCAGCACGCACCAGCCAGTCCTACGGTGGTCATGTTTGCTCCTGGAAATGTGGTGCCGGGAGTGGGGTCTGCCATTCCTGATGGGCCATTCTCCACCACGTCAGATACGGTTCGACCGTGTGGACAATCGTTCGAGCGTGGTAAACGTTGAGGTAGGAAGTTGCTCCCGAAAGCAAAAGGCAGCCAGCCTCAGAAGTGTTGAAGTGCAATCCTGGCCACGTCTCGGTTCCTGCGTAGTGTCGCTCGATGCGTTGCCATTTGCGAGAAAAAACATCGTCATTGCGAAACCAATAAAACGTGCCGATGTAAAGCACGGTGGTTCCAAAGGTTAGGAATACTCCCGTAATCGGATGCTGTTCGAGGGATTGGTAAACAAGCGGCATGTAATCCAGGCACACTTCGTGCATGATGTCTGCCCAGGCATGAACCGCAGTGTAGGGGCTTCGCTGGTGCCGGACGCCCTTCGCGTGGCACCGATAGGTGATCCCCGGCTTTCCTTCAATGGTGCGCATGAGGGGCAGGAAAGTCTCGTACTCCCCAAGCGGAGTATTGGGGACGGAAATCACGTCCACGGCGCCGTCGAATAATTCGCTGATTTCGGACGGGTCGGCTGTGTCGTCTCCTGTGGCAACGGCAATCGTCCTCTGTCCGTTGAATAGTTGTAAAGCTTTTCGCAGCCTAGAGATATGTCGCATCCATACGGGCCGATTGTTGTTGACGGGCCAGATGTGGCAGAGCAAATGTTTACGAACAAATCGTTCGGAATTATTCGTAATGGGTGGCGTAGGGCTGGTGTGACGGTACTCGTCCTCAGCAAATACTCCCCAGCCTGTGTGGAAGCGAAGCGGTTCGATTCCAGGTCGTTCGCGTTTGCCCTTGCTTTGCCGAAGCTCTTTCCACATTTGCACCGCTGCCGGTTCGTCGGGTTGCCAGATCGGTTCCTTTCGTTGTCGAACAATCACTTCGTGCCTGGCGGGTGATCGCTCGATTTTGGGAGGGGAGACGTTCTGGTGGGCTGGTTTCGCTGGCATTGGTTCCCGCTGACGCACCGGCATTTCCTTGTGGGGGCAGTGGTGGCAGGATCGCACGTGGGCCATACGTCGATTCGCCGATTCTTCGATGAGCGCTAAACCTGTTTCCCCGTTTCTGTCCACGGTAAAGGATTCGGATACCTGGGCGTGCTGGCAGGTATGCAGGGGGATGAGTTTTTCTTTACCTCCGCAGCAGATCGTCACCAAGGAACCGACGTGGGGTCCGAAGTAGATGCAGGTCATAGCGGCTTCCCTCGGCGTGCTCGCTTCACGGCGATACAGACGAGTTGCGTGGCAAGGATAGGGACGAACGGCAGCTTGCGTTCGGCAGCTTGTTCAGCAAGGCGGCCGAGAATCAGGGGAAGCTGGTGCAGGCATTCGTCAGGCCCCCAGGCGTCGTACTCGTGCGCGTGCTGGCAGCAGGGACAGTCTTTCGTGGCATGAATGAGGAACCAAGAGAACATGCGAGCCATTTGCGAACCGACACCCCGAGGATTCCGTGGCATCGTGCAGGGTTCAATTTGAATCAAGCAATGTCTTCCGCTGTGATTGTGAAAATTACTGGATCACCAACATCACAGACACACCCACCTACGGTGATTTCTTCAATCGTTCCAGTGTAAACGATTTCTAACGGTGGTCCGCATGTGATGGATGCCTGAACAAGTTCACTCAATTCGCACGTTCCAGATCCAGTCCCAAACCCAAGAATTATTCCAGAAGTGCTTTTATCCGAAGAAAGGCAGCTAATGCTTGCGCTTTGTGGAAAAAGTGCGCAATCGTCTGTGATGTTGGATGTGTCGGCTCCATACCAATAAAGGCATGACCCCTCCGGCGATGCTTCTGGATCGAGAATAATATACCCCGTAAATGCCCCAGAGAACGTGACTCTTAGCCGTCCTCCGTTTTGCCAGTAACTATTAAGCCAAGCGCATCCGCAACACTCATCGCAGCAACAGTTTGCAGACCATGCCAGTTGTCCGCTGTCAGCAAAGAGCAGCCGTCCTCCGTTGAACATGAGCGGCATGGACTAGACTCCGCTGGATACGTCGCACGGATCGCCGCAGAGTAGTTCGACCGTTGCCGATTCTTCGTCGCACAATCCGTAAATGACGGACACCACGCCTTCAAGGCAATAGCCGTCTCCGTAGTCGATGTCCTGCACAACGACGGTAGGCGTGAGCGAAATTTGCTCGATAGTCGTGGAGGCTTCGGATGGCAGGAGCAAGCACTTCCGTTCTTTGGTCACGTTGATGGTGCAGCTACCGGCCTGAGGCCCTTGGGAAGCGCTGTAGTTCCCGGCGACATGAACCACCTCCCAGTCCGTGACTACATCCACTTCGCTTCCTTCGATGGTAGACGACACGGTATCGACTTCGCCGCAGGACATCACGGACATTTGTTCGCGATACGCAGTCACGACAATGTCGCACCCCTCTTGTCCGGTGGTCTGCGACAGTTCGACGTTGTAGACGACGTAGGTGCCAACGTGTTGCACTTGCGTAACAACCCAATCGCCATCCTCCTTGCGAAAGAGGAGCACTGCCAAACCTGAGGTTCCCGAAAGCTGGAAGGTATTCAAGAACGTCCCAGACGCTGGAGGTGTGGGACACCCATCGGCGTATTCATCCACGCTCGACACAGAAGCGGTGGCATCGTCGGGACAGAGGTCGGCGGACAGGGTGCCAATGGCCCAGCGAGGTTCGTACTTGGGAATGATCGTCCATCGTCGCTCGGAAGTGAACGACTGGGGATTAGTTCCGTGGTAGCTCAGCAAGACTTCTTCTTCGGCAAGCACCTTGCGGACTTCGCCCCAGTCATTGCACGCCGTGACAGAGCAATTGCTGGCTGTAGAACCGCAGCTTGCCGATTCGTCGCTGTAGAGAACCACTTCCCCCGATTGCCCGCAGGGAATGTTGTCCACGACCTTTCCTTTGCGCGTCAAGCCGTGTGAACCCACAAGGTCATAGACGTTCGAGGCGTTCACTCGGGCAAAAGCGATTTCCCCAGGAAGCAGGCAGTTCCAGTAACCAGGGTCGCCAATGGTGATGACGGTTGCCGTGTCCTCCCATTCCAGGGTTGCGGCGTTGTACTGCATCAGCAATCTGTTTGCCGTCTGTCCTGGAAACAGGCATCCCGTTGCTTTTACCATGACGACTGAGGTTCCATCAGGCAGGATGAACCAGCGACGAAACTCAGGATGGTAGTGAGCGAATAGCTCCGCATCCGCCAGGATCGAGGAGCCTCCGCTGGTTCGGTAGCACGCAGGAACGATGGGGCCAAGCCTATCACCCTCACATGCCGGAGAGGGTGGAGGAGTCAGTGACGAGAGGGTGATGTCGCCGACGGTGTTGTTGGCGATGTTCTCCAGGGCAATTGCGCGTCGCCGCAGGCCAAACTCACTAACGGTCTGGAAGGATTCTCCGTAGGCTTCGCACCAGAATTCCTCGCCAGGCAGGGCGCACGTTCGATACATGGGGTCTGCCACGGGAATGGTGGTCGAGGTCGCCACCCAGGCACTCCCATTCCACCGCAAGACGTTGCAGGTCGCCGTATCTCCGGGCATGAGGGCATCGCTGACGGGCGTGACTCGCAGCAATCGTTCAGAGCGCATGACGCGCACGACGCCATAGGCTGCATCGCCCATGATGACGACGCCCTGCCGTCCTCTCCCGAGAGCGTAAGAGTCGATAACGGTACCCCACTCCTGACCGCTGACGGGAGTCTCTCCCGTGTCGTACATGGCCAGGCAAGGGTAATCATTGGTCGCCACCCTCCCACGTTCCCCGACGGGTACGGTCATAGGGCCGTTGATAATGAAGTGGGGCAGAGAGTCAATCGTGGGGCGTCGCACCGAAACGACGGTCGGTCCTTCTCCGGTAATGCCGCCATCCTCGGGGCGAGTAGACTCGACAATTTCCACAACCCCGAAGGGTGGAATATCGCTGGAGCCAGCGTTGTAGATTTCAATCCAGCGTTGCTGTTGATGGGGGGAGCGTGCGTCCTGCGGAATCATTCAAAAGCCCTGTGCTGGAGCTGGGTGAGCCGAGAGAGACGACGCCGTTCCTGGTGGCTGGGAGTAGTGTAATCGAATTCGTGATGCTCCGAAGCCGTTGTGGTGGCCACGCGATCATTCCCCCATCGCCAGCCGACTTGAGCAATCGCCCCAGTCAGCCGGATGTCGCGCAGCCCTTCGTACACCATGGTGCGTTCTGGGCGCCCGGAATACGTGGCGGTGATGGACGCCAGATAGGCTCCGGCCTCTTGGGAGACTTCGCCTTGGGTGTCGGCCTGCGAGCCATAGGGCGAATCCTGAACCACCACGCGATGCAGGTTGCGATGGACTTCGACGCGAGGTTCGGTAGTGGCGATGGATTCGTTGACGGAGTTGGAGAACCGTTCTCGGATAGGTTCGCCATCGCCGTAGGTGCCCGTGTAGGCAGCGTAGAGTTGCAGGTCGGCCTCGGCAGGCGCCCCATCGGAATCCCACTGAATCACGGGGTACTCGAAGATAATCAGCGAGTATTCGGGAAGGATGCGGAATTCGCCCGCGTAAGGGGCGTTCGAGGTGGTGTTGCTCTTGTGATCGTTCTGGGGCCAGAACACGCCTTTGACGACGGGCTTGGGGCACCGCCCAATACTCCAATCGTCATTGACCGTTTCCGCAAGCTGCTGGAGCAGGGTGACGTTCTGGATGTCAATCGCGCTATCCTGGCCGCTCTTGATGCGATACCAACGCCAGACGGACTTGAATGCCAGTGCCCTGGCTTGGGGGTCTACGTCCGCGAAGGACGTGTACCATTGCGTGCTCCAGCCATCCGTAGGCTTGTAGGTCAGGTCGTCGATGATTTTGATACTGCCGTCGAGGTCGATCCCCACGGCTTCCAGCGTAAACAGCGATTGATAGTGCGTGTCGCCGGCACGCAATTCCACGCGCGATGGCATGACCGCTTGCGTGTAGCTGGTGGTCGGCGTGACGGCATCGACGGCATCGAGCACAGCCCCGGCGCCGATACGGTCGATCCTGGTTACGCCGTTCGGTTGGGGACAGACGACGAGTCCTGCCAGGTCGCAGAGTCGCTCCAGTTCCGCCGCCACGGGAGCGTCCCGCCAGAGCACTTCCGGGTACACCTCGGGAATGTTTCGCAAGTCAGGCGTTTCGTCGAGTTCCCCCAGGAGCGATTCCAAGAGCACCGTCAGGCTGGCGCGGCGGCTTTCGGCAATGCTGCCGTTGCAGCGTCGCGTGTTGTACTCGCCGGTGATGCGGGGATACCGCCACTTCCAGCGTCGGTCGTACACCTGAATGGACCAGGCCATCGGGGTCCGGTCGCGCCAGACTCGCAGGGTGTGAGGACCTGTAACGCATTGACCGAAGTCGATCAGTTCTCCGCCGAATCGCAGGCGCAGGGTTCCGTGGAACGGATCGGTGGAGGGCTGGGTGATCATCCGCAGGCGAGCGATGGAGGGTTGCACGCCGCGACTGAGGGTGAATTCGCCGCCGATGATGTACGGGGTGAATGGCCCGAATTCGCAATAGCCCTGGGGGTCTGCCATGCGCGACTACCGATCAGGTGACGGCGTAGGTTCGGTCGGTTCCAACGTCGAGCGTCACGTCGTCAGCGATACAACCATTTAATTTGTATCCGCCGGATGCGGTCACCGACTTGTTGGGGTCCAGGAACGTGGACCCTTTATACATGTTGATCGCGTTCGTGATCGTCACCGCCCTCAGGTCCACCGACTTATCGAAGGTCCCTGCCGACCCCACCGCGAGCGTCGTGAGCGTGCCGCTGGAAGCATAGTTGCATGTTCCGTTTTGCACGTCGATGCTGGCGTGGGCGCCTGTTCCAAAGATGTTGACCGTGCCTCCCGACGAGATGTCGATGTCGCCAGACGCGGTCGCGGTGTTGATCGTGAGCGTGCCGCCGCACACGTCGATAGTGGAACTCGTGAGAGTGACGGTCGTTCCGCAGACGATGGTGGCGCCGCTGCTCGTTCCGTTGCCGCAGCGGATCGTCACCAGGGTGCTCGTCTCTCCCTGGAAAAACGCCACGCCCACGTCGCCCTGTTGTACGTTGAGCACGTTGGATGCGTGCGTTCCCAGGAGTAGGGTGGTTGGCTGTCCGGTGATGAGTCGGCTGCCGTATCCGTAGACATTGAAGATGGATTGGCCAGCCCCTGCGTCGATGCGAATCAGGGTTGATCCCGTCCCCACGCCGGTCTCCAGGTCGTACGTGCAGGTGACCGTGTTATCGTCAAACGTCAGGTATTTCGTGCGATACTCGTTGTAGGGCTTGCTGCTGTTGTACGTATTCACCTCGGGCAGGCCAATCTTGCCCGTGTAAGTCTTCGTCTTGATGAACGCCGCAGGCTGGATGGCCGGAGAGAGTCCGTACTTGCAGTCGATGCTTCCACTGTTGAAGACAATCGTATCGTTGTCTACGGGCACTGTGTCGCCCGACCAGTTGTCCGCGTTGCTGAAGAAGTGCTTGCCGGTGGCCACGGTAGTGTTAGCGAGGGTCGCGGTTCCGGTGCCTGCCGTGCTTTCGCTTGCCGTAAACGTATGGGGCTTGCCTGCGGTGCGGGCCGTGAGGACAACGACGGAGGTCGCTGCCGCGTCGATACTGGCCACGGCTTCCGCGAAGTGAGGGATGAGCTGTGCCCCGCCTTGGGCAATCGTAGGAGAGCACGTTGCCGAAGTGTCGGTCAGTGTTTCTCCGTTGAACGCCTGCTTGATGGTCGTGGCCACCTGGGCCGTAGTCGTCAGCGTGCCAATGGTGACGACGAAATCAATTCCATCGCACGTGATGGTGCAGGTATCCCCTTGCGCCCAAGTGTTGGCAATGGTAATCGAATCCACTTGAAGAACGTCTTTTGCCTTGCCCTTCCAGACGCGGGTAGCCATGCTTCACCTCAGATGTTATTCGGAATCGGGGCCTGCGGAATCGGCGAGTTCATGACGTACCGCCAGTTGGTACGATAGCGAACAAACTGCCTTCCCGCGAATTCTGGGTTCTCGTTTTCGACGTATCGCTGATCTACAAGTTCGAGTGACGGCAGGATCGGGCCTGGCATGAATCCCAGGGGGTAGCCGTCGTATCCAATGGCGAACCCTTGCTGAAGAATCTCTTGCCGCGTCATGGCAGAGACTTGCTGCCAGCGTGCTGGTCCAAGGTTCATCTCCACCATGCGTCGTCGAGGGCCAGTGGTTCCGGTGACGGAGACCGACTCCCGGAAGGCAATGAGTTGCGACTCCAGGTCTTTGTATTCGGCTTCCAGTATAATGTAGAACGTGCGGCAGGTGGCGTACTCCTCGGGGTCCCCCTTGGGCCAAGAGCGGTACACGACTTTCACGCCGCTGATGTTGTTGGGGTTGGTGCTGCTCGATTGGAGCTTGTGGGGAGTAAGGGTTCCATCGTCCTGGTACAAGCCGCAGTCTACGTCGGTGGCGCCCGTGTAGGCGTTGATGAGTTCGTTGATGCGGGTCGTGAGCGCGGATTGCCCGGTATAAACCAGTTCGCCGTGCAGGTGCAGGCGATAGAGCTTGGTCATCGGACGGCCGCGCGGCGAAAACCGCGTAGTGATCTCCATCGAGGTCAGGTTTACCTCGTTGTCCGGGTGTTGATAGCCGCCGAATTTCCAATACATGCCTAGATGTTCACGTCTGTAATGGTTTCACGGCTTTGTTCGTAGGAGCGTTCGAGTGCTTCGAGTCTGCGGTGATCGCTGGTTAGGTCGTGCAGGGCACGGGTCAGGAGTTGGTAGGTCGTGTCGCGATAGCTCCGCTCGGCACGGCTGGTCTGTGTCTCCACGTCGTGCAGGCTATCGAGGGTCGTATCGTACCGCTGAGACTCCGCAAGTTCCTGACGGTAGAGGATGTCGCGGGCACCTGCGTCGGAGGACTGGAATCCCCGCCGCATGTCTACGGTGCTGAAGTCGGGTGGAGTGAGGGGTGGGACGACGGATTGGGGTGGGACGGTGGGTTCCTGCGGTGCAAACGCAGGAGGTTCGAGGGTGCTGAATTCTGCGGCGGGATTGGTAAGGGGTGGGGCAGTGGATGCGTTCTGAGTTGCTTGTCCGACAACATTCCGCATTGCTCGCAGGAGAATATCCCCGAGTGCTTTGGCGTCGAATTCGTCGTGTCCGCTCATCATGGCAAGAGGTCACTAGGGAGTCGAGTCGTTGGTGATTTGGAGTTCGCGCGAGGAATTGCCGGTTCCGGTGGCCGTGCAGATACCTTCCAGAAGGAGATCGACCTGAGTCTTGCCTCGTTCGGGTGCTGGTCCATGAGCGGGAACGTGCATGTTCGCAAAACTGAACGTCGTGGAGACGGTTCCGTTGGTGAAGGCAATCGACGCCGCCGCCCCCGCAGCAGACATGTCGTAAAGGTCTGCGTTCGTTGAGTTCCATGGGACGCGGCAGGTCAGGCCGATTTGACGATCCCTGGGGCGGATGCTGTGAGGGGTGAGAGCGTTGGTGTACTTGGCGTAAAGGAAGTTGTTTCCGGCAAGCGTGAATTCTTCGATATGGCGGGTGCTGCCGTTGATAGTGACGGCCCCCGTGCAGTCCTGAAATGCGTAGGGTGCGTAGCCGGCGGAGGTTCCTAGGGTTGGAGGAGTTCCCGGCCAAGACGTGGATGCCGTGTTGCTGGCGATGATGCTGAGGGACATGTAGAGCATGTCCGGTTCGCCAGCCTCTTGAAACTGCGGCGCCCGCGACCGGATTACCCACTGGTCCACCATGCAGTCGGTGTACTCAATGGTACCGTAGTCGTTGTCGGTCAGGATTCCGAAGTAGGGGAGTTCGTCGGCCAGGCTGAACGTGGTGCCCGAGACGCTGTCGCCGATCATCTTGGGGAGCAGCGTCACAAGGTCGGCGGGAGAAACGTACATGTGGACGGTGCCGTGGTAGAACGCCGCACCTTCGCGATGGCGCACCTTGAACCGCGAGCGAGTTCCACGAATCCCCTTGCCCCCGATAATCCGGCCGTGCTTGCGGATGTCGTGGCTGAGGTATTCGTAGATTTCGCTACTACTGTCGAACGTGTG